>Ga0075421_100000318_pt1 | contig 48349 bp, 45 predicted proteins | sample SoiMetdeltSBSDD5_FD_75292 | JGI IMG/M metagenome (GOLD analysis project Ga0075421, IMG submission 75292) | Bulk soil microbial communities from a Populus tree surrounding site in Tennessee, USA - Soil MetaG P. deltoides SBSDD5 | ecosystem: Environmental > Terrestrial > Soil > Tree plantation... | reverse complement strand
GAATTCCCGCCACGAACAGCCATACGCTTCCGCTCCCGGACCAACGGGGTACACGCCAGAGCCGCCAGCGAGGGCGAAAAAGGTCAATCACCTTAAAGTACTCGACGATGAAACCCATCAAGACCTCCCAAGGCGCTGGCCTAGCTGCCGCGGATGTTGCGCCATACTGCCGCATCCCAAAGGTGGATGCCGCCCGTGATGCCGTTGTCGTTCGAGGCAATTCTTACAGATCCCGGAAGATCGACCGAGAGGTGCTGCGCGTTGCCACCACCCAGGTAGAGCACATCATAATGCAAGAGGGAGTCGACCACCTCGATCGTCCTCAGGACACGGCGGTTCCACTTCTTCTTTCCGTGCCGGCGCAGCGCCTCCTTGCCGACGTAGTCGTTGTAGGTGCCCCCGTTGTAGAGAGGGTGGTGCGCAAGCTCGAGATGGGGTGCTAACCATCCGTCCACGAACACAGCGCTGCCGACACCGGTTCCGAGGGTCAAAACGACCTCCAGCCCTCGACCTGCGACTATACCGAGACCCTGCACCTCTGCATCGTTGAGCAGACGCGCTGGACGCCCCAGCCGCTGCGCCACTGCTCCTTCGAGAGGATAGTCGTGCCAGGCCTTGTTTCCGAAGTTCGGAGCAGTAACGACTTGGCCGTCGCGCACGACACCGGGAAAACCGATCGAGATCCGGTCGAAGGCCGGGAGCGGCGCCGTGAGCTCCGCAAGTGCGCGCAACAAGACCTTCGGCGAGCATGGATAGGGGGTCGGCAGGCGAAGCCTCTCCACGATCATGCGGCCGTCCCTGTCCAGAACCGATGCCTTGAGGCCCGTACCGCCTATGTCGATCCCCAAAGTGTATGGGCCGCGACCGCGGGACCTGCCTCCTGTGTCCCCTGCACCCCGTTCGGGCACGCGCCTCGACCGCCGGCTCGTCATGATGCCTCGCGCGGCGCGGCGGCACGATCCATAAAGAGGTGCAGCGTCCCCTGCACGGGATGAAGGTGCGCCGCAGGCAGGTCTGGGTCGCGTTTGAGCAGCTTCTCCAGCACGGGACGCTTGGCTGCACCGGTCACAAGCACGGCGATGGCGCCGCTGCTTTCGAGCGCGGGGTAGGTCAGCGTAATCCGGGGCTCGGCCTTGGCGCCGATGACGGCACCGACCCAGCGAAGGCGCTCGCTCAGAATTGCCGTGCCGGGGAACAGCGAGGCGATGTGCCCTTCGGGACCGAGGCCCAGGAACGTGACATCGAAGAGGGGGCGATCGGGCTTCAGCGTCGGTGCGCCGTAGAAGCCCTTGAGCTCGTTCTCGTAGGAGAGCGCCGCTTCCTGCGGCGTCAGGCCCTCGGTTGGTATCGGATGGATATTCCCGGTCGGCACCGGCGCGCGTGCAAGCATGGCGTCCCGCACCATGCGGTAGTTGCTGTTCGGACTGTCGTGCGGCACGAACCGCTCGTCTCCCCAGAACCAGTGGGTGCGCGCCCAGGGGAAGACCTCACGGTACGGCGGGTCGGACAAGAGCTCGTAGAGCCGGCGTGGGGTCGAGCCACCCGACAGGGCGACCCCGAACGGCCCTTCGCTTCCCACCGCCGCCGCCACCAGCCAGTCAGCGACACGGCGGGCCAAGGCCTCCGGGTCTGCCAGGATCTCCAGATGGGGTGCGGACAAAGCTCCGCTCCTGCCTGTGGGCTGCCCAGTCATCGCTGGCGGAAATTAACCGCGGGCGACGGGGGAGTGTCAGCAGATTTCAACCCCATTGGCAACTGCGTGCTACGCTCGCGATGCGCGCAAAAGGCGCCGGAGAAACCATGCCGTTCAAAGTCGCGGTAGGCCCGCCGCAGATTGCCGTTCACCATGGCCAGACGGTGTTCGTCACAGATCTCGATGCCCAGGTCAACTGGCCCAGCGACCGGGGCCTCTACTTCTTCGACACGCGCGTGCTCAGCAGCTGGAGGATCTACGCTAACGGCGTGCCTTGGGAGCTGCTGAACGGCGGTGCGACGAGCTACTACACCTCCAAGGTCTTCCTCACCAACCGAACGGTCATGACCGAGGACGGTGTCATCGCGCCGCGCACACTCGGCCTTGTCGTCAGCCGATCCATTTCAGGCGGCATGCACGAGGATTTGGATATCACCAACAACAGCATGAAGCCGGTGCGCTTCCAGCTGGAGATTGCCCTGCGCTCCGACTTCGCCGATATCTTCGAGGTCAAATCCAACAGCATCGTGCGCCGCGGGCGGATCACGACCGAATGGTCAGACCCCGGGCAGCAGTTGTGCACACGCTATCGCAATGCCGATTTCGCCCGCTCGCTCACAGTGTCGGCACGGGGTAGCGCTAACGCGGTCTACGCCAACGGCCGGCTCAGCTTCGAGGTGTCCCTTGCGCCCGGTGCGGCGTGGCATTGCTGCCTCCTCTACTCGCTGGCAGATGGTGTGCAAAACTTTCCCGCACCGGATCATTGCGTTTCGGACAGCCACAAGCTGGGGCACGCCGAGACGCTCGCGGACTGGGTGAGGACGGTGCTCAAGATCCGCACCTCCAACGAGGAGTTTTATCGCCTCTATCGCCAGGCGCTCGAGGATATGGCGGCGCTGCGGCTGCCCATCGCCGGCACCGACCATATGGTATTCCTGCCCGCGGCCGGCTTGCCCTGGTTCGTTGCACCGTTCGGCCGCGACAGCCTGATCGTCTCGATCCAGAACCTTCTGATCTATCCCGAGTTCGCCCGAGGCGCGCTCGAGATACTCGGCTCCCTGCAAGCGAAGGAGCGCGACGACTATCGCGACGCGGAGCCCGGCAAGATCCTGCACGAGATACGCTATGGGGAGCTCGCGCACTTCAAGCTGATACCCCACACGCCCTACTACGGCACCGCCGATGCGACCCCGCTCTATCTCATCACGCTGCACGCGACGTGGCGGGCGACGGCCGACCGACGGCTGCTCGAGCAGCACCTGGAAACCGCGGAAGGCTGCCTCTCCTGGATCGACGACTACGGAGACCGCGACGGAGACGGCTTCCAGGAGTATCAGACGCGATCGCCGGTCGGGTACGAAAACATGGGCTGGAAGGACTCCGGAGACGCCGTGGTCTATCCGGACGGATCGCTGGTGAAGGGGCCCAAGGCGCTCTGCGAGCTGCAGGGCTACGTCTATGCCGCCTGGCTCGGGATGGCCGAGATCTACGACGTGCTCGGCAGGAGCGACAAGGCACGCGCGCTGCGCGCGAAGGCCGCCGGCCTGTTCAAACGGTTCAACGATGCGTTCTGGGACGATGACCTCGGCTTCTATGCCTACGCGCTCGATGGCGACAAGAGGAAGGTCCTGACGGTCGCCTCCAACGCCGGACACTGCCTGTGGGGCGGCATCGTTCCTCCCGAGCGCGCGGCCAAGGTCGTCGCGCGACTGATGGCGCCGGATATGTGGAGCCCATGGGGCATTCGCACGCTCTCCAGCGAGCACCCCGCCTTCAATCCGTACAACTATCAGACCGGGTCTGTCTGGCCGCACGACAATGCGTTCATTGCCTTCGGCTTCAAACGCTACGGGTTCGGCGCGGAGGCCGCGCGAATTGCCCGTGCGATCAGCGGAGCCGGGCGCCATTTCCCGTTCAACCAGCTCCCGGAGCTCTACACCAGCACCGCGCGGCAGGACGCGGCGTTTCCAGTGCAGTATCTCGGCGCCAATGTGCCCCAGGCGTGGGCCGCTGGCTCGGTTTTCACGTTGCTGAGGACTCTGCTGGGCTTCATCCCGGACGCGCGCCGAGGGAAGCTGTACGTCGATCCCGAGCTGCCAAGCTGGCTGCGCGATCTGACCGTGCTGGACCTTCGCGTCCACAATCATATCTTTGACATCCGGTTCTGGCGCGAAGGGGAGGAAACGAAATTCGACGTGCTGCGCGGCGATCCGAAGCTGATCGAGCGCAGAAGGATGGCGGCAGAGCTCGAAGGACTGACGCGCGAGCCGGAGCCCATCGCGCCTTCCTGAGGCCCCCCGGATTGGGAGCTTTCGGCTGGCGCGAGCGGAGTCCGCTCAGCGCAGAATGAACCGCTCCACGGCTTTGGCGAAGCCTTCATCGTCAAAGGAGTCTGTGGCTGCGCTGGCCTGCAGCTTCACCTCGTCGCTCGCATTGCCCATGGCGATGCTGAAGCCGGAACGCCGGAACATCAGGACGTCGTTGGGTTGATCGCCGATCGTGGCGATCTCGGCCTGGGGGATGCCGAGGGTTCGAGACAGGTAGTCGGCAACGAAGCCCTTGTTTGCATCGCGGTGCGTCACATCGAGATAGTAGGGTTGCGAGCGGGCCGCGGTGGCCCTGTTGCCGAGGCGCGCCTGCGCGTCGGCCTCGCAACGCCTGACAAGCTCGGTGTCGTCGCTGACGCCGACAATCTTCACCATCTTTCCCAGAGACGAGTCGAAATCTGCGACGACCTTCGGCGCGAACCTGACCGTCCGCGCCTCGCGGTCGACATGGGGAGCCTTGGCGTCTCGCACCAGCCAATCGTTGCCTTCGTAGGCCCACACATCGAGCCCGTGGCCGAGAATGAGGCCGATCGCCTGCGCCGCCACATCGGGCGCAAGCGTGCGCTCCTCCAGGACGGAGAGGTCGGGTCTGACGAACAGGCCGCCATTGAAGCCGGCGATGGGCGTTTTCAGGGCCAGCGGCCCGATCAGCATGGCCATCCCCTTCGGAGGCCGGCCGCTGGTGATGGCGAACCGGATGCCCGCCTCTCCCAGGCTCCGCACAGCGTCTTGTGCCCGCGTGGTGAGGATCTTGTCGCGCGTGACGAGCGTGCCGTCGACGTCAGCGAGCAGCAGCGAGATCTTGCGGGCCTTCGTCATCCATGGTTCTTCCTGCGCCATCCGGCCCCGATCGGCAGCCAGGCGCGCCCATCGCGTGCTATCAGCCGATCAGCGGCCTCCGGCCCGGAGCTGCCGGCCGCGTAGTTCGGAAATTCGCCGGGAGGCCGCGCGGCCCAGGCATCGAGGACAGGCTGCACGGCACACCAGGCGGCCTCGACCGTGTCGGCGCGCTGGAACAGCGTGGCATCGCCGATCAGGCAGTCGTAGAGCAGCGTCTCGTAGCCGACGGCCAAGAGGGGCTCGAAATAGTCGCGATACGAGAAGTCCATCGCGACGCCCTCGATCTCGATCTCCTGGCCCGGCCGCTTGGCGCTGAAGCTGATCGACAACCCCTCATCGGGCTGGATGCGCAGCGTCAGGAAGTTGCGCGGCAGCGCCTCGACCGGCGTCTCCCGGAACAAGGCATAGGGGGCCTGGCGGAACTGGATTGCGATCTCGGTGGTGCGCGCCGACAGGTACTTGCCGGTGCGGAGATAGAACGGCACGCCGGCCCAGCGCCAGTTGTCGATGCCAAGCTTCAGTGCAGCGTAAGTCTCGGTCGCGGAGTTGGACGAGACGTTGGGTTCCTGCCGATAGTCGCGGACGCTCTTGCCGAGCACGGCACCCGCCCCGTACTGCCCGCGTACGGCATCGTCAGGCCTGATCGGATGGATAGCGCAGAACAGGTCCGTCTTCTTGGAGCGCACGTCGTTGGCGCTGAACGAGACAGGGGGCTCCATGGCGATCATGGCCAGAAGCTGGAACAGATGGTTCGGCACCATGTCGCGCAGAGCGCCGGTGTGCTCGTAGAAGCGGCCACGAGTCTCCACACCCACCGTCTCGGCGGCCGTGATCTGGACGTGATTGATGTGGTCGCGGTTCCAGAGCGGCTCGAAGATGCCGTTGGCGAACCGCAGGACGAGGATGTTCTGCACCGTCTCCTTGCCGAGGAAATGATCGATCCGGTAGATCTGGTCCTCGCTCAGGATCGTCCGGATCTGGGTGTTGAGCGCACGCGCCGAGGCCAGGTCGTGGCCGAACGGCTTCTCGACGATCACGCGCCGCCAAGCGCCGTTCGTCTGGCCGGTCAGGCCGGCGCAGCCGAGCCGCTCGATGATAGGCCCGAAATATCTGTCCGCGACCGCCAGGTAGAAGAGCACGTTGGGATCGCGGCCCTGGCTTGCGCTGTGCTCCGCGAGCAGGGCCTTCAGTCTGTCGTAGATCTCAGGCTGGATGAAATCCCCCGGGAGGAAGGTCATGCGTCGCGCCAGCCAATCCCAGGCTTGGTCGTCGATGCAGTCGGCCTGGAACTCGCCGCCGCCACCCACGGCGAGCGACTGCAGCATGTCCCGCAGGTCGTGACGCCAGGAGTTCGTGGTGACCTCGCCGCGACCGATGCCCACGATCGAGAAGCCGTCGGCGAGCCTGCCGGCGCGCACGAGATTGTAGAGCGCGGGGACGACGAGCCGCCTGGTCAGATCGCCGCCGGCCCCGAAGATCACGAGCGTTGCCGGTGGCGCCTGCCGGCTGTGCGTAGCCCGCGCCACCCGCGCCACCGCTTCCGGCGTTATGCTGGTCATGGCCCTCATCCTTCGGTTCCGGCCACACCCGCCAAAGCGGCGGCAGCTCCTGCCGGATTGCTGGCCTGCCCCTCAATTCATAGGCATGGACATCGTATTGGCGTTGAGGTGGGCCACGATCCAGATCGAGCCGGCGATGACGAGAAAGACGATCAGCACGCCAAACGCGAGAGCCAGGATATTGTTCGTGTCATCCGGCCCGCTGCCGAGATGCAGAAAGAAGACAAGGTGAACGCCGATCTGCGCCAACGCAAGCACGACCAGCCCGACCGCCGCACCAGGGGGCCACAGCAGATCTGTCTGCGCCACGATGAAAGAGGCGGCGGTCGCCACGATCGCAAGCCCGAGCCCCACCGTGTACGACAGCACATTGGCTGCCCGCTCGTGCTCCTCGATGCCGGGGGCCCGGTCCTCGTGCAGGTGATCGTCACCGTTCATCGCTGGACCCCCATCAGGTAGACCAGAGTCATCACCCCGATCCAGACAATGTCGAGCGCGTGCCAGAACAGGCTGTAGCACAGCAGGCGCCTCAGCACTTTCGGCCGCAAGCCTTTTGCGGCAACCTGGGCCGTCATGAAGAGCAGCCAAAGGAGGCCGGTGGCGACATGGGCGCCGTGCATGCCGACCAAGGTGAAGAAGGCTGACAGGAAGGCGCTGCGCGAGGGTCCGGCGCCCTTCCGCACCATGTCGGCGAATTCCGAGAGCTCGATGACGAGGAACGCCGCGCCAAGCAGGAACGTGAGGACGGCGAAGACAGCGAAGCGCTCAAGCGAGCCCTCCCCAGCCGACAGCATCATAAGACCGCAGGTATAGCTCGAGAGCAGCAGGCACACGGTCAAAATGAAGACACTGCGGAGATTGAAGAGCTCAGCCCCGGTCGGCCCGCCGGCGGTGTTGCCCGACAGGACGGCGTAGGCGGCGAACAGGGCCGAGAACATGACGATGTCGCTGAGGATGAAGATCCAGAACCCGTAGGCCACCACGATGCGCGTCGGGGCCGGCCCGCCGTGGCTCTCGCGCCCATGCGCACGCTGATCGGCCTCGGCCGTCACGGTCGTCATGCGGCCCCTCCGAGCCTCACGCGCGACCGCTCCAAGCGCGCCACTTCGGCGGCCGGGATCTCGTGCTCGCGATCGTCGCTCCATCCGAACGCCAGCATCGTGGCGGCAGCTGTCAGGAGGCCGAGGATCGCCATCCACCAGATGTGCCAGATCAGCGCAAAACCGGTGATGACCGCAAAGAAGGCGATGATGAAACCGGTGGGCGTATTGCGCGGCATCTCGATGGGCTCATAGGCAGCCGCCGCGGCCGGACGCGATTCCCTCTGCTTCATCTCCCAGAACGCGTCGATGGTCCTGACCCTGGGCAGCACGGCGAAGTTGTAGGCCGGGGGAGGCGACGAGGTCGCCCATTCCAGCGTCCGGCCATTCCAGGGATCGCCAGTAACGTCGCGGCGGCGCTCACGCGTACGGATGCTCACGTAGAGCTGCACGATCTGGCAGAGAATGCCGCAGAAGATGACGATCGCGCCCAGCCCTGCGGCCAGCAGCATGGGCCGCCACGTCGGATCGGCGATGTGCTGGAGGCGGCGGGTCATGCCCCTCAGGCCCAGGGCATAGAGCGGCATGAAGGCGAGATAGAATCCGATGAGCCAGCACCAGAAGCTGGCCTTGCCCCACCGCTCGTCGAGGGTGAACCCGAACGCCTTCGGGAACCAGTAATTGTATCCCGCCAGCGCGCCGAAAACGACGCCGCCGATGATGACGTTGTGGAAGTGGGCAACCAGGAACACGCTGTTGTGCAGCACGAAGTCGATGGGCGGCACCGCCAGCAGGACGCCGGTCATGCCGCCGATGACGAACGTGACCATGAAGCCGACCAGGAACAGCATCGGCGTTCGGAATACGATGCGACCCCGGAACATCGTGAACAGCCAGTTGAAGACCTTGACGCCGGTCGGCACCGCGATGATCGCCGACATGATGCCAAAGAAGGCGTTGACATTGGCACCTGCCCCCATTGTGAAGAAGTGGTGCAGCCAGACCATGAAAGAGAGGATGCAGATCCCCAGGGTGGCAAGCACCATCGAACGATAGCCGAATAGGGCTTTGCCGGAGAAGGTTGGGGCCACCTCGGAGAAGACGCCGAATGCCGGCAGGATTAGGATGTAGACCTCGGGATGGCCCCAGAGCCAAAACAAGTTGACATACATCATCTGATTGCCGCCGGCATCATTAGTGAAGAAGTGCATGCCGAGGTAGCGGTCGAGCAGCAGCATCAGGAAGGTCGCGGTCAGAACCGGAAACGCTGCGATGATCAACAGGTTGGTCGCCAACGCGGTCCAGCAGAATACCGGCATGCGGAAATAGGTCATGCCCGGCGCGCGCAGCTTGAGGATCGTGGTCACGAAATTGACCCCCGTGAGCAGCGTGCCAATGCCGGAGATCTGCAATGACCAGAGGTAATAGTCGACGCCGACGTCGGGGGAGAACGTGAGCCCGGACAGCGGCGGATAACCCATCCAGCCCGTGCGTGCGAAATTGCCGATGACGAGCGACAGGTTGACAAGGAGCGCGCCCGCTGCGGTGAGCCAAAAGCTGACGGAGTTGAGCACCGGAAAGGCTACGTCGCGCACGCCGAGCTGCAACGGCACGACAAAGTTCATCAGCCCGATCACGAGGGGCATCGCCACGAAAAAGATCATGATCGTACCGTGGGCGGAGAAGACCTGGTTGTAGTGCTCAGGGACCAGGTATCCCTGCGCCTCGCCGACGGCGAGAGCCTGCTGCGAGCGCATCATGAGTGCATCGGCAAACCCGCGCAGCAGCATGACCAACCCCAGAGCCACGTACATGATACCAATGTGCTTGTGGTCGACGCTGGTCAGCCACTCGCGCCACAGATAGGGCCACCAGCCCTTTACGGTGATCACCCCGATCACGACGAGAATCACGACGAAGACGGCCGCCCCGCTGATCAGCGGCAGCGGCTCGTTGAAGGGAATCGCCGACCAGCTCAGCTTGCCCAGCATCTCAACGTCCTTCCGGCAGGACCAGCGGACCGCAGGCCGCGTCGACGCCGGCCTTTGCGGCACCCGCTGCCGTCTGCCCGACGATGCGCTCGAACAGCTTCGGTGCGACCGAGCGGAAGGTCGTCGGTTCGGCCAAGCCTGGCTTTGCCAGCCCGGCCAAGCCGGCATCGTCGAGGGCAGAGCCGGTGGCCTGCACCTGTGCGACCCAGGCGGGGAAATCGCCAGCCGGCACGGCCTTGACCACGAAGCGCATGCGGGAGAAGTCCCGACCGCTGAAATTGGCCGAAAACCCCTGATACGCGCCTGGCTCGCTCGCGAGCAGGTTGAGGCGCGTGGTCATGCCGCCCATCGCGTAGATTTGGCTGCCGAGCTGCGGGACGAAGAAGGAGTTCATCACCGTCGCCGACGTGAGCCGAAACTCGACCGGCGTCTCCACCGGGATGGTCAGCTGATTGACGGCGGCAATCCCCTGATCGGGGTAGATGAACAGCCACTTCCAATCGAGCGCGACCACATCCACCCGGATCGGGCTGGCCTTCGCGGCAATCGGCGCGCGCGGATCGAGCTGATGCGAGCCGATCCAGATGACACCACCGAGCAGCATCACGGTCAGCGCCGGTATCGACCAGACGACGAACTCGATGCGCCCTTCGTAGGCCAGATCCGAAGCGCGGCTGGCGCGCGCATTGGCTGCCCTGTACCACCAGGCGAATGCCAGGGTCGCCAGGATCACTGGCCCCACGACCACCAGCATGATGGCGGTAGAGTTGATCAGGAGAAGCCGCTCCGCCGATGCGATCGGCCCTTTCGGGTCCAATACGCCGGCCGATTGGCAGGAGGCACCGAGCAAAGCGGCCGGCCAGAGACCTGAATACCGAAGGACGCGCTTGGGATTTCCGTTTCTCACCGGGCGCGATCCGACCCATGATCGCATGCGAAGCTCCCGCTACCGCCAAAGATTGGCGCGGGCGGGGGTCGACACCTCGTCAACCCGGCCGATGATCACTCCGCGCCAGCGACGGGCGCCGCCGGATTCGGATCGGCACCGGCCGCTAACGCGCAAAGCCTATGCCCTCCAACCGCAGTGCAACCATCCAGAAGAACCCTGAAAGATGCTGCGCCGTTCGTGTGCCGCGCGTTGAAAAATCGGCGGGCATCGTATTCAGCTGGTGTGCGGGGCCCACTTGCTTCGTATGGAGCCGTCATTCGGCTCCTCCGCGCGGGTGGAAGGGCCTCAGGGACCAGCGGGCGAAACCCGCACAGATCACAGCTCAGGTCGAAGCATACTGGGCGTGGGCCAGCAGGACCGCGTCTCCGTCACGCGGACACCTTGCCGAGGGCGACAAGGATGCGCTCCGGCGTAAAGGGCTGGGCGAAGACCTTGGCGCCGAAGGGGCGAAGCGCATCGTTGATGGCGTTCATGACCGCCCCCGGCGCGCCGGCGGTGCCGGCTTCGCCGGCGCCCTTGGCGCCAAGCAAGGACTCGTTGGTCGGAGTCTCGACGTGACCGACCTCGATGTCGGGCATTTCGGCGGCCATCGGCACCAGGTAGTCGGCCATGGAGCCGATCAAGAGCTGCCCCTCGGGCGAATACGGGCACTCCTCGTAGAGGGCGGCGCCGATGCCCTGTACGACCCCGCCGCGCACCTGCTCGTCGACGAGAAGCGGGTTGATGATGCGGCCGCAGTCCTCCACGCACCAGTGCTTCAGGAGCGTCACCATACCGGTGTCGATGTCGACCTCCAGATAGGAGGCCTGCACGCCGTTGGTGAACGCGAACGGGTACTCCTTGGTGATGAAGTGCCGGGTCTGCATGAGTTCCCGCGGCAGGTCCGGCGGCAAGGTATCGCCGCGGAAGTAGACAATGCGGGCCAGCTCGGCCAGCGGCATGCGCGTCTGCCCGCTCCGCTTCTCGACGATCTCGCCGTTGACGAGGTCGAGCATGCCGGGCCCGACCTGCAGCATGGCGCCGGCCACCTTCAGCACCGCCTCCTTCACCGCAAGGCCCGACTGCAGCGCCGCCTCGCCGCCGATGCCGGCACCGCGGCAGGCCCAGGTGCCGCCGCCGTAGGGCGTGGTCAGGGTGTCACCGGTAATGACCCGGACCTGGTCGATCGGCACGCCCACCGCCTCGGCGACGATCTGGCGGATGATGGCTTCCGTGCCCTGGCCCTGCTCGGTGACGCCGGTGGCGGCGAGGACGGACCCGTCGGGATCGATACGCACGGTGCAGCCGTCCTGCGCCGAGATGCGCGCCCCGCCCATGCCGTACATGAACGGGCTGGGGTTGGTCAGCTCGATGAAGCTGGCAAAGCCGATGCCGCGATGGATGCTCTTCGCCCGCAGCCGCTCCTGCTCGGCGCGCAGGCCGGTGTAATCCATCATGCCGACCAGCTTTTCGAGCGAGGCCATGTGAGACAGGCCCTCGAACTTCATGCCGGCGGGCGAGGTGCGCGGATAGGTGCCGTCCGCCATCAGGTTGCGGCGGCGAAACTCGACCGGATCGAGCCCGACCGCCTCGGCGGCGAGATCGACGAGGCCCTCCGTCACCGCAGTGGCAATCGGATGGCCGACAGCGCGGTACTGGCAGGTCGGCGTCTTGTTCTGCAGCACCACCGTGGTCCTGGCGCGATAGTTGGGGAAGTCGTAGGGACCTCCGACCAGGTTCACGACCTGGTTGCCTTCGACCGCACTGGTGCGCGGATAGACCGAGTAGGGGCCGATGCCCGTCAGGTCGTCCACATCGATGGCCGTAATGCGGCCCCCGGCGTCGACCGCCATGCGGGCCTTGATGCGGTGGTCGCGGGCGTGGATGTCGGTGGAGAAGCTCTCGAGCCGGTCGGCTATGAACTTCACGGGACGGCCCATCATCCTGGCGATGACGGCGGCGGCCACCTCGTCCGGGTAGACGTGCACCTTGATGCCGTAGCTGCCGCCGACATCCGTACAGATCACCCGCACGTCGCCCTCCGCCAGGCGCAGATGCTTGGCGAACACGCCCTGCATCATGTGCGGCGCCTGGGTCGAGTGGTGGACGGTGAGCTTGCCCGAGGCGCGGTTGTAGTCGGCGAGGATCGAGCGCGGCTCGAGGGTGGCGCCGGTGTGGCGGCCGGTATGGAAGGTGGCTTCTACGACCTTGTGGGCGGCGGCGAACGCGTCGTCCACCTTGCCGCTCTCGTTGACGCGCTGGAAGCAGAGGTTGTCGCCCAAGTCGGGGTGAATGACAGGCGTCTGCTGCGCCAGCGCCGTCTCCATGTCCACCACCGCCGGCAGCGGCTCGTAGGCAACGGCGACCTTGGCCACCGCATCCTCGGCAACGCCCCGGCTCTCTGCGACCACAGCCGCGACAGCCTCGCCGACCCAGGTGGCGCGGTCGAGTGGCAGCGGCCGCTGCGGCGCGGACTTCATACCCTTGAGATGCGCCAGCACGGCCACCCAGGGGTCGCAGTGCGCGGCGAGGTCCTTGCCGGTGAACATACGCAGCACGCCCGGCACACGCAGGGCCTCGTCGCCATCGACGCTCAGAATCCTTGCGTGCGCGTGCGGGCTGCGCACGAACGCCACGTGCACCATGCGCGGGAGCACGATGTCGTCGACGAACTGGCCGCGGCCCTCGACCAGCTTGCGGGCGTTGGGGCGCGGCACCGACTTGCCGATGTAGGAGTTCGGCCGGTCGACCGAGCGGGGGTCGAGGATCTCGTTCACGGCTCACGCCCTCCCGTTGCGGGCCTTCGCCACCGTCTCCACCGCATCGATGATGGCGTGGTAGCCGGTGCAGCGGCAGTAGTTGCCGGCGAGGTGCTCGCGGATCTCTTCGCGCGTCGGACGCGGGTTCGTCTCGAGGAGGTCGGCGGCGGTCAGCAGCATGCCCGGCGTGCAGTACCCGCACTGGGCCGCATTGCGGGCGACGAAGGCCTCCTGCAGGTCGCGGATCTCGCCCGTGTCGGACAGGCCCTCGATGGTCTCGACCTCGGCGCCGTCGAGGGCCGCCGCCAGCACCAGGCAGCCCCGCACGATCGCGCCGTCGACCCGCACCGTGCAGGCGCCGCAGATGCCGTGCTCGCAGCCGGCGTGGGACCCCATCAGGCCGAGGTCGAGCCTCAGGAAGTCGACCAGATGGCGGCGCGCCTCGACGCGGCGCGAGACGCGTTCGCCGTTGACGGTCAGGGTGACGGCCACCTCGATGCTCATGCGGCGCGCGCCTCCTCCAGGCCAGCCATTCGCTTCAAGGCGCGCCCGAGCAGCACGCGGGCGTGGTGCCGCCTTACTTCGGGGCTGCCGTGCTGATCGGCGGTCGGATGGAGCTCCGTGCCGAGCGCGGCCTGGGCAGCGGCGACAGTCTCGGCCAGCACCTGCTTGCCTGCGATGGCGGCCATCGCGCGTTCCGCGACCACGGGCCGGTCGCCGACGCCGAAGAACACGAAGCGGGGGTCGATCAAGGCGCTGCCGGCGATCTTGACCCTGGCTGCCACCCCCGCGATGGCGTAGTCCCCGGAGCGGCGCGCCAACTCGAGGATGGTGCTGCGTTCGCCTGCCCTGGCGATCGGAAACTCGATCGCAGCGATCAGCTCATCCGGCTGCAGCGCGGTGGAGTAGAGGCCGGTGAAGAAACGGGCCGCAGGGATGCGCCGCTCGGCCTCGGCGCTGCGCGCAATCACCACGGCCTCCAGCGCCACGGCGCAGGCGGGCAGCTCGGCTGCCGGGTCGGCATAGGCGAGCGAGCCGCCGACGGTACCTCGGTTGCGGATCGCCGGATGGGCAATGAGCGGCACCGCTTCAGCGAGCAGCGGCAGGTGCCGGCGGACGAGGTCGTTGCGCCCGAGCTCGGCGTGGGTGACGCCGGCACCGACGCGGACAGCCTCTCCCGCCTGCGATATGCCCGCCAGCTCCCGCACGCGCGAGATGTCGATCAGCGCGCTGGGCTCCGAAAGGCGGAAGGCGAGGCTGGCGAGCAGGCTCTGACCGCCGGCGAGCAGCCTTGCCTCGGGCCCGCCATGGCTCCACAGCCGGAACGCCTCGGCCAGCGAAGTGGCGCGCACATACCGGAACGGCGCCGCCTTCATGGATTTCCCTCCCACTCAGACGAACTCTGTCGCCCTCGGGCCACTCTATGAGGCGCTCCGCCGCCATTCAAGAGAGAGGGCCTCGAGTGACATTTGCACCTCTCGTCATCCCTGAAGCCGGGCGCGGCGAGGCTATCCGAACCGTCAATGGATGCGGGCCGGACGCTCGCCATGCCGCTTCTGCATTGCACCGACAGGCCCGTCGAGCGGGCGTAGCAGCCGAACGGCCGCACCCGCGGGGGCCGGCGATCTTCGACACCGAAATCCGGGCCGGCAAACAATGACCTGGGTGGCGTCCTGTGCGACAGGCTGTCCGCCGCCCCCAAGGTGGGCAGGGGTCGCCTCGCGCGGAGCGGCATGAGAGCCTTGGCTTCGCGGGCCGGCGTGGTTAGAGTACGAACAAACTGCGGTAAAACCGCTTCAACAGGGGAGGAACCGTCATGGCGCACTCGTTCTGGCGTCGGCTCGCGGGCATGGCAGGAGCGTTCACCGCACTCGCCGTGCTGATCCCGGCGCTCTCTGCCGGGCCAGCCCTGGCGCAGGAGAAAACGATCAAGATCGGCTTCTCCATGGCGCTTACCGGACCGCTCGGTGCCGGCGGCAAATCCGCCCTGATCGCGATGGAGATCTGGCGCGACGACGTGAACGCCAAGGGAGGCCTGCTCGGCCGGAAGGTCGAGTTCGTGTACTACGACGATGCGACCAACCCGGCGAAGGTGCCGCCGCTCTATACCAAGCTGCTGGATGTCGACAAGGTCGACCTCATCGTCTCCAGCTACGGCACCAACGTGATCGTCCCGGCAATGAACATCGTCATGCGCAAGAAGATGGTGTTCCCGTCGCTGTTCGGCCTGGCGGTCAACGACGAGTTCAAGTACGACCGCTATTTCCAGATCATGCCTGCCGGCCCCGATCCCAAGGTGGACTGGTCGCGCGGCTTCTTCGAGCTCGCCAAGGGTAAGGGCCTGGAGACCGTGGCCCTGGCAGCGGCCGACGCCGAGTTCTCCCAGAACGCGGTCTATGGGGCGCGCAAGAACGCACAGGCGATGGGCTTCAAGGTCGTCTACGACAAGTCCTATCCGCCATCGACGACAGATTTCGCGCCGATCGTCCGTGCCATCCAGGCAACCAACCCGGACGTCGTCTACGTCGGGTCCTATCCGCCGGATTCGGTGGGCATGGTCAAGGCTGCCAACGAGCTGCAGCTGAAGACCAAGCTGTTCGGCGGGGGCATGGTGGGACTGCAGTTCGCGGCGATCCAGAAGAACCTCGGCCCGATGCTCGACAACGTCGTCAACTACGACTTCTGGGTGCCGGCATCGACGCTCAACTTCCCGGGCATCGACGCGTTCCTGAAGAAGTATCAGCAGAAGGCGGCCGGTGCCGGCGTCGACCCGCTCGGCCACTATCTGCCGCCGTGGGCGTACGCCTATCTGGAGGTTCTCGGCCAGGCGGTGGAGGACACCAAGAGCCTGGACCAGGACAAGCTCGCCAAGCACATGCAGACGACGACCTACCAGACGATCGTCGGTCCCGTGAAGTTCGGCAGCAATGGCGAATGGCAGACGTCGCGCGCGCTGATGGTGCAGTTCCGCAATCTCAAGGCCGACGACCTCGACCAGTTCTCCAAGGCCGGAAGCCGCGTCGTGCTGCATCCTCCTTCGGTGAAGACGGGCGAGCTGGTCTTCCCCTACAGGCAATGAGCCCCAGGACACCCCACGGAGCTGGCTCGAAAGCAGGCAGCAGGCGCCGCGACGACAAGTGATTACCGATCCCGTACTGCTCTCTAACGCTATTGTCGCGGGCCTCCTGCTCGGCGGTTTCTACACCGCCGTGGCGCTGGGGCTGTCGATCGCCTTCGGCCAGCTCGACATCGTCAATATCGCCCACCCAGCCTTCATCATCATCGGTTCCTACTTCGCCTATCTGCTCGGTGCCATGCACGGCTTGGATCCCGTGCTGACGGGCGTCATCCTGACGCCCCTGTTCTTCGTGCTGGGGATCGTCGTCTACCGCGTCTACTACGCCAGCTTCGAGCGCACGGGGCAGGAATCGCTGAGCGGTTTGGCGTTCTTCTTCGGCCTCATGTTCATCATCGAGGTGACGCTCATCCTGATCTACGGTGTCGACTACCGCCTGGTTCAGGCATCCTACATCGGCGTGAACTGGAAGATCGGTATCGTCGACATCCCGCTGCGCATGGCCATCCCGTTCGCCACCTCCATGCTGATGACGATCGGGCTCTACCTCTTCATGTCCAAGACCTTCGTCGGCCGCGCCATTCTCGCCGTGTCGCAGGACCGGCAGGCGCTGCAGCTGATGGGCGCCAACCCCGTCAGGATCAAGCAGATCGCCTTTGGGTTGGCGCTGGCCACGGCCTCCGTCGCCGGGGCGCTGCTCATCATCATCGGCCCGGTCGAGCCGTCGATCAATCGAGAGTACATCGGCCGCGCCTTCGCCATCGTCGTCCTGGGCGGCATGGGCAGCCTGCCCGGCACGGTGCTTGCGGCCTTCATCCTCGGCATCGCCGAAAGCTTCGTGAATACCTTCGCCAACCCCTCGTGGGCGCCGGCGGTGGCGTTCGGTGCCCTGCTCCTCACGCTCGCGATCCGGCCCTCCGGCATACTGGGCAGGCACTCATGAAGTCCTTGGGGTTCTGCGGCTTTATCGTCGTGGCGCTGCTGGCGGGCGGGGCATTCGCCGCCTTCACCAACAACGAGTACTACTTCACCGCCGCCTACCTGATCCTGCAAGGGCTGATCATGGCCATTGCCTGGAACGTCCTGGGCGGGTTCACCGGCTACGTGAACTTCGGCAGCGCCGGCTTCTTCGCGCTGGGTGTCTATTCCAGCGTTGCACTGCACAGGTTCCTGCCCGGCATCGGCGTCGAAGCGCCGCTGGTCGTCTACATTCTCGCAGCTGCGGCGCTCTGCGGCCTGCTCGGGCTCGGTACCGGCTATCTGACGCTTCGATTGCGCGGCGTCTACTTCGCCATTGCCACGCTGGCTCTGGCGATCGTGTTCAAGACGTTCATGGACAACTGGAGCTACGTCGGCGCGGCCAAGGGCGCCTCCATTGCCACACCCGATCCGCCGCGGCTCTTCGACGGCCTCCTGTCCTTCTCGAGCTATGCGAAGTACCTGTTCGTGGTGATGCTGCTGCTGTCGGTGGCGGCCATCGCGGTGTCGCGCTACATCGTCCATTCCAGGTTCGGGCGCGGGCTTGCCGCCATTCGGGACGACGAGCTGGCGGCGGAGTGCATGGGCGTTCCGACGCTGCGCCTGAAGCTGATCTCGGCCACCGTCATGGGCGCGCTGATGGGGGTGGCCGGCGCGCCCTACCCGTTCATGGTGTCGTTCGTGGACCCGGCGTCGGCGTTCGGGCTCGAAACGGCCGTGAATTCGATTGCCATGCCCATGATCGGCGGCTCCGCGTACTGGTTCGGGCCGGTCCTCGGTGCGCTCCTGCTCGGCACCGCGCAGCAGATCATCTCGGTCACCATCTCCTCCGAGCTCAATGTGCTTCTCGTCGGCGTTCTGCTGGTCACCTTCGTGATCGCTGCGCCTACCGGCATCGTCGGCCTCGTCCATGAGTTCCTGCGCACGGCGGCGCCCGCGCGCCTGACCTCGCGCGCGGTCGTCCTGATCGCCATCGCCGGCTTGTGCTTCGTGGTCGGCGCGCTGGCGATCATCTTCAACCTGCAGCTCAGCCTGCAGGCGGTCCAGGCCGGGACCACAGGCACTGCGCTGCTCGGCATCGCGGGCCTGGGCGCGGGCGCGGCCTGCCTCACAGGCTCGTGGGGCCTGCTGAAGCTCAAGACCTGGGGTCCATCGCTCACGAGCGCGGCCTTTGCCGCTTCGATCGCGGTGACCGGTGCGTACCTCTGGCTGGAGTCCAAGGGCGTTGTTGCCCAGGCGCTGACGATCGCGGCCTACACTGCCGCAATCGGCTACCTGCAGATGCGCGACGTGCGGCTCCTCTATCATCGGCGTCCCATCGCCGCGCCGGCGCCGGCATGACGCCGCTGCTTCAGGTCGAGGGCGTCACCAAGCGCTTCGGAGGGTTCGTCGCGCTGAGCTCCGTCGACCTTCATCTGGGCGTGGGCGAGCGCCTCGGCCTGATCGGGCCGAACGGCTCCGGCAAGACCACCATGATCAACTGCATCTCGGGCGCGCTGATGAGCGACCAGGGGCGGATTACCTTCGATGGGTCGGACATCACGCGGCTGCCCGCGCACCGTCGCACGCGCCGGGGCATCGTTCGCAGCTTTCAGATCCCGAGACCGTTCCGCAGCATGACGATCCTGCAGAACCTGATGATCCCGATGGAGTACGCCGTTGCGCCCGCTCAGCGCGGCGCCGACCCGGAGGGCGAGGCGCGCGGCGTCCTGGATCTGGTCGGCTTCGGCGGACGCGCCAACGACATCTGCGGGCGCCTGACGCAGGTGGACATGCGCAAGCTCGAGCTGGCGCGCGCCCTGGCTGCCAAGCCGCGCGTCCTGATTTCGGACGAGGCCATGGCAGGGCTCTCCAGCTCCGAGGTCGACGATATCCTCGACATTCTCTTCAAGCTCAACACGCGCGGCGTAGCCGTCATCATGATCGAGCACATCATGCGGGCCGTGTTCCGCTTTTCCGAGCGGGTGATCGTGCTGGACGCCGGCCGCAAGATCGCCGAGGGCCCGCCCGCCCAGATCGTCAAGGACCCCGAAGTGGAGAGGGCTTACCTTGGGGTGTAGCGTCGAGATCAACAATATCGAGGCGGGCTACGGCGAGGTGCGCGTGCTGCACGGCGTCTCGCTCTCCGTCAAGGACGGCGAAACGGTGGTCCTGCTCGGGTCCAACGGCAACGGCAAGAGCACGCTGATCCGGTGCATCGCCGGTCTGGTCGAGCCGACCGCAGGCTCGGTGATCCTCAAGGTCGACGGCAAGGAGACCAATCTCGTCGGCCGGACGCCCGAGGAAATCGTGGGCCTCGGCGTGGCTCTGGTGCCGGAGGGGAGGCGCCTGTTCCCCGGGCTCACGGTGGAGGAGAACCTGATGCTGGGCGCCTACCGCCGGGCGGCGCGGCGCAACATCGCGGGCAATCTCGACTTCGTGTTCGCCACCTTCCCGGTGCTGGCCGAGCGGCGCCATCAGCTGGCGGGCTCCATGAGCGGCGGCGAGCAGCAGATGGTGGCGGTGGCACGGGCGCTGATGTCGGAGCCGCGCCTCCTGCTGGTCGACGAGCCGTCGGTGGGGCTCGCGCCGATCCTGGTCAGCCGCATGATCGCCAAGATCAGGGAGCTGAAGGAGCAACGCAACCTGACCGTGCTGATGGCCGAGCAGAACTTCAACCAGGCCATCAAGATCGCCGACCGCGGCTACGTCATCGTGCACGGCGAGATCGAGTTCGAGGGTAAATCGGCCGCGGACCTCGCCAACAACGAGATCATCAAGCAGTACTATCTGGGGACCTGAGCAGCCTTGTGCATCGGATGGGCTCCGTCGGCCCAGGCGGCCGGTGCAACCCTGCTGGTCCGGCGCTCGCGCGGGGCGGCATGGGTTGCATACCTCAACGCAGCCGGGCTGCGTTTCCGGGCCGCTGGCGGGCATTCCGCCATCCCCAGGGGTCGGAGCCTCCAGGCGCCCGAGGCCATCAGGCGCCCCGCTGCGGGGCCGGGCGGCGATGTTTCGAGCCCGGCGCGCCGGCCGGCATGCCGGGGCCCCGCTCGAACGGCCCGTCGGCCGCAAGGTTGCAGCGTCACCGCTTCGTGGCGTGGTAGCTGAACGCGCCGGGATCCGCGAGGTCGGGCACCTTCCAGCCGTCGAGGTCGTACTCGGCCATGCACTCCTCGGCGAAGCCTTTGAATTTCTCGGCGTTGCCGGAGGCGAGCGCGCCCCAGAGGTTGAACAGCCGGATCTGGTCGGTCGAGCCGCCGTAGTTGATCTCGTAGAGCTCGTGGCGGCCGCCGAGCTCGGTGCCGAGGCTGTCCCACAGCAGCTTCATCAGCTTCACCCGCTCCTCGGCCTTGTAACCGTTCGAGCCGCGCATGTAGCGGTCGAGGTAGGGGCGGATCTCCGGGTTCTTGAAGTCGCTGGCGTGGCCGTTGAGGTAGATCAGGCCCGAGGCCACGATCTGCTCGATGAGGTACTTGATCCTGGTGTAGGCGATGGTCGAGATCACCTGGTAGGCGTTGCCCGGATCGGCGTTGGGCTGCACGTAGTCGCCGATCCACGGCCGCGGGTCGCGCACCATGGCGTCGGAGAGGCCCCAGAACAGGTTGCGCCAGGCGATCACCTCGCCGATGTTGACCTGCACGCCGCGGAAGTCCTTGGTGCCCGTCGCCTCCACCGCCTTCAGGAGCAGGCCGGCGATGAAGTCGAGCTTGACGGCGAGCCGGGTGCAGCCGTGCACCACGAAGCGCGACAGGAAGCCGGTGCGGGGGAAGAAGTTGTTGGCCTTGTCGATGTCGCCGTAGACGAACACGTTCTCCCAGGGCACCAGCACCTTGTCCATGATGAACACGGCGTCGTTCTCGTCGACGCGCGAGGACAGCGGATAGTCGAACGGGCTGCCCATGACCGTGGAGGTCATCTCGTAGGAGGCACGGCAGATGAACTTCGCGCCCGGCGCCCCGGTGGGGATCATGAACACGCAGGCGAACTTCTTGTCCTGCACCGGCAGCAGCCCGTGGTGGGCGACGAAGGTGTAGTTGGTGAGCACCGAGCCGGTCGCAACCACCTTGGCGCCCGAGACGACGAGGCCGGCGTCGGTCTCCTTCTCCACGTGCGCGCACACGTCCACCACCTCGCTGGGCGGCCGGTCGCGGTCGATGGGGGGATGGATGATGGCGTGGTTGACGAACGGCACCCGCTCCTGGCTGAACTTGTACCAGCGGCGCGCATTCTCCTGGTAGGGGTCGTAGAACCCGGCGTTGGCTCCCAGCGTGGCGAGGAACGAGGCCTTGTAGTCGGGCGAGCGACCCATCCACCCGTAGGTGATGCGGGCCCACTCGGCGATGGCGGCCCGGCCGGCCAGCAGGTCGTCGAGGGTCTTGGGGGCCTTGAAGAAGGCGTGCGTCATGCCGCCGTTGCCGGTGTCGGTGGGCAAGAGCAGCTTCGATTTTCGCTTGGGGTCGTGCAGCGCATCGTAGAGGCGTGCCACCATGCGGGCGGTGTTGCGGAACGCCGGGTGCGCGGTCACGTCCTGCACCCGCTCGCCGTAGATGTAGACCGTGCGCCCGTCCCGCAGCGACTCCAGGTACTCCGCGCCGGTCTGAGGCGCGTTGGCCGCGAGGGCGCCGATGGTCTCGGGCCTCCTGGCAAACGCCTCGCGATACTCCACCGGGCCCGCCGCTCCCGCCTGGTCCATGGCATCTCTCCCCTGCTTTGTTCGCCTCTATGTTCGATTATCGAACGTGCGTACGATTTGCGAACGAGTTCTACGATAGGTGGCGGAGGAACGGCTGGCAAGCAGGTGAGCGTCCCGGTCTCCATTCGGACGATCACATAGCGGACTGGCTCACGCCGGCAGCAATCGTGGCGGGGCAGACACGGCTGAAGCAGGGCTTCCTGGCGGGAGCAACGTACGGCCCTCGCGTCCGCTTCCGGTGCCTTCCTGCCAGACGGCAACCCATGGCACGCGAAAGTTTGACCCGGAGCGGACTCACCACCACGAGGAGATCATCCCGCCAATGGACTACTTCGCCCGCTGGAGCGAACTGACGATCTCGCGTGCCGCGTCCTGCAGATCGGTCAGGTGCTCGGCGGCGAACTGCTCCACGGTGAACGCCGTCCTGATCCAAAGAATGCAGATCGAGCCATGGGCACGCTTGCCATCGAAAAGAGGGAGGGCGATGGCCGCCAAGCCGTCGTCGCGCGGCACGACGTTGAGGCCGTCGTAGAATGCCCCGTAGGTAAAACTGCGGTCGCGCGTGGCATAGCCGCGCACGCGCGTCTCCGCGAGTATCCTGTCGAACCGTTTCGGCTCGTGGGCGAGCCGGTCCCGCGGATTGTCGGACTTGCGCAGCTTCTGCAGGATCGTTTCCCGTTCCTTCTCAGGGCACCACGCGAGATAGGCGCGCCCGACGGCCGTGATCAGCCATCCGACCCGGCGGCCAACTAGGTCGTCCCGATTCGACGGAAGAACAAATGGACTGCGCGCTCGTGTCGACTCGCGCTTCTCCATGTGGTCGCCCGCAGGCACGAACAGATCGGAGGGCCACCTGACCTTGTCGCAGAGGCGCACTAGCACGGGACCGGCCGCCTCGGCGACGCGATCGTGCCGGTCGCCCTTTCGGACCACGCCGGTGAAGGCGCTGAGCCGGTAATGGCCGTCGGCCAGGCGCCGGGAGACCAGACCTGCTCGATCCAGTGTGTGCAGAATTCTTAGCAGGGTGGGTTTGGGTATCCGCGTTGCACGATGGATGTCGTGCAACGAAGAGATGGGGCTTGCTCGCAGAGCGTCGAGGACCTGGAGCCCGCGTTCCAAGGCTCTGATTGTCTTTGGCCCCGGCATGACAAATACCCAAATACCCTCGCCCACGGCACACCGCAGCCAAGCTACCATTCCACAGTGCGGAAACCAAGGTTTCTCCTGATGGAACGCAAGGTTTCTCCTGGTGCAACTAAGGCGTTTTTTCCTCGCCTCGGCGATGGTCGAGGCGGATCATCACCATACGCCAGACGCCATCCCAATCCTGCGCTGGCGAAACCTGAAGGAGGGTCAAATGGAAATGCCGCTGTATCGCCGTCTTCTCTGGTGTGGGCTCCCGCTGATAGCGGGGAGTTTGGTGCTGTCCGCGCTCGCGGTCGCACAATCCTATCCGTCCAACATGATCCGCATCGTGGTCGGCGGCCCCGCAGGAACGCCGCCGGACATCATCACGCGCATCGTTGTGAACGAGCTTGGACAAGGCGAAGGTTGGCGCATCGTGGTCGAGAACAAGCCAGGCGCAATCTACACGATTGCAGCCGGCGAGGTTCTCAAGCAGTTGGCAGACGGCTACACGGTCTTCGCCATCGCCCTGCCGGCCTCGGCGGCTCCGGCCCTGCTTCCCAACATCGGTGTTCGGCTCGACACCGACTTCGCGCCGGTGATCAAGCTCATGACCGCCCACCAAGTACTGGTTGTCAATCCCTCGGTGCCCGCCAAGTCGCTGACGGAGCTTGTAGCCTTGCTGAAGAGCCAACCCGACAAATTCACGTTCTCGTCGGGCGGGTTCGGCACGCCGGCCCATCTCACCGGCGAGCTGTTCAAGCTGCAGACCGGCGTGCGCGTGGCCCATGTCCCCTACCGGGCGCTGCCGCAGGCGATCGGCGATCTGCTCAACGGAACCAACCACTACCAGTTCATCACGCCGCTGCCCGTGCTGGACCTCATTGCGGCGGGCAAGTTGCGCCCACTCGCCGTGACGGCACCAAAGCGGATGCCAGCCCTGAAGGATGTCCCCACCGTCGTCGAGGAGGGATTCCCGGACCTCATCATCCAGGATTGGGTCGGCTTCCTGGTGAAGAGCGGCACGCCAGACGACATCGTCGCTCGCCTCAACGAGGCGACCAACAAGGCCTTGGCGAAGCCAAGCGTGCGCGAGGCGCTCGCCAAGATAGCCGCGGAGCCCGCCGGCGGCTCGGCCGCCGAGTTTGGCGCGCACCTCAAGTCGCAGATTGCACTCTGGGGCAAGGTCGTGAAGGACGCGGGGATCAAGATCCGAGAGTGACTGTCGCAACAAATCGCGAGTGCCACACCATACTCAGGAGAAGGATCATGCAGAGCTACGGAAAAACATATGCTGCGGCAGCGCCAACTGGTTGGACCTTCCGTCAGGTGCGCGATCGGGCTAGGCGGTTCGGTGCACGCATCGTCGAGTTCATTGACGCCCGTGCAGATGCTTACGCGGCAAGCGCCCTCTATGCAGAGCTGTCCAGGCTGTCGGATGCGGAGCTCGAGCGCCGGGGCATACAGCGCGGCAATCTTCACCGGTGCGTCTTTGAAACCTTGACCAGGCGATGAGTTGAGAGGGCAAGTGCGGAGCTCGGCAGGATGGCCCCGCCCCGCCAGATGGACGCGCGATACGATAGAGGGGTCTGGCAAATGCTCGCACCAGAAGCAACGTGGCTCGCATTCGCCGTCTTCAGCGGCCTGCGCACCATCTCCTACGTCCCGCAAATCGTGCGCATCGCCAAGGACCGCAACGGTGCATCGGCCATATCATATCCAACTTGGCTGCTCTGGACCGGCGCACATGTCTCCACTGGCACGTACGCGGCTGTGAATCTAAATGACATGTGGCTCGCCGTTGGAAGCTCGCTCTATGGGCTGTGCTGCATCGTCGTGCTCGTCCTGACCATGTTGAAGCGTTCGGCTCAGCGGCGGACGGAAGATCGCCACCGGGCCCAAGGACCGGAGCCGTCGATGTTCAGCTGTCGGATCCAGAAAGCTTGACCATAGCGCGATACCCCAATGAGTGCGGTAAACGATTTCGCGGTTACCCTCCTCGGAACCGGCACGCCAGCACCGCGTCCCGACCGTTTCGGTCCGAGCATGTTGATCGAAGCCGGCGGGCAGAAGCTGCTGATCGATGCCGGCCGCGGCGCGACCATCAGGCTGTACCAGCTCGGGGTGCCGCTCGGCCGGATCGATGCGCTGCTGCTCACGCACTATCACTCCGACCACGTTGTCGGCATCCCCGACCTGTGGCTCACGGGCTGGCTGCAATCCCACTATGCCGCCCGAGCCAAGCCCTTCCGCGTCATCGGGCCGACCGGTGCAGCAAGCCTCATGGCGCATCTGCAGAGGGCCTACGCCCTCGACATCGAGATTCGCGTCGAGGACGAGAAGCTGCTGGCCGAAGCCGCGGCGGTTGCGGTGGAGGAGTTCTCCGGCGACGGCGTCGTCTACGAGAGGGGCGGGGTCAGGGTGATCGCCTTCGAGGTCGACCATGGCGAATTCATCAAGCCGGCCTATGGCTACCGCATTGAATATGGCGGACGTTCTGTCGTGATCTCGGGCGACACGCGCTACAGCGAGAATGTCGTGAAGTACGGAGCCGGTGCCGACCTGCTCATTCACGAAGTGGCGATCGTCAAGCCCGGGCTCGCGTCCGAGCCGTTCATCCAGCGCATCATGGCGCACCACACCACGGCGCGCGAAGCCGGCACGATCTTCGCGCGTGCCAAGCCCAAGCTGGCGGCGTTCACACACCTCGTCTTCCCGGCCAGTAAGCAGATACCGCCCGCGACGGTGGATGAACTCATCGAAGAGACCCGCCAGACCTACAGTGGCCCCCTGGAGGTTGGGGAGGACCTGATGTCATTCGAAATCGGAGAGACGGTGCGCGTCAAACGACCGGTCAACAAGGTAATGTAAGGGGGTTTCACTTCCGAAACTGGCACACTTCCTCCGGTCTGCGTTCGTCAGGCTCCGGGCCATACCGGTCTTTGCGGGCACGTTGGGGCAGCGAGGAAATTTCGCCTGGACCGAAGAACTTGCGCCTACGCGATGGTCGCCGAGATCGCCTCCGCCGCACCGCGCAGCGCCGGCAGGAACTGCACGCGCATCTCGTTGCGGGTGGTGCGGGTGGTGTGGGTGGAGAGGTTGAGCGCGCCCACCGCCTGGCCGCTCCGGTCGAGCACCGGCACAGCGATGGCGCGCAGGCCGCGCTCCAGCTCCTCGTCCACGATGGAGAAGCCCTGCTCACGATCGGCGCGGACGCGCTCGAACAGGGCCTGCATGTCGGTGATGGTCGACGGCGTGTAGGGCTCCAGGCGCAGCGACCGCAGCCGACGCCACAGCTCGGCATCGTCGAGGAAGCCGAGCTGGATGCGGCCGATGGCGGTATGGAACGCCGGCAGCCGGGTGCCGATGGAGATCGCCACCGACACGATGCGGCCGGCCGGCACGCGCGCCACGTAGACGGCCTCCGTGCCCTGCAGAATGGCGGCCGAGCAGGACTCGTGGAAGCGCCCGCTCAGCTCCTTCATGAGCGGGCGCGCGCGCTCGATCCAGGTCTGGGCCGCCAGGTAGGAGAAGCCCAGTCTCAGAATGCCGGCCGCCAGGAAGAACTGCCGCCCCTGCTGGTCGAGATAGCCGAGCTCGGTGAGGGTGCGCAGGATGCGCCTGGCGGTGGCACGCGACAGATCGGTGGCAGCTGCGGCCTCCGACAACGTCAGGCTGGGGCGGTCGCGGCCGAACAGGCTGAGCACGGCGAAGCCCTTGGCCAGCGTGGTCATGAACTCCTTGTCCTGCCCTTCGCCGCCGCTCGTGGAGCGCGATGGAGCAGCCCTGGGCCTGCCCCCCGCTGCCCGCCGCGCCTGGTTCGAAGCTCGCCTCACCTAAGTCTTCCTCGCGAAACAGCCGTTGACACACCGTGCGGGGCCAGACGACAATGGCCATATATCGAACGTACGTTCGATATTCGAACGTCGCTGGCCCGCCGTCAATCTCGCACGGCGTGCCAGCACCAAGCAGGCCGCCAAGGCCTCGTTGAAACGCGATTTTCCGGCGGATGTGCTCTGGTTCCCGCGTCCGCTGCCCAGGGGAGGAAGGCAATGCCAGCTGACAAGCGCACCCGCGCGCTCACGCGCCGCGGCTTCATTCAGACATCGACCGCCACCGGCGCGGCGCTCGCCGTCGGACCCGTGTTCGCTCCCGCCGTGCATGCCCAGGCCAGGCCGATCAAGCTCGGCTACGTCAGCCCGCAGACTGGTCCGCTGGCCGCGTTCGCCGAGGCCGACAACTTCGTGCTCGGGCAGTTCCGCGAGTCGATGAAAGGCGGCTTGAGGGTGGGCAGCGCGGCCCGTCCGATCGAGGTAATCGTCAAGGACAGCCAGTCGAACCCCAACCGTGCCGCCGAGGTCGCCAAGGAGCTGATCGTTCGTGACAAGGTCGACCTGATGCTCGTGGCCTCGACGCCGGAGACCACCAATCCCGTCTGCACCCAGTGTGAGATCGAGGAGGTGGCGTGCGTCTCAACCAAGGCCCCGTGGCAGCCCTGGTTCATCGGCCAGCAGGCAAATCCCGCAGGCGGCCCCCCGGCTTGGAAGCCGTTCAACTACGTCTACCACTACTTCTGGGGCCTGGAGGACGTGATCGCCGTCTTCACCAACATGTGGAGCCAGGTGCCAACCAACAAGTCCGTGGGTGCCCTGTTCCCCAACGACGGTGACGGCAACGCGTGGGGCGATAAGCAGGTGGGCTTCCCGCCGGTCCTGGCGACGCAGGGCTACAAGCTCACTGACCCCGGCCGCTACCAGAACCTGACGGACAACTTCGCGGCCCAGATCACTGCCTTCAAGAACGCCTCGTGCGAGATCGTCACTGGCGTGGTGATCCCACCCGACTTCACCACATTCTGGAAGCAGGCACTGCAGCAGGGGTTCAAGCCGAAGGCTGCATCTGTGGGCAAGGCCATCCTGTTCCCGGTCGCTGTAGAGGCCCTCGGCAAAGACGGCCACAACCTCTCTTCGGAAGTGTGGTGGTCGCCCAGTCATCCGTTCAAGTCCTCGCTGACCAACCAGAGCGCCAGGCAACTCGCTGAGGCATATGAAGCGGCCACCAAGAAGCAGTGGACGCAGCCCATAGGTTTCATCCATTCGCTGTTCGAGGTGGCCACTGACGTTCTCAAGCGCACCTCCGAGATCGGCAATGCAAGAGCGACGGTGCAGGCGATCGCCTCAACCAACCTCGATACGGTTGTGGGGAAGGTGCAGTGGAATGGCGCCGGACTGCCGCCGTTCGCCGCCAAGAATGTGACTAAGACGCCGCTGGTCGGCGGCCAGTGGCGCATCAAGGACGGCAACCGCTACGATATCGTCATCACCGACAACCGGACGGCGCCCTCCATCCCGGTGGGCGGCAAGATGGAGGCGATCGCGTAAAAAGCGGCGGTCGGGCGTCGGGCTTCGGCAGTCGTAAGGAGCGAGCACGTGGAGGACCTGCCCGACTGCCGACCCCCGACTGCCGACTGCCGAAACGCGTCAATGCTGCTCCAGATCCGCGGCCTCACCAAGTCGTTCGGCTCGCTCACGGCGGCCGACGGGATAGATCTGATGGTCGCGCGGGGCGACGCCGTGGGCATCATCGGACCCAACGGCGCGGGCAAGACGACCCTGTTCAACCTGATTACCGGCAACGACGCGGCCGATGCCGGGGAGGTGCTGCTCGACGGCGCGGACATAACGCGGGCGGGCGCGCACGAGCGCTGCCGGGCGGGCATCGGCCGCTCCTACCAGATCCCGCGGCCGTTCGAGAGCCTCACCGCGTTCGAGAACCTGCTGGTGGCCGCCGTGCACGGCCGCGGACGCGAGGCCGGCGACAGCGTCGATTTCTGCGCCGGCATCCTGGAAGCGACCAACCTGATGCCCCGCGCCAATGCGCCGGCGGGCTCCCTCACGCTGCTGGAGCGCAAGCGCCTGGAGATGGCGCGGGCGCTTGCCACCGGGCCGCAGGTGCTGCTGCTCGACGAGATCGCCGGCGGCCTCACGGAGGGCGAGTGTCAGGAGCTGGTCGGCACCATCAGGGGCATCCGCGCCGGCGGCACCACCATCGTGTGGATCGAGCACATCGTGCATGCGCTGCTGGCCGTGGTCGACCGCCTGGTGGTGCTCAACTTCGGCCGCAAGATCGCGGAAGGCCACCCGCCCGCCGTGATGGCGTCGGCCGAGGTGCGCGAGATCTACACCGGCATCTCCGCGTGAGGCGCACCGATGGCCCTCCTTGAAACCCATCGGCTCACCGCCTTCTACGGCGACTTCCAGGCTCTCTACGGGATCGACCTCGACCTCGACGCGGGCGAGACGCTCGCCATCATCGGCGCCAACGGCGCCGGCAAGTCGACCTTCCTCAAGACCGTCACCGGCCTTCTGCGGGCAGAGCCCGGCGGCGTCGTCCTCGACGGACGGCCGATCGGCGGCCTGCCGCCGGCGGAGATCGTGCGGCTCGGCATCTCGCTGGTGCCAGAGGGGCGGCGCCTGTTCCCCTCGCTCAGCGTCGAGGAGAACCTGCGGATCGGCGCCTACGGCCGGCGCGAACCCGGCTATTGGACGCTCGAGCGCATCTACGAGCTGTTTCCGGCACTGGTCGAGCGCCGCGAGGCGCCATCGCAGACGCTGTCGGGCGGCGAGCAGCAGATGGCCGCCATCGGGCGCGCGCTGATGTCGAACCCGCGCGTGCTGCTGTGCGACGAGATCAGCCTGGGGCTCGCCCCCGTCGTCATCCGCCGCATCTACGCCGCGCTGCCGCGCATCAAGGCGCAGGGCGCCAGCGTGATCCTGGTGGAGCAGGACATCGTGCAGGCGCTGCAGGTGGCGGACCGTGTCTACTGCTTCCAGGAGGGCCGCATGTCGCTGACCGGCAGGCCGGCCGAGCTCGACGCCAAGCGCATTCATACGGCGTACTTCGGCACATGAGCGGCCTGATCGACACCGTGCTGCAGGGCGTGATGCTGGGCGGGCTCTACGCGCTGTTCGCCGCCGGGCTGTCGCTGATCTTCGGCATCATGCGTCTCGTCAACCTCGCCCACGGCGACCTGATCGTGCTGGCGGCGTTCGTCGTCCTGGTGGTGACACAGACGCTGGGGCTCGATCCGTTCCTGGCGACGCTGCTCTCCATGCCGCTCCTGTTCGGGTTCGGCTACGTCCTGCAGCGCGTTCTGCTCAACCGCACGCTCGGCCGGGATATCATGCCGCCGCTGCTCGTCACGTTCGGCCTGTCGATCATCATCCAGAACGGCCTGCTGGAGGTGTTCTCGGCCGACAGCCAGCGGCTCGGCGCCGGCGCCATCGAGACGGCCTCGGTGCCTCTGGGCGGCGGCGTGGCGGTGGGCACAGTGCAGCTGCTCACGCTGGCGTCGGCCGTCGGCGTCATCCTCGGACTGAAGCTGCTGTTCTATCACACCGAGCTCGGCCGGGCCTTCCGCGCCACCTCGGACGATCCCGAGATCGCGCAGCTGATGGGCATCGACAACCGCCGGGTGTTCGCCCTGGCCATGGGGGTGGCGATGGCGGTGATCGGAGTGGCCGCGCTCTATCTCGGGATGCGCGCCAACTTCGACCCCACCATCGGCCCCGCCCGCCTGCTCTACGCCTTCGAGGCGGTCATCATCGGCGGACTCGGCAGCTTCTGGGGCACGCTGGCCGGCGGCATCGTCATCGGCGTGGCCCAGACGGTGGGGGGAGCGATCAATCCCGAGTGGCAGATCCTGGCCGGCCACGTCGCCTTCCTCGCCGTTCTCGTGCTGCGTCCGCGGGGCCTCTTCCCTCGCGTGGCGGATTGAGGGGCCCATGGACCTGCGCAGACACGCGGCAGAGCTGGGCGGCCTCGCGGCCCGAGCGATGCAGCGCCTGCGCAAGTCGGGCGCCAGCGCCATGGAGCACGCCGCAGAAGGTCTGGTCGCCTTCGCGGCATGGGCACGGAGCCGATGTAAGTCGGGCGCCGACGCGGCCCGGCGCTTCGCGGCACGCGCAGGCGCGATGGCTGCCGAGCGGGCTCAACAGCTGCGGCTGCGCTGGCAGCGTGTCCGCACCGTGTCGCTGCCCGCCGCCCGTGCCCGGCTCGGCGCCTGGTATCTCGCTGCCGTCCGGGCCCGCGCGGTCGAGAGCACGCGGCGCCGGCTCGGCGCGGCCGTCGACAGCCTCGGCAGATCGTCGGCGGGCATGGCGCAAGCCGCGGCGCCGGCGATCGCAGCCGCGCAGCAGCGGTGGGAGCGCGTGCGCCGGTCGGTCGGGGCTGCCGCGGCGGGCGGCCGGGACCGCATCGCAACGGCGCTCCGCCGCAGCCCTCTAGCGCCCGCCGTTGCACGGCTGGAGCGCTGGCAGCAGGCCCGAATGCGGCCCGCGCAAGGCCGCTACCGCGTCGCGGTGGCGACGCCGGCCTCGCGCCGCGCGGCGCTCGGCGGTGGCCTGCTCTTCGCCGCGCTGCTGGCGCTTCCCGCCTTTGCCGAGCGCGACCTCGTCAACGACCTGATCCTCATGTTCACCATGCTGGCGCTGGCCCAGTACTGGAACCTGCTGGCCGGCTATGCCGGCCTCGTCTCCATCGGCCAGCAGGCATTCGTGGGGCTCGGCGCCTATCTGCTGTTCGCCCTCACCATCCATGCCGGCATCGATCCGCTGCTGGCGATCCTGCTGGCCGGTCTTCTGGCGGGCCTCCTCGCGCTGCCTACCGCCTTCGTGGTGTTCCGCCTGCAGGGCGCCTATTTCGCCATCGGCACCTGGGTGATGGCCGAGGTCTACCGGCTCGTCTTCGCCCAGTTCCGGCAGCTCGGTGGCGGCACCGGCACGTCGCTGCCCTCCTTCGTCACCAACGAGGTTGCCGGCATCGCGTGGGTGAAGGCACTGCTCGGCGTGCGCACGTCGGCGGCGCGCGACATCATTACCTACTGGGTGGCGCTGCTGCTGGCGACCGCCTCCATCCTCGCCGTCTACCTGCTGCTGCGCTCGCGGCACGGGCTGGCGCTCGCGGCCATCCGCGATGCCGAGCCGGCAGCCGAGAGCGTGGGCGTCGACAGCTTCCGCACCAAGCTCTACGTCTACGTTGCAACCGCCGTCGGCACCGGCATGGTGGGCGCGCTGATCTATCTGCAGAAGGCCAGCATCTCACCCGGTGCCGCGTTCTCCGTGGTCGACTGGACCGCGTATGTCATCTTCATCGTCGTGATCGGCGGCATCGGCACCATCGAGGGGCCCATCGTCGGCGTGCTGGTCTTCTATCTGCTGCAGAGCAATCTCGCCCACTATGGCGCCTGGTACCTGATCCTGCTCGGGCTGCTGGCCATAGTCGTGATGCTGTTCGCGCCCAAGGGCATCTGGGGCTATCTCGCCGAGCGCAGGGCGCTGGTCGTGTTCCCCCTGCGCCGGCAGCTGTCCGAGAACGCCGATCGTCCCGCGGCGGCGCGGGAGCAGCGGCCCGATGGGTCCTGAGGCCCGGGCGCTTCCTGAGCCGATGGCCGATCGAAAACGCTGGAGCAGCGCCCAGCGAGCCGTCCCGATATCGTCGGCTTAACCTTTTCGGCGCCTGAGGTGAAAGCGAAGCATCGCATCCGGGAATGTCCTGATTTTCTCCGAGCGGACGTCGCGCGAGACTCGGGCAACGGTCGCGCTGGTCCGAACACGAGTGGGGGATGGAGCTCGATGCGATGGCAGAGGCCCCTTCGAGGGCGGACATTCTCCTGGCGCGCGGGACCGCCACGATCGTAGCCGTCCTGATTGCGCTCGGGGTGATCTGGTACGGCATTTCGGCGGACGTCTTCGAGCGCCTCTGGCGCCACGTCTTCGACCGGCCGAGCGGACCGATGGCCTTCCGCTTCTTGGTCCAGCCGGCGATGGCGGCGATCCTCGCCGTTCGCGACGGCACCAGGGACGCGCGGCTCGGGCGCTCGCCGTACTTCTGGACGGTCATATCGGACCCGGAGCAGCGCTTGCCGAGAATACAGGAAGGGCTGATCGCGACCGGTCGCGTGATCCTCCTCGGCTTGGTCATGGACGTGGCCTACCAGAGCATGGTGTTCGCCACGTTCTATCCGGGAGAAGCGGCAATCGTCGCGCTCCTGCTGGCTTTCCTGCCCTATCTTGCGATCCGCGGCCTTGCTGCTCGCATCGCGCGCCGGCGGAGCCACTCCGCATCTGGTGCGGTTCGCTGATGGAGCGCAGCACCGACATGGCAAACGCCAGGCGTAAGTCTCCGATCATGGCCGCCTCCGACCCCGACCGTACCTCCGTGGAGCTGTCGTCGCGGCGCACGGGCATGTCGTTCCAGCGCACGCGGATGAGCGCCGACCGCACCCTCATGTCCGTGATCCGGACGTCGCTGGCGCTGATCGGGTTCGGGTTCACGATCTTCCAGCTCTTCGAGAAGCTCAGAGAGGCCGGCGCGCTGGCAAGCGCCCACGCTGCGCGCAACTTCGGCATCACCCTGGTCGCGCTCGGCATCGGCATGCTGGTGCTCGGCATCGTCTATCACGTGCAATTCATGCTCGGGCTGCGCCACGAGCGGCACGCGATGAGGGCGCAAGGCCTGATCCACGGCGAGAGCCGGTTCCCGGTGTCGCTGACGCTCCTTACGGCCGCGGCCCTGCTTCTGATCGGCATTGCCGCCATCGTGAGCATGATTTTCAACGCTGGGCCGCTCGGGTGAGTGGTCGCATGGCAACCCGCTCGTGCAAGCAGGTCCTGAATGCGGCTGCCGGACAGCCGTGCCTAGAAGCCGCTCCAGGGGCTCATGTTCGCGGCGCGCGCAAGCGACTGGAAGCGTCTGCCGCAGAGCTGGTGGTAGAGGCCGGTCAGCCCCTGCGTTCCCTCCGGATCGGTCTGAAAGTAGACCGGCGTCACCGGCTCGTTCGGCGCGATGAGCTGTTTGCAGGCTGTGCACCGCGGAAGTCTCGGATTGCGCTCGGGCGCCCCGTCCAAAGCCATCGTATCCCCCAGTGTTCATCAGGCTTTTTCTCACTATTCCACGTCGGCCGGTCGTTGCCAACGTTGCCGGCGCAACGGCGGTTCGCCCGAGGCCGGATGCAGGCGCCCAGCTCGGTCGACCGCTCGGCAGCGCGTCACGGGTGGGGCGGCGCCTCGCGCCCTCACCGCACCGGTCCAGGAGAACCAGATGCCTAAGCGTCCAGCGACGCCTTCCCCACCGCCGACCGAGGCAGCGCAATCTTCAACCAAGCGGAGCACGAGCATGGCCAAGACCGACAAGCCGAACATCCTCGTCATCTGGGGCGACGATATCGGCATCTGGAACCTGAGCTGCTACAGCAGCGGGATGATGGGCTATCGCACGCCCAACATCGACCGCATCGCCAACGAGGGCATGCGCTTCACCGATTCCTACGGCGAGCAGAGCTGCACCGCCGGGCGGGCCGCCTTCATCACCGGGCAGAGCGTCTTCCGCACCGGCCTCTCGAAGGTCGGCATCCCCGGTGCGCCGGTGGGCATCCAGGCCGAGGATCCGACCATCGCCGAGCTGCTCAAGCCGCTAGGCTACGCCACCGGCCAGTTCGGCAAGAATCATTTTGGCGACCAGAACCGGTTCCTGCCGACCGTACATGGCTTCGACGAGTTCTATGGAAACCTGTACCACCTGAACGCGGAGGAAGACCCGGAGGACGAGGACTATCCGAAAGACCAGAAGTTCAAGGACAGGTTCGGCCCGCGCGGTGTCCTCCGTTGCCGGGCGACCGACAAGGACGACAAGACCGAGCAGCCGCGCTGGGGCCGCATCGGCAAGCAGAGCATCGAGGATACCGGTCCGCTTACCCGCAAGCGCATGGAGACGTGTGACGACGACTTCGTGGCTGCCGCGAAGGACTTCATCAAGCGCCAGCACGACGCCGGCAAGCCCTTCTTCGTATGGCTCAATACCACCCACATGCACCTGCGGACCCACACCAAGCCCAAGAGTCGCGGGCAGGCGGGCGAGCACCAGTCGTCCTACCACGACACGATGATCGACCACGACAAGAACGTAGGCCAGATGCTCGACTACCTCGACGAGCTCGGCATCGCCGACAACACCGTGGTGATGTACTCGACCGACAACGGCCCCCACATGAACACCTGGCCGGACGGCGCCATGACGCCGTTCCGCAGCGAGAAGAACACCAACTGGGAGGGCGCGTTCCGGGTGCCCCTCCTGGTGCGCTGGCCGGGCAAGATTCCGGCGGGCTTCGTCTCCAACGAGGTCGTCCAGCACCACGACTGGCTGCCCACCTTCCTGGCGATGGCAGGCGAGCCCGACATCGTCGGGAAGCTGAAGAAGGGCCACAAGGCCGGCGACAAGACCTTCAAGGTCCACATCGACGGCTTCAACCTGCTCGATTTCCTGACCAAGAAGGGTGTGAAGAGCCCGCGCCCGGGCTTCATCTACTTCAGCGACGACGGCGACCTCGTCGCGCTCCGCTGTGGCAACTGGAAGGCCATCTTCATGGAGCAGCGCTGCCCTGGAACGCTGCAGGTGTGGGCGGAGCCGTTCACGGTGCTGCGCGTACCCAAGCTCTACAACCTCAGGACCGATCCCTTCGAGCGGGCCGACATCACCTCCAACACGTACTGGGACTGGTACGTCTCCAAAGCCTATATGATCATGGCGGCGCAGTCTCTCGTCAGCCAGTTCCTGGCGACGTTCAAGGAGTTCCCGCCGCGCCAGAAGGCGGCGAGCTTCACCATCGATCAGGCGATGGAGAAGATGGAGACTTCGCTCTCCGGCGCCGGGCACTGATGCCGGCGATAGATCGGGCGGCGAGCCGGCTCTCGCCGCCCCTGTCCCGGCGCGGGGCTCGACAGAGAAGACGCTGAGACCGCGGCCGATGTCGGCACCGCCAGCATACGCCGGAGCACGCGGCCTTGGGCAGCCGGGGCGCGGCGGTGGACGGCTCGCGAGCCGTCGCGCGGTCCTGTCGTGACGGCACAGGGCCTGAAAGACTGGCTGGCCTTTCTCACGGAGCACGCCGTTGTCGTCATTGACGCGATGGTGCTGGTCCTCGTTGTCGTGGGCACGGTCGAGACTTTCATCAACGGCCTGCGGGTGATGTTGACCTCGCGCTCCGGCCACGAGCGGCGCGATGTATGGCTGCGCTATGCACGCTGGCTGGTCGCCGGCCTCACTTTCCAGCTCGCGGGCGACATCATCGAGACGGCGGTTGCACCCACCTGGGAGGACATCGGGCGGCTTGCCGCCATCGCCGTGATCCGCACGTTTCTGAACTACTTCCTGGAACGGGATCTCGCCGAGGTGCGCGAGCGGCAAAGCCAGAGCGGCCCGAACGCAACCGACGGCAAGTAGCACGAGCCCGGCGCCGGGCCCAGGCGCCACTGCAGATCGCTTCTCCTTCGGGTCCCGGAGAGGCGTGACAGCCCGCTGGCCGCCTCGGCCTAACGCCGCGTGAAGGTGGCAGCGGTGCTGGGCCCGGCCGAGCAGCAGGGATCGGTCCGCAGCTTGCCATATGCATCCATGAGCCGGCGCGCGCGTTCGCCGTTCTTGTCCATGTAGTCGGCGAGCATTCCGGCGCTGCATGCGCGCCACTCGGCCACCTGGTCGGGCGTCAACTCCCGGAGCTTCACGTTCTTGCTCTTTGCAAAGGCGCCAGCCCTGGCCTCGGATTGCGCCTGGTGGCTGCGGATCTCGCTCTCGATCTTGCTGGCGGCGTACCCGATGGCGGCGCGATGGGCAGGGGACATCGATTGCCAGGTCTTCTCGTTGATGACGAGGAAGAATACGATCGGAGAATGGTGGGTGAAGGTAACGGTATCCGTGAACTTCCAGAGGCCGAAGGTTTGCAGAGCACCGAAGCCGACCACGGCCATGTCGAGCGCGCCGTCCTTGAAGGCGTCCTGGAATTTCTCGACGGTGAGCGCGGCCGGATTGCCGCCGCACCACGCGACGAACTCCGCCGGGAGCTTGCCGGGCGAGGCCACCCTCTGGTCCTTGAGCCGCGCAGGGTCTGCGACATCCCGGCCTTTGGAGAAGAACACGTTGTTGCCGAGCGGATGCCACCAGAGAACGCGGACGCCGATGTCGGCGAAGACGGCTTCGTCGATCAGCTTTCGGATCTCGCTGCCAGGAGTTGCCGCCGCGCTCATCAGCGCCTGGAAATTGAACAGGAATGGCTGATCGAGGATGCCAACGAGCGGAGCCTTGTACGAGAACTGCTGGGCGGCCGTCATGGCAATGTCGACGGCGCCGGACGACACGGCGTCCACGACCTGATAGTCGCTGAACAGCTGTGACTTGTCGAAGATCTCGATGGTGACAGCGTTCTTGGACTGTTGTTCGACCTCCTCCTTGAAGCGCGCCAGGCTCCCGCCAAACACGGGATTGGAAATCGGGAACTGCAGATTGGCCTTGAGCTTGACCTGTTGAGCGCCGGCATCCCGGGCAGGAAGCAGTAGCAACGCGAGCGTCAAACAAAGCAAACGAACTCTCATGGTATCCCCCGCAGCACTCTCAAATAACCTGTGCAATCAAGACAGCAACGCAGGCTCCGCCTCTTACAATAGCACGATGCGCGCTCGCTCCAAGGCACTGGGAGTCTCGTCTGTCGCAGCGCACGCGTTGCAGGATCGGCGTTTCCGTTCCGGGTCGCGAGCGTCGGAGCAGGACGAACACAGGGGCCCGGCAGGCACGCCAGCCGCCAGTATGAGCCGCGGGGAGCGGCGTCGACGAATGGGCCCAGCCGCCTGCTAGTTGCGCAGGTTGTTGAACCCCTTGCGAGCCCAACCGGGATAGCCTCGGAATTCGCCGGCGGGATCATACGGGCTGTAGCTCCACCAGGCCCCGCGCGTGCACGGGACGGGACGGCGTGGCACCGCATAGCACGGCACCTTCGGGCCGCGCCGGTACCCGCGACCTGCGTCCGCAGTCGAGTTCAGCGCGAAGATGCTGCCCGCAAACATCACGATGGCAAGCAGTGTCCGCATGGTGGACCTCCGCCCGGCGTTCCAAGGGCGCAGGCACTATCGCCGACAAGCGCATCGTCCATAATCGGGACAAACGATGAGACACGAGAAAGGCTATGCCCAATCGAGGAAGCGAATGTCCCCATGGCAGCCCGGTGCGGCTGCCGCTCGTTTGCCTGCAGGACGGCACCTCGCCCTCCCTGAGGGAATGACCCTGGCGGCGCCTGCGGTGGCCGCTGGGCGCGATCGACGGGCTCGCCGCCCCCTACCGCCACCCAGTGCCGATGCGCGTCCTGGGCCTTCCTGGCGCTTCCGCCTGCGTTGTCGGATACAACCGCTGGAGGCGCGTGGTTCTGGCCCGGTCGGTGCTGACGCCTTCGGCCAGTCCCCTGGCCAGGGCGGATTGATCGGGGTCAAGGCATCCTCTCGACCGACGCGGTGAAGTCACGCTTCGTGGTGCAACCATGTCATCTCGACGAAGCCTACCCGGCCGGAGCAAGGACCCTGCGGAACTCGCGGGGCTCGAGGGCGATGCTCGCCGGGGTGTGCCGGTCCGGCGGGTCGAGAAAGGCGCCGAGCGCGTGATTGAGAGCGCGTGGCAGCCGGCAGCAGCCTGTGATCGTGCACTGGTTGCCGGTGGCGAAGCACTCGACCAGCGCGAAGCCGGGCTCGGTGCCGCCGATGACCTCGCCCAGTCCCTGCAGGTCGGCATCGCGTTGCATCGGGGCGACACCCCCATCCAGGTTCCTCCAAGCACAGGGAGACCCGTGCCATGACCAGCCGAAGACCGCATCGCGTCCGCATCAAGCGTGCCTATGAGGCGCCGTCGCCCGGCGATGGCCGGCGCGTGCTGATCGACCGCCTGTGGCCGAGAGGCGTGGCGCGTGAGACGCTCGCGCTCGACGACTGGTTGAAGGACGCGTCGCCGAGCGACGACCTGCGCCGATGGTTCAATCACGACCCGGCGCGGTGGCCGGAGTTCGCCGCACGCTATGGCGAGGAGCTCGAGAGGCCGCCCGCGAGCGAGGCCGTGGACCAGCTCGTGCGCTGCGCCCGTGCGGGCCCGCTGACCCTCGTCTACGCGGCCAGCGACGAGGCGCACAACAATGCCGTGGCGCTGCGCGACGTGATCGTGCAGCATCTGGCGCACCCGGTCCGGCGTGCGCTGCCGAGGTGACGCCGTGCCACCGTCGTTGAGATGTTGCTCGGGCGCTTCCGTGCCAGGCTGCGTTCGCCCTTCGCAGCTCGTGACGCTACAGGTCGATCAGAGAGGGCGGGAGCGGTGCCGCGGAGGCCGACCGGGAAGAGCACGGCGCGGCTTTCGAGGTGCCGCGCGATCGGCGCACGCGGCTGCCCTCCGTAACGGAATCATTGCGACGACAGGGCTCGAGCCGCTGTACCGGATGGCAGCGGACAGTGACGTTCCGTGCGGGCTGCCCGCAGATTGCCACGACTGGCCCGTTCGAGCGGGAGCTCGATCCGGCAGCGAACTCCGCCGGTCTGGTAGTCGACGTCCACCGCACCATCCAGCTCGTACGGGATGAGGTCGCCGATCACGCTCGTCCCATAGCCGCGCCGCACCGGAGCCCTGACGGGTGGACCTCCGCTCTCCTGCCATCGGATCGCAAGCATGGTTTGCGAGGTCCTGTTGCGCCGGCACTCCCAGGCCACGGAGACGCGACCGCGCGGCGTGGACAGGGCGCCGTACTTCGCGGCATTGGTAACGAGCTCGTGCAGCACCATGGCGAGCGCCTGCGTGGCGTCGGCCGAAAGCAGCACGTTGGGACCATCGACGGTAGCCTCGCACGTGCCCAGATACGGTTCCAACTCGAGGCGCACCAAGTCTGCAAGGTAGACCCCTTTCCAGCGGCCACGGCTCAACAGGTCGTGCGTATTCGCCATCGACTGCAGGCGGCCATCGAGCAAGGCGAGGAACTGGTCCATCGAGCGGCTGCCATCGCGCGTGCGCTGCGCGACCACGACGACGCGGGCGAGCACATTCTTGACTCGATGATCGAGCTCGGCAACCAGTAGATTCTGCTGCTCCTCCGCCTTCCTCGCTGCGGCGATATCACGAACGAAGGCAGCGGTCCGCCGGCGGTCTCGCCGGTCCAGCGCAACGCCAATCAAGGCCAATGTCAGGATGGCGAGCCCCCCGATCGCGACGCCGACCGCCAGCACACGCGGTGACACGGCCGACTCGGCCACCGCTGTCATCGGATCGCGCATGATCGATGCCGCCCCCATGGCCGTGAAGTGGAGGCTGACGATAGCGAGCGCGAACAGGAACGCGCCGAGGAGGCGCCGGCGCCATGTGGTGCTGCCGGCTCCGACAACCAGCGCGGCCGCTCCCAGCACACAACCGAGCGCGATCGACACCGCCACCAGGGCCGCGTCCCATACAATGAACCCGGCGATGCGGAACGCCGCCATTCCCGTGTAGTGCATGGCGGCTATGCCACTACCCACGAGCGCGCCGCCGAACGCTCTCGTTCGCAGGCCCCCGTCGATCACCGTAGCGTACGCCAATCCCGACACGGCAACGGCGATGACGAGCGACAGGACCGTGAGGCCGACATCGTATCCCGTCGGCTCGTCGGGACTGAATGCAAGCATCGCAATGAAGTGCGTGGCCCAGATCGCAAAGCCGCTCGCGGTGGCCGCTGCTGCCAGCCAGCCCCAACGGCTACGGTCGCCTGCAGTGTGCACGTGATTGAGGAGCGTGATTGCGGCGTAGGACCCTAGAGCGCACACACCGAGAGCGAGCACCACCAGACGCTGGTCGTGCTGCTGCGTGACGCAATCCAGTACTACCCGGAACATGGCATCCCCATGAGGTAGCACACTAGATTGCTACTATCACCCGCGCATTTCAAGGATAGAAACGACCCCAAAGGCAGCGCTGGAGCTTATAGAGCTGCAACGCCCCAGTTTCGTTTGCGCCGTTTTTCCGGCAGTCCCCATAAACGGGAATGCCATCGCCCTGGAATTTCTTCGCTTTCTGCAGCGGCAGCAGGGGTTCAGTTAAGGAGGCCGGAGAGTTAATCTGACGGCCTGGAGCTGGGAATCTAGAGTGCCCTCACGAAGGAGCGCTTTCGTGAGGAGCATCTCATGCCCATCTACATCTCGCGGGGCAAGTTCACGGCAGAGGCGTTCAGGGGATTGCTGGCCAATCCTGAGAACCGTGAAGAAGCCGTCAGCGCCCTGTTCAAGACCGTCGGAGGAAAGTTGATCGGCTGGTACCTGACCTTCGGCCGTCACGATTGGCTCGTCGTTGGCGAGTTCCCGAATGAGAAGGTGGCCGCATCCGCGATCCTCGCGGCAGCCGCCGGCGGCAGTCTGTCGGACATCGAGACCACCGTGGCCATGACCGCGAAGGATGCCGCCGCTACATTCGAAGCGGCCGGCCATGCCGCGAGGAGCTTCAGAAGTGCCGGACGCCCGTAGATGTGCCGGGCGGCGCTGCCACTGGAAGCGTCGCCAACCGCTCGGCCGGGCACGCTGGTAGAGCGGATGCCGAGGATTCGACCTGCTCCTCCGGCGGGCGGGCCGCCATCGTGATCTGAGCGCCGCCGCGCGCATCGGTCGCGCATGACCTTCATTGTCGGCATCCGGCAGCTGGAAGCCGGATTTGTTTTCTCGGCTGCTCCCCTGCCCGACGCAGCGAGACCTTGAATTTCGGGCACTGAGCCGCTTCGAACGGCCTGCATTCCCAAAAGCAGCCGAACTTTGGGCCAGCCGTGGCCGCATTCGCCATCCAACGTTTGATCGAGTGATTCGGGCAGAAGACCAGCGAGTTGTGCTGCCAGCTGTCGAGCCGAGCTTGTCGAGGATCTGCGCGCAATGAACGGCGCCACGCCCAAGTCGAGGAGCCTTGCAGACCGTGCTGCAAGGAACGTCCCCCAGGGGGACCAGATACCACACACGGCGATCAGCCACGCATCGGGTCCGTGCGGCGGATCCACAGGCTCGGCGCCAACACCCTTCTACGATCAGTGGATGTCCATGATCCACACCACCGCCCTGGAGAACAGGCGCGCGGCGCAACACCACGATGTCGGCGATGCCGGCTCACACGCCGCCCGTCCCTGGTGGCGCATTCACCCCCTGGTCCCCTGTGTCGTCGTCGGCGCGATCGCCCTTGCAGCCAGCGGCCGTCTCCTGCTGGCTCCGGAGCCGAGCCAGAGGCAACCGCCGGTCGTCAACGCCGACGCCGATAAGTCGCCCGCAGACCGATTGCATGCGGTCGACAAGGCCGCCTCGCCGGACGAGCTCGCGGGAGGGCGGGTCCCGGTGGCAGAGACTGACGCCTTGGAACGGGGCGGCGTCGGGGAAAAGCAGGCCGCGGAGGGAGGGATCGGGGCTGAAAGCCTGGTAGCCGCAAAGCCCGTCGAGCGGCCCGAGGATGCAGATGGGAAGCGGGTCGCGAACCCGAAGAGCGAGCAGCCGCCACCGGAGGACGCCCCGTCGCCGATCGAGACCGGGTCGATCAAACGCGCCGACGATCCACCTGCGACCCGTATCGCCCGGGTGGCCTCCGACGTGAATATGCGTGCCGGGCCGAGCAACGGCCAGTCGGTGCTGGCAACTATTTCGAGAGGCAGCTCCGTCGAAGTGATCAGTTGCCACCAATGGTGCGAGGTCGTCTTTGCGGGTCAAAGAGGGTGGATCTACAGGGGCTTCATCGCAGGGCACTGAGCAGGCGGCGCCGCACCTTCTCCCAGCAAGCCTGTCGCCAGGTGCAGCCACGCGAGTCCGTGGAGCGCATCCGCACGCGTGGCATCGGGCGGGCAACCCGGCTTCGACCTTGCCGCAGCTCATGCCTTCGTGCGGCATCACGCTGGCCGGGCACGGCGCCCTGGAGAGCTCGGCGCCTGGCTGGACGGGAGACGCGGCATCACTGGCTCATGTACCAGCCGCCATTGGGCGAGACCACCTGCCCGGTCATGAACTTGGCCTCCTCGCTGGCGAGGTAGACGGCGGCCCAGGCGATGTCGTCGGTATCGCCGAAGCGCTGCAGCGGCGTCATCGCGGCGATGCGCTTGCGGAACTCGCCGAGCGGCGCCGTCATGTCGGTGTCGATGTAGCCCGGCGCGATGGCGTTGACGCGGATGTTGCGCGGGGCCACCTCGTGCGCCAGCGCGCGCGTGAAGCCCATGATGGCGGCCTTGGCCGTCGCGTAGGACGTGCTGCCGGCCGGCTTGCCGTAGCTGCCCATGATCGACCCCATGTTGACAATGGCACCCGCCATCTGCGGGTTCATGATCTTCAAGGCCTCGCGGCAGCAGTAGAACGTGCCGTCGACGTGCACGCCGAGCATGCGCCGCCAGCTCTCGTCGCTGGTGGCGACCGTGACATCGAGGAAGGTCTCCACCGGGCCGCCGCGCGCCGCCTCGTCGGCCTGCTTCAGGCGGAGCGAGACGAGGTCGCCGAGATCCGTGCGGCCCTCGATGCCGCTGATGCCGGCGTTGTTGACGAGGATGTCGAGGCGCGGCGTGAGCTTCCTGACCTCCGCGAACATGGCGGCGACCGCGCCCGGGTCCGATACGTCGGCGGCAACCGCGTGGCCGCCGAGCTTCTCGGCGGTGGCGCGCGCCGCCTCCAGGCTCAGGTCGTTGACGATGACCTTGGCGCCCTCCTCCGTGAACCGCCGCGCGATCTGCGCGCCGATGCCACGCGCCGCGCCTGTGATCAGCGCCGTCCTGCCCTGCAGCCTGTTCATGTGCGCCTCCTCCGTTGCACCCGTCATCCCGGAAGCCGAGCCGCAGGCGAGGCTATCCGGGACCTCGCGAAGCGAGTCGGCGCCTTGCCTCCCGAGGTCCCGGACCCCGGATCAAGTCCGGGGCAGCGCTGCTCGCCTGCGGCGCGCATCGCTCCGTCCGGGATGACGGGTGGATGGCTAAATCACTCCGTCGGCTCGCAGCGCCGCAATGTCGGCCGCACCGTAGCCCGCCTCAGCCAGGATCTCCTCGGCATGCTCGCCGGGCAGCGCCGGCTCGCGCTCGATGCTGCCGCCGCCGTGCGCCAGCCTGAAGCCGGAGCCAACGAACGTCTGCTCGCCATAGCGTGTCTCGACGCGCTGCAGGACGTCGCGATGGGCGAGCTGGGGATGGGCGACGATCTCGGCGATCGACCACACGCGCGAGCAGGGCACGTCGGCCGCCGTCAGCCGCGCCTCCCAGGTCCTGGCATCGCCGGAGGCGAGCACCTCCTCGATGATGGCGCGCAGCGCCCCATCGTTGGCGACCCGCGCCGGCCAATCGACGAACCTGGAGTCCTCGGCGAGGTCCGGCTTGCCGATGGCGCGGGCGAGCGCGCCGAACTGCTTCTCGTTATTGACGGCGAGCAGGATGTGCCCGCCCTCGACCTTGAACACGTCGGCCGTCGGCATCCGGCTCTGCGCCCGGTTGCCGGACTGGCCCTGCAGGTGGCCGCCGACGGTGTAGTCGGTCACGAACGAGGAGAGAAACGACAGCGACGCATCGAGCATGGCCACATCCACCAGCTGCCCGTGCCCGGTATGCGTGCGCTGGTAGAGGGCGCTCGCCAGCGCAAAGGCCGCCGTCATGCCGCCGATGGCATCGCATACGGCAAAGCCCGCCCGCGTCGGCCCGCTCTCGGGATGGCCGGTGATCGACATGATGCCGCTCATGGCCTGGATCTTGCCGTCGTAGGCCGCGGTCGAGCGCTCGGGCCCGTTCTGCCCGAAGCCCGACACGGCGCAGTAGACGAGCTTCGGGTTGATGGCAGACAGCGCCGCGTAGCCGATGCCGAGCTTGTCCATGATGCCCGGGCGGAAGTTCTCCATCACCACGTCGGCCGTGGGGACCAGCCGGCGCACGATCTCGATGGCCTTGGGGCTCCTGAGGTCGAGGGCGATGTTGCGGCGGTTGGAGTTGATGGCCATCCAGGCGGTCGCCATGTTGCGCTCCGCCCACGCCTTGCTGAGCGGGCTGCGGCGCATGTCCTCGCCGCCGCGGCGCTCGATCTTGATCACATCGGCGCCGAGGAGGGCCAGCTGGTAGCAGCCGAACGGCCCGGCAAACACCTGCGTGAAGTCGAGGATGCGCACTCCCGCGAACGGCTTCTTGCTCTTGGCGTGGTCAGTCATGGTGAGATGGTGAGATTGACGTTGGAGCGCAGGGCAAGCGCGCCGACGGTCGAGGACGGGCGCCGCGTGTCGCATGCAGCGCGCGGACTCCCTCTCCCCGTCGCCCTCGGCCATCCGCGCGCATACGCTGGCCACAATGGCCCGAGGGCGACGGGGAGAGGGTGGGGGTGAGGGGCAGCCAAGGGCGCCGACCTGTCAGCGCGGCGCGTCGATGAAGAGCGCCGCGCGCGATCGGAAGCTCTCCGGGGAGGGGTCTTCGCCTGTGGCTGCCCCTCACCCTAACCCTCTCCCCGCAAGCGGGGAGAGGGGACCGGGCGTCACTCGTGGCGAGCGCCGCGTTCACGACCTGACCACTCACCATCTCACCATCTGACCACTCACCACCTCACGCTCTCGCGCGCTCGACGCCGGCCTCGTTGCGCAGGCCCTTGGCCACCGCCTTCTGGCGGTCGAACTCGGCGCGCCGGCGGGCGATCTCCTCCGGCGGCATGCGGGCGACGTTCTGGTAGTCGAGCTTCCAGTCGGGGCTGGCGCTCCAGGGGATCGGGTTCTGCACGGTGGTGCGCGGCCCCGGCGCCGTCTCCAGCACGCGCAGCGCCAGCTCCAGCGTAGCGGCCTGCGACTGTGGCTCCCTCGGCCGCCCCGCCGGGTTGCCGAGCGGGAAGTCTGAGAACATCAGGCGCGCCACGCCGACATGCTCCACGATATCCTTGGCGCAGCCCATCACCACCGTGGCGATGCCGGCAGCCTCCAGCGCCCGCGCCGCCAGGCTGCAGCTCTGGTGGCAGACCGGGCAGTTGGGCAGCAGCAGGGCCGCGTCGACGCCATCCTCCTTGCAGCGTGCCACGACCTCGGGGCAGTCGACCTCCAAGGTCGCGCGATGGCTGCGGTTGGTAGGCAGGCCATGGAAGCGCGGTGCGATGGAGCCGACGCGCCCGCGCTGCGCCGCCCGGCGCAGCTCCGGCAGCGGGAACCAGGTGTTGCTGTCCTCGGCCGTCGTGTGCCTGCGGTCGATGCCGACATGCGAGATGCGCAGGTCATGGTCCTTCGCGGTATCGCCCGAGTAGACCTTGTAGAACTTGGCCGCGGAGTTGTAGGGCGCGCCGGCGCCCTGGTCGCCCTTGTCGGACTGGTAGGGTGCCGCCGTGGTGATCAGCGTCACGCGGGCTTCGGCCAGCGGCTTCCTCCAGGGCTGGAAGGGCACGGCGGCGTAGTGCGCCCACGTGTAGGGCGCCCCGTAGCCCAGCGCGACGTAATAGTCGCGGATGCGCTGGATATAGGGGATCGGCGCATCGTGGGCCGGGGCGAAACCGAACTCCGCGCCGCGCTCGCTGGTCATGGCATGCTCCTCCTCGAAACCCGCGCCTCTGCCGCCGGCTGCCTGGGCATTGTTGCGGTTTTACAGGCCGCCACAAGTGGTGACCAATGCACCCGCGACCGAGCAGCTCCGCAGAGGAGCCCCATGAGCGCAACCGGCCAGTCCCGACACAGCGCCTCCCAGGAGCGAGGCGCCGGCTCGGCATGTTGTATCGCTCAACGCAGCGCGGCGCGTTTCCAGGGCCGCTGGCGGCCACCTGCCCTCGTCGGTGGTGCGGGAGCCCGGAGCCGCCCGAGGCACGCCTGCGCCCCTCTGCGCGGCCCTCGGCGCGGCCCTCTGCGCGGCTTGGGCGGGCCTGCCGGTCTGCGCTCGCGCGCCCATCGCCGGACGTTGGCGGTTGCACAGGCAGGCCCACGCCCTCGCAGGCCAGGCGCAAGTGCCGGAGGCCGCCGTGGCCCAGCCGGAGGCGACCCGAGGGCAACACAGCGTCGTGTTCGACGGGGTCGCGTGAAGGGGGCCCCTTCCTTTTGAGTCTGAAGACCCTAGATAAGTCGCGAAACGGCGGAGTCGGCGTTCCCGCTCTGTTGCATCGGCCAGCCGTTCCCGCCAGCCACTGCCAAACCCTTCGACACGCCCAAGGCCAAGAGGCCCATGCAGAAGCGATCGCACGACGCCGCGCCCGTCATCTCCGTCTCCGGCGTGTCGAAGACCTACAAGTCCGGCTTCCGCGCGCTCGAGCACGTCGATCTCGACATCCGGCGGGGCGAGATCTTCGCCCTGCTGGGGCCCAACGGGGCCGGCAAGACCACACTGATCAACATCGTCTGCGGGATCGTGAACCCCAGCGCGGGCACCGTCGAGGTCGAGGGCCACGACATCGTTTCGGACTACCGCGCCGCCCGCTCGCTGATCGGCCTGGTGCCGCAGGAGCTGACCACCGACGCCTTCGAGACGGTGTGGGCCACGACCAGCTTCAGCCGCGGCCTGTTCGGCAAGCCGAAGAACCCCCAACACATCGCCGAGGTGCTGAAGGCGCTGTCCCTGTGGGACAAGAAGGACGACAAGATCATGACGCTGTCGGGCGGCATGAAGCGCCGGGTCATGATCGCCAAGGCGCTGTCGCACGAGCCCAGGATCCTGTTCCTCGACGAGCCGACGGCGGGCGTGGATGTCGAGCTGCGCAAGGACATGTGGGGCGTGGTGCGGCGGCTGCGCGAGTCGGGCGTCACCATCATTCTCACCACGCACTACATCGAGGAGGCCGAGCAGATGGCCGACCGCATCGGCGTCATCAGCAAGGGCGAGCTGATCCTGGTCGAGGACAAGGCCACGCTGATGCGCAAGCTCGGCCGCAAGCAGCTCACCCTGCATCTGCACGCCAGGCTGGAGGCCGTTCCGGCCGAGCTGGCCGCCCACCGCCTCACCCTGGGCAATGGCGGCAGCGAGCTCATCTATACCTACGACACGCAGGGCGAGCGCACCGGCATCACGGCGCTGCTGGCCGATCTCGGCCGTGCCGGCATCCGCTTCCGCGATCTCCACACCACGCAGACCTCGCTCGAGGACATCTTCGTCGACCTGGTGAGGCAGGGCCAATGAACTTCTACGCGGTTCGCGCAATCTACATGTTCGAGATGTCGCGCACGGCGCGCACCCTGATGCAGAGCATCGCCTCGCCGGTCATCTCCACCTCGCTCTACTTCGTGGTGTTCGGCGCCGCCATCGGCACCCGCATCACCGAGATCGAGGGCGTCAGCTACGGCGCCTTCATCGTGCCGGGGCTGATCATGCTGACGCTCTTGACGCAGAGCATCGCCAACGCCTCGTTCGGCATCTACTTCCCCAAGTTCGTCGGCACCATCTACGAGTTGCTGTCGGCGCCCATATCCTATCTGGAGATCGTGCTGGGCTACGTCGGCGCGGCGGCCACCAAGTCCCTGATCCTGGGCCTCATCATCCTCGCCACGGCGGGGCTGTTCGTGCCGCTGCAGATCGCGCATCCGTTCTGGATGCTGGCGTTCCTGGTGCTGACGGCGGT
>Ga0075421_100000316_pt1 | contig 48364 bp, 47 predicted proteins | sample SoiMetdeltSBSDD5_FD_75292 | JGI IMG/M metagenome (GOLD analysis project Ga0075421, IMG submission 75292) | Bulk soil microbial communities from a Populus tree surrounding site in Tennessee, USA - Soil MetaG P. deltoides SBSDD5 | ecosystem: Environmental > Terrestrial > Soil > Tree plantation... | reverse complement strand
GGGGGTATGGGGGCCATGTCGGGGCCCCCATGTTCAGTCAATCGAGCGCCACGGCTGTGCCGGGGCGCGACGAGCAGTTGGGGGATATGGGGGCCATGTCGGGGCCCCCATGTTCAGTCAATCGCGCGACGAGCGATCGGGGGTATGGGCCATTTCGGGGCCCCATGTGAATCAATCTCGGTCGGCGCGGAGGAGCAGCATCCGGTCGGTGAAGGATTCGATGCGGTCGCCCACGAGGCGGAAGTCGAACGCCGCTCGGAGGCGCTCGGGGGCGGCGCGGACGAAGGCGTCGAGATCGCGCCGACCGTCCGGCGTCATCCGGGTCCGCGTGGTCCACTCCTCCCACGGCCGTCCCTTGGTCACGACTGTGCTGTCCATCGTCGTCAGTCCGGCCGCGCGGAGGAAGGCCTTCCACTCGACGGCGCGGTAGGAGCGCACGTGGGAGGAATCGCGGCGCCGCTCCACCTCGGTGACGAACGCCGCCGCCTCGCCGTCGTCGTGGCCGAGAATATCCTGAAGCAGGAACGAGCCCCCCGGCCGCAGCACACGCCGTACCTCGCGCACCGCGGTCGCCACGTCGGCGAAGTGGTGGGCGGCGATGCGGCACGTCACGACGTCGAAGGTGCCGTCGCGGAACGGCAGCGCCTCCACGTCGCCCGCCACGAACGTCGCCGCCGCGGCGCCGCGCTCGCGCAGGAGGCCGCGGGCGGCCCGGAGCATTGGCTCGGTGACGTCGTAGGCGGTCACGTGGCGGGCGATCCGCGCCAGCGCCAGCGCGGTGTGGCCGCCACCCGTGGCGACGTCGAGGACGCGGGTGGGGGCGAGGGCCCGGGCCCACGCCACGATCTGCTCGAGGTCGTCGCCGCCGGCGTGGCCGGCGCTGGTGACGTACGCCGCCGCGATGGCCCCGAACTGCTCCTGGACCTTCCGGGCCTGGTCGCTCACGTCCGGCGGCTCCGCTCGGCGAGGTGTCGGCTCAGGAAGTCGGCGTCGAGGGGCGAGAGGTCGAAGCGGCGGGCCGCCTCGTCGAGCAGCCGCAGCCGGTCGGCGTCCGGCTCGTCGTGCAGCCGCTCGTCGATCCACCGCACCGCTTGCTTGATCGGCGCCTCACCCGCCGCCACGGCCGAGATTATACGCCGCCGCTTCGATTGGCTCGGTGGACCAGGCCAATTGGCTCTTGACTGTGCCAATTATGTTCCCAAAATGGCTGGGCAGGAGGGCCGAGGTGAACATCCCGCTAGACCGGGACCGGCCGGTGCCGCTGGCCAGGCAGATCCAGGGCCACCTGGAGCGCCTGATCGCCGACGGCCTGCTGGCTCCCGGCGTGAAGCTGCCGGCGACGCGCGACCTGGCCCAGAGCCTGCGCGTCAACCGGGCGACCGTCGCGCTGGCCTACGAGGAGCTCGTGGCCGCCGGGCTCGCGCGGGCCCACGTCGGCCAGGGCACGTTCGTGGCGGGCGAGCCCCCGGCCCGCCCGGCCGGGCGGGTGCCGGCGCCGGCCCCCATCGACTGGGTGGCGCTACTGTCGCGCAGCGCCCGCACAGCTGCCGCCGACGAGGAGCGGCGCCGCGCGCTCGGCACGCCGGCCGGCGCCAGCGCCTCGCTGGTCTCGTTCGCGGGCGGGATGCCGGATAGCGCACTGTTCCCCACCGAGGCGTTCCGCCGCGTGCTGAACCAGGTGGTGCGCGAGGAGGGTGGGGCGCTGCTGCAGTACTCGGCCGTGGGCGGCTACGCGCCGCTGCGGCGGTACCTGGCGGGCTACCTGCTGCGCTTCGGCGTGGAGGCGCGCGCCGAAGAGATCCTCATCGTCAACGGCTCGCAGCAGGGCTTCGACGTGATCGCGCGCACGCTGGTGGATCCCGGCGACCCGGTGGCGATCGAGCAGCCCACGTACACCGGGGCCATGCAGGCCTTCCGCTCGTTCGGCGCGCGGCTGCTGCCGGTCGAGTGGGACGCCGCTGGTCCGCGACCGGACGTCTTCGAGCGGCTGTGCGAGCGGCAGACGCCGAAGCTCTTCTACTGCCAGCCGAGCGCGCACAACCCGAGTGGGCTCACGATGGAGCCGGAGGTGGGGCGACGCCTGCTCGCCACGGCCGCCCGCCACCAGGTGCCCATCGTCGAGGACGGCTTCGACGGCAGCCTCTACTACGGCCCCCGGCCCGGCACGCCGCTGAAGGCGGCCGACCGCGCGGGCGTCGTCCTCTACATCGGGACGTTCTCGAAGATCCTGTTCCCCGGGCTGCGGCTGGGCTGGCTGGTCGCGCCGTCGCCCGTGGTCGAGCGGCTGCAGGCCGCCAAGCAGCTGGCCGACCTGCACACGAGCGCGCTGTTACAGGCGGCGGTGCACCGGTTCTGCGAGCGCCGGTTGCTCGACCGCCACATCACCCGGGTCACGGCCGAGTACGCGCGCCGGCGCGCGATCCTCCTGGCGGCGCTGCGGCGCCGGATGCCCGAGGGCGTGACGTGGACGGACCCGCAAGGCGGCTTCTCGCTGCTGCTCACGCTGCCGCCGGGGCTGGAGGCGACGACGCTGCTGCCGGTGGCGGCCGAGCGCGGCGTGGCGTACACGCCGGGGCCGGCGTTCTTCCTGGACGGGGGCGAGCGCACGCTGCGCCTGTCGTTCTCGTCGGTCCCGACGGGGCGGATCGACGAGGGCGTACGGCGGCTCGCGGAGGCGATCAAGATGGCGCAGCGGCAGCCGCGTCCACGGCGGGCCGAGCGTGAGGTGGTACCGGTCGTATGAGCGATCTCAGGGGAGGGAACATGTCATGGAAGAGCTGAGTGGGCTGAGGACGGCGGATCACAAGCACATCGGACTGGCCGAGATGCTCAAGGGCGGCGTCATCATGGACGTCACCAACGCCGAGCAGGCCAAGATCGCCGAGGACGCGGGCGCGGCCTCGGTCATGGCGCTCGAGCGTGTGCCCTCGGACATCCGCCGTGACGGCGGCGTGGCCCGCATGTCGCCGGTGAAGAAGATCCAGGAGATCCAGAAGGCGGTGACGATCCCGGTGATGGCCAAGGCCCGGATCGGGCACTTCGTCGAGGCGCAGATCCTCGAGGCGCTCGGCGTGGACTACATCGACGAGTCCGAGGTGCTGACGCCGGCCGACGAGCACTATCACATCGACAAGTTCGCGTTCCGCATCCCCTTCGTGTGCGGCGCGCGCGACCTCGGCGAGGCGCTGCGGCGCATCGGCGAGGGCGCGGCGATGATCCGCACCAAGGGCGAGGCGGGCTCGGGCAACATCGTCGAGGCCGTGCGCCACATGCGCGCGCTCGTGTCCGGCATCCGGCGGCTCACGACGCTCGGGCCCGAGGAGCTGATGACCGAGGCCAAGAACCTCGGTGCCCCCTACGAGCTCGTGCGGTGGATCGCCCGCACCGGCAAGCTGCCGGTGCCGAACTTCTCGGCGGGCGGCATCGCCACGCCGGCCGACGCGGCCCTGATGATGCAGCTTGGCGCCGAGGCGGTCTTCGTCGGCTCCGGCATCTTCAAGTCGTCCGACCCGGCCAAGCGCGCCAAGGCCATCGTGCAGGCGACGACCCACTACAAGGACCCCGACGTCCTCGTGCGAGTCAGCGAGGACCTGGGCGACGCGATGGTCGGCCTCGAGATCTCCAAGATGGCCGAGAAGGACCTGCTCCAGACTCGCGGATGGTAGAGCGAGCCGTGCCTCTCCGGATCGGGGTCCTGGCGTTGCAGGGCGACTTCGCCCTGCACGCCCGGGCCCTGGCCCGGTGCGGGGAGCAGGGCGACGTCGCCGTCGAGGTCGTCGAGGTGCGCAAGCCCGAGCAGCTCGAGGGGCTGGACGGGCTCGTGATGCCGGGCGGCGAGAGCACGACCTTGCTCAAGCTGATGGACGCCTGGGGGTTCGTGCCGGCGCTCGAGAAGTTCCACGCCGGCGGCAAGCCGATCTTCGGCACCTGCGCCGGGCTCATCCTGCTCGCGCGCGAGGTGACGAGCCCGAGCCAGTTCTCGCTCGGGCTCATCGACGTCGGAGTCGAGCGGAACGCCTACGGCCGCCAGCGCGAGTCGTTCAAGGCCGGCGGCACCGCCGAGCTCGACGGGGGCCAGGTTCCCGTCGAGATGGTCTTCATCCGGGCGCCCCGCATCCGCCGGGTCGGCGAGGGCGTCGCCACGCTGGCCCGCCACGGCGACGAGGCCGTGATGGCCCGCCAGGGCACCATCCTGGTGGCCACCTTTCATCCGGAGCTCACCGACGACTCGACCATCCATCGGTACTTCTGCCGGATGGTCGAGGCGTCACGGCGCGCCTGACCGCTCCCTCTACGGATCGCAGATCCCCGCTTGACAGGTAGCCGGGCCAGGGGAGTATCTTCTCCTGGTCGGACCACCCGACCAGGAGTCCTAGCCGGCAGCCGCTCTGAGGAGGAGCACGTATGGCAGCGCTGATCTGCGAGGTCGTCTACCGGGGCATCTTCCAGAAAAACCTCGCCGCCCGTATCGCGCGGGGCATCGTCCTGTCGGCCCGGAAGTCCGGCCGGTGGGGCATCGCGTTCGGTCGCTACGGCGACAGCCCGCAGCGCAACGGCATCCCGGCCAAGGACTTCGCGATCGTCGCCGACACGAAGGAAGAGCTCGAGCAGAACATGGCCCGCTACGAGCCCAAGCACACGGACGTGACCGTCGTCCTCGACGACACGCTGTCGAAGGGCGTCGAGTCGTGGGCCTGGTACGGGCTGCAACCGATCAACCGGCTGACGGTGCCGAGCGGGACCGTCCTCATGACGTCACTGCAGTCCTTCGAGTCGCTCCTGAAGGACATCCACAAAAGGGACACCCCGTACAAGCTTTCTCTCCTGCGGGCCAAGGCGAGCTTCTCCGGGCTATGGGTCCACAAGGAGGACCACACGGAGGCCCGGATCCTCGGCGCGCTGGCCAGGATCGCGCCGGAGTTCCTGACGCTCGATGCGGTCGGTCAGGCCATTCAGGAGATCGAGTGGGGCTCGGACCTCAAGGTCGCCTCGGCGCGCAAGGCCTTCGACCGGCTGGAGACGCGCGAGGTCAAGATCACCGAGGGTAACAGCGAGATCCCGTACTCGTTCGAGATGCCCAAGTGGTGGGAGATGCGCGAGGGCATCACCATCCCGGCCATCCCCATCGGCAAGCCGAAAGAGGGCGGCCAGGGCTACGTGCCCGAGCGCAACCCGTACTTCAAGAAGTTCACGACCCGCACGATGCGGCCGGTCATCGACTTCGACACCTGCGTGAAGTGCAACCTCTGCTGGATCTCGTGCCCCGACTCCTGCTTCGACGTCATGCCCGACGCCACCTTCGACGCCAATATGGAGGCGTGCTGCGGCTGCGGCGTGTGCGAGGCCGTGTGCCCGGTGGAGCACTGCATCACGATGGTCAACGAGTCGGCCTTCGAGGACAACGCCAGCCAGTGGGAGATGTGGCGCAAGGACAAGACCGCCTACAAGGCCTGGCTCATCGCCAAGATCGGGGACAAGCCCACGACGGCGCGCTCGCACGGCTTCCGCTTCCGCGGCCAGTACGAGGAGGAGCTGAAGCAGGACCTGGACCGGGGTGGGGTGGAGATCACGGCCGGCATCCCCGGTGAGAACGCCCAGCACAAGACGGTGTAAGGAGACCACGAGATGGCAGTCGCGAGCACGGCGGCTCCGGCCGCAGCAGCGGACGAGAAGGAGCTCCTCATCTCGGGTAGCGAGGCGGTGGCCGAGGGCCTCACCCTGGCCGACATCGACGTCGTCACCGGCTACCCGATCCGGCCCTACGACACCGTCATCCAGGCCATCGCCAAGAAGATCGCCAATGGCCAGCTGGTGGCCGAGTACATCGTGGCCGAGGGCGAGCACAGCCAGTTCGAGATCGTGAAGCACGCCTCCACGGTCGGCGCCCGCGTCTTCTGCGGCTCGTCGGGCGTGGGCTGGGCCTACGCGATGGAGTGCCTCGTCGTCACCCCGCCGCTGCGGGTGCCGATGGTCTGCCTGGTCGGCAACCGGGCGCTGGACGACCCGGGCGCCTTCGGCGTCGAGCACAACGACGCGCTCTTCGTGCGGGACCTGGGCTGGATGCTCTGCTGGATCGACACCTCGCAGGAGGCCATCGACACCACGCTCATCGCGTACCGGGTCGCCGAGGACCGGCGGGTGTTCCTGCCGCTGGCGATCTCCGCGGACGGCGCGTTCCTGACCCACTCGCAGGCCCTGACCCTGGTGCCGTCGAAGGAGAAGGTCGATCGGTTCCTGCCGCGCTACGACCGCGGCGACCTGCTCCTGCACCCCGATAACCCGATCACGGTGGCGCCGCAGGCCAACGAGGACTGGGTCATCGAGATCCGGCGTCAGAACGACGAGGCGATGAAGCGGGCGGTCGGGGTGATCGAGGAGGCCTACGCCGATTTCCGCAAGGTCTTCGGCCGCGGCCCCGAGAACCCGTGGTTCGAGGAGTACATGACCGACGACGCCGAGATCATCCTGGTGGGTATGGGGACGATCTCGCTGCCCATGAAGGTCGGCATCCGGAACATGCGGGCCCAGGGGAAGAAGGTCGGCCTGGTCCGCCTGCGGTGGTTCCGGCCGTTTCCGACCGAGAAGCTGGTGGCGGTGCTGTCCCGAGCGAAGGCCATCGGTGTCGTCGACCGCGATTATTCGTTCGGCTCGCCGTTCCACTCGGGCGTCGTCGCGACCGAGATCCGGGCCGCCCTGTACAATGCGGACAAGAGGCCGCCGCTGCTGGCGTTTATCTGCGGCCTGGGCGGGCGCGAGGTGACCCTGGAGGACGTCTACAAGGCAACCGACCTGTGCTACGCTGCCGCGACTTCCGGCAAGGCCGACGCCAAGACGCTCTGGCTCGGCGTCCGCGACTAGGAGACCACGCGCATGGCTGAGGCAACCACGTTCAGCAACGCGACGCAGATCCTGGAGCCCTTCCGGGGCATCAAGCGCGTCACCATCGAGGAGTACTTCACGTCGGGCCACCGCACCTGCCAGGGCTGCGAGTCGGCGCTCGTCATGAAGCTGATGGTCAAGGCCTCGGGGCCGCGCACGATCGTGCTGGGCTCGACCGGCTGCATGTACGTCGCGAACACGACGTACTACACGACGCCGTGGGTGGTGCCGTGGATGCACACGCAGCTCGGCTCGTCGGGCTCGGCCGCGCTCGGGACCGCCGCCGGCCTCAAGGCCCTCATGAAGAAGGGCAAGATGAAGTCGGAGCCGATCAACGTCATTGCCTTCTGCGGCGACGGCGGCGGGGCCGACATGGGCCTCAACGGCATCTCGGCGACGCTCACCCACAAGGAATACAACTGTCTCATCCTGCTCTACGACAACGAGTCGTACGCGAACACCGACATCCAGCTGTCCGGAATGACACCGTTCGGTGCCAACACGACGTTCAGCCCCCCCGGCAAGGTCCACCGCATCGTCCACAAGCGGTGGAAGAAGAACATGGCGGGCATGATGGCGGCGGGCCATCCCGAGTGCCGGTACGTGGCGACCGTCTGCGCGTCGTACGCGGTCGAGATGATGAACAAGGTCCGCCGCTCCCTGACCATCGGCGGCCCGACCTTCATCCACTCGCTCGACCCGTGCCCGAAGGGCTGGGACTACGACCCGATGCTCAGCCACGAGCTCGGCGAGCTGGCTATCGAGACCGGCATCTTCCCGCTCTACGAGATCGAGGACGGTCAGCTGAAGTACTACGGCAAGACCAAGGCGATCGTCGAGGGACGGCCGCGGAAGCCGGTGCGGGAGTACCTGCTCAAGCAGGGGCGGTTCGCGCACTTCACGGAAGAGGACCTCGCCTACTTCCAGGCCAAGGTCGACGAGATGTGGAACACGTGGGAGGTGCCGGGCGTCGTGCCGTTCAAGCGGCTGGACGCCACGCAGGCCGCGTTGAAGTCGTAGCCGGGGACCCGGTCGCTAGCCCGGACACCATCGGCGGGATCGGGGAACGTCGCCCGATTCCGCCGTGTTGTCTCAGCAAACTCGCGGTGGGAGGCCCGAAATGAGACACCAACGTCTCGTGCCCGCTCTACTGGTCGCCGTGGTCGTCCTCGTCCTCGCGGTGCCGGCCCGCGCGTGGGAGCCCGGCAAGCCCATCGAGTTCGTCATTCCGGCCGGGACTGGCGGCGGCGCCGACCAGATGGCGCGCCTCGTCGCGAACCTCGTGGAGAAGCACAAACTCTCGCCCCGGCCGATCATCGTGGTCAACAAGGCGGGTGGGGCCGGGGCCGAGGGCTTCCTCCACGTGAAGGGCAAGAAGGGCGACGCCCACACGATCATCATCACGCTTTCCAACTTGTTCACGACGCCGCTGGCCCAGGGCACGCCGTTCAGCTGGAAGGACCTGACCCCGGTGGCCCGGCTCGCGCTGGACCAGTTCATCCTGTGGGTCAACGCGGAGACGCCGTACAAGACGGCCAAGGAGTACATGGCCGCCGTCAAGGAGCGCAGCGGCAAGGACACGCAGCTGAAGATGGGCGGCACCGGGTCCAAGCAGGAGGACCAGATCATCACGGTGCAGCTCGAGCAGGCGCTCGGCGTGAAGTTCACCTACGTCCCGTTCAAGGGGGGTGGCGAGGTCTGCGTGAACCTGGTCGGCAAGCACGTCGACTCGACGGTCAACAATCCGATCGAGTGCGCCGGGCACTGGAAGGCGGGGCGGGTGCGGCCTCTGGCCGTGTTCGACACCCAGCGCATCCCCGTCCAGGAGTGGCAGGGCATCGACACCGCCAAGGACGCGCTGGGCGTCGACATCCACTACCAGATGCTCCGCGGAATCTTCGGCCCACCCGGCATGCCCAAGGAGGCGGTCGCCTGGTACATCGACATGCTCCGGAAGGTGACCGAGACGCCGGAGTGGAAGAAGTACCTCGACGAGGGCGCGCTCAAGCCGGCCTTCGCCACCGACGGCGAGTACGTCGCCTGGCTGGAGGGCGCCGAGCGGCTGCACCGTGACCTGATGACGAAGGGCGGGCTGATCCAGAAGTAGCAATGCGCGCCGCCGATCTCGTCACCGCGCTGGCGCTGATGCTCGTGGGCGGCGTGGTCATCGCGGACGCGCTCCGCCTCGGCATCGGCTGGGGCCTCGAGGGCCCGCAGAGCGGGTTCTTTCCGTTCTGGCTGGCGCTGACCATGACGGTCACCGCCGCCGTCATCGCCGTCCGGGCGCTGAGGCGGCCCACCTCGCGGCCGTTCGTGACCGCCACCCAGCTGCGGCCGGTGGTGGCCGTGCTGGCGCCGGCGGCGGCGATGGTCGTGCTCATGGAGGGCCTCGGGCTCTACGTGGCGGCCGCCCTCTACCTGGGCTTCTACATGCGCTGGGTCGGCCGGCACAGCTGGCCGACCATCGCCCTGCTCAGTCTCGGCGTGCCGATCCTCACGTTCGTCATCTTCGAGCAGTGGTTCCTGGTGCCGATGCCCAAGGGCCCGCTCGAGGCCTGGCTGGGCTTCTGAGCGTGGGCTTCGACAACCTCTTCCTCGGCTTCTCGATCGCGGTCACGCCGTTCAACCTCTTCGTGGCCGTCGTGGGGATCCTGCTCGGCACCATCATCGGCGTCCTGCCCGGTCTCGGCGGGGCCAACGGCGTGGCCATCCTGCTGCCGCTCACGTTCACGATGCCGCCGACCTCGGCGATCATCCTGCTGACGTCGATCTACTGGGGGGCGCTGTTCGGCGGCGCCATCACCTCGATCCTCTTCAACATCCCCGGAGAGCCGTGGTCCGTCGCCACGACGTTCGACGGCTACCCGCTCGCGCGGCAGGGGCAGGGCGGCCAGGCGCTCACCGCGGCCTTCACGTCGTCGTTCGTGGGGGCATTCGTCTCGATCGTGCTCATCACGTTCTTCGCGCCGCCGTTGGCGGAGATCGCGCTGAAGTTCGGTCCGCCGGAGTTCTTCGCCATCCAGCTCCTGACCTTCTCGTCCTTCGTCGGTCTCGGCGGCGGCGACCCGCTGAAGTCGCTCGTCTCCATCCTGCTCGGGTTCGTCCTGGCCGCGGTGGGCCTCGACACCATGACGGGCCAGCTCCGGATGACGTTCGGCGTGACGGAGCTCATGAAGGGCTTCGATTTCATCGTGGCCGTCATCGGCCTCTTCGGCATCGGCGAGATCCTCCTCTCGGTCGAGGAGGGCCTGCGCTTCCACGGCGCCCGCACCGGCATGAAGCTCGCCGTGGTGCTGGACACCTGGCGCATCCTGCCGCGTTACTGGCGCACGTTCGTCCGCGGCGCCTTCATCGGCTTCTGGATGGGGTTCAAGCCCGGCGGCGCCACGCCCGCCTCGTTCATGAGCTACGCGTTCGCCAAGCGATTCTCGAAGCGGGCCGACCGGTTCGGCAAGGGCGAGCTGGAGGGGGTGGTCGCGCCGGAGACGGCCGCCCACGCGGCCGGCGTCGCTGCGATGCTTCCGATGATCACCCTCGGGATTCCCGGCTCGCCCACCGCCGCGGTGATGCTGGGCGGCCTCATCATCTGGGGGCTGCAGCCGGGGCCGATGCTGTTCAAGGAGAAGCCGGACTTCGTCTGGGGCCTCATCGCGTCGATGTACACCGGCAACATCATCGGGGTGCTGATGGTCCTGGCCCTGGTGCCGTTCTTCGCCGCCATCTTGAAGATCCCCTTCGCGATCCTCACGCCCCTCATCGTGGTCGTGTGCGCGATCGGCTCCTACGCCGTCCACAACAGCATGATCGACGTCTGGTACATGCTGATCTTCGGCGTCATGGGCTACGTCTTCAAGAAGCTCGACTATCCGCTGGCGCCGCTGGTCCTGGCCCTGGTGCTGGGCGACCTCGCCGAGAACGCGCTGCGCCAGAGCCTCATCATGTCGCAGGGCTCGCTCACCATCTTCTTCGTGCGGCCGATCTCCGGCATCATCATGGCGGTCGCGGTGTTCTTCTTCGCGCTGCCGGCCCTCACCCCGTGGTGGCGAGGCCGGCGAGGGGCCCCCCGGCCCGTGGAGTCGGCGGCGTCGCGCCACTGATCGCGCGATAATGGTCGGGTGCGCCGAGGAGGCGGCCATGGAACTGGCACCCATCAAGTCGACACGGATCTACGAGGAGATCGTCCGCCAGGTGAAGGCGATGATCGGCGAGGGCCGCCTGAAGGGCGGCGACCGCCTGCCGCCCGAGCGGGACCTGGCCGAGAAGTTCGTGGTGAGCCGCACGTCGGTGCGCGAGGCGCTCCGCGCGCTGGAGAGCCTCGGGCTCGTCGAGATCCGGCCGGGGGAGGGGACCTTCGTCCGCGAGATGTCGATCGACGCGCTCGTCGAGCCGCTCGCGCTCCTCATGGTGTCGCAGCGCGAGGCGACCGGTGAGCTGTTCGAGGCTCGCCGCCTGCTCGAGCCGTCGCTGGCGGCGCTGGCGGCCACCCGCGCCACCCCCGAGGAGCTGCAGGAGATGGAGCGGATCCTCGAGGAGCAGGCGAAGGAGATCGGCGCGGGCCGGACCGGCCTCGCCCAGGACGCCCAGTTCCACGCCGCCATCGGGACGGCGTCCCACAACCGCGCGATCACGCGGATCGCGCACGCCATCATGGACCTGCTCGCGCAGAGCCGCGAGGACTCCCTGAACACGCCGGGGCGACCCACGCGCTCGCACGAGAGCCACCGGCGGGTGCTGGCCGCCATCGTCGCGCGGGACGCCGAGGCAGCCCGCCGGGCCATGCTGGAGCACATCGAGTCGGTGGAGTCGCTCGTGCTCGGCGCCACGCGCGACGACGTCGCCAGCAGGCGGCCCCGCCCTTGACCCCGTCCGGGGCCCTCCGTATACTCCCCCTCACCATGAAGCTCTCGATTCCGCGCGTGCTGCTGCCGGGGATCATTCCCCTGGTACCGCCGGGCCTGCCCGGAGCATCCGCGGCGTAGCGCTTCGCCGGATGCCACGGGCAGGACGGCCGCCCGTGGCGATCGACGCTAGATCGAGGGGCCACGGGTGAGACGACCCGTGGCCCCTTTGCTTTTGGTGTCGGGGAGGGACGGGCAGAGTTTGACAGCGGTGTCTCGCATCCTGTAGTCTTGAAAGACTTTTTTGGTTGTTGCGCGATGGAGACCAGCTTCCATGACGAAATACGTCTACTCCTTCGGACGCGGCAAGGCGGAAGGCTCCTCGGTAATGCGCAACCTGCTCGGCGGCAAGGGCTGCGAGCTCGCCGAGATGACGAACCTCGGCATCCCCGTCCCCCCGGGCTTCACCGTCACGACCCAGGCGTGGGCCGCCTACAACCGCACGGGACGGCAATTTCCCGAGGGTCTCTGGGAGCAGGTCTCGGGGGGCCTCGAGAAGCTGGAGCAGGACGCCGGCCTCGTCCTCGGCGACACCCAGCGTCCGCTCCTCGTCTCGGTCCGGTCGGGCGCGCGCGTGTCGATGCCCGGCATGATGGAGACCGTCCTCAACCTGGGGCTCAACGACGCCACCGTCGAATCGCTGGCTACGTGGACGGGCAACGAGCGCTTCGCATGGGACTGCTACCGGCGCTTCATCACGATGTTCGGTGACGTGGTGCTCGGCATCAAGCGCGAGGCCTTCGACGAGCACCTCGACGCCCTCAAGCGGCAGCTCGGCGTGCGGACCGATCCCGAGGTCCCGGCGGTGGAGCTGCGCAAGCTGGCCCAGACCTACAAGGACATCGTCGCCACGCGCACCGGCGCCGAGTTCCCCCAGGATCCGCGCGAGCAGCTGCGCCTCGCCGTCCGCGCGGTGTTCGACTCCTGGTTCGCCAAGAAGGCCACCGAGTACCGCCGCATCAACAACATCCCGGCCGACTGGGGCACGGCCGTGACCGTGATGTCGATGGTCTTCGGCAACCTCGGCGAGACCTCCGGGACCGGCGTGGGCTTCACGCGGGATCCTCGCACCGGCGAGCGGCGCTTCTACGCCGAGTTCCTCGCCAACGCGCAGGGCGAGGACGTGGTGGCCGGCATCCGCACCCCGGAGCACATCGACGATCTCAAGCGCCGCATGCCCGAGATCTACGACGAGCTGCTCGCGATCGCGGGCCGCCTCGAGCGCCACTACAAGGACATGCAGGACATCGAGTTCACGATCCAGGAGGGCAAGCTCTACCTCCTGCAGACGCGGGCCGGCAAGCGGTCGGCGGCGGCGGCGGTGCAGGTGGCCGTCGACCTCGTCCACGAGGCGGTCATCGACCAGCACACGGCGCTGCTGCGCGTCCGTCCCCAAGATTTGAACCAGGTGCTCCACCCCGGCTTCGACGCCCAGGACAAGGCCCAGGCCATCGCGAAGGGGCGGCTGCTGGCCCGAGGCCTGCCGGCGGCGCCGGGCGCGGCCGTGGGCGAGGTGGTGTTCGACGCCGACCGCGCGGTGGAGTGGGCCAAGGCCGGGCGGCGGGTCATCCTCGTGCGCGCGGAGACCTCGCCCGAGGACATCGCGGGCATGTACGCGGCCGAGGGCATCGTCACCTCGCGGGGCGGTCGCACCTCGCACGCGGCAGTCGTCGCGGTCGGGATGGGCAAGCCGTGCGTCGTCGGCGCCGGCGACGTCGTCGTGAGCGAGGAGCGGCGCGCGTTCGAGGCGGGCGGGCGCGTGGTGCGCGAGGGCGACATCGTGTCCGTCGACGGCTCGACGGGCGAGGTCATCCTCGACGGCGTCGAAACGGTGGAGCCCGGGTTGCACGACGCCTTCAAGGAGCTGCTGACGTGGGCCGACCGCTACCGCACGCTCGGCGTGCGGGCCAACGCCGACACGCCCGAGGACGCCCGCAAGGCGCGCGACTTCGGCGCCGAGGGCATCGGGCTGGTGCGCACCGAGCACATGTTCTTCGCGGTCGACCGCATCGCGATCGTGCGGGAGATGATCATGGCCGCCGACCACGTGAGTCGGCGGGCGGCCGTGCAGAAGCTGCTGCCGTTCCAGCGCGACGACTTCCTGGGGATCTTCCGGGCCATGGACGGGCTCCCGGTGACCATCCGGCTGCTCGACCCGCCGCTGCACGAGTTCCTGGCCAATCCCAAGGAGTACCGGGAGATGCTGGAGGAGCGGGCCCGCCTGGACGCCCTCAACATCAACCCCGGGCGCAAGGCGGCGCTGGACGAGAAGCTGGCCAAAATCGACTCGCTCCGCGAGGCGAACCCGATGCTCGGCCACCGCGGCTGCCGGCTCGGCATCACGTCGCCGGAGATCTACGCCATGCAGGTGCGGGCCATCATGGAGGCGGCGTGCACGGCCGCCGAGCAGGGCGTGAAGGTCGAGCCCGAGATCATGATCCCGCTCACCGGCACCGTGGGCGAGATGCGGCTCACCCACGACAACACGCGCAAGGTGGCCGAGTCGGTGCTGGTCGAGATGGGCGGTGCGGTGAAGTACACGATCGGCACCATGATCGAGGTGCCGCGGGCGGCGCTGATCGCCGACAAGATCGCCCAGGACGCCGAGTTCTTCTCGTTCGGCACCAACGACCTCACGCAGATGACGTTCGGCTACAGCCGCGACGACGTCGCCAAGTTCCTGCCCGATTACCTCCAGAAGGGTCTGGTCTCGCACGATCCCTTCTCGGTGCTGGATCAGGAGGGCGTCGGGGAGCTGATCCGCATCGGCATCGAGCGGGGACGCCGCACGCGCCCCGACCTCAAGATCGGCATCTGCGGCGAGCACGGGGGCGAGCCGTCGTCGGTGGAGTTCTGTCACCGGGTGGGCATGACGTACGTGTCGTGCTCGCCCTTCATGATTCCGATCGCGCGTCTCAGCGCCGCCCAGGCCCGCATCCGTCTCCGCGAGGCCTCGGCCGAGGCCGAGGGCGCGCCGAGCGTGTAGAGGACGGGACACGGTAGAACCGAGCGGCGCCACGGCTGCACCGCGGCGCCGTGAGCGATGGGGGGCTTGGGGGCCATGTCGGGGCCCCCATGTACAAACGGAGGATAAAGTGAAACTGCCAGGGGCGAGGGTCGTGCTGGAGTGCCTGAAGCGTGAGGGTGTGGACATCGTCTTCGGGCTTCCCGGCGGCGCCGTACTGCCCATCTACGACGCGCTGTACGACTTCGAGGGGCTGCGCCACGTCCTGGTCCGTCAGGAGGCGGCCGCGGGCCACGCGGCGGAGGGGTACGCACGGGCGACGGGCAAGGTGGGCGTCTGCCTCGTGACGTCGGGGCCGGCCTGCACGAACCTGGTCACGGCCCTCCAGGACGCCATGATGGACTCGATCCCGATCGTGGCGTTCACGGGCCAGGTGCCGACGCACCTGATCGGCAACGACGCCTTCCAGGAGGCCGATAACGTCGGCATCACGCGCTCGGCCACCAAGCACAACTTCCTGGTCAAGGACGGCAAGGACCTCGGGCCGATCATCCGCGAGGCGTTCCACATCGCCGTCACCGGGCGCCCGGGGCCGGTCCACGTCGACCTGCCGAAGGACATCCTGGTCAAGGAGGCGGAGCTCATCTGGCCGGAGAAGGTCACGATGCGCTCCTACAACCCGAACTACGACGGGCATCCGGGCCAGATCAAGCGAGCGGCCCGCGCCATGGTCCGGGCGCGTCGCCCGGTCCTCTACGTCGGCGGGGGCGTGATCTCGGCCGACGCCAACGAGGAGCTGCGCGAGCTCGCCGAGCTGACGCAGATCCCGGTGACGACGACGCTGATGGGCATGGGCGCGTTTCCCTCCGCCCACCCGCTCAGCCTCGAGATGCTCGGCATGCACGGGACCTACTACGCGAACATGGCCGTCCACCACTCCGACGTGCTGGTGGCGGTGGGGGCCCGCTTCGACGACCGGGTCACCGGCCGCGTCGACGCGTTCGCGCCGCACGCCGAGATCATCCACGTCGACATCGATCCCTCTTCGATCTCCAAGAACATCAAGGTGGACGTGCCGATCGTGGGCGACTGTCGGCGCGTCCTGCGCGCGCTGCTCGACGCCGTCAAGCAGGAGAAGGACGACGGCGGGATCCGCGAGGCCCGCAAGGCCTGGCACGACCAGATCGCCGAGTGGCGGCGGGCCCAGCCGCTCCGCTACGAGTGGAGCGACGACGTCATCAAGCCCCAGTACGTGGTCCAGGAGATCTCGAACCTCACCCGCGGTGACGCGATGATCGTCACCGGCGTGGGCCAGCACCAGATGTGGGCCGCCCAGTACTACAAGTTCACCAAGCCGCGGGCGTGGTTCACCTCGGGCGGGCTCGGCACGATGGGCTACGGGCTACCGACGGCCATGGGCGTCCAGGCCGCGCACCCGGACAAGCAGGTCATCAACATCGACGGCGACGGCTCGTTCCAGATGAACAGCCAGGAGCTGGCGACCTGTTTCACCGAGCACCTGCCGGTCAAGACCGTGATCATCAACAACAGCGGTCACGGCATGGTGCGGCAGTGGCAGCGCATCATCTACAAGGAGCGCTACTGCGCGATCGACCTGCCGGGGGTCCCCGACTGGGTGAGGCTGGCCGAGGCCTACGGCTGCGTGGGGCTACGGGTGACGAAGCCGCACGAGGTCATCCCGGCCATCGAGAAGATGCTGAGCACGCCGGCCCCCGTCGTCCTCGACGTCGTCGTCGACAAGGACGAGTGCGTGTTCCCGATGGTGCCGGCCGGCGGCGCCAACACTGACATGATCCTGGCCCCGCCGTCTCGCGAGGTGCGCGAGAAGGCGGAGAAGTCGCAGACGGGGTTCTAGGTGAGCGCCAACGGCGGCGAGCCCCGCAAGCACACGATCTCGGTGCTGGTCGAGAACAAGTTCGGCGTCTTGTCGCGGGTGGCCGGGCTCTTCTCGGCCCGCGGCTACAACATCGAGAGCCTGTCGGTCGGCGAGACGCTCGACCCGAGCGTGTCCCGCATGACCATCGTCGTCACGGGCGACGAGTTCGTGATCGAGCAGGTCATGAAGCAGCTGCACAAGCTGATCGACGTCATCAAGGTCAACGACCTCACCGACGACAGCCACGTCGAGCGCGAGCTCGTCCTCATCCGCGTCAACGCCGAGCCGCAGCACCGCGCCGAGATCCTCCGGACGGCCGACATCTTCCGCGCGCGGGTCGTCGACGTCACCGCCGTGTCCTTCGTGCTGGAGGCCACCGGGGACGAGGGCAAGCTGGAGGCGCTGATCGAGCTCCTGCGGCCGATGGGCATCCAAGAAGTCGTGCGCACCGGCAAGGTCGCCATCAGCCGCGGTCCCAAGACGCGGGTGCGGCGGGCGCCGGCGAGCCGGCCCCGCGTCTCCGACGACCCGCGCGTCGTGGGCTTCGCGGACTGACAACTCTTCAACGAAAGGATCACACGAGCATGCCGGCGAGAATCTACTACGACCAGGACGCCGACCTCGGCCTCCTCAAGGGCAAGAAGATCGCGATCATCGGGTACGGCAGCCAGGGCCACGCCCACGCCCAGAACCTCAAGGACTCCGGCCAGGACGTCATCGTCGGCCTCTACAAGGGCGGCAAGTCCTGGGCCCGCGCGGAGAAGGACGGCTTCAAGGTGGCGCCGGTGGCCGACGCGGCCCGCATGGGCGACGCCGTCATGATCCTGCTCCCCGACCAGACGCAGCGCTCCGTGTTCGAGGAGGAAATCCGCGGCGGCCTCGGCAAGGGCAAGATGCTGATGTTCGCCCACGGCTTCAACATCCATTTCAACCAGGTCGTGCCGCCGCCCGACGTCGACGTCACGATGATCGCGCCCAAGGCGCCCGGCCACGTCATGCGTGACCTGTTCACCCAGGGCCCGGGCGTGCCGGCCCTGATCGCCGTCCAGCAGGACGTCACCGGCAAGGCGCGCGACATGGCGCTGGCCTACGGCAAGGGCGTGGGCTGCACGCGCGCGGGCGTGATCGAGACGACCTTCAAGGAGGAGACCGAGACCGACCTGTTCGGGGAGCAGGCCGCCCTGTGCGGCGGCATCTCGCACCTGATCAAGTCGGCCTACGAGACGCTCGTCGAGGCCGGCTACCAGCCCGAGGTGGCGTACTTCGAGTGCATGCACGAGATGAAGCTGATCGTCGACCTGTTCTACCAGGGCGGGCTGGCCTACATGCGCTACTCGGTCTCAGACACGGCCGAGTACGGCGACTACACGCGCGGCCCCCGCGTCGTCTCCGAGGAGACCAAGAAGGAGATGAAGAAGATCCTGGGCGAGATCCAGTCCGGCCAGTTCGCGCGCGAGTGGGTCCTCGAGAACCAGGCTAACCGCGCCGGCTTCCTGGCGATGCGCAAGCGCGACGCCGACCATCCGATCGAGGAGGTGGGCAAGCGCCTGCGCTCGATGATGTCCTGGATCAAGCCGCCCCGGGAGTGAGCCGGTGATGGGCAAGCTCCCCGTCGCCCGCGAGGGGTGGCCGTTCATCGCGATCCCGGGCGCCATCGCGCTCGGGCTCGCGCTGCTCGGCCACCGGCGACTGGCCCTGCCGTTCGCGGCGGCGGCGGCGGCCTCGGCCGGGTTCTTTCGCGACCCCGAGCGGGCGATCCCGACCGTCGCCAACGGCGTGCTGGCGCCGGCCGACGGGCGGGTGTTGTCGGTCGAGGATGCCGTGGACCCGTTCGTGGGGCCCGCGGTCCGGGTGGCCATCTTCCTCTCGCCGCTCGACGTGCACGTCAACCGCGCCCCCATCGCCGGCGTGGTGACCGACACCGCCTACACGCCAGGCCGCTTCGCCGCCGCCTACGACGCCGCCGCCGAGGCCAACGAGCGGTGCGCGGTCCGCATCCAGGGCGAGCACGCGCGCGTGACGGTCGTGCAGATCGCCGGCTTGGTCGCGCGACGGATCGTGTGCCGGGTCGGCTCCGGCGACAAGCTCGCGGCCGGTGACCGGTTCGGCATGATCCGCTTCGGCTCCCGCACCGATTGCTACATGCCGCGCACGACCGAGATCACGGTCCGCGTCGGCGAGACCGTGCGGGGTGGCCAGACGGTGATCGGAGTGCTGGCATGATGCCTCGTCGCGGCAAGCGGCTGCGGCGGCGCGTGTGGCAGCAGGAGCTCCGCGACCGGCGGCGGCAGGGGATCTTCCTCTTCCCGAGCCTGCTCACGACCGGCAACCTGTTCTGCGGGATGTTCTCGCTGCTGCTGGCGGTCGAGCACCGCTTCACCGAGGCCGCGCTGATCATCTTCGTCGCGATGGTCATGGATCTGCTCGACGGCCGGGTGGCCCGCCTGATGAAGGCCACGAGCCAGTTCGGGGTCGAGTACGACTCGCTGGCCGACGTGATCTCGTTCTGCGTCGCCCCCGCGTTCCTGCTTTACGCCTACGCGCTGCAGCCGCTGGGGCGCGCCGCCTGGTTCGGCGCGTTCCTGTTCGTCGTGTGCGGGGCCCTGCGGCTGGCACGCTTCAACGTGCAGACCGCGAGCACGGACCGCCGGTTCTTCAGCGGGCTCTCGACCCCGGCCGCCGCCGGCGTGGTGGCCTCGATCGTCGTCCTGCTCCAAGGCGAGGAGCCGAGCCGCGCCGTGCGGGTCACGATCGCGGTGACGGCGTACGTGCTGGCCCTGTTGATGGTGTCGACCTTCCGCTACTGGTCGTTCAAGGAGGTCGACTTCGCCCGGCGGCGTCCAGTCGAGACGCTGCTGGTCGTGGTGCTGGCGGTGATGATCGTGGCGACGATGCACGAGGTCTTCCTGTTCCTGGTGTTCGGCGGCTATGCGTTCTCGGGCCCCGTGCGGCGGCTCATCGTGGGCCGGCCGACGGCGCCCGCGACCACCGAGCCGGCGACCGCCAAGGATGCGCACTGACATGACTCCGAGAGGAAAGGTGTCGAAGGTCCGATGAGCACGTTCAAGATCGCGGTACTCCCCGGCGACGGGATCGGGCAAGAGGTCACGGCGGAGGCCGTCCGGGTGCTGCGCGCCGTCGCGAAGCACGCCGGCGCCTCGTTCGAGTTTGAGCAGGCGCTCGTGGGTGGCGCCGCCATCGATGCGGCCGGCGTCCCGCTACCGCCCCAGTCGCTCAAGCTCTGCCAGGCTGCTGACGCCATCCTGTTCGGCTCGGTCGGCGGCCCCAAGTGGGACCACCTCCCGCAGGAGCAGCGGGCCGAGCGAGGGCTGCTCGCCCTGCGCAAGGAGCTCGACCTCTACGCCAACCTGCGGCCCGCCACCTGCTTCCCGATGCTGGTCGACGCCTCGCCCCTCAAGCGGTCGGTCGTCGAGGGGACCGACATCATGGTGATCCGCGAGCTCACGGGCGGCCTCTACTTCGGCGAGCCGCGCGGCCGCACGCCGCTGGCCGGCGGCGGCGAGCGCGGCGTCAACACGATGGTCTATACGACACCGGAGATCGAGCGCGTCGCCCGCGTGGGCTTCGACGTGGCCCGCAAGCGGCGGCGCCGCCTGGCCTCCGTCGACAAGGCCAACGTGCTGACGGTCTCGCAGCTCTGGCGGGAGACGGTCACGCGGGTCGCCGCGGACTACCCCGACGTGACACTCGAGCACGTGCTCGTGGACAACTGCGCGATGGCGCTGGTCCACAAGCCGACTCAGTTCGACACGATCGTGACCGAGAACACCTTCGGCGACATCCTGTCCGACGAGGCGGCGATCCTGGCCGGCTCCATGGGCATGCTGCCGTCGGCCTCGATCGGGGGGCGGGTCGGCCTGTACGAGCCGGTGCACGGCACGGCGCCCGACATCGCCGGGCAGGGGATCGCCAACCCCATCGCGGCGGTTTTGTCGGCGGCGATGCTCCTACGGTACTCTTTGAACATGAGCCCCGAGGCCGACCGCGTCGAGGCGGCCGTCCGGCGGGTGCTGGAGCAGGGGCATCGCACCCGGGACATCGCCGCCAAGGGCGACAAGGCCCTGGGCACCAAGGAGATGGGAGACCTGATCGTGCGCCACGTCGAGCAGGCGGCCTGATGGCCACCGGGGCGACCGTCGCGGTCGTCGGCGCCACCGGCGCCGCCGGCCAGACCACGCTGCGCATCCTTGAGGAGCGCAAGTTCCCGGTCCGCGAGCTGCGCTGCTTCGCCTCCGAGCGGTCGGTCGGCAAGACCGTGACGTTCGCGGGCGACGACGTGCCCGTGCGGCGCGTGGAGGCGAGTGCGTTCAAGGGCGTCGACATCGCGATCTGCTCGGCCGGCTCGGCGCAGTCCCGCGAGTACGCGCCGATGATCGCCAAGGCCGGGGCGATCGTCGTCGACAAGTCGAACGCCTGGCGGATGGACCCGGCGGTGCCGCTGGTGGTGCCGGAGATCAACCCGCACGCCGTGCGTCAGCACCAGGGCATCATCGCGTCGCCGAACTGCACGACGATCGTCACCATCATGCCGCTCAAGCCGCTGCACGACGCCGGCCGGCTGCGCCGCGTCGTGGCCACCTCGTACCAGGCGGTGTCGGGCGCCGGAGTGAACGGCATCGAGGAGCTCCGCGAGCAGACGCAGGCGTGGGCGCGGGGCGAGACGCGGGCCCCGAAGCACTTCGCGCACCCGATCGCCTTCAACCTGATCCCGGCCATCGACAAGTTCGCCGACGACGGCTATACCGGCGAGGAGCTGAAGCTCGTCAACGAGGCGCGGAAGATCCTCGAGCTGCCCGACCTGCTGATCGCGCCCACCACCGTCCGCGTGCCAGTCTTCACGTGCCACTCGGTGGCGGTCAACGCCGAGACGGAGGAGAAGATCACCGCGGCCCGGGCGCGCGAGCTGTTCGCCCGGTTCCCCGGGCTTCGCGTGTGGGACGAGCCGGCCGAGCAGCGGTATCCGATGCCGGTCCTCGTCGAGGGGCAGGACGACTGCTTCGTCGGGCGCGTGCGGGAGGACATCTCGCATCCGCGGGCGCTGAACTTCTGGGTGGTGGGCGATCAACTTCGGAAGGGAGCCGCGACGAACGCGGTGCAGATCGCAGAGCTCGTGCTCCGGGCCTGAGGCCCGCGAGCCGGGCACGGGGCAGCGCGATGTCCCTCCGGCGCAGTTACCGCCGCGCGCGGCGCCAGGCCCGCTTCACCGTCGCCGTCCTCCTCACGATCGTCGTCGTGGCGTACGTCGGCGTGCCCCACGTGGCCCGGCTGGTGGACTCGGTCGGCGGCTACAACCCCGGCCACTACGAGCCCAAGGACGTGGAGCGCGGCGCATGGATGCAGCGGGTCGACGACGCGACGCTCTTCTCGCGGGTGCCCTGGGACACGCTCGTCAGCATCGCCCTGTTCGTCCTCGTGGCGGTCGTGTGGCTGACCCTGATTCCGCCCGGACCCGCCCGCCGGCCACCGCATCGTTAGTCGTGGGGGGCCCCGAAATGGCCCCCCACACCCCCCCAGTCGCTCGTCGCGCCCCGGCGGAGCCGTGGCGCTCCTCATCGTTTGCGCGACGTGATGGTTGCGCGTGTCGAAGCGAGCCCCCCACCCCCCGTCGTTCGAAGCGCCGCGGCGGAGCCGTGGCGCTCAATTGGCTGAGATGGGGGCCCCGAATGGCCCCCAAACCCCCAGTCGCTCGTCGCGCCGCGGCGGAGCCGTGGCGCTCCTCGATTTTGCGCGTCGAGATGGCCCCGACGTCGGTTGCAGCGCAGCGAAGTCTCGGCGCTCGTCGATCCTGCGCGTGGCGGCTGCTTACCGTGGATTGCTTGGAGCGCCGCGTGGAGCCGTGGCGGCTTCGGGCTTGCGTGTCGTGATCGTGGCGACATGGCCGCACCGCTTGGAGCGTCCGTGAGGTCTGGGCGTTCGTGGTGAAGGAGCGGCGGACGTATCGGTTGGTGGTCGCGTATGACGGGACTGGGTTTCACGGGTGGCAGGTGCAGGCGGACGTCGTCACGGTGCAGGGGACGCTGCTGGAGGCGGCGCGGCGGCTGTTCCAGGACGACGTGCGCGTAACGGGGGCGAGTCGTACCGACGCGGGCGTCCACGCGCTCGGCCAGACGGTCACGCTCACGACCCACTCGGGGCTGGCGGCGCCGACGGTGCTCGCCGCGCTCAACGCGCACCTGCCGCGGGAGGTCCGCGTCGTCGCGGCGGCCGAGGCCGACGCCCGCTTCGACGCCCGCCGCGCCGCGCACGGCAAGCGCTACGTCTACCTCCTGGACAACGGCCCGGTGCCGTCGCCACTGCTGCTTCGCTACGCGTGGCACGTGCCAGGCCGGCTCGACCTGACGGACGTGCGGGCGGCGCTGACCGCGCTGCGCGGCCGTCACGACTTCAGCGCCTTCTGTGCGGCACCGGGCCGCGAGGCTGAGCCGGTGTGCCGGGTCCGCGCGGTGCACGTGCGGCGCCGCAAGACGCTCGTCGCGCTCGTGATCTCGGCCGACCGGTTCCTGCACCACATGGTCCGCAACATCGTGGGCAGCGCCGTAGAGGTCGGCCGCGGCGCCCACCCGCCGGCCTGGCTGGGGGAGGTGCTGGCCTCGCGCGACCGGACGCGCGCGGGGCCCACCGCGCCGGCCCACGGGCTGACCCTCCTGCGCGTCCTGTACGCGGAGGGCTAGAATAGACGCGCATGCGGACGTTCCTGCGCGTCAAGGGTGAGCGAGTCGAGGAGGTCGCGGGGGAGGTCGTCCGCGAGCAGCCGCTCAGCGTCTACGTGAACGGCGACAAGTTCCTCACGCTGCTCTGCTCGCCGATGATGCTGGAGGCCCTCGTCGTCGGCTACCTGTGGATGGAGAAGGTCATCGCCGACGTCACGGAGATCGTCGACCTGCAGATCTCGCCGGTCGACGGCCGGGCCGAGGTCACGCTCGGCCACGCCGTGACCCTCCCGACCGAGCGCATCCTGACCTCCGGGTGCGGCGGCGGCATCACCTTCCGGATCGACCACCGACTCTTCCCTCGGCTCGACTCTCCGGTGCGCGTCCGGCCGGCCGAGCTCGGGGAGCGGATGAAGGACCTGTTCGGCGCCGCCGTGCACTACCAGCGCTCCCGGGGTATCCACGGCGCCGCGCTCGCCGACCGCGAGCGGCTGCTGCTCGTCGCCGAGGACGTCGGGCGCCACAACGCGGTCGACAAGATCAAGGGGGAGGCGCTGCTGCGCGGGATCCCCACCGAGGACCGCTTCCTGCTCTCCACCGGACGGATCTCCTCCGAGATGCTGCTCAAGGCCGCGCGCATGGGGGTGCCGGTGGTGGCCTCGCGCACCTCGCCGACGGAGATGGCGGTGGCGCTGGCGGAGCAGCTCGGCGTCACCGTGTGCGGCTACGTGCGCTCGGACGGGCTCAACGTCTACGCCGGCGAGGCCGTGGCCCTCGACGCGCCGGTGGGGAGCGGGAGTGGCTGAGGCGCAGCCTCCCGGCACGCCCGACGACTCCGTCGAGGCCCGCGCCTACCGGCGAGGCTTCCGCCAGAAGAGTCGCCGGGACGACTACGCGCTCGACCTGTTCGGTGAGGCCCGGGCCAAGCTCTCGACGGATCCCGCGCGCGTCGACGAGATCCTCAGGACGCTGGCACGCCTCTACAACCCGCTGATCGACGGCCCGGTGGTCGGACTGCCGGCGCGCGGGCGGATCCTGGCCCTGCTGCAGGAGGGCAGGCCCGCGGAGGCGGAGACCGTGCTCGACGAGTGCTACCGCCGTTACGCCCCCCTCGACGACACCGAGCGGGAGGGCCCAAGGGCCCCCGGAGCCTGACGGCGCGACGGCGGTTTGCGCGCGCCGACGCGCGGTACCTGGTCTGGCCACCCTCGCGCTCGTCCAAACCTTCACAATTGCTCACGCTTTGCGTCAGGCGCGATTTGACAGCGGGTGGTCTGACCACCTAGCATGCTGGCAAATCGCCGCCACCCTGTTGGCCGCGGGAGGTACCAGGCAATGGCGCAGAGCCTCACCGACTGGCTTCAGCAGAGCAGGGTCGTCGTCGTCTCAGTCGATCCCGCCACCCGTCGCGTTCGAGTCAAGGGCGACGCCGACGCCTGCACCGATCTCTCCTGTAGCGAGCGCACGCTCGTCGTGACCGACGAGGGAGCGGCGGCGAATCTCGCCGCGCTCAACGCCGGCGACATCGTGCGCGTCGAGGAAGCGTCGGGACGTCCCCAGCGGATCGTCGTGGTCCGGCGCGTGTGGGAAGAGCTGACCAGCCCCGAGTGGTGATCTCCTTCGATATCCGCGCCACGCGGTAAGGAGGGTGCGATGAGTCTTTCCCGACGTGACTTCCTGAAGGCGTCCGGCGCCACCGCGGCCGGTGTCGCCGCCGGCGGCGGCGTCGACCTGGCGCCGGTGCAGGCGGCGGCCACCTCGTTGCGGATCAAAGAGGCCAAGGTCTTCGCGGGCGTGTGCCCCTACTGCGCGGTCGGCTGCGGACAGCTGATCTACGCAAAGGACAACACGATCATCGACATCGAGGGCAATCCCGACACGCCCCACACGCTCGGCCGGCTCTGCCCGAAGGGCGCGGCGACGATCCAGCTCTCCAACAACCCGCTGCGGCCGACCAAGGCGCTCTACCGCGCGCCCGGCTCGGACAAGTGGGAGGAGCGACCGCTGGAGTGGATGTACGAGCGGATCGCCAAGCGGTACTACGACACCCGCGAGCAGCACTTCATCGAGACGGAGAAGAACAAGGACGGCCAGGACGTCACCGTCAACCGTCTGGAGGCCATCGCCTCGCTGGGCTCGGCCTGCATCGACAACGAGGAGTGCTACCTCCTCAGCAAGCTGAACCGCACGCTCGGCATCGTCTACCACGAGCATCAGGCCCGAGTCTGACACTCCGCCACGGTCCCAGCTTTGGGGACCACGTTTGGGCGGGGCGCGATGACGACGAACCTGATCGACATCCAGAACGCGGATGTCATCATGGCGACTTCCAACATGGCCGAGAATCACCCCGTCGGGTTCCAGTGGGTGATGAAGGCCAAGGAGCGCGGGGCCAAGCTCATCCACGTCGACCCGCGCTATACGCGGACCAGCGCCGCCGCCGACCTGCACGTGCCACTGCGCTCGGGCACGAACATCGTGTTCTTCGGCGGACTCATCCGCTACGCGATCGAGAAGAACCTGTACTTCCGTGACTACGTCGTCCACTACACGAACGCGTCGTTCCTGATCGACCCGGCGTTCAAGACGCCGACCGACCTCGACGGCCTGTTCACCGGCTACGATCCGGCCAAGAAGAGCTACGACCGGTCGTCCTGGAAGTACCAGCTCGACGGCGAGGGGAACCCCAAGCGTGACCTCACGCTGCGGGACCCCAACACGGTGTTCCAGCTCCTGCGGCGGCACTACGGCCGCTACACCGTGGAGATGGTGGAGAAGGTCTGCGGCATCCCCCGGGCCAAGTTCGAAGAGACGGCGAAGCTCTTCTGCAGCAACGCCGGCCCCGACAAGACCGGGACCATCACCTACGCGCTGAACCTCACCCAGCACACCAACGGCGTGGAGAACATCCGCGCCCTGGCGATGCTGCAGCTGCTGCTCGGTAACATCGGGCGGCCGGGCGGCGGGATCGTCGCGCTGCGCGGCCACGCCAACGTGCAGGGCGCGACGGACCTCGAGCTGCTCTACCACGAGCTGCCCGGCTACCTGCCGATGCCGCTGCGCGACGCCCACCCCGACCTCCAGACCTACCTGGAGCGGGAGACGCCCAAGGGCGGGTACTGGGTCAACCGGCCCAAGTTCATGGTGAGCCTGCTCAAGGCCTTCTACGGGGACGCCGCCACCAAGGACAACGAGTACGGCTACCACTGGCTGCCCAAGCGCGCCTCGGCCGACGCCTACAGCCACCAGCACATCTTCGCCGACATGTACGAGGGCAAGATCAAGGGGTTCCTCGCCGACGGGCAGAATCCGGCGGTGGGCGGGCCCAACGCCAAGCTGGCGCGGGCGGCGATGCACAAGCTCGACTGGATGGTGGTGGTCGACATCTTCCTCACCGAGACCGCGGAGGTGTGGAAGGCCCCTGGCACGAACCCCAAGGACGTCAAGACCGAGGTGTTCTTCATCCCGGCCGCGCCGGCCGCGGAGAAGGACGGCAGCCTCACCAACACGATGCGCCTGATTCAGTGGCACCAGAAGGCGGTCGATCCGCCCGGCATGGTGCAGACGGACGCGCAGTTCTTCTGCACGCTCGCGCACCGGCTGCAGAAGCTCTACGCCGGCTCGACGAAGAGCCGCGACAAGGGCTTCCTGGCCGCCAACTTCACCTATGGCGCCAAGCCCGATCACCCCGACATGGTGCAGGTGCTGAAGGAGATCAACGGCTTCGCGACCGAGGACATCACGGACAAGGACGGCAACGTCGTCTACCGCAAGGGGCAGGCCGTCGCCTCGTTCGGCCACCTCACCGACGACGGCAAGACGGCGTCGGGCTGCTGGATCTACACCGGCGTCGTCACCGAGACGCCCGACGGCACGCTCACGAACAAGGCGGACGCCCGCAAGCCCGCCGACGACAAGGACTACCTCGGCCACGGCTGGGGCTTCGCGTGGCCGGCCAACCGCCGGATCATCTACAACCGCGCCGCGGCCGACCTGAAGGGCCGCCCGTGGAGCGAGAAGAAGAAGCTCGTGTGGTGGGATCCCAAGGCCCCCGGCGCCAAGCCGGAGGACAAGCCCGGCAAGTGGGTCGGCTTGGACGTGCCGGACTTCAATCCGCTCCTGGCCCCCGACGCCAAGAACGGCGACAAGCCGTTCATCATGCGCAGCGACCTCGTGGGCGGACTGTTCGGACCGCTCAACGACGGGCCGTTCCCCGAGCACTACGAGCCGGTCGAGTCGCCGGTGACGAACATGCTGTCGAAGACGCAGATCAACCCGGTGGTGAAGATCTGGACCGTCCCCGACGGCAAGAACGAGCTGGCCGCGGTCGGCGCGGCGGAGTACCCGTACGTCATCACGACCTACCGACTCACCGAGCATCACCTCTCGGGCGTCATGTCCCGCTACCTGCCCATGCTCGCCGAGCTGCACCACTCGCACTTCGCCGAGATCAGCCACGAGCTCGCCCGCGAGCTCAAGATCGAGAACGGCGAGAAGATCACGGTGCTGAGCCCGCGCGGCAAGGTGCACGTGACCGCGATGGTCACCAACCGCTTCAAGCCCTTCGTCATCGACGGCAAGACGATCCACCAGATCGGCGTGCCGTGGCACTGGGGCTGGAACGGCATCGAGAAGCTGCCCGGCAGCCGGGGCGACATCACCAACGACCTCTCGGCCACCGTGGGCGATCCCAACGTCTACATCCAGGAGACGAAGGCCTTCGTCTGCAACGTGAAGAAGGGGGTGGTGTAGCCATGGCCCGCACGCTGGCGATGTTCACCGACACGTCGCTGTGCATCGGCTGTCGCGCCTGCCAGGTGGCGTGCAAGCAGTGGAACGAGCTGGACATGGAGGTTCCGGACTGGACCGGCACCTACCAGAACCACACCCACTTCACCGACGCGACCTTCCGCCTCGTGCGCTTCATCGAGGAGCCCGGCGGCAAGCCGAACGGCGACCTGGCGTGGCTGCTCATGTCCGACGTCTGCAAGCACTGCGGGGACGCGGGCTGCCTCAATGCGTGTCCGACCGGGGCGATCTACCGGACCGAGTTCGGCACCGTCAACATCGACCAGGGCGTCTGCAACGGCTGCCGCTACTGCGTGTCGGCGTGCCCGTTCGGCGTGGTCTCGTTCAACGAGCAGACCGGGACCGCCAAGAAGTGCACGTTCTGCAACGACCGCATCCACAACGGTCTGGGCCCGGCCTGCGCCAAGGCGTGCCCGACCGAGTCGATCCAGTTCGGCTTCCGCGACGAGCTCGTCGCCAAGGCACGCAAGCGGGTCGAGACGCTCAAGGGGCTCGGCTTCAAGGAGGCGCAGCTCTACGGCGCCGAGGCGACCGGCTTCCTGGGTGGCCTCAACGCGTTCTTCCTGCTGCTGTCCAAGCCGTCCACCTACGGGCTGCCCGATGCCCCGAGGCTGCCGCAGAAGAACATCTTCGTGGAGTCGGTGTTGTCCGTTGGGTCGGCGCTCCTCGTCGGCCTCGGCGCGCTGGTTGCCTTCCGGCACCGCGGCGGGAAGGGGGAGTAGCCCATGGCGCTGCTCCAGTCACCCCACTGGCCGGTGCTGATCGACGTCTACTTCTTCCTCGGCGGTCTCGCCGGTGGCGCGTTCGTCATCGCGACGATCGCCCACCTGATCGACGCGCGCCGCTTCCGCGACGTCAGCCGGGTGGGGTACTACCTCGCCCTGGTCGCCCTGATCCCGTGTCCGATCATCCTGATCGTGGACCTCGGCGTTCCGGTGCGCTTCATGAACATGGTGCTCAGGTTCAACCCGCTCTCGCCGATGTCGATGGGCGCGTGGGCCCTGCTGGGCTTCTCGGCCTGCGCGTTCCTGGCGGCCCTGCTGACCCTGCTCGAGGATGCGGGCCGGTCGCGCGGGGTATGGCTGAAGAGTGTCGTCGGTCTCGTCGGGGCGTTCTTCGGGTTCTTCTTGGCCGCGTATCCCGGGGTGCTCCTGAGCGCCACGGCCCGTCCCCTGTGGACCGGCGGCCACGCCCTCGGCGCGCTCTTCCTCGCGGTCGGTGCCTCGACCGGCGCGGCCGCGATGGCGCTGGCCCTCCTGGGGCTCGGCCGGCGCACGGGGGACGGCGTGTCGACCCTGCGCACGATGCTGGTGCTCGCGCTGCTCATCCAGATCGTCTCGGTCGCCGTCTTCGTGGTGTCCGTTCAGGGCTCCGGCTCGGCGGCGTCCGTCCGTGCGCTCACCACGCTCACGAGCGGCGCGTACGCCCTGACGTTCTGGCTGGGTGCCATCGCGCTCGGCTCGGTGCTGCCGCTGCTCCTCGGCGTCGTCGACTTCAAGCGACGCTCGCCCGGGCTCACGGCCCTGGCGTCCGTGCTCGTCCTGGTCGGCGGATTCCTCGTGAAGTTCGTCATCGTGGCGGCGGGCCAGGCGTAGCGGCTCCTGAGCAGCCGAACCCCGCTGGACCTGCGCGAGGCCTGGGCGGACCTGCAGCGCCGCCGGGCCTCGCTCGGCGACACGCTGCGCATCTATGGTGAGGTCGTCGACGCCTGGGCGCCGTGGACGCCGTCCCGGGCGCTGGGCTCGACGATCGACCCGGCGGCGTGTCGGGCGGCCTGGGAGGCCGGCACCCCGCTGGTGAGCGAGGCGGTGCGCGTCCTCCGGCGCGAGGACGTCGAGGGCCTGCTCGGTGACGCCATGGAGGCGCTGGCCAGCCTGGAGCCGCGGCTCGGCCCGTCGCTGCAGCGTCTGGCCGCCGCCTGGGACGAGGGCCAGCTGCCCCCGGAGGCGTGGCTGCCCTCGCAGGGTCGTGTCGCCTCCGGCGCGATCGAGCGCGTGAGCGGGCTCGCCGAGGGGGCCGTCGCGTTCCTCGCGGTCGCGGCGCTGCGGCCGGCGCTCAGTGTCATCTTCGCGCCGCTGGCCGCGCATCTGGATGACGGCGTATGGTCGCTCGGCGTCTGCCCCTTCTGCGGCGGGCCGCCGGGATTCACCGACGTCGTCGAGGACGGCCGTCGGCGACTGACCTGCCACCTCTGCGGCGGCGCCTGGCTGTTCGCCAAGCTGCGCTGCCCGTTCTGTTGCGTCGACGGCGCCCAGCACCTCGTCCGCCTGACGCCCGACGAGCCGCGGGAGGAGGGCTACGCGGTCTCCGCCTGCCGGGCCTGCCGCGCGTACCTCAAGGAGATCGACCACCGCGTTCGCTGGAACGGCGGCCCTCCGCTGCTCGAGGACTGGGGCTCGCCCCACTTCGACCTGATCGCTCGGCGGCAGGGCTACTGGCGACCGCAGCCTCCGATCGTCCTCGGCGTCGGCTGACAGGACCCTGGGAGCGCGGCGCCCGACCCGACAGCCCCGTCGCCGATCGGAATGTGGTAATATCGCGCCGGAATTGACGTTTCCGGCATGCACGCGACCCTGATCAACGCGGCGGTCATCGGCTACATCGCGGCGACGGGCCTCGCCCTCGCGTACCTCGTCCAGCGGCACGACCTCGTCCACCGACTGTCCGTCCTGGCCGCGCTGGCAGGCTGGGCGGTGCACACCGTGGCGCTGATCGTCCGCTCGCTCGAGCTGGGCGGCCCGCCGCTCCGGAGCCTCCCGGAGGCGATCTCGGTCGCCGTGTGGGTCATCGTGCTCCTGCAGGTGCTGCTGGAGCAGCGCACCGGCGTGCGCGTGCTCGGCGCCTTCGTGATGCCGATCGTGGTGATGCTGAGCCTCAAGGCGACGAGTGCCAGGCCCGGCGCCCTCACGCCCGCGCTGGCCGGCGCCTGGGTCTGGGTCCACATCGCGCTGGCGATGGTCGGGATCGCGGCCTTCGTCTTCAACTTCGCGGGCGCGATCATGTACCTCCTGCAGGAGCGCCAGCTCAAGACGAAGCGCCCCGGCGCCTTCTACTACCGGCTGCCGTCGCTGGAGACGCTCGACCGGCTCACGTTCCGGACGCTGGCCCTCGGCTTTCCGTTCCTCACCACCGGCCTCGTGCTCGGCCTGCTGTGGGCGCGCGCGGCCTGGGGGAGCACCTTCACCTTCGACCCGCTCGCCTTCTTCTCGTTCCTGGCCTGGGTGGTCTACGCGGGCACGCTGGCCGGGCGCGCGATCGCCGGGTGGCACGGCCGCCGGGCGGCCTACTTCTCGATCGTCGGCTTCGCCGCCCTCGTCCTCACCCTCGGCGCCGGGCTGTTCCTGCCCGGCCGGCACGGCTCCTGATGCCGCTCTTCGTCGCGGGCCTGAGTCATCGGAACGCGCCGGTGGCCCTTCGCGAGCAGCTCGCCGTCGAGGAGGACAAGCTGCGCGAGCTGCTGCACGATCTGCAGGCGAGCGACGTGCTGCGGGAGGTGGTGGTCCTCTCCACCTGCAACCGGGTCGAGGTCTACGGCGTGGCCGAGGCGCCGGGCGAGGCGCGCGCGCTGGCCTTCCGTCACCTGTGCCGGCATCGCGGCATCGACCTCGCGACGGTCGAGCCGATGCTGTACACGCACCTCGAGGCCGACGCCGTCCGCCACGCGTTCCGGGTGTCGTCGAGCCTCGACTCGATGATGATCGGCGAGCCGCAGATCCTCGGCCAGGTCAAGGACGCCTTCGCCCTGGCCCAGGCCTGTGAGGTGGTCGGCCCGCACCTGCACCCGCTCTTCAGCCAGGCCTTCAACGTCGCCAAGCGCGTGCGCACCGAGACGGAGATCGCGCGCCACGCCGTCTCGGTGTCGTTCGCCGCCGTGGAGCTGGCCAAGAAGATCTTCGACGGCCTCGGCGGCCGCGCCGTCCTGCTGGTCGGCGCCGGCAAGATGAGTGAGCTCGCCGCCAAGCACCTCGTCGAGCAGGGCGCGTACCCGATCTACGTCGCCAACCGGACGTGGGCACGGGCCCAGGAGCTGGCCCGGGCGCTGTCGGGCACCGCGGTCCCGTGGGACGAGTTGCCCACCGCGCTGGCCTCGGTCGACATCGTCGTGACGTCGACCGGCGCCACCGAGCCGGTGGTCACGCGAGGCATGGTGACGCGCGTCATGCACGGCCGGCGCGGCCGTCCCCTGTTCTTCATCGACATCGCGGTGCCGCGCGACGTCGAGGCGGGCGTCGACGGCCTCGACGACGTCTACCGCTACGACATCGACGACCTCAAGCAAGTGGTGGACGCCAACCTGCGCGAGCGGGCGCGCGAGGCCCAGCGCGCCGAGACGCTGGTCGAGCGCGAGGTCGCCAAGTTCCTCGCGCGGCAGGGCGACGTCGAGGTCATCCCCACCATCGTGTCGCTGCGCGAGCGACTGGAGGAGATCCGGCAGGGCGAGGTGCGCAAGACCCTGGCGCGGCTGCCCGACGCCTCGCCGGAGACGCGGGCCGCGATCGACGCGCTCTCGACGGCGATGGTCAACAAGATCCTGCACGCGCCGATCACCAAGCTGCGGGAGTCGTCGCGCGCGGGCTCCAGCCGCTCGTGGCTGGAGCTGGTCCACGAGCTGTTCGGCCTGGGGCGGCGGCCGTGATCCGGCTCGGCACCCGGGGCAGCGCGCTCGCCCTCGCCCAGGCGCGGAGCGTTGCCGACGCCATGATCGGCGTCGAGGTCGAGATCGTGCCCATGCGCACGGAGGGCGATCGCCTGGCCGACGCGCGTCTGGCCGTCGTCGGCGGCAAGGGCCTCTTCGTGCGCGACATCGAAGAGGCGCTGCTGCGCGGCGACATCGACCTGGCCGCGCACAGCCTCAAGGACTTGCCGGCCGAGCCGCCCGCCGGCCTCGTCCTCGCCGCGTTTCCGCCCCGCGAGGACGCGCGCGACGTGCTCGTGGCGCGGCGGCCGTTCACGCTGGCGACGCTGCCCGAGGGCGCGCGGGTCGGCACCTCGAGCCCGCGGCGCCGCGCCCTGCTGCTGGCCGAGCGGCCCGACCTCCGCGTGGGACCGATCCGCGGCAACGTCGACACGCGGCTGCGCAAGCTCCTCACCGAGGAGTGGGACGCGGTCGTCCTGGCCGCCGCGGGGCTGCTGCGCCTGGGGCTCGCTCCGGAACACGTCGAGGCGCTCGACCCCGAGCGCTTCGTGCCGGCCGTCGGGCAGGGGATCATCGCGGTCGAGGCCCGCGCGGATGACCGCCGCACCCTGACGCATCTCGAGGCCGTCGACGACGCGGCCACGCACACCTGCGCTCGGGCCGAGCGCGCGTACCTGGCCCGGCTCGGCGCCTCCTGCAACACGCCCATGGCCGCCCACGCCCGGCTCGACGGCGGAGCCCTCCGGATGACGGCGGTCGTCGCGAGCGAGGATGGTCGCCAGGTCCTCCGGACGAGCGGAACCGCGCCGGCGGCGGCCGCGGAGGCGCTGGGTCGGGAGCTGGCCGACGGTCTGCTGGCCCGTGGGGCGGCGGGGATCACCCCGCTCAGCCCGGTCGGGACATCCACGCGATAATGAGCCGCGTACAGATGAATCCCCCGGGTCCGCTGGACGGCCGCACGATCGTGGTCACGCGCGCCGCCGCGCAGGCGCAGCGCTTCACGCAGCTGCTGCAGGCGGCGGGCGCTCGCGTGCTCGAGGCGCCGGCGATCGTCATCACCCCGCCGGCGTCGTGGGAGCCGCTCGACGCCGCGCTCGAGGCGCTCGACACGTTCACCTGGATCGTCTTCACGTCCGTCAACGGCGTCGCCATGGTGGACCGGCGACTGCCCGCCAAGGGGCTGACGTGGGCGGCCCTCACGGGACGGCGCGTCGCGGCCATCGGCCCCGCGACGGCCGACGCGCTCGCGGAGCACGGCGTCCGGCCGGACCTCGTGCCCGCGGAGTACCGGGCCGAGGGACTGCTGGAGCGGCTGCGGGCCCGCGTCACGCCCGCCGACCGCGTGCTCCTGCCCCGCGCCGCCCAGACGCGCGACGTGCTCGTGACCGGGCTGCGGCGGCTCGGCGCCCAGGTGACCGAGGTGCCGGCCTACGCCACGCGCCGCGCGGAGGCGGGCACGGCCCGCCTGCGCGAGGCCCTGGCCGCCGGCAGCATCGACGCCGTGACGTTCACCTCGTCCTCGACCGCGCGCAACTTCGCCGAGCTGTTCACCGAGGAGGAGCGCCGCAGCTGGCTCGCCGGCGTGACGGTGGCGTCGATCGGCCCCATCACCGCCGCCACCGCGGCCGAGTACGGCTTGACGACCGACGTGATGCCGACCGAGTACACCATCCCCGCGCTCGCGCGGGCGCTGGCCGACCACTTCGCGCGCACACCGCGCGCAGCCGGCCGCCGGGCCAGGAGGAGTGTCTGATGCCGCATCCGATGTTCCGCCCCCGCCGTCTCCGCGAGAAGCGCCTGCTGCGCACGATGATCCGCGAGACCGCGCTGGCCGTCGACGACCTGGTCTACCCGCTCTTCGTCGTGCACGGCCGAGGCGTGCGGGAGCCGATCGGGCCGATGCCGGGCCAGCATCGGCTCTCGGTGGACGAGCTGGTGAAGGAGTGCAAGGACGCGGCGGGCATGGGCATCCCGGCGGTGCTGCTCTTCGGCCTGCCCGAGGACAAGGACCCGCGGGGCTCGGAGGCCTATGCCGACGACGGGATCGTGCAGCAGGCGGTGCGGGCGGTGAAGGAGACCGTCCCCGACCTGCTCGTCGTCACCGACGTGTGTCTCTGCGAGTACACGAGCCACGGCCACTGCGGCGTCGTCGAGGACGGGACCGTGCGCAACGACCCCACGCTGGAGCTCTTGGCCCGCACGGCGGTCTCGCACGCCGAGGCCGGGGCCGACGTGATCGCGCCGTCGGACATGATGGACGGTCGCGTGGGGGCCATCCGCGAGGCGCTCGACGAGGCGACGTTCACCGACACGCCGATCATGGCCTACTCGGCGAAGTACGCCTCGGTGTTCTACGGCCCCTTCCGCGAGGCCGCGGACTCCACCCCGCAGTTCGGCGACCGGCGCTCGTACCAGATGGACCCGGCCAACGTGCAGGAGGCGATGCGGGAGATCGCGCTCGACCTCGACGAGGGCGCCGACATCGTGATGGTGAAGCCGGCGCTGCCGTACCTCGACGTCATCTCGCGGGCCAAGGCCGAGTTCGGCGTGCCGCTGGCCGCGTACTCGGTGTCGGGCGAGTACGCGATGATCCGGGCCGCGGGCCAGCTCGGGTGGCTCGACGAGGAGCGCGCGATCATGGAGTCGCTCGTCGGCATCCGGCGCGCCGGCGCCGACATCGTCATCACCTACTTCGCCAAGGACGCCGCGCGGCTCCTCGAGCGCGGCACGCACCTGCGCTGACGAGTGCATGCGGATCTCGGCCAAGGGGGAGTACGCGATCAAGGCGATGCTCGATCTCGCCATGCATCGCGGACGTCCGCTGGTGCCGATCCAGGAAATCGCCGCGCGCCAGGCGATCCCGCAGCGCTACCTCGAACAGGTGCTGCTGGCACTCAAGCGCTCGGGCCTGCTGACCTCCAAGCGGGGCTCGACCGGCGGGTATCATCTCGGAAAGCCGCCCGAGGAGATCACGGTCGGCGCGGTGCTGCGGGCCGTCGAGGGAGGGAGCGCGCCCTTCGAGGGCGGGCCGTCCCGGCGGGGCAACGGCGACTTCGCGCACGACCTGGGGGAGCTCTGGGAGGAGATCGCCGAGGCGGTGACGGGCGTCGTGGACCGGTGGACGCTCGAGGACCTCGTCGCCCGGACCTCCGAGCGGCGCGGATCCTCGCGGCCCATGTATCACATCTGAATAGATGGGGGGCCCCGAAAGGGCCCCCCATGCCCCCCGAGGGTGGCTCGGGGCGGCCCGGCGGAGCCGGGGCGCCCCTCGAGGCGGTTGGAAGCTTGGAGAGTTGTGACTGAGCGTGAGAGGTGGTCGGTGCTCGTGAGAGGCGGCGGATGCTGCGGATTCTCGGAAGCTTGTGAACGGACCGGGCGAGCCTGAGGGTGGGCGAGGGGATGACTAAAGTCGCGGAGTCGGTGTTGGATTTGATTGGGGGGACGCCGTTGGTGCGGCTGCGGCGGTTGCCTGATCCGGCGGGGGCGCGGGTGTTGGCGAAGGTGGAGTCGCGGAATCCGGGAGGGAGCGTCAAGGACCGGATTGCGGCGGCCATGGTCGATGACGCCGAGCGGCGCGGGGTGCTCAAGCCCGGCGCGACGATCGTCGAGCCGACGAGCGGGAATACCGGCATCGGGCTCGCGATGGTGGCGGCGGTGAAGGGGTACCGGCTGATCCTGACCATGCCCGAGGACATGAGCATCGAGCGGCAGCGGCTCTTCGCTCGCTTCGGTGCCGAGATCCACCTCACCCCGGCGATCGAGGGGATGAGCGGCGCGGTCTTCGCGGCCGAGGAGCTGGGCCGGCAGCACCCCGAGTATTTCATCCCCCAGCAGTTCCTGAATCCCGCCAATCCCGAGATCCACCGCCGGACCACGGCGCTCGAGATCCTCGAGGCCGTCGACTCGCGCCTCGACGCGTTCGTGGCCGGCGTCGGCACCGGCGGGACGATCACGGGCGTCGGCGAGGTGCTGAAGAGCAAGGTGCCCGGCATCCAGATCGTGGCGGTCGAGCCAGCCAAGTCGCCCGTACTCTCGGGTGGGCGGTTCCGTCCGCACGGCATCCACGGCATCGGCGCCTCGTTCGTCCCCGGCGTCCTGAACCGTGACGTCCTCGACCGGATCATCACCGTGAGCGACGAAGACGCGGTGACGTGGTCCAAGCGGCTCGGCCGCGAGGAGGGGGTGCTGGCCGGCATCTCCTCCGGCGCGGCGGCGTTCGCCGCCTGCCGCGTCGCCGCCGAGCTGCGCCCCGAGCAGACGGTGGTGACCGTGCTGCCCGACACCGGCGAGCGCTACCTCAGCCTGAGCTAGCGTCCGGACCAGGAGAGCTCCCAGATGGTGACCGTGTACATCCCGACGCCGTTCCGACGGGCGACGGCGAATCGTGATCGGGTCGACGTGAACGCCCGGGACGTCGGCGCGCTGCTCGACGAGCTCGAGCGCGCCTACGGCGGTCTCAAGGGCCTCGTGCGCAACGACGCCGGCGAGCTGCACCAGCACGTCGCCGTCTACGTCAACAGCGAGCCGATCGACGGCCGCGGCGGGCTGCGCACGCCGCTCAAGGACGGCGACGAGGTCGCCATCATCCCCGCGCTCGCCGGCGGCGCATGGTCCTGACCCCGACCGAGCAGGAGGCCATCCGCGGCCAGGCGGTGGAGGAGTACCCGTTCGAGTCCTGCGGGGTGATCCTCGTCCGCGGGGCCGAGCGCCGCCTGCTGCGCTGCCGCAACGCCCAGAACGAGCTGCACGCGCGCGACCCCGTGCGCTATCCGCGCGACGCCCGTACGGCGTACTACATCGATCCCAAGGATCTGCTGCGCATCGGCGACCTCGAGCGCGAGGGCTTCGGCGTCGCGGTGATCTACCACTCGCACGTCGACGCCGGCGCCTACTTCTCCGAGACCGACCGCCGTCAGGCCGTCGTGGGCGGCGAGCCTGCGTACCCCGGCGCGGTCTACGTCGTCACCTCGGTCGTCCGCGGCGTGGTGGAGGCGGTGGCGGCGTTCCGCTGGGACGCCGGCCGCCGCGACTTCGTCGCCATGGAGCTGTCTGCATGAGTGAGTCCAAGCGCCTGATGGACGCCGCCGGTCGCGTGATCCCCGGCGGCGTCAACAGCCCCGTCCGCGCCTTCCGGGCCGTGGGCGGTGCGCCGCTGTTCATCGCCCGTGGCGAGGGATCACGGTTGTGGGACGCGGACGGCCGCGCCTACGTCGACTTCGTCGGCTCGTGGGGCCCGCTGATCCTGGGCCACGCCGCGCCCGCGGTGGTGGAGGCGGTGACCGAGGCGGCCCGCCGCGGCACGAGCTACGGCGCCCCCACCGCGCTCGAGGTCGAGATGGCGGAGATGCTGACGGCGGCCTACCCGTCCATGGAGATGGTGCGGCTCGTCAGCTCGGGGACCGAGGCCGCGATGAGCGCGATCCGGGTGGCTCGCGGGGCCACGGGGCGGGACGTGCTCGTGAAGTTCGACGGCTGCTATCACGGCCACGCCGACAGCCTGCTGGTGAAGGCCGGCTCCGGCGGCGCCACCTTCGGCATCCCCGACAGCAAGGGCGTGCCCTCGGCCCTCGCTGAGCTCACCCTCACGGTCGCGTTCAACGACCTCGACGCCGTCCGCGACCTGTTCCGGCGCCGTGGGGACCGCATCGCCGCCGTCATCGTCGAGCCCGTGGCGGGCAACATGGGCGTGGTCCCGCCGGCGCCGGGCTTCCTGGCCGGGCTGCGCGAGATCACTCGCGAGCACGGCGCGCTGCTCATCTTCGACGAGGTCATCACCGGCTTCCGCGTCGCCTACGGCGGCGCCCAGGAGCTCTACGGCGTCCGCCCAGACCTCACGTGTCTCGGCAAGATCATCGGCGGCGGCCTGCCGGTGGGCGCCTACGGGGGCAGCCGGGCCGTCATGGGCGAGGTGGCGCCCCTCGGCGGCGTCTACCAGGCCGGCACGCTCTCCGGGAATCCGCTGGCGGTGGCCGCGGGGCTGGCGGCCATCCGCGCGCTCGCCGACCGGCGTGCCTACGCGCGCCTGGAGACACTCGGCGCGCGCCTGGAGCAGGGGCTGCGCGACGGCGCCCACAAGGCCGGCGTGCCGCTCACCGTCAACCGCGTGGGGTCGATGCTCACCGCGTTCTTCTGCGCGGGGCCGGTGGGAGACTACGCGTCGGCGCGCGCTGCCGACACCGCGCGCTACGCGCGCTTCTTCCAGGCCATGCTCGCGCGCGGCGTCTACCTCGCGCCGTCGCAGTTCGAGGCGGCGTTCGTCTCGCTCGCGCACTCCGAGGCGGATCTCGAGACCGCGGCCCGGGCCGCCGCGGAGGCGCTCGCCGCCACCGCGTGACGTCGTCGTCGTGCGTCGGAGTTGTATTGACGCCCGAAGGCGGCTAGTGATATGGTTCACGAGCACTTGCCAAGGAGGGCACGCGACTGTCGATGAGGAAGGCGGGCGTGGGAGCGGCGGCCGTCGTGCTCCTCGCGGTTCTGATGTTCTTCGCCGTGTCCTCGTGGAGTCGTCAGCCCGCCGCGGCGAAGGCCTCGGTGCAGCCGATCGAGTTTCCGCACAACATCCACGTGCAGACCTACAAGATCGATTGTCAGTACTGCCACAGCGACGCGCGCCGCTCGGAATACGCGGGATTGCCCTCGGTGGAGCGGTGCATGGGCTGTCACAAGGTCACCGCCGCCGACAAGCCCGAGATCAAGAAACTGGCCGAGTTCGCGGCCAAGCGGGAGCCGATTCCGTGGGTGCGGGTCTTCAAGGTGCCGGAGTTCACTTATTTTCCCCACAAGCCGCACGTGCGGGCCGAGGTCCAGTGCCAGACGTGTCACGGTCCGGTGGAGACCATGACGACGGTCGGCGCCACCACGGGCCCCTCGCTCGTCAACGACATGCTCAATCTCGTGGGACTCCGCCCGGCGCCACCGCCCCTCACGATGGGCTGGTGCATCGACTGCCACCGTCAGCAGAACGCGACCAAGGGCACACACGCGCCCCTGGACTGCGTCACCTGCCACCACTGACGGAGGCGTGAGGAGCGCATGAACCGGCGCGACTTCTTCAAGATCGTGGCCACGACCGGCGCGACGGCGGCGGCCGGCGGCTGCCAGCAGGCGACCGAGCAGATCCTGCCCCTCGTCGTCCCCAACGAGACGCTCGTGCCCGGCGTGGCCGCGTACTTCGCCACGGTGTGCCGCGAGTGTCCGAGCGGCTGCGGCGTGCTCGCGCGCAATCGCGACGGTCGGGTGGTGAAGCTCGAGGGGAACCCGGATCACCCAGTCAACCGCGGCTCGCTCTGCGCGCGCGGCCAGGCCGCGCTCCAGGGGCTCTACCATCCGGATCGGTTCGCGGGGCCGCAACGTCGAGAGGGCGCTGCCCTCAAGGCCGTCGGCTGGGACGACGCGATCAAGCTCTTCGGGGACAAGCTGGGCGCCGTGCGGGGCAAGAAGCAGGCGCTGGCGGTGGTGAGCCAGCTCGAGACCGGCAGCCTCGGCGCGCTGCTCGACCGCTGGACGCAGGCGCTCGGCGGCCGTGCGCGCGTGACCCTGGAGCCGTTCGGCTACGAGGCGCTCCGCGCCGCGAACCGCCTGACGTTCGGCCGCGACGCGGTGCCGTACCACGCGTTCGAGGACGCCGAGGTCATCCTCTCCTTCGGCGCCGACTTCCTGGAGACCTGGGTCGCCGGGGGCCATGCCGCGCGCGGCTTCGCGAGGATGCACACCTTCCGCGACGGCAAGGCCGGGACCTTCATCCACGTGGAGCCGCGCCAGTCCCTCACGGCCGCCAACGCCGACGAGTGGGTGCGCAACGCTCCCGGGACGGAGGCGGCCGTCGCGCTGGCCGTCCTGAAGCTGATGCTCGACGGTGGCGCGGTCGCCGACAAGCGCTTCGGCGAGGCCGTCGCCGGCGTCGATCCCAAGAAGGTCGCCGAGGAGAGCGGCGTGCCGCTCGAGACGCTGCAGCACGTGGCCAAGGCGTTCGCCGGGGCCAAGCCCGGGCTCGCGGTCGGCGGCGGCGTCGCGGTCACCGGCAGCCAGGCCACCCAGCTCCAGGTCGCCGTCAACCTGCTCAACGCGGCGGCGGGCAACCTCGGCAAGACGGTGCGCTTCGGCCCGGACCAGGCCTACGGGAAGGCGACGCCGTACGCCGAGGTGGCGAAGCTGGTGCAGGCGATGGCGGCCGGCGAGATCGAGGTGCTCGTCCTCGGCACGGCCGTGAACCCAGCCTTCACGCTGCCCGGCGGGCTCAAGGCGGCCGACGCGATCCGCAAGGTGCCGTTCGTCGTGAGCTTCGCGAACCTGCCCGACGAGACGACGGCGCTCGCGCACCTGGTGCTGCCCGATACGCACTGGCTCGAGTCGTGGGGCGACTACGCGCCGCAGGAGGGCGTCGTCGGGCTCATGCAGCCGACGATGAAGCCGATCCGGGACTCGCGGCCGATGGGCGACGTCCTGCTCGCCGTGGGGCGGGCCGCGCTCGGCACCGAGGAGGGCAAGGGGCCGCTGCCGTGGACGACCTTCGAGCAATATCTGAAGGCGACGTGGGAGCCGGTGGTGAAGGGGCAGTGGGAGGCGGTGCTCCAGCAGGGCGGCGCGTGGCGCGACACCGCCGTCGCGGCGGTGGCGGTGGCGCCCAAGCTCGAGCGCGTCGACGCCACCCCGGCCAAGCTCGAGGGGCCCGCCGACGGCCTCGCGCTGGTGCCGTACCCGTCGCTGCGCTTCTACGACGGCCGGAGCGCGACGCGCGCGTGGCTGCAGGAGGTGCCCGATCCGATCACGCAGGTCGCCTGGGACGCGTGGGTCGAGATCAACACCACGGTCGCGAGCCGGCTCGGCATCCGCCAGGGTGACGTCGTGCGCGTCACGTCGCCGCACGGGGCGCTCGAGGTGCCGGCGTACGTGTCGCCGACGATCCATCCCGGCGCCGTAGCGATCCCGATCGGCCACCACTACGCGCCGTACCACGTCCGGATGAAGTACGTGCCCGCCAGCGAGCCGACGAACCCCATGGCGCTGCTGCCGGCGGGCGCCGACGCCACCTCGGGGGCGCCAGCGTTCCTGTCGGTGAAGGTGACCCTCGCGAAGACCGGCGCGCGACGGCCGCTCGCGCTGCTCCAGGCGACCCACGATCAGGACCACCGCGAGATCGCCCAGCACGTCGACCTCGCGCGGGCTCGCAAGGAGGCGCTGGCCGGCGCGAAGAAGGAGCACCCGAACCTCAGCATGTACCCCGAGCAGCAGTACAAGGGGTATCGCTGGGGCATGACGGTGGACGTCGACGCCTGCATCGGCTGTCAGGCGTGCGCCGTGGCCTGCCAGGCGGAGAACAACGTGCCCGTCGTCGGCAAGGCCGAGGCCGCGTACGGCCGGCAGCTGCACTGGCTGCGGCTGGAGCGGTGGGCCGAGGGCGATCCCGCCCATCCGCACAACATGTTCCTGCCGATGTTCTGCCAGCACTGTGAGGTCGCGCCGTGCGAGCCGGTCTGCCCGGTGTTCGCCGCGTATCGGACCGAGGAAGGGTTGAACGGGCAGGTGTACAACCGGTGCGTCGGGACTCGCTACTGCGGCAACAACTGCCCCTACCACGTGCGCCGCTTCAACTGGTGGAACTACGAGATCCCGGCGCCGCTCGACGTCCAGCTCAACCCCGACGTCACCGTGCGGCAGCTGGGCGTCATGGAGAAGTGCACGATGTGCATCCAGCGCATCGTGGCCGGCAAGGACCGCGCCCGCGACGACAAGCGCGCGGTGCGCGACGGCGACATCCTGACCGCCTGCCAGCAGACGTGCCCGACGCAGGCGATCACGTTCGGGAATCTCAAAGATGAGGGAAGTACGGTGAGCAAGCTGGCGCACTCGCCGCGGGCCTATCACGTGCTCGAGGAGATCGGGACGCGTCCGGGCGTCACCTACCTGCGCAAGGTCGTGCGGCAGGAGCCGGGGCCGGCGCCCGGGGCGGGGAAGGGCCACGCATGAGCGAGCACGAGCGAGGTCCGCAGCCGATCGCCGGGGGCGCCTCCGTGGCCGAGCCGACGTTCGCCGACGTCAACCGCGACGTCCTCGCCACCCTGCGGACGCCCGGGAACGTCTACTTCGCCTGGATGTGCGTGGTCGGGCTCATCCTCACGTGCGGCATCCTGGCCTGGACGTACCAGATCTTCTACGGCATGGGCGCGGCCGGCAAGCGCACGCCGCAGATGTGGGCGATGTACATCACCACGTTCGTGTTCTGGATCGGTATCGGCCACGCCGGCACGCTGATCTCGGCCGTCCTCTATCTGTTCCGGGCGCGCTGGCGGACGTCGATCTACCGCGCGGCCGAGGCGATGACGATCTTTGCGGTGCTCACGGCCGGCCTGTTCCCGCTGATCCACGCTGGTCGGATGTGGTTCGCGTACTTTCTGCTGCCGTACCCGAACCAGCGTTACCTGTGGCCCAACTTCAAGTCGCCGCTGGTGTGGGACGTCTTCGCCATCTCGACGTACCTGTCCATCAGCACGGTGTTCTTCATCGTCGGCCTCGTGCCCGACATCGCGGCCCTGCGCGACGCCTCCACCGGCTGGCGCCGGCGCGTCTACGCGATGCTGGCGCTCGGCTGGGAGGGCACGGACCGCCAGTGGCGGCACTACCGGCGGGCCTACGGCCTGTTCGCGGCGCTGGCAACGCCGCTCGTCCTCTCCGTGCACAGCGTCGTGTCCTGGGACTTCGCGATGGCCCTCGTTCCCGGCTGGCACTCGACGCTGTTCGCCCCGTTCTTCGTCGACGGCGCGATCTTCTCGGGCTTCGCGATGGTGCTGGTCCTGATCATCCCGATGCGGCACTTCTTCGGGTTGCACGCCTACATCCGCGACCGGCACCTGGACGCGATGGCCAAGCTCATCCTGGTCACCGGCCTCGTGCTGACCTACTTCTACATCTGCGAGCTGTTCACCTCCTGGTACAGCGGCGACCACTTCGAGAAGGCCTCGCTGTTCTGGCGGTTGACCGGGACGTACTGGTGGGCGCTGGGGACGATGTACTTCTGCAACTGCATCGCCCCGCTGATCCTGTTCTGGAAGTGGGCGCGGACGAACACGGTCGTCCTGTACGTGGTCTCGATCCTCGTGCTGATCGGCATGTGGTTCGAGCGCTTCAACATCATCGTGCCGTCGCTGGCCCACGCCTTCTACCCGGCCGCGTGGGGCATCTACGTGCCGACGATCACCGACTCCACGATCATCGTCGGCAGCTTCGCCTGGTTCTTCATCCTCTTCCTCGGGTTCATCAAGCTGATGCCGTCGCTGTCGATCGTCGAGGTCAAGGAGACTCTCCCTGCCCCCGTGAAGGATCCCCGGCATGCCGGCCACCACTGAGACGATCCTCGGCGTCTTCGCGTACGTCGACACGACCGTGCGAGCCCTCGAGGAGCTGAAGGCCAAGGGCTACCACGACCTGACGGTCTACACGCCGGTACCGGTCCACGAGATCGAGGACGTCGTCGAGCGCGACCGGCCGGTGAGCAAGGTGAGGCTGTTCACGCTGCTGGGCGGGCTGACCGGGCTCGCGTCGGGCTGGATCCTCACCGCGTGGACGTCGATGAAGTGGGGCCTGATCGTGGGCGGCAAGCCGGCGATCGGCTTTCCGGTGAGCCCGCCCTACGTGGTCATCATGTTCGAGCTGATGATCCTCTTCGGGGGCATCGCGACGCTGATCGGCATGGTGTCGCTGGGCCGGCTGCCGATGTTCCGACCCTCGCCGGCCTACGATCCGCGCTTCACGCACGACCGGTTCGGCGTCGCCGTCCACTGCACGCCCGATCGGGCGGCCTCGGTGCGCGAGATCCTCCGTCATGCCGGCGCCGAGGAGATCCGCCCATGAAGTACGTCTTCATCCTGGTCCTGCTGATCATCGCGGGAGCCGGCGCCCTCATGGGCGGCGTCGTCGCCTTCCGATGGGTCAACAACATGACGCAGACGGCGCGGATCCAGCCCGGCGAGCGGGTGTTCTCCATGCCCAGCGGCGTCGTGCCGCGGGGCGGCTCGCTGATCGTGCCCAAGGAGCAGCGCGAGATCGCCACCAAGACCCCGAACCCCGTCAAGGTGACGGAGTCTTCGCTGACGATCGGGCGGCAGCAGTACCAGACCTTCTGCGTGCCGTGCCACGGGCCCGAGGCCAAGGGCGGCACGACCGGGCCCGTCGCGACGAAGTTCATCCCGACGCCCGACCTCACCAACGCCGAGCTGCAGAAGCAGCGGACGGACGGGTACTGGCACAGCTACATCGTCGCGGGCGGCGCGATCATGCCGGCCTACGGCGAGGCCCTGTCCTCGCAGGAGGCGTGGCACATCGTGAACTACCTGCGGTCCCTGGCACAGAAATGACCGCGTTCTGGGGCGTGCTGGCGGCGATCGGGGCGCTGGCGTTCGTGACCGCGAACGACTGGCCACGGGCGTGGTCGATCTATCTCGTGAACCTCGTGTTCTGGGCGGGCCTCGCCGTGACCGGCCCCGCCATCGCGGGCATGATGCAGCTGACGGAGGCGCGGTGGTCGCCGAGCGTGCGGCGGCTGGCGGTGACCACGATCGGGTTCCTGCCCGTGGCCTTCGTGCTGATGGTCGTGCTCTTCGCCGGCCGCACGGTGCTCTATCCGTGGGTGACCACCCCGGTGCCGGTGAAGGCGGCGTGGCTCAACGTCCCCTTCTTCTTCGGCCGCAACCTCGTCCTGGCCCTCGTGCTATTCGGGACGTGCTTCGCCTTCGCGGGCGCGCTCCTGCGCGACTCGGTGCCCCCCGGCGACGAGCGTGACCGGGCCCGCCGCAATCGGCTGGCCGTCGTCGTCCTCATGCTGTGGCTCGTGACGGTCTCGCTGTGGGGCTTCGACTTCCTGATGGCGCTCGACCCGATCTGGTACAGCGGCCTCTTCGGCGGGTACTTCGCGGTGAGCACCCTCTACACGACCTTCTGCCTGCTGGCGATCATGACGATCCGCGCCAACGCGCGCGGCGTGGCCTCGATCCCGCCGGCGGCGGTGCAGGACGTCGCCAAGCTGGTGTTCGCGATGTCGATCATGTGGATGTACTTCTTCTGGTCCCAGTACCTGGTGATCTGGTACGGCAACGTGCCGGTGGAGACGCGCTTCTTCGTCAGCCGCTTCTTCGTCCAGCCGTGGGCGACGGTCGCCTGGGTCGTCCTCGTGCTGGGCTGGCTGATTCCGTTCGTGTACCTGCTCAAGCGGCTGACCGGCCGGCCGCCCCAGCGCCACGCGCCGCTCTTCGTGATCGCCGTCTTCGGGCTGGTCGCCATCTTCCTCGAGCGCGTGCTGGTCGTCTTCCCCTCGGTGTCCGCCGGCGCCCAGATCCCGGTCGGGGTGCGTGACATCGCGATCACGATCGGATTCCTGGCGCTGTTCGCGCTCAGCCGCCGCTGGTTCATGGGGCGGTACAAGCCCGTCCTCAACCTTCCCCACACGGGGCATTGACGCGACAGGGGGCCGCGCCCCCGTCACGACGCGCCGCGCGTCGTCGGGCCCGCGCCTCGGTCCCCACGTCGGCGTCGTCGCGGTGTAGAGTAGGGACGCCATGCTGACCGTCGAAGACGCGCTCGACGCCATGCTCTCGCGCGTCCCCGTCGTGGGAACCGAGCGCGTCGAGGTCCTGGCCGCGCTGGGCCGCGTGCTCGCCGAGCCAGTCGTGTCACGTCGCGAGATTCCCCCGTGGCCGAACTCCTCGATGGACGGCTACGCCGTGCGCGCGGAGGACACGGGCCGCGGCGCCGCCCTCGCGGTGGTCGGACGGGTCGAGGCGGGCGCACTGCCCGCGCGGGCGGTGGGGCGGGGTGAAGCGATGCGCATCTTCACCGGTGCGCCGCTGCCCGAGGGCGCCGATACCGTCGTGCCGCAGGAGGACGTCGACGCCACCGACGGACGCGTCGTCCTGCACGGCGCCACCGAGCACGCCGCCTACGTGCGGCCGCGCGGCGAGGACGTCCGCGTCGGCGATCGTGTGCTGGAGCCGGGAACCGTGCTCAGCGCCGCGGAGATCGGTCTCCTGGCCACACTCGGCTACGGTCGAGTCTCCGTGTATCGGCGGCCGCGCGTGGCGATCCTGTCCACCGGCAACGAGCTGGCCGATCTCGGCACCGAGCCCGGACCGGGACAGATCCCGAACACGAACAGCTACACGCTGATGGCCCAGGTGCTCGAGGCCGGTGCCGACCCGGTGAACCTCGGCGTGGCCCGTGATCAGCTCGAGGCCATCGAGACGCGCGTGCGCGCCGCCCGCACCGCCGACGTCCTGGTCTCCTCGGCGGGCGTCTCGGTGGGCGAGCTCGACCTCGTGCGCGACGCGCTGATGCGGGCGGGCGCGGAGCTGCACCTGTGGAAGGTCTCGATGCGCCCCGGCAAGCCGATCACGTTCGGCTCCCTCGGGCCGCGACCGGTCTGGGGCCTGCCCGGCAACCCGGTTTCGGCGATGGTCACGTTCGAGCTGTTCGTGCGTCCCGCGCTCTTGAAGATGACCGGACGACGCCGGCTCCAGCGCCCACGCATCCGGGCCCGGGCGCTCGAGCCGGTGCCGAACCCCGGCTCGCGCCGCGGCTACCTGCGTGTGCAGCTCGAGGCGACGGGTGATGGTCTGGGCGCCCGTCTGACCGGAGAGCAGGGGTCGGCGATCCTGCGCTCGATGGTTGCCGCCGATGGTCTCGCTGTCGTACCACCCGACACCGTGGTACCAATCGGAGACCAGCTTGAAGTCATTCAATTACGGGAGCTTCCATCATAGGAGCTACGACGTAGCTTCATCTCATCATCGATGGCTCGCAACGGCCGCCCTGAGCATCGCCGCGATGCTCGCCACGGGCTGTGCTACCAGTTCCTCCGTCAACCGACTCCGTGCCGACGTCGCCAACCTTCGAGTCGAGATGCACCACCTCAGCGTCGTCCAGCAAGCGGCCGCCGGTGATCTGGCGCGCGCAGTGACCGAGAGCCGATCCATCGCGACCCGGACCGCGGAGGCGGCGGCCGCCGTGCAGGCCGCGTCCGCCGAGGTGGCGCGCCTGCGCGCGCGTGTCGACGCGCTCGAGGCCGAGGTGCAGGTGGTGAAGCTCAGGGCTGGGGCGCCGATCGCGCCGGCGACGCCCCCGGCCGCGCCGGCGCCGGCCGCGCCCGAGCGCGCCGCGACGCCGCCGGCGCCGGCGGCGCCCGAGCGTGCCGCGACACCGCCAGCGCCGCCGCCCGCGCCTGAGCGTGCCGTGACACCGCCGCCGACGCCGACGACACCGAGCGCGCCGCCGACGCCACCGGCGCCGCGCGTGGCGTCCACGCCGCGTCCGGAGCGTCCGCGCGAGACGCCGATGAAGCCGGCCACGGCGGAGCAGACGTACGGCGCCGCGCTGGCGACGTTCCGCGCCCGCGAGCACGGCCAAGCCGTGCTCGAGTTCCTCGACTTCATCGCCAGCTACCCGAAGCATCCGCTCGTGGCGAACGCGCAGTACTGGATCGGCGAGGCCTACTACGCGCAGCGCGACTACCGGCAGGCGATGACCGAGTTCGCGAAGGTGCCGGTGACCGCACCCGGCTCGGCCAAGGCGGGCGATGCGCTGCTCAAGATCGGTCTCTGCCAGCGCAGGCTGCGCGACGAGACG
>Ga0075421_100000315_pt1 | contig 48475 bp, 41 predicted proteins | sample SoiMetdeltSBSDD5_FD_75292 | JGI IMG/M metagenome (GOLD analysis project Ga0075421, IMG submission 75292) | Bulk soil microbial communities from a Populus tree surrounding site in Tennessee, USA - Soil MetaG P. deltoides SBSDD5 | ecosystem: Environmental > Terrestrial > Soil > Tree plantation... | reverse complement strand
CCCAGCACGTTCGCCGAGGCCAAGGAAGCGGCGCAGGCGCTGACCCGGCCCAAGGACAACTTCTACGGGATGGGCCAGAGCTGGAACCGCACCGCGGACGGCTACGGCGTGATGCAGAGCCTCATGTACTCGTACGGGGTGGGCTGGGCCGGCAAGGACGGCAAGTACAAGTCCATCAAGACTCCCGCCATGCAGACGGCCATGAAGTGGGCGACGGACATCTACAAGGACAATCTCCAGCCCGCGGACACCCTCACCTGGACCGGCTCGGGCAACAACGAGAACTTCATCGCGAAGAACATCGCGCAGACCTCGAACGGGCCCAGCATCACCTTCGCGCTGGAGAACGCCCTCGCCAAGGCCACCGACGCCAAGGACAAGAAGATGAAGGAGGAGGCGCTGGCCAACCACGTGGCCCTGCCGCACCTGGCCGGTCCGGACGGGCGCCGCATGCAGGCGATCGCGATGTCCATGGGCGTCTTCAAGGGCAGCAAGGATCCGGAAGCGGCCATGAGCCTCATCGCCCATCTCGTCTCCCCCGAGGAGACGGTGATGGTCATGAAGGATTCATACGGCCAGTTCGCGCCGGTGCTGGAAAAGGCCAAGGCCGCGTCCAAGGACTACTTCAACAAGAATGACAACTACCGGACGTTCGGCCGCGCGGCGGAGTGGTTCGCCCCGACGGGCTGGCCCGGGCACGTGACCGCGGCGGCGGCGGAAGTGCAGGCGTCGAACGTGCTCACCGACGCGCCCGCGAAGGTCATCGTGGACAAGTGGTCGGTGGATCAGGCCATCGAGTGGGAAGACAAGAAGATCAAGGAGATCTACGACACGCTGAAGGGGTGAGCTCGCGCCCGCGCCGGAGATTCGGAGCGCGGAGCCGGGAAACCGGCACCGCGCTCCTTTTTCTCCTCCCGCTCTTCGTCCTCGTGGTGGGGTTGATCTTCTACCCCTTCTACCGGGCGGTCTGGCTGTCCCTCACCGACAAGCTCGTGGGCTATCCCGAGCGCTTCGTCGGCCTCAGGAACTACATCTACGTCGCCAACGACGACGCTTTCCACCAGGTCGTCTGGAACAGCCTCGTCTTCACGGTGGTCTCGGTGGCCCTCAAGGTCGTCACCGGTCTCGCCATGGCGCTGGTGTTGAGCGGGGTGATCCGCGGCCGCAACTTCTTCCGCGGCCTCTTCCTGCTTCCGTGGATCACCTCCACCGTCATCATCGCGCTGACGTGGCGGTGGATGTTCGACGCCTTCCCCGGCCGCGGCTTCCTCAACAGCTTCCTGCTCGACCTGGGGCTCCTGTCCCAGCCGATCGCCTTCATGGCCACGCCGGCGGGGGCGATGGCCGCGGTGATCATCGCGAACTGGTGGCGGGCCTTCCCCTTCTTCGGCGTCTCCTTTCTCGCCGGCATGGCGAGCATCCCGCGCGAGCTCTACGAGGCGGCGTCGGTGGACGGCGCCGGCGCCAACCGGCGCTTCTGGCACATCACGCTGCCCGGGCTCAAGCACGTGATGATCGTCACCACGCTGCTCTCCTTCATCCTCACCATCAACGACTTCAACATCATCTACGTGATGACGCGAGGCGGGCCCGGCTCGGCGACCCAGGTGTTCTCCACGTACGCCTACCAGGTGGCGTTCGGCCAGTTGCGCTGGGGGCGCGGGGTGACGATCTCGATCTTCGTGGTGCCGCTCCTCGTGATCGGCATCATCCTGATCAGCCGGTATCTCCTGCGGGACCGGAGGTGAGACAGCGATGACGCGCGCGCTGACCTGGATCGGCCTCGCCCTGTTCCTGCTCTTGATCCTCGTGCCGTTCTGGTGGATCGCCAGCATGTCCTTCAAGACCTACGAGCAGATCCAGTTCGCGACCAGCATCTACGTCCCCCGCCCCTTCACCTGGGAGAACTACACGGGGCTCTGGACGGAGACGCGCTTCCCGCTCTGGCTGCGCAACAGCGTCGTGACCGCCCTCGTGGTGACGCTCATCACCACCGTGGTGGCGAGCCTCGGCGGCTACGCGGTGGCGCGCCTCCGCTTCCCGGGCCGCGAGGGGGTGGCGAGCCTCATCCTGATCCTCTACCTGATCCCGCCCGCGCTGCTCTTCATCCCGCTCTACCGCGTGCTCGCGGAGCTGGGCGCCACCAATCACCTCGCCGCGCTCTTCCTCTCCTACCCGACCTTCACCGTGCCGTTCTGCACCTGGCTGCTCATCGGCTTCTTCAAGGCCCTGCCGGAAGAGCTCGAGGAGGCGGCGCTCATCGACGGCGCCGGGCGCGTCACCGCCTTCGCGCGCGTGCTCCTGCCGCTGGCCGCGCCGGGCCTCGTCGCCTCCGCCATCTTCGCCTTCACGCTGTCCTGGAACGAGTTCCTGTACGCCCTGGTCTTCATCCAGGACGAGACGCGGATCACGGTGCCGGTGGGCCTCAACCTCCTCATCTACGGCGACGTCTTCCACTGGGGCCAGCTCATGGCCGCCTCGGTGATCACCACCATTCCCGTGGTCGCGCTCTACGTGTTCATCCACCGCTGGATGACGGAAGGCTTGGTCGCGGGCTCGGTCAAGGGATAGAGTCATTCGCGGGGAGGCTCTCATGACGACCGCCGCGCTGGTCGCCGTCGCGCTCGTGGCGCCGCTCCACGTCTACGTTCTCGTGCTGGAGATGTTCCTGTGGACCACGCCGTACGGCCGGCGCACCTTCGGTCTCACCCCGGAACGCGCCGTGATGACGCGATCGCTCGCCGCGAATCAAGGCCTCTACAACGGATTCCTCGCCGCCGGCCTCCTGCGGGGGCTTTGCCCCAGCGTCGCCGGATGGGCGATCGCGATCTTTTTCTCGGCTGCGTGATCGTCGCCGGGGGGTTCGGCGCCTTCACCGCGAGCCGCAAGATCCTCTGGGTGCAGGCCGTGCCCGGGGCGATCGCGCTGGCGCTGGTGCTGCTCGCGCGGGCGCGCGGATGGTCGAATTCGGCGACACCCTCGGGGAGCCCGAGAAGGAGTGGCTGGTCGGCGTCCTGCGCCAGTGGCGCGCCTGAGGCGTCCACCCTCGCTTAGCGACCAGTGAGCCGCTGGCGGATCTGGGCGACGTCGCGCTCGAGCGCCTCGCGCCGGGTGCGCTCGTCGGCGAGGATTCCTTCAATCCGTCGCAATAACTCGGTGATGGCGTAGTACTCTTGCTCGAGACGCTCGAGACGCCGGTAGACCTCATCGAAGTGGCCAAGCATCTCCCGGCGATGCTCGTTGAAGGCTGCCTGCATCGTGTCAAAGCGGTGGTCCACGGCATCTACCCCGCCGCGCCGATTGCTTCAAGTGTCTCCCCTCGTGGACAGGGATGGCGTATCATCGCCTCTGCCGAAAGGAGACGTTCGATGACCCCCCACACGCTCGCTGGCCTCGTCATCGGCTTCATCCTCCTCGCGCTCGCGGGGTGTGGGCCTTCGACCAAGGAAGACATCATCACCAAGGCCCGCGGCATCACCACCCGCGCCGAGCTCGAGAGGGCGCTCGGCAAGCCGGCGGACATCACCAAGCTCGGCCCCGTGGAGAAGTGGACCTACAGGGCGTCGAACGGCGAGGTCGTCTACGTGATCGTGGGCGAGGCCGTCACCCTCGAGGCCGCCGGCGGCGACGCGCCCAAGAAGTAGGAGGCACCATGCCCACCCATCACTACGCGGACGTCAACGGCCAGCGCATCCACTACGCGTCGGAAGGCCGCGGGCCGCTCATCATGTTCGTGCACGGCTTCCCCGAGTTCTGGTACGCGTGGCAGGGGCAGCTCGCCGAGTTCGGCCGCGACCACCACGCGGTGGCTCCCGACATGCGCGGCTATAACCTCTCCTCCAAGCCGGCCGACGTGAAGGACTACGCGGTGCCGCTGCTGGTGGAGGATCTCGCCGCGCTCGCCGATCACCTGGGCGCGGACAAGTTCACGCTGGTGGCGCACGACTGGGGCGGCGCCGTCGCCTGGGCCTTCGCCCTCATGAAGCCGGAGCGGCTCGAGCGCCTCGTCATCGTCAACGCGCCGCACCCCGCCATCTTCCAGCGGCTCCTCGCCGAGGATCCCGGCCAGCAAAAGGCCAGCCAGTACATGTTGATGTTCCGCAGCGCGGAGGCGGAGGGCATGCTCACCGCGGACAACTTCGCCCTCCTGCGCCAGATGGTGCTGGGCGAGGGCCAGCCCTGGGGTTGGGCCACGCCCGAAGACACACGGGCGTACCTCGACGCATGGGCACAGCCGGGCGCGCTCACCGGCGGCCTCAACTTCTACCGCGCGGCCCGCGTGGGCCCGCCCGCGCCGGGCGAGCCCGCCCGCGGCATCGCGACTGATCTGTCCGCGCTCACCGTCAGGGTGCCGACGCTCGTGATCTGGGGCGAGAAGGACCGCGCCCTCCTCACCGCCAACCTCGACGGGCTCGACAAGGTGGTGACCGATCTCACCGTGCGGCGCATTCCCGAGGGCACGCACTGGGTGGCCCACGAGAAGCCGGCGGAGGTGAACGGCCACATCCGCGACTTTCTCAAGGCGCGGCCGGCGTGAACGAGGCGATCAGCGCCGCGGACCCGCACCCGCGGCGGCGTATCCGCGTTCTCGACACCGAGCTGGCCTACGCGGACACGGGCCAGGGCAAGCCCGTGGTCTTCCTCCACGGCAACCCGACCTCGTCCTATCTGTGGCGCAACGTCATCCCCCACGTCGCCGGCACGCATCGCTGCCTGGCGCCCGACCTGGTAGGGATGGGCGAGTCCGGCAAGACACCGGCAGGGCGCTATCAGTTCGTCGACCACGCGCGCTATCTGGATGCCTGGTTCGACACCCTGGGCCTCGCGCGCGACGTAACGTTGGTAGTCCACGACTGGGGCTCCGCGCTGGGCTTTCACTGGGCGCGCCGGCATCCGGACGCGGTCCGCGGGCTCGTCTACATGGAGGCGATCGTGCGCCCGGTCACGTGGGCCGAGTGGCCGGAGCCCGCGCGCAAGATCTTCCAGGCCCTGCGCTCGCCGGCCGGCGACGAGATGGTGCTGCAGAAGAACGTCTTCGTGGAGCGCATCCTGCCCGCCAGCGTGCTGCGCGGCCTCACCGACGCCGAGATGACGGTGTACCGGCGACCGTACCTGGAGCCCGGCGAGTCGCGGCGGCCGACGCTCACCTGGCCGCGCCAGATCCCGATCGACGGCGAGCCCCCCGACGTGGTGGCGATCGTGGAGGACTACGCCCGCTGGTTGGCGAAGAGCCCCTTGCCCAAGCTCTTCGTGAACGCGGAGCCCGGCACCATCCTCGTCGGCTCCCAGCGCGACTTCTGCCGGACCTGGCCCAGTCAGGACGAGGTCACGGTGCGCGGCAGCCACTTCATCCAGGAAGACTCGCCGCGCGAGATCGGCGAGGCGCTCGCGACGTTCCTTTCCCGCCTCCCCTCGTGACCGCTCCCGCCGGCGCACTCGCCCCTTACCGCGTCCTCGATGTCACGGGCGTCCTCGGGCCGCTCGCGGGCAAGATGCTGGCCGACCTCGGGGCCGACGTGGTGCGCGTGGAGCCGCCCGAGGGCAGCGCGCTGCGGCGGCTACCGCCCTTCTGCGACGGCGTGGCCGAGCCCGAGGGGAGCCTGGCCTGGTGGACGTATGCCGCGGGCACGCGCAGCGTGGTGCTCGACCTCGAGACGGCGGACGGGCGCGCGGGTCTCCTCTCGCTGGTCCGCGCCGCGGATTTCATGCTCGAGTCACTACCCCCTGGCACGCTCGACCGCCTCGGCCTCGGGTGGCCGGCGCTACACCGCGAGAACCGCCGGCTCATCCTCACCTCGATCTCACCGTTCGGCCGGTCCGGCCCCCACCGCGACTGGCGCGGGCCCGAGCTGGTGACGCAGGCGATGGGCGGCATGGTGTACGCGGTGGGCGATCCCGACCGGCCGCCCGTGCGCGTGGGCGGGAGCCAGGCCTCGTGCCAGGCCGCGGGGCAGGCCGTGCTGGGCACCCTCGTCGCTCACTTCGAGCGCGAGCAGACGGGCGAGGGGCGCTGGATAGACGCCTCCGCCCAGCACGCCGTCACCACGACGCTGCTGAGCGCGACGGCGCTGCCCGCGCTGCACGGTTTCACACCGCACCGCGAGGGGTCGGCGGTGCGCACGTCGGGATTCCGCCGGCGCATCCTCTTCCGCGCCAAGGACGGCTTCGTCGCCCTCACCGTGGGCGGCGGCGCGCTCGCCGGCGCCATGATGACGGCGCTCGTCAGGTGGATGGCCGAAGAGGGCATGGCGCCCGACTTCATGCGCGAGCGCGACTGGGTGAAGTGGGACAATGCCTACCTCCTCGCCGCGGGAGCCCGCGGTCAGGAGGACATCGATCGCGTGAGCGAGGCGGTGGCCGCGTTCACGCTCGCGCGCACCAAGGCCGAGCTCTACGGCGCCGCCCTCGAGCGCGGGCTGCTCATCGCGCCGGTGGACGACATGGGCGATCTCGCCGAGGATCGCCAGCTCGCCGCGCGCGGCTTCTTCGTGCCGGTGGACGAGCCGCGCACCCGCCGCTCCGTGAGCATGCCGGGCGCGTGGGCGAAGCTTTCCCTCACGCCGCTGCGGGTCCCGGCGCCCGCTCCGCGGCTCGGCGAGCACACCGCGGAGGTGCTGGAGCAGTGGCGAAGCCCGCGGGAGCGCCCGGCCGACGCACCGCCGCGCGCCGCCGCCGGCCGCGGGCCGTTCGAGGGGCTTCGAGTGGTGGACTTCGCGTGGGTGGCGACCGGTCCGCTCACCGGGCGCCTCCTCGCCGACTACGGCGCCGACGTGATCCGGCTCGAATCGTCCAAGCGCCTCGACCCCGGGCGCACGCTGACCCCGTGGGCCGAGGGCAAGGCCGGCCCCAACCGGAGCCAGGGCTTCGCCAACTACAACGCGGGCAAGCGCTCGGTGGCGCTCGACCTCGCCAAGCCCGAGGCCCGCGATCTCGCGCGCCGTCTGATCGCCACCGCGGACGTCGTGGTCGAGTCGTTCAGCGCGGGCACCACCGCGCGCTGGGGCCTCGACTGGGCCACGCTCAGCCGCGAGCACCCGCGCCTGATCTACCTCTCGTCCTGCCAGCAAGGACAAACCGGGCCGCACGCCCACTACCGCGGCTACGGCTCCCTCGCCGCCGCGCTGGCCGGCTTCTACTCGGTAACCGGGTGGCCCGATCGCGAGCCCGCCATGATCTACGGCGCCTACACCGACTTCGTGGCGCATCACTTCGCCTCCGCGGCGGTCCTCGCCGCGCTGGATCATCGCCGGCGCACGGGACGGGGGCAGCACATCGACCTCTCCCAGCTCGAGTCGAGCCTGCACTTCCTCGCGCCGGAGATCCTGGAATACACCGTGAACGGGCGCGTGGCGCGCTCGAGTGGCAATACCGATCCCCGGATGGCGCCGCACGGGATCTATCCCTGCCGCTCCACGGAGAGCGAGCGCTGGTGCGCCATCGCCTGCGAGGACGACGGGCAGTGGCACGCCCTGGTAGAGGCCATGGGCAAGCCCGAGTGGGCGCTCGACAAGCGCCTCGCGACGGCGGCCGGGCGCAAGGCGCAGGAAGCGGCGCTCGACGCGCGCCTGGCCGAGTGGACTGCGACGCAATCGGCGGGTGCGCTCGCCGAGCGGCTGCAGGCCGCGGGCATCGCCGCGGGGCCGGTGCAATCCTGCGCCGATCTCCACCAGGACCCGAGCCTCACCGCGCGCCGCGCCTTCGCCTGGGTGGAGCACCCCGAGATGGGCCGGACGCCGTACGAGACCTGGGCCTTCCGCATGGGCGAGGACGCGGCGCCGCGGCGCGCGCCGCTGCTGGGCGAGCACACGCACGAGGTGCTGACGCAGGTGCTGCGCCTCTCCCCCGACGAGATCGCGCGGCTGGTGGCGGCCGGCGTCTTCGTCTGACCGGCGCGCCCGAATCCGGCGTCATGACCTTGCCGCCCCCGCGCGATCCCGTCGCCGCCGTCACCCATCCCGACCCGTACCCGTACTACGCGGAGCTCGTTGCCCAGCGCCCGCTCTACCGGGACGAGGCGCTCGGCCTCTGGGTGGCGTCGAGCGCACCAGCGGTCACCGCCGTCCTCCTGAGCCCTCTCGCCCGCGTGCGCCCGCCGGGCGAGCCGGTGCCGAAGGCGCTGCTGGGCACGCCTGCGGGGGAAATCTTTCGGCGATTGGTCCGCATGACGGACGGAGGCGGCCACGAGGCCGCGAAGTACGCGGTGGCCGCCACCCTCCAGTCGCTGGACGCCGAGCGCGTGGCCGAGGAGAGCGCGCGCTGGGCGCGCCCGCTCGCGGGCGACGGGGTCGATCCCGCCGGGCTGACGTCGTTCGCCTTCGCGCTTCCCGTGCACGTGGTGGGGAGCCTCCTCGGCATTCCCCCCGCGCGCCTGCGCCAAACATCGGAGTGGATGGGTCAGTTCGTGCGCTGCCTGGTCCCCACGAGCACGCCCGCCCAGATCGAACGCGGCACGCGCGCGGCCGGACAGCTCCTCGAGCTGGGCCGCGAGACGCTGGACGGAGCCGCCGACGGCCTCCTCCCCACGCTCGCCCGCCAGGCGCGGCGCGCCGGCGTCGAGGGGGCCGACGCCGTGATCGCCAACGGCATCGGCTTCATGTCGCAGGCCTACGAGGCGACGGCCGGCATCTTCGGCAACACTCTGCTCGCCCTCGCCCGGCAGCCGGGACTGCGCGAGAGCGTGGCCCTCGAGCCCGCAGTGCTTCCCGCGGTGGTGCGCGAGGTGCTGCGCCACGACTCGCCGGTGCAGAACACACGCCGCTTCGTGGCCGCCGCCGGCCGCATGGCCGGCCTGGAGATGGCCGAGGGCGACGCCGTGCTCGTGGTGCTCGCCGCCGCCAACCGCGACCCTGCCGCGAACGCGCGCCCGCACGACTTCGACGCGCGCCGGCGGGACCGGCGTCTCTTCACCTTCGGCATGGGCGTCCACGCGTGCCCGGGTGAGATGCTCGCGGTGAGCATCGCCACCGCCGGCGTGCGCGCGCTCCTCGACGCCGGGCTCGACCCCGCCGGCTTGCCCGCGCGGCTCACGTATCGCCCGTCGGCGAACACGCGCATCCCCCTTTTCGATATGATAAATTGAGGGCAATCCCATGAACGGCATCGTCGCCTACGGCTCGTATCTTCCGTACTTCCGACTCGACCGGAAGTCCATCGGCGACGCCCTCGCCGGCGGAGGCGGAAAGGGGTCTAGAACGGTGGCCTCCTACGATGAGGACACCACCTCCATGGGCGTCGAGGCGGCGCGAGCCGCCCTGCGCGGGGCGCCGAGGCCGGCGCCCGCCGCCATCTACTTCGCCACCGCCGATCCCGCCTATCTCGACAAGACCAACGCCACCGCCATCCACGCCGCGCTGTCCCTCGACGACTCGGCCATGGCCTTCGACATGGTCGGCTCGATTCGATCGGGCGCGGGCGTGATGCGCGCGGCCATCGACGCGGGCCGGCCGACGCTGGCGGTGATCTCCGACATCCGCACCGGGCTGCCGGGCGGCGGGGACGAGCGCGACGGGGGCGACGCCGCGGTGGCGTTCCTGCTCGCCGCCGGCGACGCGCAGGCACCCGTGCTCGCCGAGCACATCGCCTCCGCCTCGGCGAGCGCCGAGTTCCTCGAGCGCTGGCGCATCCCCGGCGACCCGGCCTCGCGGCAGTGGGAGGAGCGCTTCGGCGAGCACGCCTACGTGCCGCTGGCGGACGCCGCCATCACGAGCGCGCTGAAGCAGGCGGGCGTCAATGCCGGCGACCTCGCCGCGCTGATCGTGGCCGGCCCGCACGGCCGCGCCAACAAGCGCGCGCAGGCGGCGGTGGGCGCCAAGCCGGAGGCGGTCGCCGACGATCTCACCGGCGCGGTGGGCAACACCGGCGCGGCCCACGCGGGGCTGCTCCTCGCCGACGCGCTGGATCGCGCCAAGGCGGGCGATCTGATCGCGGTGGTCTCCCTGGCCGACGGCTGCGACGTCACGATCTGGCGCGCGACGGCGGCCCTGGCCGCCCATCGCCAGAAGGTGCCGGTGGCCAAGCAGGCGGCGGCGGGCGGCAAGGTGTCCTACGCGACGTTCCTCACCTGGCGCGGCTTCCTCAAGCGCGAGCCGCCGCGCCGGCCCGACCCGCAGGCGCCCGCGGCGCCGCCCGCCTTCCGGTCCGAGGCGTGGAAGTTCGGCTTCACGGGCAGCCGATGCCAGGCCTGCGGGACGCGGTCGCTCCCGCCCGCGCGCGTCTGCATGAAGTGTCACGCCGTGGACAAGATGACGCCCGAGCGCATGGCGGACGTCCCCGCGACCATCGCCACCTACACGGTGGACCGTCTCGCCTACTCGCTGTCGCCGCCGGTGGTGGTCGGCGTGCTCGACTTCGAGGGCGGCGGGCGCTTCACCTGCGAGCTGACCGACGTGGATCCCAAGGCCGTGAAGATCGGCGACCGCGTGGAGCTGACGTTCCGGCGACCCATGACCGCCCACGGCGTGCACAACTACTTCTGGAAAGCCCGCCCCATCCAGGGCGCCTGAGACAGCAAGGAGGCTACACCATGGCGAGCAACGGCATTCGCGACCGGGTGGCGATCGTCGGCATGGGCTGCACGCCCTTCGGCGAGCACTGGGACAAGAGTGTGAGCGACCTCCTCGTGGAGTCGTCCCAGGCCGCGCTCAACTCCGCCAACGTGCCCATCGACATGGTCGATGCGTACTGGCTCGGGACGCTCTTCTCCGGGCAGAGCGGCCTCACCCTCTCGCGCCCGCTCAAGCTCAACTACAAGCCGGTGAGCCGGCTCGAGAACTACTGCGCCACCGGCTCCGAGGCCTTCCGCAACGCCTGCTACGCCGTGGCGTGCGGCGCCTACGACGTGGCCATGGCCATCGGCGTGGAGAAGCTGAAGGACTCCGGCATCTCGGGTCTCCCCAGCATCGGCGCGCCCGAGGACGGGACGCGCGCGGGCCTCACCGCCCCCGCCACCTTCAGCCTGCTCGCCCCCGCGTACTGCAAGAAGTTCGGCGTGGACGAGGGCGCCTTCAAGGAGGCGATGACCCGCATCGCCTGGAAGAATCACAAGAACGGCGCGCTGAATCCCCGGGCGCAGTTCCGCAAGGAAGTGGCCAAGGACGTGATCGCGTGCTCGCCGCAGGTGGCGGGTGCGCTCGGCATCTTCGACTGCTCGGGCGTGTCCGACGGCTCCGCGGCGGCGGTGATCGTCCGCGCCGAGGACGCCTACAAGTACACGGACAAGCCGCTCTTCGTGAAGGCGCTGTCCTTCATCGCCGGCCCCGCCACCGGCCCCATCGATCCGGACTACGACTACACCACCTTCCCCGAGGTGGTCGCCTCCGCGACCGACGCCTACGCGCAGGCGGGCATCAAGGATCCGCGCGCGGAGCTGGCGATGGCCGAGGTGCACGACTGCTTCACCCCCACCGAGCTCGTGCTGATGGAAGACTTGGGCTTCGCCCAGCGCGGCACCGGCTGGAAGGAGGTGCTCAACGGCACCTTCGATCTCGAAGGCGAGCTGGCGGTGAATCCGGACGGCGGGCTCAAGTCCTTCGGCCATCCCATCGGCGCCTCCGGCCTGCGCATGCTCTTCGAGGCGTGGCTGCAGCTGCGGGGCGAGGCGGGGAAGCGGCAGATCGCGAGCGTGGCCCGCGGCCGGAATCTCGCCCTCACGCACAACCTCGGCGGCGCGCCGGGCGAGTGCGTGTCGTTCGTGTCCGTCGTCGGCTCCGCGCGGAGCTAGTCACCGTGGCGGCGGCCGGGGAGGCTTTCGCGCACCCGCAGTATCTGGTGTCGACGGAGTGGCTGGCTGCCCACCTGGGCGACCCGAATCTCCGCGTCTACGACTGCACGACGTATCTCGTTCCGGATCCGGCCACGACGTTCCGGGCGGAGAGCGGCCGGCCGAAGTGGGTGGAAGGCCACATCCCCGGCTCGGACTACCTCGATCTGCAGGGCGAGCTGTCGGACACGTCCAGCAAGCTCCGCTTCACGATGCCGTCCACCGAGCAGTTCGCCGGCGCGATGTCCCGTCACGGGCTCGGCGAGGGAACGCGCGCCGTGCTCTACAGCGCCGGCAATATCATGTGGGCCACCCGTATCTGGTGGATGCTGCGCGCCTTCGGCTTCGACGCGGCGGCCGTGCTGGATGGCGGCTGGGAGAAGTGGGTGGCCGAGGGCCGTCCGGTCTCCACCGAGCCGGCGAAGTACCCACCCGCGCGCTTCGTGGCCAAGCCTCGGCCCGAGCTGATCGCGACCCGCGGCGAGGTGCTGGCCAAGATCGCCGACCAGGGAGCCTGCACCATCAACGCGCTCTCCGACGCGCAGCACACCGGCGAGGGCGGCGTGAGCTACGGGCGCGCCGGCCGAATCAAGGGCAGCGTGAACGTGGCGTTCGCCCGGCTGCAGTCGGGCAAGCCCGGCGTGTTCCGCTCGGCCGCCGAGCTGCGGGGGCTCTTTTCGGAGGTGGGCGCCGACCCGGAGAAGAAGATCATCACCTACTGCGGCGGCGGCATCGCGGCCACCACCGACGCGTTCGTCCTGACGATGCTGGGGTACCCGCGCGTGGCCGTGTACGACGGCTCGCTGGGTGAGTGGACCGCGGACCCCTCGCTGCCCATGGAGACGGGGCGCGAGGGCACGAAGATCGCGGGAGGTTAGGCCATGCGCCTCAAGGGAAAGACCGCCCTCATCACCGCCGCCGCCTCGGGGATCGGCCGCGCCGCCGCCGTGCTGTTCGCGCGGGAAGGCGCCGCGGTGGCGGTCGCCGACATCGACAAGGGGCGCATCGGCGATACCGTCAACGAGATCATCAAAGCGGGCGGGCGCGCCCACGGCATTCCCTGCGACCTGACGCGCGAGGATGATGCCAAGCGTATCGTGCGGGAGGCCCTCGCCGCCTTCGGCGGGCTCGACATCCTGTGGAACAACGTGGGGCATCCCGGGCCGGGCCGCGTCGAGGGCGTGGACCTCGACGACGTCGATCTCGCCTTGAGCCTGAATCTACGTACGGTCCTCATCACCACCGCGGAGGCGATCCCGGCCCTCCGCGCGCGCGGGGGCGGGAGCATCCTCTTCACCAGCTCGATCGCGGGGATCTACGGCTCGCCCTTCAGCCCCGTGTACTCGGCGGCGAAGTTCGGCGTCACCGGGCTGACCAAGTCCTTGTCCATCCGGCTCGCGCCGGACGGGATCCGCGTCAACTGCGTCTGCCCGGCGCCGATCGACACGCCCATGCTCGACATCTTCATGGGCCGGCCCGACGTGGAGTCGAACAAGCACGAGAACCTCGCCCGCATGAAGCAGGTGATCCCCCTCGGGCGGGTAGGGACGCCCATGGAAGTCGCCCAGGCCGGCCTCTTCCTCGCCTCCGACGATGCCAGCTACATCACCGGCGTCGCGCTGCCCGTGGACGGCGGCTACACCGCGCGGTAGCCGCCCCTCCGTGGCCGACGCGCCGTCCGCCTTCGATCCCGCCGCGCATCGCTTCGGCGAGGCGCGCTACTTCGAAGACATGAAGGTGGGCGAGCAGTTCTACCTGCCGTCACGCACTCTCACCGAGGCCAACTTCGCCGCGTTCCAGACGGTGTCCGGCGACAATCACCCCATCCACTACGACATCGAGTACTGCCGGCGCCAGGGGCACCCCGGCCTCCTCGCCCACGGCTTCCAGGTGCTGGCGCAGACGGCGGCCGGCGCGGGCATCTTTCCCCACGTGATCGGCGAGTCCCTCATCGGCTTCATCGAGCAGTCGTCGCGTTTCTTGAAGCCCGTGTACGCGGGCGATACGGTGTACCCGATGCTCACGGTGAGCGCCCTCACGCCCGGGCGGAGCACCGGGGTCGTCATCGTGCGGTCCACCCTGCACAATCAGCGGCGCGAGCTCTGCATGGAGGGCGAGCAGAAGTACCTCGTCCGCAAGCGGCACCCCGTCACCTGACCGCGACGAAATCACAGGCAATGGACGCCTATCGTGCCGTCGTCGACAAGCGGGACCAGCGGATCTTCCTCGACCGCCCGATCCCGGAGGACGCGCTGCGCCGCATCCTCCAGGCCGCGCGCATGACCGGCAGCAGCATGAACAGCGAGCCCAATCGCCTCGTGGTGGTGCGCGAGCGGGCGCGGCTCGCCGCCCTCGCCGCGCTCAGCCCCTACGCCAAGTTCATCGCGCGCTCGGCCGCCACCGTCATCATCGCGCAGGTCGAGCAGCACGAGTTCGACGCCGGACGCTGCGCCCAGAACATGATGGTGGCGGCCTGGGCCGACGGCATCGGCTCCTGCCCCGCGAACCTGCCGGAGGCGGAGGTGGCGCGGCTGCTCGGCATCCCGCTCCCCCCGAGCGTGGTGATCAACAGGGTCGTCGCCTTCGGCTACGTGGATCCCGCCCGCGCGACCGCGCCCGCCTCGGTGGCGCGCAAGCGCAAGCCCCTCACCGAGCTGGTCCACTGGGAGACCTGGTGATGCCCACCGCGAAGCTGGGAGAGGTCGAGCTCTACTACGAGGAGACGGGCACGGGGACCCCGCTGGTCTGGAGCCACGAGTTCGGCGGCGACTACCGCTCGTGGGAGCCGCAGGTGCGCTACTTCTCGCGGCGCTACCGCGTGATCACCTACAACCACCGGGGCTACCCGCCGTCCAGCGTGCCCAAGGGCGCCGCCTCCTACTCGCAGGACCTCCTCGTGGGCGACCTCCATCGCCTGCTCAAGCACCTCGGCGTGGGCCCCGTGCACCTCGGCGGCTGCTCCATGGGCGCCAACATGGCGCGCGACTTCGCCCTCGCCCATCCCGAGATGCTTCGCAGCCTCATCATGGTGGGAGCCGGCGCGGGATCCGTGAACCGCGAGCAGTTCCTCAAGGGCCAGGCGGAGATCGCGGCGGGCCTCGACCATGAGGGCCAGGCGCATCGCGTGCGCGGCTTCGAGAGCCTCGCCACGCGGACCACCTTCAAGGCCAAGGACCCGCGCGGCTTCGCCGAGTTCATCCGCCAGGCGGGCGAGCACGACGCCCAGGCGTGCGCCCACCTCGCACGCGAGGTCATGTCCAAGCGCAAGACGGTGGGCGAGCTGGAGGCGGGGCTGCGCGCGCTGCGCGTGCCCACCCTCATCATGGTGGGCGATCAGGACGCGCCCTGCGTGGAGCCCTCGCTCATGATGCGCGCGCTCATCCCGCACGCGGGACTCGTGGTGTTCCCCGCGTGCGGGCACACGCCGAACATCGAGGAGCCCGGCCTCTTCAACACCCACGTGGCCGAGTTCCTGGCCGCGGTCGAGGGCGGCCGCTGGGCCGGCTGGAGCGCCTAGCGCAAGCCGGCTCGAGAGAAGCCTTGCGGGGGCAGGCGGTAGGCCTTCGCAAACTTGCTCGCGAAGACCTGGTAGCCGACGACGAAGGTCAGCTCCACCCGCTCCGCCGCCGAGAAGTGCTCGCGCAGCCGCGCCTCCGTCGCGGCGGACACCTCGCGATCGTCCCGGACGACCTCCTCGCAGAAGGCCAGGGCCGCGCGCTCGCGCGCGCTGAACCACGGACTCTCCGCGTAGGCATCCAGCGCGTCCAGCTTGGCTTCGGGGATCCCCGCCTTCACGCCCACGGCGTGGCGGATGTCCATTCAGTACGGCACGCCGTAGAGGGTGGCCACGTGGAGCTGGAGCAGCGCGCGGAGCGCGCGGTCCAGCGTGCCGCCGTACTCGATGGCGGTCCAGAGACCGCCGAGACCCAGCATCATCGCGGGCCGCTCGGCCATCAGTCGCTGGGGGGTGGGGACCTGGCCGAACAGCCGCCGACCCACCTGGTAGGACGCCCGGACGAGAATGCCGTCGGTCTTCATGGAGGGGCCCTCCTTGCCGCCCAGTATGGGACGGAAGATGGAGCCCAGCTACTGCCTATCAAACCGGCTACAATGCCGGCCGGAGGCTGATATCTCCCTCGACCCTTCGATCAGGACTCGAGCGCCCGCGCGCGCCCAGGCTGCCGTGCGCGTGGGCGTGGACATCGGCGGCACGTTCACCGACATCGTCCTCACCGCGCCCGACGGCTCGCTGCTGGTCAACAAGACCTCGTCCACACCCGACGATCCCGGCCGGGCGGTGGTGACCGGGCTCGCGGACCTGCTGCGGGCGGCGGGCATCGCCCCCGGCGCGGTGGGCGAGATCGTCCACGGAACCACGGTGGGTTCGAACGCGATTCTCCAGAAGAAGGGGGCGCCCACCGGCCTCCTCACCACGCGCGGCTTCCGCGACGTGCTGGAAATCGGGCGCATCCGCACGCCGGACCTGTTCGATCTTGCCTGGGACAAGCCCGTGCCCCTGGTCGAGCGGCGCCGCCGCCTCGAGGTGGACGAGCGGATGGCCGCCGACGGGTCCGTGGTCCGCCCGCTCGACGCGGGGAGCGTGCTCGCCGCCGTCGACCGGCTGCGCGCGGACGGCGCGGAGGTCATCGCGCTCTGCTTCATCAACTCCTACGTGAATCCCGCTCACGAGCGGGAGGCCGAGCGGCTCATCCGGGCGCGCTACCCCGACCTCCCGGTGTCCGCGTCCTATCGCGTGCTCCCCGAGATCAAGGAGTACGAGCGCACGAGCACCACGGTGGTGAACGCCTATCTCCTGCCTATCATGCGGCGCTATCTCGAGCGCCTCGCCGATGGGCTCGCCGGCATCGGCATCCGCGCCCCGCTGCTCGTGATCGCCTCCAACGGGGGCGTGGTGGGCGCGCGGGCGGCGGGCGAGAAGCCGGTGTATGCCGTCCAGTCGGGCCCCTCGGCGGGTGTGGCGGGGGCGGCGCGCCTCGGGCGCGTGGCGGACACGCCGAACCTGATCGCCTTCGACATGGGCGGCACCACCGCCAAGGCCTCGCTGGTGGAAGACGGCCGCGTCTCGCTCACCTCCGAGTACGAGTTCCGCGAGGGCATCAGCACGCCCAGCCGCTTCATCAAGGCGGGCGGCTACATGCTGAAGGTGCCCGCCATCGACGTGGCCGAGGTCGGCGCGGGCGCGGGCTCCATCGCCCGGATCGACGAGGGCGGCCTGCTCCGGGTGGGCCCGGAGTCGGCGGGAGCGGCGCCGGGACCGGCCTGCTACGGCACCGGCGGCACGCGGCCGACCGTGACCGACGCCAACGTCGCGCTCGGCTTCCTGAATCCCGCCTATCTCGCGGGCGGCGAGCTCAAGCTGGACGCAGCGCGGGCGGCGGCGGCCATCGCCGAGCACGTGGGGCGGCCTCTGGGCCTCTCGGTGGAAGACGCCGCCCATGGCATTCGCGAGGTCGCCAACGCCAACATGGCGCGGGCCATCCGCTCCGTCACGATCGAGCGGGGCCGCGATCCGCGCGACTTCACCCTCATCGCCTTCGGCGGCAGCGGCCCCGTGCACGCGGTGGACCTGGCCCGCGCGCTGGAGATTCCCCGCGTGCTGGTCCCCATGGCGCCGGGCGTGTTCACCGCGGTGGGCATGCTCGCCAGCGATGTGGAGCATCACTCCGTGCGGGCGCACGCGACGCTGCTGCCGCGCCTCGAGCCCGAGCACGCGAATCAGGTGGTGAGCGAGATGGCGGAGGAGGCGCGGGCGGCGCTGCGCGCCGAAGGCTACGCGGACGCGCAGATCCGCCTCGACTTCGGCTGCGATCTCCGCTACGCCGGCCAGGCTTCGGAGCTGACGATCCCCTTGCCCGGCGGGCGCCTCGACGCGGCCGCACTCGCCGCGCTGCCCGGTCTCTACAACGCGGAATACCGCGCGACGTATGGCTACGCGACCGACGAGGCCCTCGAGCTCGTGAACCTGCGCCTCGTCGCCGCCGGCCTCCGGCCCGATCGGCTCGACTTCCGCGCGGTGCGCGTGGCCGCACGGAACGGGGCGGTCCGGGCGCTGCGACGGCCGGTCTCGTTCGAACGCGGGCGCGCGCCGGTGGAGACGCCGGTGATCGCGCGCGAGGCGGTGGGCGCGGGCCTCTCGGGCCCCGTCGTCATCGAATCGTACGACTCGACCATCGTCATCCCGCCCGGCGCCGCGGCGGCTCCCGACGCGTGCGGGAACATCGTGATCACGCTATGAGCGCGATGGACCCGATTACCTTCGCCGTGGTGAAGAGCGCGCTCGACGCCATCGTGGACGAGATGGCGTACTCCGTCATTCGCACTGCGCGCTCCGAGATCGTGAAGGACGTGATGGACTTCTCCACCGCCCTCTGCGACGCGCGGGGCCGCATGATCGCGCAGGCCAAGACCATCGCCCAGCACCTGGGGGCCATCCCCGACGCCATGGCCTCGGTGCTCGCCGAGCTGGAGGGCGACATCCACCCCGGCGACGTGATGATCATCAACGACCCCTATCAGGGCGGCATGCATCTGCCCGACATCTTCATGTTCATGCCGATCTTCCTCGATGGCCGTCTCGAGGGCTTCTCGGTGGTGATCGCGCATCACACGGATGTGGGCGGGCGGGTGGCCGGCTCCAACGCCAGCGACTCCACCGAGATCTACCAGGAAGGGCTACGCCTGCCGGTGGTGAAGCTCTACGAGCGCGGCGTCCCCAGCCGCTCCGTCTTCCGCATCATCGAGAAGAACGTCCGCGTGCCCGGCCGGGTCATCGGCGATCTCGGCGCGGAGTACGCCGCCTGCCGGGTGGGTGAGCGCGAGTTCGTCAAGCTGCTCACCCGCTACGGGGTCGACACCACCCGGGGTTACCTCGACGAGCTGCTCGACTACGCCGAGCGGATGACGCGCTCGGAGATCCGGCGCTGGCCGAAGGGGACCTTCACCTTCACGGATCATCTCGACAGCGACGGCTTCGACGACACGCCCATCCCCATCACCGCGACGATCACCGTGCATGAGGACTCCCTCACGGTGGACTATGCGGGCACGTCGCCTCAGGTGAAGGCCGCGCTCAACTCCACGCTGTCCTTCACTAAGTCCTGCACCTATCTCTCCGTGCGGTCCGTCTTGCAGTCGGGCATTCCCAACAACGCCGGCGTATTCCGCGCGATCGAGGTGCGGGCGCCCGCGGCCTCGGTGGTGAACCCGGTGCTGCCCGCTGCCTGCGCGGCGCGCGCCCTCACCGGTTACCGCATCCTCGACGTGATGATGGGCGCCCTCGCCCAGATCGTCCCGGACAAGGTGCCGGCGGCGGGCGAGGGCGGCAACACCGTGGTCTGCATCGGCGGCTATGGGGCCGACCGCCAGCCCTTCATCATCGTCGACATGATCTGCGGGGCCTGGGGCGGGCGGCCGGACAAGGACGGCATCGAGGCGGTCACCAATCCCTCCCAGAACATGTCGAACACGCCGGTGGAGGTGCTGGAGGCACAGCATCCCATCCGCGTCGACGAGTACGCGTTCGTCCCCGACTCGTGCGGCGCCGGCAAGTGGCGCGGGGGCCTGGGCCTCGCGCGCCAGTACACGCTGCTCGCCGAGGAAGCCACGCTGCAGCTCCGCTCCGACCGCATGAAGTTCCTGCCTTATGGCCTGGCCGGCGGCCGCCCCGCCGCGCCCACGCGGAACATCCTGAATCCCCAGGGCGAGGCCCGGCCGCTCCCCGCCAAGCTCACGGGCACGCTGCGTCGCGGCGAGAGCATCCGCCACGAGCAGCCCGGGGGCGGCGGCCACGGCGATCCCTTCGCCCGCGACCCCGCCCGCGTGGCCGCCGACATCGCCAATGGTAAGATTTCCGTGGAGTACGCGCGGCGCGAGCACGGGGTCGTGGTCGATCCCGTGACCGGTGCGGTGGACCAGGCGGCCACCTCGGCGCTGCGGATAAGGAGTGGACGGCCATGATATCCCGACGCACGCTTCTCTCGGGCGGCCTCGCCTTGGCGGCAGTCGCCCTGGCCGCCGGCCGCGGGCACGCCGCCGCGAAGCCCACAATCACCGTGCACCGCTCGCCCACCTGAGGGTGCTGCACCGCGTGGGTGGGCCACCTGCGCAGCAACGGCTTCACGGTGACGGAGCGGAACGAGACGGACCTCGCCCCCGTCAAGCGGCGCCACGGCGTGCCGTCGGCGCTGGAGTCCTGCCACACCGCCCTCGTGGAGGGCTACGTGATCGAGGGCCACGTGCCCGCGGATCTCATCGACCGGCTGCTCCGCGAGCGGCCGAAGGTGGCGGGCCTGGCCGTGCCCGGGATGCCGGTGGGCTCGCCGGGCATGGAGTCGCCGGGCCAGAAGCCCGAGCGCTACCAGGTGCTGACGTTCGACGCCGGCGGCCGCATCACCGTCTTCGCCACGCGCTGAGCGGCCCGCGCCCTCCGCGCCTAGTATCCTTCGCCGTCGGCGGCGGCGACGGCCTTCCCCCGATGTATCCGGAAGATGACGGCGAGGTAGATCAGGGCGAGGGGGGCCCCGATGACGAACCAGCGGAGCGCCACCCGCAGCCCCGCTTCGTCCCCGCCGCCCGTATAGGCGGTGATGGACAGCGCGTCGCCGCCGGTGGCGCGAAGCATCACCGGGAAGTACGAAGCGGCGCTGGCGCCGATGATGCCGAGCAGGAAGGCGCATGACCCGACGAACGCGCCGAGCAGCCCGCCGCGCCACAGCCGGACGAGGACGACCACGATCCCGCCGATGGCGACGAGGGCGGCGAGGATGGCCAGCCAGCGGCGGCCCATCCCCGGAAACAGCGCGGGATTCACCGCCTGGCTCGCCGCCGTCACCACGGGCCAGAGCACCGCGACGGCGATCCAGAGGCGGCGGGCCATCCGAAGGCTCCGATCGTGCACGGGGCCCTCGGTCTTCCACGCCAGGAACAGCGCCCCGTGCGCGGCCAGCGCCAGCAGGGCGAAGACCCCCGTCAAGATCGTGTACCAGTCCAGGATGCCGACGGGGTCGCGGGCGCTGAAGTCGGTGAACAACGCCAGCGCGAACCAGCCTTCGCCATCGAGGGGAACGCCGCGCATCAGGTTCCCGAACGCCGCACCGAAGAACACGGCAAGGAGCGTGCTCGCCGCCGCGAACACGAAGTCCCACGCGCTGCGCCAGAGCGGATCCGACACGTGGCTCCGGAACTCGATGGCGATGCCGCGACCGAGCAGGCACCAGAGGAGAAGAATGATCGCGAAGTAGAAACCGGAGATGCCCGAGGCGAGCACCCGCGGAAAGGCCACGAACAGCGCGCCCCCCGCGGCGAGCAGCCAGACCTCGTTGCCGTCCCAGAAGGGCCCGATCGCGGCAAGCACCTGCCGCCGCTCGGTGTCGCTGCGCGCGACGAAGGGCGAGAGGATTCCCGCGCCCAGGTCGAAGCCGTCGAGCACCACGTAGAGCGCGAGCATGAGCGCGGCGATGGCGAACCACAGCTCAAACATGCGCGCCCTCCGTGACCGGGGGCGCGGCGGCGTGCCCGAGCGGCCCCGGACCGTGGGCGATCTCCCGCCCGATCAGGAACAGGAAGAGGATGCCCAGGGCGAGGTAGAGGCCGCAGAAGCCCATGAGGGTGAAGAGCACGGTTCCCGAGTGGACGGTGGGGCTGGCCCCCTGCGCCGTCCGGAACAGGCCGTACACGAGCCACGGCTGGCGCCCCAGCTCGGCCGTCATCCACCCGACGGTGTTCGCGATGTACGGGAGCGGAAACGCGAGCATGAGGATCCACAGCATGGGCCGGGTGCGCTCGAGCCGTCCCGCCCACCAGAGGAGCACGGCGGCGAGCGCGATCGCGGTGAGGATGGTGCCGAGTCCCGCCATGATATGGAACGAGTAGTACAGGAGCTCGATGTTGTCGGGCCAGATGTCGCGCGGGAAGGCGTCGAGGCCCTTCACTTCGGCGTGGAAGGCGCCGAAGGCGAGGAACGAGAGCGCCCACGGAATCACGATGGGGTTGTCGAGCCGGTGTGCGGCGACATTGGGCTGGCCGATCACCGCCAGTCCCGCATGCGCCCCGCTCTCGAATCGCCCCTCCATTGCCGCCAGCGCCACCGGCTGATAGCGGGCGACCATCTTCGCCTGGACGTCGCCGGTGACGGCGACGAGCACGCTCGCCGCCAGCCCCACGCCCACGCCGAGCCGCAGGAAGATGCGCGCGCTCGGCTCGTGCCGCCGCCGCAGGGTGTAGTAGGCGCCCACCGCGGCCATCACGAAGGAGCCGGTGACGACGGCGGCGACCATGTTGTGGGCGTACTGAGCGATCGCCCACGGGTTCAGCACGAACGCCCCGAAGTCTGCGAGGCGGAGCGTCCCGTCGGCGGCCACCGCATGCCCGACCGGGTGCTGCATGAACGCGTTGGTGGCGATGATGAAGTAGCCGGAGAGCCAGCTGCCCAGGAAGAGGGCGATCGCCGCGAGGAAGTGCCCGAACTTCGGGAGCCGCCGCTCCCCCCAGACGAGAAGCGAGAGGAAGCTCGACTCGAGAAAGAAGGCGAAGAGCCCCTCCATCGCCAGCGTCTGCCCGACCACGTTCCCCGCGTAACGGCTGAACTGGGCCCAGTTGGTGCCGAACTGGAACTCCATGGGAATGCCGGTGACGACGCCGACCGCGAAGTTGATGCCGAAGATCCGGATCCAGAAGCGGGCGGCGTCGTTCCAGCGTTCCGCGCCGGGACGGAGGCCCAGCGCCTTCAAGATGACGATGAGGAGGGCCAGCCCCATGGTGAGCTGGGGGAACAGGTAATGATAGACGATGGTGAAGGCGAACTGCAGGCGATGGAAGACCAGCGCGTCATCCACGGTCACGTCACCCCCAGCGATCTTATCAGACACATTGTGCCCCTCGACACGCCGTGCGCGGCGCTATAGCATCGTCCCGGAGGTAAGGTATGAGCGCAGAATCGGACCGCCTGGACCAAGCCCGAACCCGGAAAGTGCCGTGGAGAAAGTGGGGGCCGTATCTCTCGGAGCGGCAGTGGGGGACGGTCCGGGAGGACTATAGCGACTCGGGCGACGCCTGGAACTACTTCAGCCACGACCAGGCGCGCTCGCGCGCCTATCGCTGGGGCGAGGACGGGCTCGCGGGGTTCTCCGACGACCGGCAGCTCCTCTGCTTCGCCCTCGCGCTCTGGAACGGCAAGGACCCCATCATCAAGGAGCGCCTCTTCGGACTGACCAACAGCGAAGGAAACCACGGCGAGGACGTCAAGGAGTACTACTTCTACCTCGACTCCACGCCGACGCACTCGTACATGAAGTACCTCTACAAGTATCCGCAGGCCGCCTTCCCCTACTCCGATCTCGTCGAGACTAACAAGCGGCGAAGCCGTCACGAGATGGAGTACGAGCTGCTCGACACCGGCGTGTTCGACGCGGACCGCTACTTCGACGTGTTCGTCGAGTACGCCAAGGCCTCACCGGAGGACATCCTCGTCCGGATCACGGTCGAGAATCGCGGCCCCGAGGCGGCGACGCTCCACGTGCTGCCGACGCTGTGGTTCCGCAACACGTGGTCGTGGGGCGGCGATGGGACGCGGCCCGCACTCCGGCAGGCGGCCCCAGGCGTAATCGCCGCCGAGCATCCCGACCTCGGCCCGCGGCACCTGTCCTGTGAAGGCGCCGCCGCCCTCCTCTTCACCGAGAACGAGACCAACACCGAGCGCCTGTTCAACGCGCCCAACCGGACACCCTTCGTCAAGGACGGCATCGACCACTGTGTCGTCCACGGTCGCAGGGAGGCGGTCAATCCCCAGCACCAGGGCACGAAGGCGGCCGCGCACTATCCCCTCACGATCCCGGCGGGCCAATCGCGGACGGTCCGGCTGCGGCTTCACGACGCCGCGGCCGCCGCGCCCTTCGGCAGCGCCTTCGACGCGGTGATGGAGGCCCGGCGGCGGGAGGCCGACGAGTTCTACGCCACCGTCATCCCGAAGACGCTGGAGCCCGATGCCGCCAGCGTGATGCGCCAGGCCCTCGCCGGGATGCTCTGGTCCAAGCAGTTCTACCGCTACGACGTCGACCGCTGGCTCGAGGAGCGCGGCGCCGCCCCCTTCAAGGCGAACCGGCGCGCCGCCCCGCGGAACGAGCACTGGCATCACGTGGACAACGCCGACATCATCTCGATGCCGGACAAGTGGGAATACCCCTGGTACGCGGCGTGGGACCTGGCCTTCCACGTGCTCGCCCTCACCATGGTGGACGAAGACTTCGGCAAGCAGCAGCTCGACCTCATGCTCCAGCAGCCCTATCTGCATCCGAGCGGACAGATCCCGGCCTACGAGTGGAACTTCGGCGACGTCAATCCGCCGGTGCACGCCTGGTCTACCATCTTCACGTACACCTTGGAGCGCGTGCGCCGCGGCCAGGGGGATATCGACTGGCTCGAGCGGGCGTTCCACAAGCTCGTCCTGAATTTCACCTGGTGGGTGAACCGCAAGGACCGGGCGGGCAACAACGCCTTCGAGGGCGGGTTCCTGGGCCTCGATAACATCGGCGTCTTCGACCGCAGCGCGCCGCTCCCCACCGGGGGCTATCTCGAGCAGGCCGACGGTACCGCGTGGATGGCTCTCTTCTGCCAGAACATGGTGGAGATCGCCGCCGAGCTGACCATGCACCGACCGGTCTACGCGGACATGTGCCTGAAGTTCGTCGAGCACTTCCTGTGGATCGGGAATGCGCTGATGCGCGCCGGCAACGGCGTGGGGATGTGGGACGAGGAGGACGGGTTCTTCTACGACGTGCTCCGGCTTCCCGACGGCCGGGCCGAGCGGCTGAAGGTGCGCTCCATGGTGGGGTTGCTCCCCATGTGCGCGGTCACCGTCTTCGACGGCAAGATGGTCGAGCGCTTTCCCGAGCTCCGCGATCGCTTCCATAGATTCCTGGAAGCGCGCCCGGAGCTGCGGACGTTCATCCACGATCCGGTCAAGCTCGGCCACCAGGGCCGCCGGCTCGCCACGGTGCTGGACGAGACGCGACTGCGCCGGATCCTGGCCATCATGCTCGACGAGAACGAGTTCCTCAGTCCCTACGGCATCCGGGCGGTGTCCCGGCGACACCAGGATCAGCCGTACGTCTTCCACCTGGGGGGCCAGGAGTACCGGGTGTCGTATCTACCCGCCGAGTCCGACAGCGGCATGTTCGGCGGCAACTCGAACTGGCGGGGGCCGATCTGGATGCCGGTGAATGCCCTGATCATCCGGGCCCTGCTCCAGTACTACATGTACTACGGCAACGCGTTCACCATCGAGTGCCCCACCGGCTCCGGCCGGCGCATGACCCTCTATCAGGTCGCCGAGGACATCACGCGCCGGCTCGCCGGCATCTTCCTCCGGGACAAGGACGGCCGCCGGCCTGTGCACGGGGGAACCAAGAAGTTCCAGGAGGACCCGCACTGGCGGGACTACATCCTCTTCTACGAGTACTTCCACGGGGACAACGGGGCCGGCCTGGGCGCGAGCCATCAGACCGGCTGGACCGGTGTCGTCGCCCGGGGGATGCATCTCTTCGCCACGAGCACTGGGGCGGAGTTCCTCGAGCACGGCAAGGCGGCGGGCGCCATGGAAGTGGAGCCGCCGCCCGTCATCGCCACGCGGGCAGGCGCCGAGCGCGGGACGGGGCGCTGAGATGGACGAGCCGCGCTATCCCTCGCTCTATCAGCTGAACACGCGGGTCTGGCTCACGGAGCGATCGCGCGAGCTCGGCCGCGCGGCCACGCTGGACGACATCCCCGACGCCGAGCTAGAGCGCCTCGCTGCGATGGGCTTCGACTGGGTCTGGCTGCTCAGCGTGTGGCAGACGGGACCGGCCGGGCAGCGGATCTCGCGCAGCAATCCCGAATGGCGGCACGAGTTCGCGGAGACCTTGCCGGATCTTCAAGAGAGCGACGTCGAAGGCTCCGGCTTCGCGATCACCGGCTACACGGTGCCGCCGGCGCTGGGGGGCGATGCGGCGCTCCTGTGGCTCCGCGAGCGCCTGCGCGCCCGCGGCCTCCGGCTGATGCTCGACTTCGTCCCGAACCATACCGGGCTGGACCACCCCTGGGTGGAGGACCATCCGGACTACTACGTGCCGGGAACGGAGACCGACCGAGCGCGGGCGCCGCAGAACTACACATGGGTCAGGCGAACGCACGGCGACGTGCTGCTGGCGCACGGCCGCGATCCCTACTTCGCGGGCTGGCCGGACACGCTCCAGCTGGACTATGCGAACCCCGCCACCCAGGCGGCGATGCTCGGCGAGCTGCTGAAGATCGCCGGGCAGTGCGACGGCGTGCGCTGCGACATGGCGATGCTGGTGCTGCCGGACGTGTTCGAGCGGACGTGGGGGCGCCGGGCCCCGGCCTTTTGGCCCGAGGCGATCCGGCGGGTGCGGGAGCGGGCGCCGGGCTTCCGCTTCATGGCCGAGGTGTACTGGGACCTCGAGTGGACGATGCTGGAGCAGGGCTTCGACTACGCGTACGACAAGCGGCTGTACGACCGCCTGCGCGACGGGCACGCGCGGCCGGTGCGCGAGCACCTCCACGCGGGCCTCGACTACCAGGCGAAGCTGGCGCGATTCCTGGAAAACCACGACGAACCGCGCGCCGCCGCGACCTTTGCCCCCGCCGTGCACGACGCCGCCGCCGTCATCACCTTCCTGTCGCCAGGCCTGCGATTCCTGCACCAGGGACAGCTCGAGGGCCGCACCAAGCGCATCTCGCCGCACCTCGTCCGGGCGCCCCAGGAGCGGCCGGACGACAAGCGGCAGGCGTTCTACGCCCGGCTGCTCACCGTTCTTCGGCAGCCCGTCTTCCGCGACGGCCAGTGGCGCCTGCTCGACTGCACGCCGGCATGGGACGGCAACTGGACGTGGGACGGCTTCATCGCCTGGGGATGGGACGCGCCCGGCGGCGCGCGCCGCCTCGTGGCCGTCAACTACAGCGGCAGTCAGGGGCAGTGCTATGTCCGGCTGCCCTATCCCGACCTGGCTGGCCGCTCCGTCCGGCTCCAGGATCTCCTCGGTCCCGCCGCGTACGATCGCGAGGGGAGCGAGCTCGCCTCGCGCGGCCTCTATCTCGACATGCCGCCCTGGGGGTGCCACGTGTTCGAGGTGACGATGCGGTGACGACCACGCCCCGGGTCGCGACCGAAGACGATCCGTACGACTTCTCGGTGGTCCTCGGCGGACCGCTGTTCCAGCTCGTCCGCCGAGCGCGCCTGACCGGTGACGCCCTGGAACTCCTCCGCCGCCGCATCATCGTGATCACGCTGGTGGCCTGGCTCCCGCTCCTACTCCTGTCGGTGCTCAGCGGGCACGCCTGGGGACCTGAGGTGCGAGTGCCGTTCCTGAAGGACATCGAGGTCCACGCGCGGCTCCTCGTGGCGCTGCCCCTGCTCATCCTCGCCGAGCTGGTGGTGCATCAGCGGATGCGCCCGGTGGTCCGGCAATTCCTGGAGCGCGACCTGATCGCGGCCGGCTCCCGCGAAAAGTTCGACGCGATCGTTCCCGCGGCGCTGCGGCTGCGCAACTCGGTGGTGGCCGAGGTCCTGTTGCTCGTGGGCATCTACATCGGCGTCGTCTTCATCTTTCCCCGCTACGGGCTCCTGAGCGTTCCCACCTGGTACTCGACGCCGGTCGAGGGCGGCGGCCACCGGCTCTACTTCGCCGGATGGTGGTACGTGTACGTCAGCGTCCCCCTCTTCCAGTTCATGCTGTTCCGCTGGTACTTTCGCCTGTGCATCTGGGTCCGGTTCCTGTGGCAGGCGTCGCGATGCGAGCTGCGCCTCGTGCCCACTCACCCCGATCGGGCGGGCGGCCTCGGCTTCCTCTCGCTGACCGCGGTGGCGTTCGCGCCCTTGCTGGCCGCCCACGGCGCGCTGCTCGCCGGCTTCATCGCCAACCGCATCTTCTTTCAGGGCCGCACCCTGCTCGACTTCCAGATCGAGATCGGGGTGGTCCTGATCTTCCTCCTACTCGCGGTGCTGGGGCCGCTGTTGCTCTTCGTGCCTCACCTGGCGAAGAGCCGGCGCAACGGGCTGCGGGAGTACGGCACGCTGGCTCAGCGCTACGTGCGGGAGTTCGACGACAAGTGGCTTCGAGGCGCCGCCCCGCCAGGTGAGCCGCTGGTGGGGAGCGCGGACATCCAGTCGCTGGCGGATTTGGCCAATAGCTTTGAGGTCATCCGTAGCATGAACACCGTGCCGTTCACCAAGAACGCGGTCGTGCAGCTCGCCGTGATCGCCCTGCTGCCCGTCTCCCCCCTCGTCCTCACCATGATTTCGATGGACGAGCTCCTGAAGCGCCTGCTGCAGGTGGTGCTCTGAAGCAGCGCCGCTTCCCGCGGTGTTCCCCCCGCAGAATCAGCACATTGGACCTTGGTCCTATATAAGCGACCCCCGTCGCCTGGTAGGTTTCGTCCACCCGCGCACGTGTGGCACCGAGCCCCGGAGGTATGTGATGAGGCAGCCTGGGATCTCATGAAGACCGATGAGGTGATCGCCGGCGTCGGGCTGGCCGACCGGCCGCGCAAGAGCCACTGGCCGGCGCGCATGGACCTCGCGCAAAGTGCCAGTGGTCTACTGCTCGGTCTGTTCATGTGGGGCCACATGGCCTTCGTGTCCACCATCCTGATCAGCAACGACGCGATGTGGATGGTCACCAAGGCGTTCGAGGGTTATTACGTCTTCGGTCGGGCCTTCCCCCAGATCGTCTCGGTGATCGTCGCCATCATCTCGGTTCTGTTCATGGCTCACGCCGTCCTGGCTCTGCGCAAATTTCCTGCCGATTACCGGCAATACCGGCTGTTCCTCGGTCACAAGAACCTTCTGCGCCATCCGGACACGAGCCTCTGGTGGCTGCAAGTCATTACCGGCTTCCTGCTCTTCTTCCTGGCCCCCCCGCATCTCTATCAGATGCTCATGAACCCCGCCGGGATCGGGCCTTACAGCTCCGCCGCGCGCGTGTGGAGCGGGGGCTGGTGGCCGCTCTACCTGGTGCTGCTGTTCTGCGTGGAAATCCACGGCGGTGTGGGCCTCTACCGCCTCGTGGTCAAGTGGGGCTGGCTCGAAGGGACGGACCCGAATCGCACGCGCCGGCGGCTCACCCGCCTCAAGTGGGGCATCACCGTCTTCTTTCTCGTCCTGGGGCTGCTGACGCTCGGGGCGTACATGAAGCTGGGCTATGAGCGCCGCGACCGCGTAGGCGAGGAATACGTGCCAACGTGGGCGCAGCCCGGGGCGCCCGGAGCCAGGCCCGCCGGGGGCCGGCTATGAAGATCGTCTACACCGACGTCCTCATCATCGGCGGCGGGCTGGCCGGGCTGCGCATGGCCATCGGCGCCAATCGCCGCGGCCACGAGGCGATCATCCTCTCGCTTGTCCCGGCGAAGCGCTCGCACTCCAAGGCCGCGCAGGGCGGCATGCAGGCGAGCCTCGGCAACGTGATCAAGGGTCAGGGCGACAACGAGGACGTCCACTTCGAGGACACCGTGCGCGGCAGCGACTGGGGCGCCGACCAGCACGTCGTGCGCATGTTCGTCAATACCGCGCCGAAGGCGGTGCGCGAGCTGGCCGCCTGGGGCGTGCCGTGGAGCCGGATCCGGAAGGGCGACCGCCAGGTCATCATCAACGGGCAGAAGACCACCATCACGGAGCGGGACGAGGCGCACGGGCTGATGGCTCAGCGCGACTTCGGCGGCACCAAGAAGTGGCGCACCTGCTACGTTTCCGACGGCACGGGGCACGCGATGATCACCGCGATGGCGGATCAAGCCATCGCCGCCTCCATTCCCGTTCACGAACGCACCGAGGCGCTGGCCCTCATCCACGACGGCGGCCGCTGTTTCGGCGCGGTGGTCCGGGACCTCATCACCGGCCAGCTCTGCGCCTACGTGGCCAAGGCCACCGCCATCGCCACCGGCGGGGCCGGCGTGCTCTACCGCGTGACCACCAATGCGGTGATCTGCGAGGGCATCGGCCACGCCATCGCGCTCGAGACCGGCGTCGCCACCCTGGGGAACATGGAGGCGGTGCAGTTCCACCCCACCGGCATCTTCCCCGCCGGCATCCTGGTCACCGAGGGCTGCCGCGGCGACGGCGGCCTGCTGCGCGACGCCGACGGCCATCGCTTCATGCCGGATTACGAGCCGGAAAAGAAGGAGCTCGCATCGCGTGACGTAGTGTCCCGCCGAATGGAGGAGCACATCGCCAAGGGCAAGGCCGCCAAGAATCGCTTCGGCGAGCATCTCTGGCTCGACATCACGCTCCTGGGCGAGCACCACATCAAGCACAACCTCCGCGAAGTCCACGAGATCTGCCATTACTTCCTGGGCGTCGACCCCGCGAAGGAGTGGATCCCGGTGCGCGCGGCCCAGCATTACACCATGGGCGGAGTGCGGACCAATCCGACCGGCGAGAGCCCCACCCTCAAGGGCCTCTTCGCCGCGGGCGAGGCGGCCTGCTGGGACATGCACGGCTTCAACCGGCTGGGCGGCAACTCCGTCGCCGAGACCGTGGTGGCCGGCATGATCGTGGGCGAGTTCATCGGGGACTTCTGCGACCGCTCCGAGAACGCCGTCAATATCCCCACCGCGGTGGTGCACGCGTTCCTCCAGCGCGAACAGGGCCGGCTCGACGCCATGCTGAGCGGGCGCGGCACGGAATCGGCGCCAGATCTCCGCGCCGCCATGCAGCACATCATGACCGGCAAGGTCGGCATCTTCCGGCGCGGCCACGATCTCGAGCAGGCCGTCGAGGAGCTGCAGGCGCTGCTCGTGCGCAGCCGTCGCATCGGAGTCCGGTCACGCGCGGCCGGCGCCAATCCCGAGCTGGTGACCGCGTATCGCACCCAGAAGATGCTGAAGCTGGCGCTCTCGGTGGCCTACGGCGCCCTCACCCGCACGGAGAGCCGGGGCGCGCACTATCGCGAGGACTTCCCCCGCCGCAACGACGCCGAGTGGCTCAAGCGGACGCTCGCGTCCTGGAAGAACGAGACGGACACGCTGCCGACGCTCACCTACGAGGCGCTCGACGTGGGCAAGATGGAGCTGCCCCCCGGCTGGCGGGGATACGGCGCCAAGGACTATCACGATCATCCCGAGACCGCAGCCCGGCAGAAGCAGGTGGACGCGCTGCGGGATCAGCTCGCGCCGTCCGGGCGCTTCGCCGTGCAGGAGGCCCTCATGCCCTACGAGCATCTCCTGCCCCCCCGCTTCCGCGGCCGCAACGAACGCATCGACGAGAGGTTTTGACATGGCCGACGATCCCAAACGCCGCCGGCTCACCTTCCAGATCCTCCGCTACAACCCCCAGGATCCCGCCACCGCGCCGCGCATGCAGCCGTTCGAGATCGAAGAGGCGGACAGCATGACCCTCTTCATCGCCTTGAATGAGCTCCGCGAGAAGCAGGACCCGTCGCTGCAGTTCGACTTCGTGTGCCGCGCCGGCATCTGCGGCAGCTGCGGGATGATGATCAACGGCCGGCCCGGCCTCGCTTGCCGCACCCTCACCAAGCAGCTCCCCGCCCAGATCACTCTGGCGCCCCTGCCTGTGTTCGAGCTGATCGGCGACCTGTCGGTCAACACGGGAAAGTGGATGCGGAACATGAGCGAGCGCCTTGCCACCTGGGTGCACATGAAGACCGCGGAGCCCGACCTCCAGCGCCTCGAGGAGAAGATGGAGCCGGAGCTCGCCGAGCAGATCTACCTGCTCGACCGGTGCATCGAGTGCGGCTGCTGCGTGTCCGCCTGCGGCACCGCCCGGATGCGCGAGGATTTCGTGGGCGCAGTGGGGCTCAACAGGATCGCGCGCTTCCGGCTCGACCCGCGTGACACGCGGGGTGACGACGCCTACTACGAGCTCATCGGCGACGACCAGGGCGTGTTCGGGTGCATGTCGCTCCTCGCCTGCCATGATCTCTGCCCCAAGGAGCTGCCGCTCCAGACCCAGATCGCCTTCATGCGACGCAAGATGGCCGTCGCCGGCCTCAAGGGATAACATCACGCGCGCTCCGTCGCGCCACGAGGAGTGAGCTCATGGGATACCGCATCGAGAAGGACTTCCTCGGCGAGAAGCAGGTCCCGGACGACGCGTACTACGGCGTGCAGACGGTCCGGGGAGTGGAGAACTTCCACATCACCGGCATGCCGATGTCCCGCGAGCCCTACTTCGTGAAGGCGTTCGGCTACGTGAAGAAGGCCGCGGCCATGGCCAACCGTGACCTCGGCGTGCTGGACAAGAAGATCGCCGAGGCGATCATCCGCGGCTGCGATCGAGTGATCGCGGGGGACATGAACGATCAGTTCGTGACGGATTTCATCCAGGGCGGCGCGGGCACCTCCACCAACATGAACGCGAACGAGGTGATCGCCAACCTGGCGCTGGAGAGCCTGGGGCACAAGAAGGGCGAGTACCAGCACGTCAACCCCAATGACCACGTGAACTTCGGGCAGTCCACCAACGACGTCTACCCCACGGCATTCCACCTCGGCCTCATCCTGCGCCTCCAGAGCTACATGGAGGCCTTGCGCAAGCTGCAGGAGGCCTTCTACGCCAAGGCCCGCGAGTTCGACCGCGTCCTCAAGATGGGCCGCACCCACCTGCAGGATGCCGTCCCCATGTCCATGGGGGCCGAGTTCCACGGCTGGGGGACGACCATCGGGGAAGAAGTCAAGCGCATCGACGAGGTCCGGCAGCTCCTGCATGGCATCAACCTCGGGGCCACCGCCATCGGCACCACCGTGACCGCGGCGCCGGGCTACCCCGAGCTGGCCACCAAGCACCTGGCCGCCATCACGGGCATCCCGTTCACCCTGGCCTCCGACCTGATCGAGGCCACCTCAGACACCGGCGACTACGTCCTGCTGTCCGGGGTGCTCAAGCACACCTCGGCCAAGCTCACCAAGATCTGCAATGACATCCGCATGCTGGCCTCGGGACCGCGCTGCGGCTTCGCCGAGATCAGACTGCCCGAGAAGCAGCCCGGCTCGTCCATCATGCCGGGCAAGGTGAACCCGGTGATCCCGGAGGTCGTGAACCAGACCGGATTCCTCGTGATCGGGCTGGACCTCACCGTGACCCTGGCCGCCTCCGCCGGCCAGCTGCAGCTCAACGTCATGGAGCCGGTCATCACCTTCGCCCTCTTCGCCTCGATCGCGACCATGGAGCGCGCGGTGACGAGCCTGCGGGTGAACTGCATCGAGGGCATCACCGCGAACGCCGACCGCACCCGCGACATGGTGCTGAACTCCCTCGGCATCGTCACCGTGCTCAAGCCCTCCCTCGGCTACAAGCAGTGCGCGGAGATTGCCCACGAGGGCTATGAGACGGGCAAGAGCCTGCACCAGATCGTCGTGCTGGAGCGAAAGCTGCTCGACCAGAAAAAGTGGGACGAGGTGTTCTCGTTCGAGAACCTCATCAACCCGAAGTTCGAGCAGTGAGCGGCGGGTCTCCCGTCTTGGAGGTGACCCCTTGACGATCTCGATCGTCCTCCAGTTCGTGGTGGTCCTCGCCGCCATCTGGATGGGCGCCCGGTCGAGCGGGGTCGGTCTCGGCCTCTGGGGCGCGGTCGGGCTGCTGATCCTGGTGGTGGCCTTCCAGGTCACGCCCACCTCACCGCCCATCGACGTCATGCTCATCATCCTCGCCGTGATCATGGCGGCGTCGGTGATGGACGCCGCCGGTGGGATCGACTTCCTCGTGCGCATCGCCGAGAGCATCATCCGCGCCAACCCCAAGTACGTGACCATCGTCGCCCCGCTCACGACCTGGAGCTTCACGTTCGTGGCGGGCACCGGCCACATCGTCTATCCCCTCCTCCCCGTCATCTACGAGACCGCCCATCAGAACGGCATACGGCCCGAGCGCCCCATGGCGGTCGCGACCATCGCCTCGCAGCAAGCGATCACAGCAAGCCCGGTGGCGGCGGCCACCGCCGCGATGATCGGACTCTTCTCCGAGAAGGGCCTCACCCAGTGGGGGCTGCCCCAGATCCTCATGATCTGCGTGCCCGCCACCCTGATCGGCGTCATCGCGGCCGCGATCATCTCCATGTTCGTGGGCAAGGACCTGAAGGACGATCCCGAGTACCAGAAGCGCCTCGCTTCCGGCGCCATCCCTGCGCCGAAGTCCGCCGCCGCGCGGCCGGCGCTGAAGGCGGGGGCGAAGGTCTCGGCCGCCCTCTTCCTCATGGGCGTGGCCCTGGTCGTGATCGCCGGCTTCTTCCCCGCCGTGCGCCACCTGCCGGGCGCGAAGGCCCCGCTCGCCATGCCGGTCGTGATCGAGATCGTGATGCTCTCCGTCGCCGCCGTGATGCTGGTGGCCACCAAGGTGCCGGTGGACGAGGTGCCGAAGACCCAGACCCTGCGCGCGGGCGTGGTAGCGGTGATCGGCATCTTCGGCCTCGCCTGGCTCGGGGATAGCTTCATCGCGGCCAACCAGGGCGTCATCGTCCCCGCCATCAGCGCCATGACCGAGAGAGCGCCGTGGACCTTCGCGCTCGGGCTGTTCGCCGCCTCCGTGCTGCTGTACAGCCAGGCGGCGACGACGCGCGCGCTGATGCCGCTGGGAATCGCGCTGGGCATCCCCCCGCAGTTCCTCATCGCGGTGTTCCCGTCGGTCAACGGCTACTTCTTCATCCCGACCTACGGCTCGCTGATCGCCGCGATCAACTTCGACCTGTCCGGAACCACCAAGATCGGGAAGTACGTGCTCAATCACTCGTTCATGATTCCAGGGCTCGTGTCGACCTTCGTGGCAGTCCTGTCGGGGCTCATCATCGCGAAGGCGCTGTTCTCGTAAGGAGGAACGTAAACATGGAGCCGACACGTCGGCAATTCCTCACCGTGCTCGGCACGGGCGGGGTGGCAGCCGGAGCATCCCTCGGGACCCCGGCCCCGGCCGAGGCCGCCGTCCCCGCGCCCAAGACCGCGGGGGCGAAAGAAACGACCACCGTGTGCCCGTTCTGCGGAGTGGGCTGCGGCCAGGTCGTCTCCGTCAAGGACGGCAAGATCCTCAGCATCGAGGGCGACAAGAGCCATCCGATCAACGAGGGGACGCTCTGCAGCAAGGGAGCCGCTGCCAGCCAGGTGACCAACAATCCCCTCCGCTTGAAGACTCCCCTCTACCGCGCCCCCGGCAGCGACAAGTGGGAGGAGAAGTCGTGGGCCTGGGTGCTGCCCCGCATCGCCCAGCGGGTGAAGGCCACCCGCGACGCCACCTTCCAGACGGAGGCGGGCGGCCGCGTGGTCAACCGCACCGAGGCCATCGCCTCGCTCGGCGGGGCCGCGCTCGACAATGAGGAATGCTATCTCCTCGCCAAGCTGATGCGGGCGCTGGGGATCGTCTACCTCGAGCATCAGGCCCGAATCTGACACAGCTCCACGGTCGCCAGTCTGGCGGCCACCCTGGGACGCGGCGCGATGACCAACCACTGGGTGGACATGGTCAACGCCGACGTCGTGATGATCATGGGGGGCAATCCCGCCGAGAACCACCCCATCGCGATGAACTGGATCCAGAAGACCAAGGAACGGGGCGCGATCATTCTGCAGATCGACCCCCGGTTCAATCGCACGTCTCATATCGCCGACGTGTGGGCCAAGATGCGCTCCGGGACCGACATCGCGTTCGTGGGCGGCATGATCAACTACGCGCTCGCCAAGGATCGCGTGAACTGGGAGTACGTGCGCGCCTACACCACCGCCTCGTACCTCGTGAAGGAGGATTTCCGCTTCCACGACGGCCTGTTCTCGGGGTACGACGCCGCCGCGCGTAGCTACGACAAGTCGTCGTGGGGGTTCGAGATGGACGGCCAGGGCCGCCCGCGGCGCGATCCGTCCCTCCGCCACCCGCGCTGCGTGCTCCAGCTCATGAAGACCCACTTCGCGCGGTACGACACCTCCACCGTGTGCGGCATCACCGGCACCCCGCCGGAGACCTACCTCAAGATCTGCGACCTCTTCACCTCCACGTTCGCCCCCGATCGAGCCGGCACCTGGCTTTACGCCATGGGCACCGCACAGCACACCCACGGCACGCAGAACATCCGCTCCTATGCCATCCTCCAGCTGCTCATGGGGAACCTCGGCATCGCCGGAGGCGGCATCAACGCGATGCGGGGCGAGTCCAACGTGCAGGGCTCGACCGACCAGGGGCTCATATTCGACGCCCTGCCCGGCTACATGAAGCTCCCCATCGAAGCCGACCGGACCATCGAGGACTACTACCGCCGGGTCATTCCTGTAGCCATCGATGACAAGGCGGCGAACTGGTGGAAGAACACGCCGGCCTACTTCGTGAGCCTGCTCAAGGCGTGGTGGGGCGAGCACGCTAGCGCCGCCAACAGCTTCGCCTACGACTACCTGCCTAAGCTGGGGCGCGGCTTCCAGGGCGCCGGCTACTCGCATATCCCGCTGTTCGAGGCCATGCTCGCCGGGCAGATCAAGGGCATCTTCTGCTTCGGCCAGAATCCGGCGGTGGGCGGCCCGAACTCGAACTTCGCCCGCAGCGCGCTCGACAAGCTCGAGTGGCTGGTCGCCGCCGATCTCTTCGAGCACGAAAGCCACGGGTACTGGAAGCGGCCCGGCGTGAAGCCCGCCGACATCCGCACCGAGGTGTTCCTCCTTCCCGCGGCGGGCGCCGTCGAGAAGGAGGGCAGCATCGTCAACAGCGGCCGCTGGATGCAATGGCGCTTCGCGGCTACCAAGCCGTTGGGGCAGTCCAAGCCCGACGCGGACATCCTCACGCTCCTCTTCCGCGCGCTGAAGACGGCCTACGCGGGCGGCGGGGCGCGGCCGGAGCCCATCCTGCATCTGGCCTGGGACTACGGCGCCGAGCACGCCGACCCTCACGCCATCGCCAAGGAGATCAACGGCCGCTTCCTCAAGGACGTGACCGCCCCCGACGGCCGGACCTTCAAGGCCGGGGGCCAGGTACCCGCGTTCACCTTGCTGAAGAACGACGGTTCCACCGCGGCGGGAAACTGGCTCTACTGCGGCTCCTACACCGACCAGGGCAACATGGCGGCGCGCCGGGACCCAACCGACGCCCCAAATAAGATCGGGCTCTATCCAAACTGGGCCTGGGCCTGGCCGGCGAACCGTCGCATTCTCTACAACCGCGCTTCGCTCTCGCCCACCGGGCAGCCCTGGAATCCTCGGCGCTGGGTGATCCGCTGGAACGCGGCGGAGAAGAAGTGGGAAGGCGACGTGCCGGACGGCGGCGGCCCGCCCGAGAGCATCAACCCTTTCATCATGACCACCTCCGGCCTCGCCGACCTCTTCGCTCCCGGCCTGGCGGACGGGCCCTTCCCCGAACACTACGAGCCCGTGGAGAGCCCCATCAAAAACCCGATGTCGTCGGTCCAGTACGACCCCGTGATCAAGGTCTGGAACACGCCGGGGCTCGACGCCATCGGCGGCCCCGACCGCTACCCGATCGTGGCGACCACGTACCGGGTCTCCGAGCACTGGCAGACCGGCGCCATGAGCCGGAAGATGCCCTGGCTCGTCGGCCTCATGCCGGACGCGTTCATCGAGATCGGCAGCGACCTGGCGCGGGCGAAGGGTATCGCCCGCGGCGACCGCGTCATCGTGGAGAGCGCGCGGGGCCGGGTCGAGGCCTATGCCCTGGTGACGGAACGCTTCCAGCCGTTCTGGGTGCAGGGGCGCGTCGTCCATCAGGTCGGCGTGCCGTGGCACTGGGGCTGGGCGGGGCTGGCGCGCGGCGACAGTGGAAATCTGCTCACCCCGCACGTGGGAGACGCCAACACCATGATCCCGGAGTTCAAGGCCTTCCTGGTCGACGTGAAGCGGAAGGGAGACGCTTAATGCCCAAGGCGATGATACAGGACAACACCCGGTGCATCGGCTGCCGGGCCTGCATGGTGGCCTGCAAGGCCTGGAACGACCTGCCCGGCGACACCGGGAACAGCTTCTTCGCGGGCGCAGGCTACCAGAACCCGCGCGACCTGGATCCGCACAACTACACCGTCATCACCTACACCGGCATCGAGGCCGGGCCCAACGGACAGCCGGACTGGGTGTTCGGCCGGCTCCTCTGCATGCACTGCGTCGAGCCGGCGTGCGTTTCGGCGTGCCCGACCACCGCCCTCACCAAGTCCCCGGACGGCCCGGTGGTCTTCAACTCCTGGCGCTGCATCGGCTGCCGCTACTGCATGCAGGCCTGCCCCTTCGTGGTGCCGAAATTCGACTTCGACCGCGTCGTGCCGGCCATTCACAAATGCACCTTCTGCGCCGACCGGATCAAGGTGGGGCGCGATCCCGCCTGCGCGCAGGTGTGCCCCACCCAGGCCATCTCCTTCGGCGAGCGCGATGACATGGTCAAGGAGGCGAAGCGGCGGATCGCCACGGCGCCGGGCCGCTACATCCCGCACATCTACGGGCTGGACGAGGTGGGCGGCACCTCGGTGCTGCATCTGTCGTCGGTGCCGTTCGAGAAGCTCGGCTATCCCACCAACCTCCCGGACAAGGCGCCGCCGGACCGGACGTCGCAGGTCCTGCACCTCACGCCCAAGATCTTCACGACGGTGTGGGTATCGATGGCGGTGATCGCGATGATCGTGAAGCGGCGCTTCCGCTTCTGGGCGCACGACGAGCACGAAGGCGATGGGCATGGTGAAGGGCATGGAAGCCACTGACGCCCCCCGCTGGTGGCGCCCGGTCCAGTTCCTCCTCTGGGTCATCGTGCTCGCCGCCGTCGTCACCACGGTAGTCCGCTTCGCGACCGGCATCGCCACCATCGCGAATGTGAACCAGGCCTACCCGTGGGGCTGGTGGGTCGGCTTCGACATGCTGACGCGCATCGCCCTCGGCGGCGTGGGCTTCACCATGGCGGCGGCGGGCGAGATCTTCGACTTCCGCGGGCTCCGGCATCTCGTGCGAGCGGCGCTGCTCCTGGGGCTGCTCTGGTATCTCACCTACGCGGCGGTCCTCGTGGTCGAGCTCGGCCGCCCGTGGATGATCTGGTGGGTGTTCCTGTCGTGGGCCCCCACCTCGGCGATGTACGAGGTGGCGCTGTGCGCGGTGGCCTATACCACGGTGCTCGTGCTGGAGTTCAGCCCGCTCGTGCTCACCAAGCTCGGTTACACGAGGCCGGTGCGGCGCATCAACGCCGTCTACCTCCTCATCGTCATCACCGGCGTCTCGCTATCGTCCCTGCACCAGTCCTCGCTGGGCACGCTGCTGCTGCTCCTACCCACGAAGGTGCACCCCCTGTGGCACTCCGATCTGCTTCCGGTCTTCTTCCTGCTCTCCGCGATCATGGCGGGCCCCGCGCTCATGCTCGTCGAGCACCCCCTTGCCACCCACTTCCTCCGCCGCCAGCCTCGGATGGACGCCCTGCGCGGCCTCGGGCGCGGGCTGACGGTGATCGTCCTCGGGTACCTGCTCCTCCGCCTCGGTGACGTGCTCTACCGCGGCCAGGCGGAGGTGGCCCTGTCCTGGGGGTTCGAGTCCCGCTGGTTCTGGCTCGAGATCGTAGTCGGACTGGTGATCCCGCTCGCGCTACTGCTGGCGCCCGGCACGGACCAGAACAAGTGGGCACTCTGCGCGGCGGGCGCATTCGTGGTCGCGGGGGTCGCGCTGAACCGCCTCAACGCCGCGGTCATCACGATGAAGGTGCACAGCTGGGAGTGGTACCAACCGGCCACCACCGAGGTGCTGATCTCGGTAGGCGCGCTCGCCGCGATGGTGCTCGCCTACGTCTATCTGGTGCGCTGGCTGCCCATCCATGAAGAGCCACGCCTGCCCCGGGAGACGGCGGCGCGTCCCGAGCCCGCAGCGGCCCGACCCGTGCGGGTGGCGCCGTGACCGAGGGGGGCGGCATCGGCCGCCGGCTGGCGTTCTTCCTCGCGTTCTCGCTGGCGGTGAACGTCATTCTCACCGTGCTGCTGGTCAGCCAGCTGCGGGTGGTGCGCGACGAGGTCCGGGCCCTTCCCGAGCTCCTGGTGACCAAGGATGACGTCGCGGCGCTTCGGCCTCTCCGGATCCAGCAGATCCTCGAGTCTCGCTGCACGCGGTGTCACACGGACCGGCGCTTCGCTTCCCTGTTCGGATGGGAGCGCCAGCCCATCTTGGACACGATCGCGCGCATGGCCTCGCACCCGGGGGCGAACATTCCGCCCGCGGAGTTCGAGACGATCCAGGCCTCGGTCACTATGCTGCAGTGCACGCGGTGCCACACCGAGGCGGTGCTGAGCCGGCTCCTGCTACAGACACCCGCGCAGCAGGTGACGACCATCCGGCGCATGCAGCGGATGCCGGAGTCGGGCATCCGGGCGGATCAGGTGCCTCAGATCGTCGAGGCCTTCAAGACGCTGTCCGGGCAGCGCTGAGCTTCAGAGGACGGCGGAGCCCAGCCAAACTAGTCGGACATGAGGAAGATAAGCGGACGCACGTCCTCCTCCGAGGTCCAGTCCCAGTAGCGGAGCAGGATCGTGTACACCATCAGGCCCGTCTCGCCTTCACCGAGGAAGACGTAACGGATCGCCTGCGCCATCAGGTCGCGCCGGGTCAGGCCGATGAAGATCGAGATCGGGTCGATCGCCTCACTGACGTAGGCGATGGTATTGGCGATGGCAATCGCCCCGTAGACCTCCGCCACGTAGTCGGCGTCCTCCTTGCGAAGAGTCACCTCGAGCGGCGAAGAGAACTCGCTTCGATTGTCGAGCAAGTTCACGTGCAGGAACAAGAACGGGCCGCGCACCTTGTAATGCTTGATGACTTCCGCCCGCTTCCGCTTACGCGCCTCGGGCGATGAGGTCCGGATGGGCACCAGGTGGACCTTCTTGCCGCGCGTCTCCGGTCCCAGGCGCCAGCTCTCGACGTCCGCGAAGTATCCCTGCGGGATCCGGAACTCCACTGAGCGGATGGACCGGCTGACGCCCGAAGTGAGCATCAGGAGCAGCGTGAAGACCGTACCGATGACGAGCCCGTCGGGCCGCGCGAGGCAGTTGTCCGCCAAGGTGTAGGCGAACACCAGGCATAGGAAGCCCGTGTAGCACGCCAGCACCCGGCTGCGCTCACGCCAGAGCGCGAGCGTCGCCGCGAACGCCGCGGATAGGATCAGGACGAGCACGCCCGTGGCATACGCCCCGCTCTGGGCCTCCACGGAGGCCCGGAAGATCAGCGTGATGACGACGTTGACGCCGAACAGCACGAGCACGAGCGGGCGGGACAGCAGGGCCCATTGAGGCGCCATCCCGTAGCGGGGAAGAAAGCGCGGAATCAAGTGGAGCAGCCCGGCCAGGGCCGAGGCCCCGGCGAGGCCGAGGATGAGGATCGTCGACACGTCGTAGACGGTGCCGAAGACCGAGCCCAGGTAGCGATGCGCGAGGAACGCGATGGCGCGGCCACTCGCCTTGCCGCCCTCCTGGTAGTCGGCCGGGTCGATGAGCAGCGTCGTCACGACACTCGACACGATGAGAAGCGCGCTCATGATGAGCGCGGCGCCGAGGAGCAGCTTCCGCGTGTTGGCGACGCGCCCCCGTGGCGCCACGCCGTCCCGGGGGCGATACTCCCGGTCCGCCTCGCCGCCGTCGACTAGGGGCATGACGGAGACGCCAGTCTCGAAGCCACTCAGCCCCAGGGCGAGCTTGGGGAATACGAGCAAGGCGCTGCCGAGCAGCAGCGGGACGTCCCCCTTCACGGCGAGCGCGGAGCGCCAGTCGGCAAGCAGGGTCGCGTGTGTCATCACTTCCCACGCGCCGCGTCCGAGCACGATGACGTTCAAGAGGAGATAGGGCACCGCGGCCGCGGTGGCCAAACCGATCGCTTCGCTGAAGCCCTTGAGGAACACGGCGGCGAGCACGGCCAGCATCGCCAGGGTGACGAGCACCTGGTGCTCGCCGAGCACGGGATGCAGGAAGGGATTCTCGATGGCGTGCTTGGCCGCATCGGCGGCCGACAGCGTCATCGTGATCACGAAATCGGTCACGGCGAATCCGAGGAGGATGAGCACGAGGGCCTTGCCCTTCCAGCCCGTGAGGAGATTCTCCAGCATGGCGATCGAGCCCTGGCCGGCATAGCTCCGCTTGGCGACCTGGGCATAGACCGGCACGGCCCCGAGCAACGTGACCAGGACGAGAATGACGGTAGCGATCGGCGCCACCGCACCCGCCGCGAGCAAGGCGATGCCCGGCTGGTAGCCCAGCGTGGAGAAATAATCCACGCCGGTCAACCAGATCACTTTCCACCAGGGGTACGTGGCGGCAGGTCCGGCGGCGTGGTCGTGTAGCGGCTCCCCTCGCGCCAGCCACTTTCCTACGGCGGAGCGGTACTCCAGGGATGGCTGGGCTAGACGCTCGCGAAAGGGGATGCGCCCCCGGGCGCTGGGATTGGGCTTCGGCCTCGATGCGCTCATGGGCGTGGCCGGTAGGATCGCGCGATTGTGCTCGGGCGGCAATCGTGAAATCATGGCTCGGCTTTGTCGGCATCCGGGTCATCGTGGCGCTGATCCCACTGTTCTTCGCGACGTCGCTCGGATCGCCGGCTTGATGCGGCACCACGTGTCCGAAGGAGGGGCTTGCGGGTAAGGCATGCACTATCTCGTCACCGCGCTGCGGGAGCACCCGGAGCTGGCGATCTTCCTCACCCTGGCGGTCGGCTTCGCGGTGGGGCGCATTCGGATCGGCTCATTCAGCCTGGGTACCGTGGTGGGCACGCTGCTCGCCGGCGTGGTCATCGGCCAGCTCGACATCCAGGTACCCGCCATCGTGAAGACCGTGTTCTTCGACCTCTTCCTGTTCACCACCGGCTACAAGGTCGGGCCGCAATTCTTCCGGGGCCTGAAGAAGGATGCCCTGCCCCAGCTCGCGATAACGCTGGTCCTGTGTGTCACCTGCCTCTTCGTGGCCCTCGCCGCGGCCAAGCTGCTGCGCTACGACGTGGGCACCGCGGCGGGCATGTTTGCCGGCGCGTTCACGCAGTCCACCGTGATCGGCACCGCCGGCGACGCGATCAACCGACTCGACCTCCCAGACGATCAGAAGAGGGCGCTGATCAACAACATCCCCGTGGCGTACGCGGTGACCTACCTCGTCGGCACCGCCTTCGTCGTCTGGTTCCTCACCAACGTTGGCCCCCGGCTGATGGGCGTGAGCCTCAAGGACGAGGCGGCGAAATACCAGAGCGCGAGCGGCCTCCCCGGCGAGCAGGAGCCAGGCGTCCATTCGGCGTTCACGAGCTTCGCCGCGCGCGCGTATCGAGTGACCAACGAAGGGATGATCGGCAAGACGGTGGGCGAGCTGGAAGCGCTGCCCCGGGACGTGCGCGTGTTCATCTCGCGCATTCGCCACGCGGGGGCCATCGTCGAGCCCCGCCCCGACACGGTCGTCCACAAGGACGACGTGGTAGCGGTGATGAGCCGGTCCGAGGCCCTGATGGCGCGCGGCACCCTGATCGGGCCGGAGCAGGACGACCGCGAGCTGCTGGACTTCCCGGTTTCGGCGCTGGACGTGGTGGTGACCAATCGCGCGGTGGTGGGAAAGAGCATCGGCGAGCTGGCGGCCGCCGAGGCGGGCCGCGGCGTATTCCTGCGCCAGCTCGCCCGGGTCGGAGAGCCCATGCCGTTTACCGCGAATACGCGCGTCGACCGCGGCGACGTGCTGAGCCTCATCGGGGCTCGGCCGGACATCGAGCGCGCAGCGCGCGAGATCGGATACGCCGAGCGCCCCACCATCAGCACGGACATGGTCTTCGTCGGTCTTGGGATCTTCCTGGGCGGCCTGGTCGGGCTGCTCACCGTCGTCTTGGGCGGGGTCCCCATCACCCTGACCGCCAGCGGCGGGGCCCTCATCATGGGCCTGGTCTTCGGCTGGCTGCGTGCCGTGCATCCCACCTTCGGGCGCATCCCCGAGCCGGCCATGTGGGTGTTCGACACCGTCGGCCTCACCGTCTTCATCGGGGTGGTGGGGCTTAGTGCCGGCCCCAGCTTCGTGTCAGGCCTTCAGAGATCAGGCGTGAGCCTGGTCCTGGTCAGCCTGGTGGTTGCGATCGTGCCGCATGTGATCGCCATTCTATTCGGCCGCTATGTCCTTCGGATGAATCCGCTGCTCCTCCTGGGCGCTTGTGCCGGCGCCGGCACGATCACCGCCGCGCTCCGTTCCCTGCAGGAGGAGTCCCAGAGCAGGCTCCCCGCGCTGGGGTATACCGTGCCCTACGCGGTGGGAAACATCTTGCTCACCGCCTGGGGACCCCTCATTGTGGCCCTTTTGAGTTGACGCCCGGGTGGGTGGGAGACCCCCGCTCCCGGGACGTCTGGTGGACTAAAGTCCTATGGCGCCGGGGGGCGCTCGATGCGACCCTCGGCTATCCGGCAGACGTATGCCCCCGGTACGGTTACTGTCAATGTCGGACCATAGATGGCCACGGAGCGTGCATGAGACATCTCAGTCGGCTCAAGTGGAAGCACGGCGGAGCAGAATGGATACTTGCGCTCCTGCTGCTGACGACTACGGCGGCATGCGACCGCGCGAAAGGCGCCAAAGCCCCGGCCCCCCCGCCACCGACCACGGTGATCGTCGCGGACGTGGTGCAGCGGCCCGTGCCCATCTTCCGCGAGTACACCGCCCGCACCGAAGCCGTACCCACCATCGAGGTGCGGGCTCGCGTGGCGGGTGTCCTGGAGGAGGTGCTGTTCAAGGAGGGCAGCGAGGTCACGCAGGGCCAGACCCTCTTCGTGATCCAGCGCGAGGAATACGCCGCGCAGCTCGAGTCGGCGCGCGCCCAGCTCGCCAAGGCCCAAGCCGATCTCACCCGGGCTCGCGACACCTCGGTGGTCGAGCGCGTCAACGCCACCCTGAATCAGCGGAAGGCCGACCTCGGCAAGGCGCAGCAAGACGTCAACCGGTACCGGCCCCTCGCGCAGGCACGCGCGATCCCGCAGCAGGACCTGGACACCGCGCTCTCGCAGGAGAAGGTCGCGGCGGCCGGGGTGGAGGCGGCGGAAGCCGGGCTGAAGGACGCGCAGCTCGCCCAGCGCACCGAGATCCAGCTCGCCGAGGCCGCCGTCAGCTCGGGGAAGGCCGCGGTGTCGCAGGCGCAGCTCAACGTCGACTACACCACGGTGAAGTCGCCCGTCACCGGGGTGGTCGGCAAGGTGCAGGTGGACCGCGGCAACCTCGTGGGCAAGAATGAGCCGACACTACTCGCCACTGTGTCGGCGGTCGATCCCATCTATGCCGACTTCCCCATCGCCGAGGTGGACTATCTCAAGCTCGCCCCGCGCATCCGCCTCGACCCCACGGGCCGTGCGGAGGGCTCGGGGCCCGTGCTCTCGCTGATGCTCGCGGACGGAAGCATCTTCCCGCACAAGGGACGCGTCGTGTTCGTCGATCGCGCGGTCGACGCCAAGACGGGCACGATGAACATCCGCGCCGCTTTCCCCAACCCGGGGCGGGTCGTCCGCCCCGGCCAGTTCGGGCGGGTGCGGGGGGTGGTAGAGGAGCGGCCCAACGCGGTGCTCGTGCCCCACCGCGCGGTCATGGACCAGCAGGGGACGAAGATCGTGCTCGTGGTCGGCGCCGATGAAAAGGTCGTGCTCAGGCCGGTGACGCTCGACGAGCGCATCGATGACCTTTCGATCGTGACGAAGGGGCTCGCGGCCGGCGAGCGGGTGATCGTGGAAGGCATGCAGAAGGTGCGGCCGGGCATGCAGGTGAAGGCGGAGCGGGCCGCGGCGGTCACGCCCGCCGCCCCGCCGGCCGCGCCGGCTCCGGGCCAGCCGGCGGCGCCGTCACCCGCCAAGTCCGGAGCGCCAATGCCGGACAAGCCGGCGTCCGGAGGCTAGACGGTGGCCCAGTTCTTCATCCGCCGTCCCATCGTCGCCATCGTCATCTCGATCCTGCTCTTGCTCATGGGCGTCTACACCCTCAGCAAGCTCTCCTTCGAGCAGTATCCGTTCCTCGCGCCCCCCATCATCCGGGTCACCGCCACGTATCCCGGCGCCTCCGCGGTCGCGGTGGAGCAGTCGGTGGCCACGCCCATCGAGCAGGAAGTCAACGGCGTGGACCGGATGATCTACATGCAGTCCTCCAACACGAGCGATGGCCGGATGATGCTGGACGTGAGCTTCCAGGTCGGCGTGGATCAGGACACCGCCAACGTGCTGACCCAGAACCGGGTGGCCTCGGCCCAGGCGCGGCTTCCCCAGGAGGTCAACGCGCAGGGCGTGACGGTGAAGAAGCAGAGCCCGAGCATCCTCATGCTCATCTCCGTCTACTCGCCCAATGGCTCGTACGACGCCAACTACCTGATCAACTACTGCGGCATCAATATCCGCGACCAGCTCCTGCGCATCCCCGGCATCGCCCAGGTCGATCTCTTCGGGGGCGCCGACTACGGGATGCGCGTGTGGCTGCGGCCCGACAAGCTCGCCAAGCTCGGGATCACGCCCGCCGACGTGATCAGCTCGATCAAGGAGCAGAACCTCCAGGCGCCGGCGGGAAAGGTCGGCGGGGCGCCCACCCCGAAGGACCAGGAGTTCACCTATACGGTGGCCGCTCCCGGCCGGCTCATCAACCCCGAGGATTTCGAGAACATCATCATCCGCGGGACGGAGGGCGCCTCCCAGGTGCGCATCCGGGACGTGGGGCGCGCGGAGCTGGGATCGCAGGACTACAACTCCTTCGGACGGATGAACGGCAAGCCCGCCGGCTCCATGGCCGTGTACCTCTTGCCGGGCGCGGATCAGCTCAAGGCGGCGAACGAGATCTACGAGACGATGAAGCGCCAGCAAGGCCTCTTCCCGCCGGATATGGACTACAAGATCGTCTACGACACCACCCCGGCGGTGCAGGCCTCCATCCACGAGATCGTGAAGACCTTCGTCGAGGCGCTCATTCTCGTGACCCTCGTGGTCTTCATCTTCCTGCAGTCGGTGCGCGCGACGATCATCCCGCTCCTGACCATCCCGGTGTCCATCGTCGGCACCTTCATCTTCTTCCCGATGCTGGGCTTCTCGGTGAACACGCTGTCCATGTTCGGCCTCGTCCTCGCCATCGGCATCGTGGTGGACGACGCGATCGTGGTCGTGGAAGCGGTGATCCATCACATGGAGCACGGGCTCCCACCGCGCGAGGCGACAGTGCAGGCGATGAAGGAAGTCTCGGCGCCGGTCATCGGCATCGCCCTCATCCTCTCCGCGGTGTTCATCCCCGTCGCCTTCCTGGGCGGGCTCACCGGGCAGATGTATCAGCAGTTCGCTCTCACCATCGCCATCTCGGTGCTGCTCTCCGCCTTCAACGCACTGACGCTCACCCCCGCGCTCTGCGCCATGTTCCTGAAGCCGGGCAGTCACGGCATTTCCTGGGGTCCGCTGGGGGCCTTCTTCCGCGGGTTCAACTGGGTATTCGACCGGGCGACCACCGGCTACGTCAGCACCGCGGGCCTGCTCGTGCGGCGGTCGATCCTCACCATCCTGCTCGTGGTGGTGGTGGCGGTGGGCGCGGGACTGTTCGCGAGCGCGCTGCCCGCCGGCTTCATCCCCGATGAGGACCAGGGCATCTTCGGCGTCAACGTGCAGCTGCCGCCGGGCGCCTCGCTGGAGCGCACCGGCAACGTGCTCACGATGGTCGAGGAGATCATCGCCAAGACGCCCGGCGTGGAAGCGAGCACGACCATCGGGGGCTACGGCGTGGTCACCAGTACCTATCAGCCGAACTTCGGCACGGTGTTCGTGCGGCTGAAGCCGTGGGATGAGCGGCACGGCGAGGCGCTGCACGTCAACGGCATCATGGCGAGCCTGCGGCCCCAGTTCGCCCAGATCCCCGAGGCCATCATCTTCCCCTTCAACATCCCCACCATCTCCGGGTTCGGGGCCTCGTCGGGCTTCAAGATGCTGCTGCAGGACCGGAGCGGCACGCTGAGCGTGGACGAGCTGGGCGCCGAGACGCGTAAGTTCCTCGCCGCCACGCGCGAGCGCCCCGAGCTGGCCAACGTCTTCACCTCGTTCGATCCGAACTATCCACAAGTGACGGTGGACCTCGACCGGGAGAAGGCGCGGAGCCTCGGCGTCCCGATCAACGACGTGTTCCAGGCCATGTCGGCGGCCATGGGCAGCGCCTACGTCAATGACTTCAACCGCTTCGGGCGGCTCTACCGCGTCTACGTGCAGGCCGAGGCGGACTATCGCCGGCGCTCCGAGGACATCGGGCAGGTCTACGTGCGGAGCCAGACCACCGGGACGATGATCCCGCTCTCCACCCTCATGACCATCACGCCGACGGCAAGCACGGAGATCACCACCCGCTTCAACCTCTTCCGCTCGGTGGAGGTGTCCGGCTCGCCGGCGCGGGGCTACACGTCCGGTCAGGCCCTCACCGCGCTGGAAGAGGTCTTCCGCGCCAACATGCCGAAGGAGATGGGCTTCGCCTACTCCTCGCTGTCCTATCAGGAAAAGGTGGCGCCCCCCTCCGCGCCGACCTTCATCCTCGCCATCGTGTTCGTGTTCCTCCTCCTCGCCGCCATGTACGAGAGCTGGCGGCTGCCCTGGGCGGTGCTGCTGGGCTCGCCGATGGTCGTGCTGGGCGCCAGCTTCGGCGTGTGGCTGATGGGCTACGACAACAACGTCTACGTTCAGATCGGCAACATCATGCTGATCGGCCTCGCCGCGAAGAACGCCATCCTGATCGTGGAGTTCGCCAAGCTCAAGCAGGACGAAGGCATGGCGCCGGG
>Ga0075421_100000311_pt1 | contig 48690 bp, 25 predicted proteins | sample SoiMetdeltSBSDD5_FD_75292 | JGI IMG/M metagenome (GOLD analysis project Ga0075421, IMG submission 75292) | Bulk soil microbial communities from a Populus tree surrounding site in Tennessee, USA - Soil MetaG P. deltoides SBSDD5 | ecosystem: Environmental > Terrestrial > Soil > Tree plantation... | reverse complement strand
GCGCGCCAAGCCCAGATGTGGTCAATGATCGTGTCGTAGCTGTTGACGATCAGGCTGGTGGTGACCTTGCCGGCGAACTGGCCGCCGATGCGGAAGAACACGTCCTGGATGGTGACCGGGTTGCTGGCATGGCTGGTGGTGTTGCCCTGCGTGCCGACGATCAACTGCGCGGGCGACAGGGTCAAACCAGCGTCGAAGAGCAGGCCCTTGAGCCGCACGCCGTCAACATTCGCCACTTGCATGGCGGTGACGCCGTTGTCATTGACGATGGTTGGGTAGCCGATGCCGAGGACAACGGTATTGGCATTGTTGATGTTGATCGTCTGGGTGATGTGGAAGATGCCCGGGGTGAAGAACAGATTGCAGCCGTTGTTCAACATGGTGTTGATCGTCGCGGCGCTGGTGCCGGGCATGACGACGTAGAACTGGCTCATCGGCAGCGAGGTGCCGGGCGTGTTCGGCCAGCTTGCGCCGGACGCATTCGTGCGCAGGTTCGGGAGGAAGACGCGGTAGTTGCCGCTTGCGTCAACGTACAGGTATGGTACGTCGCGGGAGACCGGGGTCGTCCCGAGCACGGTCTTGGGGGAGGCCGGGAAGCTGGGCGCGGGAGCGCCAGCCACACCGGAGAAGACCATGTTCCAGACCGCACCGTCCCAACTACCGAAGTTGCTGTCCTTGGAATACCACTGCTGCTGCGAGGCCGAGGCGACCTGGCCGGTGACCCTGGAGTCAGAGATGTAGCCACCGCTCGCCCAGCCGAAGCTGGCCGGGTAGACATTCAACCCGCCGATGATGTTCATGCGACGGAAGGGCGCGGCTTGGGCCACGGCCCAGCGATTGGCGCCGCCGCCGGTGTTGACGGTCAGGTTCTCGGTCGAGCGCCAGAAGTTCTGCGTCGCATTGCCGGCATCCGAAGCATTGAAGGCGTCCACGGTAACGGCGCCGTTGATTGTCACATCGCCAGGGTTGAGGCCCAGCCCGGCGACCGAGAGGTAGAAGCCGACATTGTCGAAGACGGCATAGCTGCCGGGCTTGAAGAGGTGCGCGCGGCGGGTCTCAGCGAATTGATGGGCCTGGGTGTCCTTCATCGCGTTGAAGTCGGCGTCAAGTGTCGCCTGGATGGAGGCATCCGACATGTTGTCTTCAAAGATACGCATGTTCGGGCCGAAGTTGGGTTGGTTCGGCTGATTGCAACCACCGGGAACGGCGGTGTTGGTCGGTGTATTCGTCGGCCCGACCTGCGTGTTGGTCGGTGTATTTGTTGGCCCGACCTGCGTGTTGGTCGGCGTATTCGTCGGTCCACCACTGCCGGTGTAGATTTCAAATTCCCAGAGCGAGTAGCCCCAGCTCGTCGCGCGGACGGTGCCATTCATGCGGACATAGCGCCCACTGCCGGCGAGGCCGGTCAGATCATCAATGCCGCCGTCGCTGGCCGTGGTGGTGTAGATGTTCGTCCAACCCGAGGCATCGTTCGAGGTCTGGATTTGATAAGACTTGCCGTAAGCGGTTTCCCAATTCAAGCGGACGCGGCAGATGCTCTGGGTTGAGCCGAGGTCCACGTAAATCCACTGCGGATCTACCGCGTGGACACTTTCCCAGCGCGTTCCGGCATTACCATCTACGGCCATCGCCGCCGTGTTGCCGCCCAGGACGGAGGAGGCCGTCGCGGGTTTGCCTTGAGCGACATTCGTCGCGCCGCAGCCGGCGACCGGGGTATTCGTGGGGGTGTTCGACGCAACGGGAGTGTTGGTGCGGGTCGATGTTGGCCCTACGGAGGTATTGGTCGGCGTGTTCGTCGCGCCGCCCGAACCGAAGATTTCGAACTCCCACAAGGAGTAGCCATAAGCCGTGCCGCGGACGGTGCCGTTCATGCGGATGTAGCGCCCGCTGCCGGACAGGCCGGTCAGGTCGTCAACGCCGCCATCGCCGGTCGTCGTCGTGTAGATGTTCGTCCAGTTCGTCGCATCATTCGAGGTCTGGATTTGATACGACTTGCCGTAGGCCGTTTCCCAGCGCAGGATCACATGGGTGACCGACATGGTCGCGCCGAGGTCCACGTAAATAAATTGCGGGTCAATGCCTTGCGCACTGGCCCAACGGGTGCCTAAGTTTCCGTCCACGGCTTCCGCGCACGGAAACTGAGGCGCGGGCGAACACGTGACCGGCTTGCCGAGCGCCAGGTTGGGGCCTTGCGCTTGGACGGCCAGCGGCACTATCAGGACGGTAGAGGCTACCAAACTGATAATGACGAGCGTCGTGATACTGGATAGAAATGGTTTGGCTTTCATAAGAGTCTCCCTTGCTAAGTAAGTAGATGTTCCGATGATTTTTCTCAACACAAACCCGAAGTGGGTTATTGTTTCCCGATGATCTCTATTGTAGAAGTGTCATTCCGCCAAATCTAGGACGAAAGATGCCAGTTTAGGGACAATTAGATAGATTGGTTGTTTCCCTCCGCTATTGACTAGGCTAAAAGTAAGACAGCCATCAACGCCGCAATGCTCTTAGCGTTACTCATAAGTCATTTCCGGTTGCAAGCAGACAGACCGAAAAATTTAATTATTGCTCGCCGGAGAAAATGACGTTTAGCCATTTTCCCCGGCGGGTGTGACTATGGGCTACGGATAATTGGTCACCGTCGCCGGCGTCGAGTTGGTCGGCGTGGTCGCACCGGTGTTGTTGATCACGAACTGGATCATCCCGGCATTCCCTAACGACACCGTGGAGACGTTGTGGAACTTGACGTTCGGCGTGTTCGGGACCTCGAAGGCGCGGTCGCACCAGATGCTCGTGTCCACGTTCATGAAGATGTAGCTGGCCACGCCCCAGGCCTCATGCGTCGTGACGGTGTCGGCGACTTTGTAAGCCGCATAGCCGCGCGTCGATCCGTTCATCCAGGCCGCCTGGTTCGGCTGATCGTAGCCGATCTCGTTCTGGAAGAAGATGGTCTTGCCGTTCTGACCATTCCAGATGACCTGGTACTTCTGATAGTGCTCGACGAACAGGCCGGTCGCCAGGACATTGTTGCCGTTGACGATCAGGCCGGTGTCGGTCGTGTTGGCGGTCCAGCCTACACCACTGCCGTGGTCGGCGCGCCAAGCCCAGATGTGGTCAATGATCGTGTCGTAGCTGTTGACGATCAGGCTGGTCGTGACCTTGCCGGCAAACTGGCCGCCGATGCGGAAGAACACGTCCTGGATGGTGACCGGGTTGCTGGCGTGGCTGGTGGTGTTGCCCTGCGTACCGACAATTACCTGCGCGGGGGCGTTGGTCAGGCCGGCGTCAAAGAGCAAGCCCTTGAGCCGCACGCCGTCAACGTCGGCGACCTGCATAGCGACGACGCCGTTGTCATTGACGATGGTCGGGTAACCGATGCCGAGGACGACGGTATTGGCGTTGTTGATGTTGATCGTTTGGTTGATATGGTAGATGCCGGGCGGGAAGAACAGGTTGCAGCCCGCGTTCAGAGCGCTGTTGATAACCCCGGCGCTATCGCTGGTTTGGACGACATAGAACTGGCTCATCGGCAGCGAGGTGCCGGGCGTGTTCGGCCAGCTTGCGCCGGACGCATTGGTGCGGAGCGAGGGCAGGAAGACGCGGTAGTTGCCGCTCGCGTCAACGTACAGGTATGGCACGTCGCGGGAGACCGGGGTGGTGCCGAGCACGGTCTTGGGGGAAGCCGGGAAGCTCGGCGCGGGAGCGCCCGCCACACCGGAGAAGACCATGTTCCAGACCGCACCGTCCCAACTACCGAAGTTGCTGTCCTTGGAATACCACTGCTGCTGCGAGGCCGAGGCGACCTGGCCGGTGACCCTAGAGTCGGAGATGTAGCCACCGCTCGCCCAGCCGAAGCTGGCCGGGAAGACGTTGAGGCCGCCGATGATGTTCATGCGGCGGAAGGGCGCGGCTTGGGCCACGGCCCAGCGATTGGCGCCACCCGACGTGTTGACGGTCAGGTTCTCGGTCGAGCGCCAGAAGTTCTGGGTGGCGTTGCCGGCATCGGAGGCATTGAAAGCGTCCACGGTGATGGCACCGACAATCGTCGTGTCGGTCGGGTTGAGGCCGAGGCCGGCGACCGAGAGGTAGAAGCCGACATTGTCGAAGACGGCATAGCTGCCGGGCTTGAAGAGGTGCGCGCGGCGGTTCTCAGCGAACTGCGCGGTTTGGGTGGACTTCAGCAACTCGAAGTCGGCATCCAACAGCGCCTGGATGGAGGCATCGGACATGCTGTCTTCAAAGATGCGCACGTTCGGGCCGAAGTTGGGGATGTTTGGCTCGTTGCAGGAACCGCCGGGAGTGAACGTGGGGCCGGGTGTATTGGTTTGGGTCGGCGTGGCGGTCGGCGGGATGGGGGTATTCGTGGGCAGGCTGCCGACGATGTAGATTTCATATTCCCACAAGGAGTAACCGTAGGGCAAAGCTCGAACGGTGCCGTTCATCCGCACGTAGCGCCCGCTGCCGGACAGGCCGGTCAGATCATCAATGCCACCGTCGCCGGTGGTCGTCGAGAAGATGTTCGTCCAGGCGCTGGCATCATTGGACGTTTGGATTTGATAGCTCTTGCCGTAAGCCGGCTCCCAATTCAACCGCACCTGGCAGATGCTTTGGATTGAGCCAAGGTCCACGTAGATCCACTGCGGGTCTACGCCGTGGACACTTTCCCAGCGTGTGGTGGTATTGCCATCTATCGCCTTGTCCGCGGTGTTGCCGCCCAAGGAGGACGAGGCCGTCACGGGTCTGCTCAACGCAACGTTGGTCGCGCCGCAACTCCCTGACGGGGTGTTCGTCGCGGTTGGCGGCACAGTACTCGTGGGTGTGTTGGTCGGCACTACCGATGTATTCGTCGCCGTCGGTGGAATAGATGTATTTGTCGCTGTCGGCGGAATGGACGTGTTCGTTGGAGTGCCGCCGCTGGTATAAGAGACGCGCACTGGCGCCCAATCCAAGAAGAAATCGCGCGAGGTGCTGCTGGAAACGTTCGTTACCCGCACCCGCAGTGTTGTGCTCGTCAATTCGCTCGTCGTCCAGGTGCGGCCCCAAGTATCCGTCGCGCTTCCCAGGATGTGGCTGGCTTCGGTCGTTCCCAGCGTTCCGGTCTGCTTGATCGCCGTCCAGTTCGTCCCATTGTTCCAGGACAACTCGACGCACATTCTGGGCGCGCTGCTGGTGCTGTCGGCCCGGGCGTCCAGGCGCAGTTCAATGCCGTTGATCGTGGAGCCGCCGGGCAGTGAGATATTGTAAGTATGGAAAGCGTGACGATCCTTGCCGGTGTTGGTGCAACTGGTGCTGCTGCCGGTGCCGCTGTTGACGTCCGAGGCAAAGACAGCGTTGTCGCTCAAGGCTTCAGCGGGCGAGGTCTGGAACCCGTTGCCATCGCCGCCTGTCTGCGCGGTCTGCGCGCCGGGGCTGATCCAGCCGGTGTTGCTGACCGCGGAAGTCGGCGTGGCCGTGGGTGGGATGGGCGTATTCGTTGGCGTCGCTGTCGCAACAGGTGTATCCGTCGGGCCGCTCGAACCGTAGATTTCGAACTCCCACAGCGAGTAGCCCCATTGCGTCGCGCGGACGGTGCCGTTCATGCGCACGTAGCGCCCGCTGCCGGAGAGGCTGGTCAGGTCGTCCACCCCGCCATCGCCGGTGGTGGTGGAATAGATGTCGGTCCAATTCGTGGCGTCATTCGATGTTTGGATCTGATAGGCTTTGCCGTAGGCTGTTTCCCAGCGCAGGATCACGTGGGTGACGGTTGTGGTCGCGCCCAGATCAACGTAAATCCATTGCGGGTCTATGCCTTGGGCGCTGGCCCAGCGCGTGCCCAGGTTGCCGTCCACGGCCTCGTTGCAGGGAAACTGCGGCGTGGGCGAGCACGTGACCGGCTTGCCGAGCGCCAGGTTCTGTCCTTGCGCGCTGACGGCGAGCGGCGCCACGAGACTCATGGACGCTAATAGGCTGAGGATGATTAATGTGTTTAAGCTGGATAGCAAAGATTTGGCTTTCATCGTCGTCTCCCTGGCTAGCTTTTACACGTGCGCCGCACCCGCTTCGCGGAGATGCGGCGCACGTTGGGATCTAAATCACTAATACACTTCAAATTCCCACAGCGAGTAACCATACGCGGTGAGGGCGCGCACCGTGCCGTTCATGCGCACGTAGCGCCCGCTGCCGGTGAGGCCGGTCAAGTCATCTACCCCACCATCGCCGGTCGTCGTCGAGTAGATATTCGTCCAGTTGACGTCGTCGTTGGAGGTCTGAATCTGATAGCTCTTGCCATAGGCTGCTTCCCAACGCAGCACGACCCGGCTGAGGCTTTGCGTCGAACCGAGGTCCACCCGAATCCATTGCGGATCAATTTGCTGCGCGCTCGCCCAGCGCGTGCCGGTGTTGCCGTCCACGGCCTCCGCGCAGGGGAACTGCGGATTAGGCGAACAGGTGACCGGCCGATTCAACGCCTTGTTGGTCGAGCCGGAGGGTGTGTTGGTGCGAGTCGGAGTGTTGGTTGGCCCGGTCGGAGTATTCGTCCGCGTCGGCGTAGCAGTCGGCGTATTGGTCGGGCCGCTGGGAGTATTCGTGCGGGTGGGTGTGTTCGTCGGCGTGTTGGTGGGGCCGCCGGAGTCAGTGTAGATTTCATATTCCCACAGGGAGTAACCCCAGACCGTGTTGCGGATGGTGCCGTTCATGCGCACGTAACGTCCGATGCCGGACAGGCCGGTCAGGTCGTCAATGCCACCATCGCTCGTGTTTGTGAAATAGATGGTTGTCCACACGACGGCGTCAAACGAAGTCTGAATCTGATAACCCTTGCCGTAGGCAGTTTCCCAATTCAAGCGCACACGGCAGATGTTCTGGGTTGAGCCGAGGTCTACGTAAATCCATTGTGGATCAACGCCATGGACACTTTCCCAACGCGTGCCGGTATTGCCATCCACGGCCATCGCGGCGGTGTTGCCGCCCAAGACGGAGGAGGCCGTTGCGGGTTTGCCCTGCGCCACATTGGTCGTGCCGCAGTTGGGGGAGGGCGTATTCGTCCGGGTCTGCGTAGCTGTCGGCGCGGCCGGTGTGTTGGTTGGGCCAACGGCGCCAGGATTCCACTTGAAGGTCACCACGGCGCCCGCTGGCAAGGTGTAGGAGAACGACTGCCCGCTCCAGCGCACTTTGAAGGTCGAGCTAGCAGCGCCGGCGTTGAAAGCAATCACAACGAGCGACCCGTCGGGATTCCTGAAAGCCACATTCTCAATGCCGCCCGCGAAGTTATTCGAGCTAATCCGAACCGCGCCCGGGACCACAAACTTGCTGGCCTGTCCCAGCGCGTAATATTCCGCGTTATAGGTGATCGCGCCGGTCGAGTTGTTGATCGTCACCGTGGCGGTGCAGTTGGGACAGCCGCCATTCTGGGGGCCCAGATTTTGATCCAAGACCAGGTTCCAGCGCACGGTGGCCTGGCCCCAATTGCGCATGTTGGCGATGATGAGCAACTGATCAATATCTTTCAGATACTGAGCAAAGCTGGTTCCACTAAAGCCGGAGCCTTCCGTGAACCAGATGCCCTTGGTCGGGTAAGCATTATGCAGGTCTGTTTGAGAAGTGACCGAGCCGCCGTACCAGTGAAAGCCGGTGCCCGCCGCGTACCCGCGGGCGGTGGCGTTGGCCAGCACATCATACGGATATTGATTGGTCCAATTGTGATCCCACACCATGACCTTGGAGGTGATCCCGGCATTCGCCAGCGCCGGCCCCAGATAGCTGGCTAGCAAAGTGGCTTGCTCGCTCGCGCTCATGCCCATCCCCGGATAACCCGGCGGAACATACAGCGGCTCATTCTGCATCGAGAGGTAGTCAATCGGCAGACCTTGGGCCGCGTAGGCCTGAACAAATTTAACAAAATAGTTGGCCCAAGCTGTGCGGTGCGTGGTCTGGAGACTGCCGCCGATCATGGAGCCGGAGGTTTTCATCCAGCCGGGTGGGCTCCAGGGGTTGGCCATGAGCTTGAGCGCCGGATTGATCTGCTTGATTTGTTTGAGGAGCGGAACGATACATTGCAGATCATGATTGATGTTGAAGTTGGTCAGGTTGGGGTCCGTCTGGCCGGCGGGCATGTCGTCGTAGCTGTAATTCCCGATGGAGGAGAAATCGGAGGCGCCCATCGGCTGGCGCAAGAAACTCAGGCCAATGCCCGTATTCGGATTGAACAAGTTGTTGAGCAGCGTATCCTTTTGCGCCGTCGTGAGCTTGCTGCAGATCAACGACGCCGAGGAATCGGTCAACGAGGCCCCGAAGCCGTCAATTTGTTGATAGGTCGTCGCGGGATCAACGTCAATGGTGACCGGATTAGAACCGCTATCCGGTGCGAAGGTGACGTTGGCCTGCTGCTGGAGCAACTTGGTCTGGTCCGCCGTGGTCATCCAGATACTGACCGTCTCCCCGGCCGCCAGGGCCGGTCCGGTGAGCGCGGAGGCCAACAACGCCGTCACTCCGGTGAGAAGGAGCGACAGGTGGATCAGATTGGATACTTTTCTCGTTTGGTGGTGCATAGCCTTCTCCTTACTTATTGGACTTTATCGAAAATGACTTATATCCATCATTGCGTGACAGATTAGGACGCAGATACACGCAGATGAACGCTGATTCTTTTGTTTTTAAATCTGCGAAAATCTGCGTTCATCTGCGTCCCATTTTTATTTCCGATAACGTCTGTTACTGATAGATCCCAAACTCCCAGAGCGAGTACCCCCAGGCCGTGCCGCGCACGGTGCCGTTCATGCGCACGTAGCGCCCACTGCCGGTGACGCTGATATCGTCAAAGCCGCCGTCGCCGGTCGTCGTGGTGTAGATGTTCGTCCAGTTGGTCCCGTCGTTGGAGGTCTGGATTTGGTAACTCTTACCGTAGGAGGCCTCCCAGCCCAACAGGATGTGGTTGAAGGATTGCGTCGAGCCTAAGTCAACCCGGATCCACTGTGGATCGCTCCAGTTACTGGCCCAGCGGTTCGAGTAGTTGCCGTTCGTTGCAAAGCCGGGTTGGCAACACGTTCCGTCTCCGGTGTCTATCTGGGAGGAGGAGGCCGTCGTCGGTTTGCCAATGGCGATATTCGTGCCGGGCACCACTGGCGGAACCACTTTGAATGAGCGAGTCTCGATGCCGACGTTGCCCTTGCCATCGTAGGCGAAGACGTAGACTTTCCAGACGCCCATGACTTGCGGTGCGGTGGCGGTGAACGTGCCGTTGCCGGTCTGGGTGAAGACCACATGCTGGAACCCGGTGCCGCCGCCGCTGACGTATTTGTTGTTGTACATCAAGTTGTAGCGGATTGGATCACCATCCGGATCAGAGACGGTAGCGGTGACGTTGAACTGTCCACCCGCGGGCACACTCGTCTGTGAGCTAACCGTCATCGCGGTGATTTGTGGAGACGTGTTCGAGGAGGGTGAGCCGCTATAAGCTTGCTTGAGCGCGTGATAGCCCAACCGCCGCCAACCGGCGCCGTAGGTGTTGAGCCAGACGCCACCGAAGTCGTTCTCAATGCCGTAGTGGAATTCGGTTCCGCCGAACGCCACACCGGGGTGACCCATCAGGGCATTCCAACTGAAGGTGTAGCCATCGCGCTTCTGCAGGTCGGTGGGTTCGGTCGGGACGCCGTTGATGTCATTTGGCACTTCCCACTCGCCAGCCGGGCCACCCTCGGTGAGGATGTACGGCTTGGTGTAACCGCCGTTGATCCAATCTTGCTTGACGGTGCCGATCGCACCGTAGGAGTTGACGGCGAGCAGATCGAGCGCCGGTGAATGATTCTTGTAGTAAACCCACGCGCCCGTCCAAGCATCCGTCGAAGTAACCGGGTGATTGGCGTCCGCGGCGTGGATGGCGATTGCCACTTCGTTGACAAACTGGGCGTACGCATTGCGCCGCGCTTCAACTTCCGCGGCCGGCAGGCCGAAGTCTTGCATGGTGAGGAGCACTTCGTTGCCCACGTCCCACATCAGCACGCCTTGATAATTCTTGAGCGTGTTGACGCGCGCGACGATCTCGCCCTTGACTGTGTTCTTGTAGTTGACGTCGTTGACGTAGTCGGCACCCTGATTCAGCCAGTGCCCGACGATGACTTTGATGCCAAAGCGTGAGGCGGTCTGGAGGAGGCCCGGTGTGTTGGCATCGTCCACGCCCCAAGTGCGGATGGTGTTAACGCCCATCGCCTGGAGATCGCGCATGTAACCATCGCCCGCGTTTTGCGGCGGCCCATAGGTGAGGCCTTTGACGATGTAGTTTGCGCCGTTCACCCGCAGTTGCCAGTTGCCTTGCGTGCCGGTCACGGAAACCGTGCTCGGGCCGGCGGGAATGCCCGGATCGGTCATCGCCGCGGGCGCGGTTCCGGTCATCTTGGAGACGGTAACGTTATCCACCGCCAGGATGCCACCGGAACTCGTCGCGCTCGTTGGGGTGGTGAAGCCAGCGATGGCGTTCGGCACCGAACCGCCGATGCCGAGGTCGAGCCGGAGATAGAAGCCATGCTGAACGGCGGCCTGCCACGCTGCGACGCCGACCTGGCTTTCGCGCACGACCCACGTTTGCGCGCCGTCGAGGTAGAAGCGAACTTCCTCGTCCGTCTTGCTGCGGTCAATGATCATGGAGTATTCGTGATAACCGGTCTGGCAGCCGCCGCAACTGGCGAGACCGCTGGAGCGGCCGTTGTACTCGTTGCACACGCCGCCCGGCGCAGTTCCGCAGTGCATGGTGTTTGAGAGTTGGCTGCGGCCGTTGACATCCATCAGGATGTCCATTTCGCCGACGCCCGGCCAGTTGTTGTAGTTACCGCGATACGCAGCGCCGGTCGCCAGGAAGCGCGGCCAATAGCCCAGCGCGCCCGAGGGGTTGGGTTGTTGAATGATGGCGCTGAACTTCACTTGCTCACCCGCGGCGGCGGCGAAATTGGTGAGCTGCGTTTCGATGCGCCCGGAGGTCCACCCGGTCATCGGATCGCCTCCCGTGTGAATGGCCTTGATGTTCAGATGGCCCGCGCCGTCAAGGTAGACATTGGCGGTTGAGGCGCTCGCGACTTCCACTTCACCGGTGCCCCACTGCGCCGCGCCACCCGGGTATTGAGTTCCCGTTTGCAGAATCCAGTTCGCACCGGAGGGCGACGTGTTCGCCGCGCCGTTAAAGTCGTCTGACCAGATCACGGTCCAGTTGCCGGTGGGGGTGTTCGTCGGTGTACTGGTCGGCACGACGGGCGTATTCGTGGGTGTATTGCTCGGCACAACCGAGGTATTGGTTGGGGTATTCGTTGGGCCACCGGAGCCGGTGTAGATTTCATATTCCCAGAGCGAGTAGCCCCAGCCCGTGGCGCGGACGGTGCCGTTCATGCGGACGTAGCGGCCACTGCCCGCGAGGCCGGTCAGATCATCCACGCCGCCGTCGCCGGTGGTGGTCGTGAAGATGTTGGTCCAACTGCTGGCGTCGGGCGAGGTTTGGATTTGATAGCTCTTGCCGTAGGCGGTTTCCCAAGTGAGCTTGACGCGGCAAATGCTCTGGGTCGAGCCGAGGTCTACGTAAATCCATTGCGGGTCTACCCCATGGACGCTTTCCCAGCGGGTGCCGGTCGCATTGCCATCCACCGCCATCGCTGCGGTATTGCCGCCCAAAACGGATGAAGCCGTCGCGGGTTTGCCTTGAGCGACATTCGTCGCGCCGCAGCCGGGAGCTGATGTGTTGGTCGGCGTGTTGCTCGGCACAACCGAGGTATTGGTCGGCGTGTTGCTTGGCACAACCGAGGTATTGGTTGGTGTGTTGCTCGGCACAACCGAGGTGTTGGTTGGTGTGTTGCTTGGCACGACGGAGGTATTGGTTGGGGTATTGGTGGGGCTGGTTCCGCCATAGATTTCAAACTCCCACAAGGAGTAACCATAGCCGGTGCCGCGGACGGTGCCGTTCATGCGGATGTAGCGCCCACTGCCGGACAGGCCAGTCAGGTCATCCACGCCGCCATCGCCGGTCGTTGTGGAGTAAATATTGGTCCAGTTCGTCGCATCGGGCGAGGTTTGGATTTGATAGCTCTTGCCGTAGGCGGTTTCCCAGCGCAGGATCACATGGCTGATGCTTTGGGTTGAGCCGAGGTCTACGTAAATCCATTGCGGGTCTACGCCTTGGACACTGGCCCACCGAGTCCCCAAGTTACCGTCCACCGCTTCCGCACACGGAAACTGAGGATTGGGCGAACACGCGGTGGGCTTGTTGAGCGCCAGGTTAGGCCCTTGGGCTTGAGCGGCCAGCGGCGCTAACGCCAGGGGCAGCATTAAGCTCAAGAGCAAGGAGACGATCAGTGTGACTGAAGAAAATTTATAAGCCTGAACGAGCGGTGCATTTTTCATTTTGACTTCCTTCCTGATGCCAGAACGTTTCTGATAGTTGATCTAGTCTGTGTTAGTTCGGCCTCACCCCCCCGGCCCCCTCTCCTGACGACGATCCTTCGACTTCGCTCCGCTCAGGATGCGTCGTCAGGAGAGGGGGAGAAGAGTCTTTTGCATTGCTCCCCTCTCCCGAAACAGTTCTTCCGTTTCGGGAGAGGGGCTGGGGGTGAGGCGACGTCTTTCTAATTCACCGTGAAGCTATACGTGCTGGTAGACTGCCGCCGGTTGTTGAAAGCGTCTACCGCGAAGATGTTCCACGAGTGTGAGCCTAGTGATAGACCGGAACGCGTGTAGCTCGTGGTGGGCAGGCCATAGACTTCAAACTCAAACAACGAGTAGCCGTAGCCCGTGCCGCGGACGGTGCCGTTCATGCGCACGTAGCGGCCATAGCCATTCAACCCCGTCAGATCGTCAGTGCCGCCATCGCCGGTGGTCGTGGTGTAGATGTTCGTCCAGGTCGTGGCGTTATTCGAAACTTGAATCTGATAACCCTTGGCGTAGGCCGCTTCCCACGTGAGCTTCACGCGCGTCACTTTCATGGACTGACCCAGATCAACGTAAATCCACTGCGGGTCTACTGCCTGGATACTCTCCCACCGCGTGGTCGCATTACCATCGAACGCCAGGGCGGGCGTGTTGCCGCCGATGACGGACGAGGCGGTGGCCGGTTTGTTCAGCGCCAGGTTGCCCGCGTTCGGCTGTTGGCCGGTGCTGTTCACCGTCGCCACATTCGCGCCATCGAGCCAAACTTCGTAATGATGCAGCCCCGCGCCGGTATCGTAGGAACTTTCCCAGACGAGCGTTTGGGTCGAGCCGGTGACGGTCGAGGCGTTGGCGGGCGCGACCAGATCGAAGGCATTCGGCGCGGTGGTGTCCTGGAAGGTGAAGGTGAAAGTGCTGGAGGAGGTTTGGCCGTTGGCCCAGTTGACCGCGACGACGCGCCACGAGTGCGAACCGCTGGTTAGGCCGGTGGTGAGCGCGTATTGCGTCGTCTTCACGGTTGTGATCTTCACGTTATCCAGCCAGACCTCGTAGTGCTGGATGCCGGTCTGCGGATCAGAACTAGCTTGCCAGGTAAGGGTGGGCAGCGAGTTGGAAACGGTCGCGCCGTTGGCTGGGGCGGTGAGGTTGAAAGCGACCGGTGGTGTGCCGTCCGTCAGGCCGAAGCCTTGAATGCCGGCCCCGAAGGGATAGAGCGGATTCCCGTAGGTCGTCGGGACGGTCTGGCCGGCATTGATCTTGTTGCGGATGTCCGTCCGCTCGGCATCCGTCGCGCCTAAGTCATACGGGACGTCCCACTTTTCTAATTGATTGGATTGCACATCCGTGCCGATCTGATTCATGTCACGTGGAAGTTGGAAAGGTAACTTGCCGCTCGGCAGGTAATCGCCGAAGAGCAGTTGGGCCAACGCCGGGCCGCCGCCTTCGCCGGAGCGATAGGCGAGGACAATCGCGTCCACATTTTGAGATTCCCAAAGGATGACGTACGGCCGCGGCAGGGTGTAAACGACGACGACCGGAATGCCTTGGGCCTTGAGATTTTGGATCAAGGTCAACTGATCCGCCGTCAGGTAAGGCTGCTCTTTGGGCCAACTGGTGCCGTGTGTATAAGACGGTTCACCGGTAATGACGACGGCCGCATTGGGCGTGCCTGGAGCACTATCTAAGTACGCATTCAAGCCTGCCTGTTGCGCCCGCTGCTGAATGGCCTGCCACATCGTCTGCGATCCGTAGTTGGTGTGGAAGTAGCTGGTCCAGATGCAACAGCTTGGCCCATCGTTCGCGCGCGCGCCGGTGACCAAGAGTGTCTGGCCGGCGTTCAGGCGCAGCGGCAAGATGCCGGTGTTCTTGAGCAGTGTCATGGCTTTGCTCGCCGCCTGCGTGATCAGGGCCACATTCGCCGGGGTGTGGAACGCGCTCGGGCCGCTGACCGGATCGCCGTAGGGATTCTCAAAGACGCCGAGTTTGAACTTGACGCGCAGGATGCGGCGCACAGCTTCGTCAATCCGGCTGGCCGGTACGTTGGCAATGAAGTTGTTCATGTCAAAGCCCACCGCGCCTGGGTCGGCGCCGCCCATCACATCGGAACCGGCTTTCGCGGCATTGATCCAGGACCCGCTCGGCAGCCAGTCCGTGGTGACCAGTCCGTCGTAGCCCATGTTGATCCGCAAGTAATCAATGATGGGTTTGCTGTCGCCCGCGCCGGGACCACCCGGATCGAGGTAAGAACTGCCGGCATAACCGGGCATGACGCCACCGGACCCGGCTTCGAACGCAGCGGCCCACGGGATCATGTGATATTTGATAGTGACACCATCGTAGGTGATCCCGGCTTCACCGCCGGCGCCTTCGCCCGGCCAGTGCTTAGTCGTGACCAAAACGGAGCCTGGATTCAACTCCGGCCCGCCTTGCAAACCGGAGACGAGTGAGCGCATCATCGCCGCAGCGACATCCGCGTTTTCGCCGTTGCCTTCCTGGAAGCGTGGATAGAGAACTTTGGTATCCACTTCCGCCAGCGGCCCGAGGACGCCGCGTTCACCGACGGGCACTTGCTCGCGGCGCTGCATGTCGCCCAATTGATAGACGATGTTGTAGTCTCGCCCAGCGGCTAAGGCGCTCTGAACCGGATATGATGTCTGATAGCCGTGGATGGTATCGCCGGCAGAGACGAAGGGGATGCCGAGGCGAGTGGGGGCGGTGGTCAACTGCTTGTTATACAGGTCTTGGGGCTGCATCGGTCCCATCTGCCATCCGGACATCGGATAGACCTGCGCGTTGTAGAACATCTGGAACGCCTTCTCTTGCGCGGTCATCCGGGAGAGCAAGTCGTTGACGCGCGTCTCGACCGGCAGGTGCCAGTCTTCGTACGGCTCGATGGTCCCGTTCTTATTCATATCGCGGGAACCATTGACGAGGTTAATGCCGTCGCTCACGGTTTCGAGAACCGGCAGATAGACGCTGAAGGTGAGCTTGTTCGATTGCTTCGTTTGGTTTGCGCCGTCCACTGCGATGACGTACCACTTGTATGTCCAGCGGTCGGATAGGTCGGTGGCGAGGGTGTAGCTCGTGCCGCTTGTGACATCCGCCATCTTGGTGTAGCGTTCCAGCAAGCTGCCGGGCGCGGTGAAGTCGTAGTCCGTGCGGGAGATGTTGAGCCACACTTCATAGCGCACGGTGCCGGCCACCGAGTTCCAGGTCAAGGTCGGGCGGCGGGTGTTGGTGATCATCGCGCCGTTTGCCGGTGAGATGAGGTTGAAGGCAGCGGTCGCCACTGGGGTGGGGGTTCGGGTTGCCGTCGCGATGGGGGTGTTCGTGGGACCGGAGGAGTTATAGATTTCAAATTCCCACAAGGAGTAGCCGAAGCCGGTGCCGCGGACGGTGCCGTTCATCCGGACGTAGCGCCCGCTGCCGGAGAGTCCGGTCAGGTCGTCAATCCCACCATCACCCGTGGTCGTGGAATAGATGTTGGTCCAAGTGGAAGCATTCGCCGAGGTCTGAATTTGGTAACTCTTACCGTAGGCGGCTTCCCAATTCAGTCGGACGCGCCCAATGGTTTGGGTGGTGCCGAGGTCCACGTAAATCCATTCCAGATCAGTGGACAAGCTGCTCCAGCGTGTGCCCGTGTTGCCATCCACCGCTGCGCTGGCCGGGAGACCGGCCTGAGAGGATGAGGCCGTGGCTGGTTTGTTCAACGCCAGGTTGCCGACGATGGGTGTGGGCGTGGGGCTGACAAGAACCACGTTCACGGTCAGTCCGGGATAGACCACGATGGTTAGCGGACTTCCGGTTTGCGTCACGCCGAATTGATCCACGGCGGAGAACGTGGCGGTCTGTCCCGTGCCGGAGGTCCAATTGAAGACGCTCAAGGTCAAGGAGGTGCCATTGGTGTAAGAGACGTTGGCCGTCTGCGTGTTGTTCTGGGTGATGATGTGGCTCGTGCCGCCCAGGTCGGTGGGGCTGAGCAAAATGTCCAAATACTCCACGACCGGGATGTTGATCGGCACGGATACTGTGCCGCCGCCGGGGGTGTTGGTGCGGGTCGGCGTATTGCTCGGCACCGAGGATGTATTTGTCGGAGTATTCGAGGCAACTGGCGTGTTGGTTGGGGTGTTGGTCGGGCCGCCGCTGCCGACGTAGATTTCATATTCCCAGAGCGAGTAGCCCCAGCCCGTCGCGCGGACGGTGCCGTTCATGCGGACGTAGCGTCCACTGCCGGAGAGGCCGGTGAGATCATCAATGCCGCCATCGCCGGTCGTAGTCGAGTAAATCGTCGTCCAGTTGGTGGCGTCAGGCGATGTCTGGATTTGATAGCTCTTGCCGTAGGCTGTTTCCCAAGTGAGCTTAACGCGGCAGATGCTCTGGGTTGTGCCGAGGTCCACGTAAATCCATTGTGGGTCAACGGCGTGGACACTTTCCCAGCGCGTGCCGGTCGCGTTGCCATCTACGGCCATGGCTGCGGTGTTGCCACCCAGGGCGGATGAAGCCGTCGCGGCTTTGCCTTGAGCGACGTTCGTCGCGCCGCAGCCGGGAGCGGAGGTGTTGGTCGGCGTGTTGCTCGCCACGAGTGTGTTCGTCGGGGTGTTCGTTGCAACCGGCGTGTTGGTCGGGGTGTTTGTCGGCCCGACGGAGGTGTTGGTTGGGGTATTCGTCGCGCCGCCGGACCCGTAAATTTCGAACTCCCACAACGAGTAACCGTAGGCGGTGAGCGCGCGGACGGTGCCGTTCATGCGCACGTAGCGGCCAGAACCGGAGAGGCCGGTCAGATCATCAATGCCACCATCACCGGTCGTGGTGGTGTAGATATTCGTCCAGTTGGTCGCATCGTTGGAGGTCTGAATTTGATAACTCTTGCCATAGGCGGCTTCCCAATTCAGCAGCACCCGACTGATGCTCGTGGTCGCGCCGAGGTCCACGTAAATAAATTGCGGGTCAACGCCCTGAACGCTGGCCCAACGCGTACCGGTATTGCCGTCCACCGCCTCTGCACAGGGAAACTGTGGATTGGGTGAGCAGGTGACTGGCTTGTTGAGCGCCAGGTTGGCCGCTTGCTGTACTGGCTGCGCGCCAACGGAGATCGGCAGCAGGCCGGTTATTAGGATAAGTATGAACGAGACATAAAACAGATTTTTGAAGAATGGACTACCAGGGTGGGGGGAATGAAAACGGGCTGTCTTGCGCTTGGACTGGCTAAGAAGCATTTTCATTTGGTTTCTCCTTAGGAAAAAGGCCATAAAGGTCTTTCTAAAGGAGGTCTTTATCCTCCCCTTACCTTTATGGGTGAGTATTTTCAAGACATATTTTATATTGTGTAATAACCAAGTCAATAGCACGATTCTGACGAATTTTCGTGCTTAAACTAGGAAAAAAGAGACATATAGACATAAGATAGGGACTTGATATTAATTTTTGTTGACTTTTTAAAATTAGAAGGCTGGAGCTTGTTGCTGGAAGCAGGAGTCGGAAAACCTGGCAAGAGGGGTGAGAACTCGAATATAAACTTGGAGAAAATCTTACGGGAAAAGGGTGCACGTTTCAGATCAATAGTCGTTTGAAGACCTCCAGCGAAGCGCGATCCACCACGGCCAGAATCTCATCCCCAGCTTCAAACTGCAAGTTGCCGTGCGGAATCAAGACCTCGCCATTACGGATGACGGTTAAGATGATGCAGTTAGAGGGCAGGGGAATTTCCTTTAAAGACGGACCAATGATCTGGCTGGTCGCTGGGAGCTTTTCCTCCACCACTGAATAGCGTCCCCGGCGAAGTTTCAGCAGTGTGGTCATATCCCCCAGAGACATTTCTTCAATGATCAGTTGCGCAAAAATATCTGCCTGACTGATCACGACATCTACGCCCATTTCGGGAATAAACATCCAGGCATTCTTGGGATCGTTCACGCGCGCGATAATGCGCGGCACCTTGAATTCGAAACGGGCCAGACTCGTTGCGACCAGATTAGCCTCATCCTGATCGGTCACCGCCGCCAATACGCGCGCCTGCCGAATTCCGGCCTCTTCCAGAACCGTCGGATCACTGCCATGCCCCGCGACAACCACGTCCGGCGGTAACTCATGGCGGAGGCGATCAAGTACCTCCACCCGGTCATCAATGATTTTGACGGTATGTCCCCCCTGGAGGAGAAGTTCAGCTAAAAGAGAGCCCGTGCGGCCTGCTCCAACGATAATGACAAACATCGTTATGCTCCTTCCCGTAATCCGAGTAAGTCTTCCAGTCGTTCCATCGCGGCTCCCAACACGGTCAGGTGAATCACGTCGCCGGCGTGGAACACACTGCCTAATGCCGGGATAAAGGCTTGGCCCTCGCGGGTGATCGTCGTCACATTCATTTCGCCGGGCACGGTGAGCTGGTTCACGGTCCGGCCCACCAACTGCGGCAGGACTTCGATTTCGATTAAGGCGACTTCGCCTTGTCCAAATGTCATGACCGGATCAAGATGGATGTGCGTCAAGAGTTCGTGAATGCGCTGCGCGCCCCAGGCGGTTGAAGAGATCGTGACCAATCCGAGCCGGCGATAAATCTCTGCCCGCCGTGGATCATATAAACGGGCGACGACCTTGGGGACTCGGAAAACGATCCGGGCCAAGCGCGCCGCAACAATGTTGGCATCATCCGAAGAACTCGTCGCAGCGAAGGCGTCCGCCTGTTCGATGCCCGCCTCCAGCAGCACGTTCCGATCAAAGCCGATTCCCAAAACCTTCCGGCCGGTGAAGTCCGGCCCCAGGCGCTCAAGCGCCTCGGCGTCGTAATCAATCACGCTGACGGCGTGACCTTCGTCGGCCATTAACCGACCGACGGCTTCACCCACGCGGCCACAGCCCATAATGATAACTCGCATAATCTATTCCTCCCTTGTACGAGGTGACTGTCATGGGGGCGACCGAGCGGAGAAAGTTCCAACACCTTGTCGCCCCCGTGACAGTCACCTTAAATGGACTCGTTCACGCCAGTGGTCTACATACTGAACCAGACTCTTGCGCACCCGGTCCAGGATAAAAAGTACCGGCGCATAGAATATTAATCCCAGCCAATATTCGGGCGGCAAGGGCAAATGCTCAAACAAGGCCGCCAGTGGTTGAAAGTAAATGAGCAGCAGGATCAAGACGACTTCGATCACGATCCCGGCCAGCAAAAAGCGATTGCTGAACCAGCCTAAACGGTGAAGGTTCTCCTTTTCTGTTCGGCAGGTGAAGGCGTTGCCGATTTGAGCCGTCACGACGCCCGCATGGAACACGGTGGTCGCCAGGATATACACCTGACCTTCCGGCGTGGCCAGACGAGCAGGAAAAGGCAACCAGTCCACTCGCGGCAGATGGAGAAAATCGGTGTAGCCAGCCAGATAATAGACCGCGAAGAAACCTACATAGCACAAGGTGGTCTCGATTACGCCGAGCCAAAGAAAAGCGCGCGCCAGCAATCCGCGATCAAGCAACGGTTGATTGCGCCGGCGCGGCGGCTGACGCATCACATTCGGCTCAGGCTGCTCGGCGCCCAGCGCTAACGCCGGGAGCAGGTCCGTGCCCATGTCAATCGCCAGAATTTGCGTCACAGTCAGAGCCAACGGGATATGAAACAGCGCCGTCAAGACAAAAGGCAAAATCTCAGGCACGTTGCTGGCGAAGAGATAGGTGATGAACTTGCGCAGGTTGGCGTAGACCGTCCGGCCTTCTTCGATGGCGCTCACAATCGTGGCGAAGTTATCGGTGGTCAGGATCACGTCGGCGGCTTCTTTGGCAACATCCGTACCGGTGACACCCATTGCGACGCCGATATCAGATTTGCGCAGCGCCGGGGCATCGTTGACGCCATCACCCGTGACGGCAACGACTTCACCGCGCGCTTGGAAAGCAGCCACGAGCCGCAGCTTATGCTCAGGCGCCATGCGCGCAAAGATTACTTCTTCATTCAATTGGGCTTGGAGTTCCACCTCATTCAAGCGGTCTAATTCCGCCCCGGTCATGATCTGCGGCGACCGACTGCTGAGCAGGCCGACGCGGCGGGCCAGCGATTCAGCGGTGAGGCCGTAATCACCGGTAATCATCACCAGACGGATACCGGCCTCGCGGCAGGTTCTGACGGCCGCGGCGACTTCCGGACGTGGGGGGTCCATCATGGCGACTAAACCAAGAAAGGTCAGGTCACGCTCAATACTTTCGGTGTTGTAAACGGCGGCGCCGTGTGGAAGTTCACGGCGGGCCAGCGCCAGCACCCGCAAAGCACCCCGAGCGTAATCGTCGTTCGCTGCCATAATTTGTGTGCGGAGACTCGCCTCCAACGGCCGGACTTCCCCTTGCAAAAGAATATGCGTGCAGAGTTGGAGGACTTCCTTGGGCGCGCCTTTGATGAAAGCCAAGGACGAAGGACCGCTTCGCGAGACGAAGGACGAAGGGGATTCGTCCTTCGTCTCGCGAAGCGGTCCTTCGTCTTTTTTATGGATCGTACTCATGCGTTTGCGGCGCGCATCGAAGGGCAGCTCATGGATGCGCGGGTACCTTGCGTTCAATGTGCGTTCGTCTTGCTTGCCTTTGAGTGCGAGTGCGCGGAGGGCGGCCTCGGTTTGGTCGCCCAGGCAGGTCCATTGAGGCCGCTCAAGTGAAGGAGGAATCAGGCGCGCATTGTTGCAGAGGAGCGCCGCTGTGAGCAAACTTTCCAAGTCACCCTCAAGGAATACATTGGGAATCGGCGAAAAATCCCCTTTCGGCTCGTAGCCCAGACCCGAAACACTGAAGCGCTGACCGGAGACCCAGACTTCGCGCACAGCCATCTGATTCTGAGTCAGTGTGCCGCTCTTGTCCGTGCAGATGACAGAAATTTCGCCGAGCGTTTCCACGGCGGCTAATTTTTTAACCAGCACGCCTCGTCGGGCCAAACGTTGGACAGCCATCGCTAAGGACAATGTGATCGTAGGGCGTAGCCCTTCCGGGATGACGGCCACGATCAGGCCAATCGCTAAAAGAAAAGCTTCCAGCCAGGGACGGCCATCATTTAAAACAATATCGAGAAAGACCAAAGCGCCCAATCCGAGCGCCGCAAACGAAAGGCGCCGCGTGATCTGCGCCATGTGCTGTTGTAAGGGACTCGGTTCTTCTTTGACGGCCTGCGTCAGATTGGCGATGCGTCCAAACTGGGTGAGCATGCCGGTGGCAAAGACGATGGCGCGCCCGGTGCCTGAGACAATCGAAGTTCCGGCGAAGATAAGATTCGGGCGTTCGAGTTCGGAAAGCCCTTCGCGCAAGGACGCCTCTGCGATCTTGCGGGCGGGCATGGCCTCACCGGTTAGCGTGGCTTGGTTAATGCGCAAGCCGTATTCTTCCACCACGCGCGCGTCGGCGGGAACGTTGTCGCCCTCCGCCAGCACGAGTACCTCACCGGGGACGATCTCGGCGGCGGTGAGTTTCATTTCCTGTCCGGCCCGGATCACTCGCGCGGTAGCCGGGAGAATACGCTTCAGCGCCCCAATGGCTTGCTCGGCGCGATACTCTTGCCAGAAGGAAAAGCCGGCGTTGACTAAAACGATGATCCAGATAACGACTCCCAGGAACGGCCGGCCACCCAAAAGAGCCAACAACCCAGCGGCCCACAACAGTAGCGCCATAGGATGCGTGGCATGCCCAAGAAATTTGCGCCAGCGTGGCGTTGCCGGTGGCTCACGCAAGACATTCGCGCCGTAAAGCGCGAGGCGGGCCTGGGCGTCTTCGATGAGAAGCCCCTCAGGCGAGGTTTCCAGCGTCTGGAAAACATCCGCGACGCTGAGGGTATAGAGCGGAGGAGGCATTGGAGGATTGCTGATTGTGGATTGCTGATTGTTGATTGAAAAATCAGCAATCAGCAATCCACAATCAAAAATTAGCGGGTTTCAGAAGTCGGCTCCGTCGTCTGGTTTGGCTGGCCGCCGAGGTGCGGTTGGGGCGGTTGTTCCAGATACTTCTGTAATAACGAGGGCGCTTCGGGGTGATCTACGTGCAGTGCGTGATCGTAATCGCCGGCGGGGGCGGGCGCTGGCTCGTAGCGCATAGGTCGGCGCACGCCGAAGAGTTCAAAGAAGCGGCTGATACCAATGAGGAGGGCATAGCGATATTCTTGCATCCGCAACGATTGCCATTCAACGATGGAAGCCATGGCCCCTTGCACCCGCGCTTTGTCGCGCACGATTCGATGAATTTGTTTCGGCTCCCGATAGCCGAGCGGCGAGAGCAGCATGAGGTGAGCGGCCAACGCCAACACGCTGAAGGAGACCAGAGCGGCCCAACCACCTTCGTGCCATTTGCCCACCAGTTGGCCGATGAACACGGCGAAGGCCAGCCCCGCCGCAAATAGCGCGGCCGCTGCGCCCCACGTTCGCGCCCGCCCGGTGAAGTGTTCCATAATGTGCTTACGGACGGCGAGGCCCATCACCATGATCGGCATGAATACGCCGACGCCATAAAAAGGAATCGCCACCGTCGTCTGCCCGCGCACTAAGAACATGATGACGACCGAGAGCGCAAATGTGATCGTGACCGAACGGGTGAACGTCCCGCGCGGATCGCGGTAAACAATGGCCTCCGGGATTTCGCCAATCGCCACATCGCGCCACTCGGTGGCCTGAGCATCTTGAAAAGCCGTCATCGAAGCGGCGGCCAGCATCATCACCGCCAAAATCTGGTAGGCCCAGAACAGCACGACGCCGCCCGGAATTTGAGTGAAGCCGATGTAAGCCAGGTTGCCAATGAGCGTGCGGCCGAGTGTTCCATCAAAGACGTTGAAGCGTAGCGAAAAGGCGGTCAAGAAGAGTGTGGTCAGCCCGCCGTAGAACAGAAACGAGGTCTGCACGAACCGGCCAATGCCGGACTTGCCACTGTAGAAACTCCACACTCGGTTGAGGCGCGGCAGATGTTGCTTGCCCCACTTCACAATCCCGGCATCTTCATTAATCATGAATTGGACGCCGTTCGACACGGCTTCCAAGCCGGTAAGCGCGACCATACCTTTCATCGAAGCGGTGAGCATGTGCAGGAACGCCTGAGCGAGTGACGCCGCTTGCGGAGTTTCCTCCACGGGCACCGGCGGTACTCCCTTAAAGTGCGCCATAATCAAGCCGAGGCCCATCGCCACAGTTAACATGCCAAACACGCCAATAAGCATGAAGACGACTTGCGCCGACTCGCCGCGCCCGCGAATGGTGAGGTACCACGTTACCGCCGCCAGCACCGCGCCCAGACCGAAATGCCACAGCCAATGCGCATCATAGGCATTCAGAATTGAGAGCAGTTGGTCGCCGCCCGAGAGCGCCGAGACGACGATGGTGAGGACGTAGTCTTGAATGAGCGTGACAGCGACGACGAGACTGAGCGTCGGCCACAGGTAGCGCATGGAGGCGGTGTATGACCCGCCGCCTTCATTGAACGGGCCGAGCGAATACATGTACAGCGCGCCGAAGACGAAATTGGCAAAGGCGATGATGCCGACCGCAATGTAGGAATAGTGCTGCAAGCCGTACGGATGCAGCGCGCTCATCATTTCGCCGGTCGCGTAGTAATACGAGGTAAAGTAGTCCACCCCAAACAATGCCAGCGCGGCCAACAGCGCGATTTGTCCCGCGCCATGAACGTGCGCCTGCTCTTTTTTCTCGCGCGGTGCGGATTTGTAAGCGATGAAGAGGATGACGATTAGAAGGATGATGGAAAACATGGGTTACTCTCTATCCAAAAGTGATAAGTTGCGGCGTGACTCGTGAACTTCACGAATCACGAATCACGTCTCACGTCAAACGCCGTTTCCAGCATTTGCAGTTCCACCAACAGATGCTTGCGGGTCGAGGGGCTGAGGCGCGTATCCTGCGCGACCTTGACTTGTTCTTCGCGCGCGGCGCGCACGACGAAGGCGGGGACGAACATGATGCGCCCGGCCGGGATGACTTCGACCTGCCGCTGTTTGAGTTGCAAATCCTGGTCGTCGAAATACGGCAGGCTCAGGCTCAGGCCGCGATTAAGTTCTTGCGCCTCCGCCCGGCGTTTGATTTCCTGAATAATCTCGCGGGCTTGATAGCGAGCCAGCGCTCGGCCCTGATTGACCAGTTGCCCCAACATCCCATAACGCTTCTGTTGGTATGTTTCGTCGGCGACAACGTAGGGCGCTAAGGCGAAGGCCGCGTGCAAGATCGTCAGGAAGCGCTGCATGGAGGCCAGATGCGCCTCGGCCTCGCCGGTCGAGTTCACCAGCAGCTGATCGTCATCGTCGAAAGCGACCCACTGGGGCAAGTAAAAACGTCGGGCCGCCGGGACGTAGGGAACATGCAGTTCGCCTCGGTTCGCCTCCGTCGCCTCGCCGCCTTCTTCAGCAATTGCATCTGTCGAGGCCGTGAGCGCGGAGGCAGGTTCCGACTCGCTGCTTACTGGAACCGTAGGGATTTCTTCCCCTTCAAGCGTGGTATAGCTGACCGAGCGACCGGCGGGAAGCGAGCGCTGCACCATGTGCAGTGCGGTAGCATGCCGGAGCAGGCCCGCGCTGACGGCGATCGCGCGGTTGGGTGACCCTTCAAGTTCAGAGAGCCGCTGGCGCACCGCTGCGCTGAGGTGGAGGCGGGTTACGCGCTCCATCAGGCCACCGGCCATCTGCTGCCGGAATTCAGGGGGAACAGGTTGCGGTTTGTCCCCGGGTGCGATGACGACTTGATCCGGAAATGTGAACCGGAGGTGGGCCGGGTGCTCGGGGCGGGCGAGCGCTTCGGCCAGGAGTTGCGCTTGCGCCTCCAGGAAGCGTTGCAGGAGGGCGGGTTGGGCCTCGAAGAGCGCTTGCCAGGTCTCGTATTCCTTACGCAGGCCGAACGTGGAGGGGTCGGTCATCGCGGTCGCCGGAGGTTGACTCGCTGTTTGGGTTTGAGAAATTTTATTCGTCATAGGGTCTTAGATTGAAAAGAGAGTGCCATGCCCAGAGGCAGCCAAATTCAACGATGACCGACAAGCACAGCCCGAGGGTTCGTATCCCGCTGGTCAGCGCCTGTTCAAGTTGAACCTGGATCAGGGCGAAGCCGACGATAATCCCAATGGGAATTGACCAGGTGAGAAGTCGAGTCAGTGGGTGAATTGGGCGAGTGGGTAACGTACGATAGAAACCTGAAAGTTGGCAGACGGGTGCATTCAACGTCGAGACTAACACCTGGGCTAGCGGTTTGCGCCTCAAGCCCCAAACTTCGCTGACGGACTGCTCGGCGTGACAGATGATCAAGTCACCGGGATGCCACAGACTTTTCACCGCTGGCAGCCAATTCGCATCAAACGTGAGCTTCATCTCAACGTGAACTTGGTCATCACGGGTCACAGCTGCGAGCGTGGCTAGACGCCGGCGCAGGCTGGACTCATCCCTCACGTCTCGACAGAGCGCTAAGAACAGGACCGCGCGGCCGTGCGGTGAGGCCATTGTCCAAATGCGTCGGGCGAGTTCGATGTCATCCGTTTTTTGATCGGGAACGAGCACCACGAAGCGCCGGGCGGCAGGCAGCGTTTGATCATCCGGAAAGCGCGCGGATAAGGGAACGAATAACAGTTGCACGGCGGACTTTTTGTTGATGGCTGACATGGGTAGCGGTGTAAAAGAACGTTGCTGAGTAGCGGAGACTTAATCGTCTTCGCTTCCGGCTTCACTCTAGCAATTAAAAATAAAATGGGAACAAAAATTTTGGCCGGATGGGTCAAGATCGTGTCAAGAGGCCGATTTGAATCGGCGAAGATGAGAAACGGTTGTCTGTTCTTAATACTTTCTTGACCTAAACGACGCTGATCTTTATATTTTTTCCACGTTAATCCCTTGTCATTGGGATTGGCTGGGAGGCGCGGTGTGCCTAATAGCGCGGGAGTCATCCTCTGGGCGCCGCACCTCAGTAGTAAAATAAAGGTCGTTCGTCTCGTGTAGCTGTCCACCGTCATTCTTATGAAACTCAATCCCGGTACTCAGAAGGAGTGTCATGTTTCCAATCCTCAAATCATCCGGCCTATTCATCCTCGCCGCGCTGTGCGAAATCAGCGGCGCGTATCTCATCTGGCAGTGGCGGAACAGCGGCAAACCGGCTTGGCTGGCGCTCGGTGGCGTCATAGCGTTGTTCTTGTATGGCTTGATTCAGACAGCCCAAACCTTTAGCTTCGGTCGCGCGTTTGCGGCGTATGGCGGCATCTTCATCGCCTCTGCGGTGCTGTGGGGCTGGTGGGTTGATAAGCGCGCGCCGGATCATTGGGATTGGCTGGGAGTCGCGGTATGCTTGATTGGCACGGGAATCATCCTCTGGGCGCCGCGCGGTCAGTAGTAAAATAAAGCTGGTGGTTGGTGGCTGGTTGTTAGTTGCTGGTCGTTGGTTGTTTGTGATTCGTAATTTTTCATTTGTCATTTTGCATTCATCCGTCCACCGTCTCCCGTCCTCCGTCTTTCTTCATCCTTCCTACTTCATCCTTCATCCTTTCTATGTCCCGTCCCGATCCCGATCTCCTCTTAGCGCATGTCCAGGCGGACGAACGCCAGCAACTGCGTGGCAAACTGCGCATCTTCCTCGGCTATGCGGCGGGCGTGGGCAAAACCTTCGCCATGCTGGAGGCGGCTCACCAGCGCCGGGCCGAAGGAATAGACGTCGTCGTCGGTTACATCGAAACGCATAAGCGCGCCGAGACCGAAGCCTTAGTCGCCGGTCTGGAAGTTATTCCGCGTGAGTTCATTGAATATCGGAGCACGACTCTCACGGAGATGAACGTGGATGCGGTACTGGCCCGCCAGCCACAATTGGTGCTGGTGGATGAGTTTGCCCACACCAATGCGCCCGGCTCACGTCATCCCAAACGTTACCAAGATGTGGGGGAACTGCTGGAAGCCGGGATTGACGTCTACACCACGCTCAACGTCCAGCATCTGGAAAGCTTGAACGACATCGTTGCCAAAATCACCGGCGTCGTCGTTCATGAAACCGTCCCGGATAGCGCTATTGATCAGGCGGCCGAGATCGAGTTGATTGACTTGCCCACGGAAGAGTTGCTCCAGCGACTTAAAGAGGGCAAGGTCTATGTGCCCGAGCAAGCCGCCCGCGCGATTGAAAAATTTTTCCGGCAGGGCAACCTGACTGCGCTACGCGAACTGGCACTGCGCCGGGCGGCGATGCGCGTGGACGATCAGATGCGTGCGTACATGCGCACCCGCGCCATCCCCGGTCCCTGGCAGGCCAGCGAACGTGTGCTGGTATGTCTGGGTCCCGGCGTATTGAGTGAGCGTTTGGTGCGCACCGCGCGGCGGCTGGCCGATGACTTGAATGCCCCCTGGTTCGCTGTCTATGTTGAAACGACTGAGACGCGCCGCTTATCGCCTCAAGTGCGTGAACAAGTCGCCCGCCGTCTGCAATTGGCGGAGGAACTCGGGGCGCGCGTTAAGACGTTACCGGGGACGTCCGTCGCCGAGGCTGTTGTGAACTATGCGCGCAAGCACAACGTCACCAAAATCATTGTGGGCAAACCGTTGCGCTCCGCTTGGGCGGAGTTTCTGCATGGTGGCTCGGTGGTTGATCAGCTTGTCCGGTTGAGCGGCGTGATTGATGTCTATGTCGTCAATAGTGAAGAGACCGGCTCTGCGCCGACGATGGAGACCGCGGCGCGGGATTGGCTTCCGCATCGCCCGTGGCGGCGCTATTTCCACAGTTTTCTGCTCGTCGCCGCGGCGACGGCGCTCAGTTTCTTGCTCGACCCGGCCTTGACTCTCCAAAAGTGGAATTTTGTTTCCCAGATGCTCCTGACCGGTGAGCGGCCCGCAACCCCTTTCTCATCTCCGAGTCTCGATCCTACGAACCTGGTGATGATCTATCTCGCGGCGGTCGTCGTGGCCGCCATCTACCTCGGGCGTGGGCCGGCCATCCTGGCCTCATTCCTGAGTGTGCTCGCATTCGACTTTCTCTTTATCCCGCCTTACATCACCTTCGTCGTCGCCGATCCGCAACACTTCCTCACTTTCATCGGCTTGTTTGTCGTCGGCCTCATCATGAGCACCTTGGCGGCGCGAGCGCGTGAGCAGGCGGAGGTGGCCCGCGCCCGTGAGGCCCAGACGGCGGAACTGTATGACTTGAGTCGTGATTTGGCCTCGACCGCCGCGCTGGAGGCGATCCTAAAAATCTTAATTCAGCACGTCGAGCAAATCTTTGGCCGCCAAGTGGTTGTGCTGCTGCTAGATCAGCAGGCGGATAAACGCCTGACCTCCCAAGCCGCTAGCCTCAGCCTGACACTGGATGAACAGGAGCTGGCAGTCGCCGACTGGGTTTTCCGGCATGGCGAACCGGCCGGCCGCAACACCCATACACTGCCCGCTGCCGACCTCCGCTATCTGCCGCTCAAGACGCCGCGTGGGATCGTCGGGGTGCTGGGGGTGAGGGGGCCGGGCGCGATGGAGCGCCATCTCACGCCGGAACAGCGCCAGTTAATGGAAGCCTTCGCGAATCAGGCGGCGCTGGCGATCGAGCGCGCCCAACTCGAGGAACAGACGCGGCAAATGCAACTCTTACAAGCTGCCGAAAAATTACAGACGGCTTTGCTTAACTCCATCTCGCATGATCTGCGGACGCCGCTGGTCTCAATCACCGGCGCGTTAAGCAGTTTGGACGAGGATCACGAACGGCTAGACGAGACCACCCGGCGCAGTTTGATCGAGAATGCCCGCAGCGAAGCCGAACGGCTCAACCAGATTGTCAGTAACTTATTGAATATGACGCGCCTGGAAGCGGGTGTTTTAAAGGTGGCGCCGGAACCCTGCGATGTGCAGGATGTGATCGGCGTAGCGTTGGAGCAATTCGGTGACCGTCCCGGTGTCCAACAGGTTGTCGTCAATCTGCCAGAGGATCTACCGCTGGCGTCCATGGACTTTGTACTGATGACCCAAGTGTTGGTCAATCTGCTGGACAATGCGCTTAAGTATTCACCGACCCAGACCCCGGTCGAAGTTCGGGCGCAGGTAGTCAGCGGTCATCTGCAAATCGAAGTCGCGGATCGGGGGATGGGTATTCCGCCGGAAGACCTCCAGCATGTTTTCGACAAGTTCTATCGGGTGCAGCGGCCGGGCCATGTGAGCGGCACCGGCTTGGGGCTTTCAATTTGTAAAGGCATTGTGGAGGCCCACGGCGGATTTATCGTGGCCGAGAGTCGCCCGGGCGGCGGGACGGTCATGACTGTGGCGCTGCCTCTATAAAGGCCAGGAACTAAAGGAACCTATGACCGAAACCTCCCTCCGCATCTTAGTTGTAGACGATGAACCCGCCATCCGGCGTTTCTTGCACGCCTCGCTGACGACGCACGGGCACACACTCTTTGAAGCCGAGAATGGGGAGGCAGCCTTGACCGAGGCGGTGATCCGTCACCCGGATTTAATCATTCTTGATTTGGGCCTGCCGGATTTGGACGGGATCGAGGTCACGCGCCGACTGCGGGAATGGACTCAGATTCCGATTGTGATCTTGTCCGTGCGGGGAAGTGAAGCGGAAAAAGTTGCCGCGCTCGATGCCGGGGCGGATGATTATCTGACCAAGCCTTTCGGCGTGAGTGAACTCCAGGCGCGCATTCGCGCGGCCATGCGGCATGTGGCCTCGCCGCCGACCGAGCCGGTCTTCACCACCGGGGAACTGACCGTAGATTTAGCGCGGCGGTTAGTAACAGCGGCTGGTCAGGAAGTGTCGTTGACGCCAACCGAATACACGTTGCTGAGGGTGTTGGTGACGCATGTGGGCAAAGTCCTCACGCATCACCAGTTATTGCGAGAGATTTGGGGTCCGGGCTACAACGAGGAAATGCACATTTTGCGTGTGAACGTTAGCAACTTGCGGCGCAAGATCGAACCTGACCCTACCCGGCCGCGTTATATTGTCACCGAGCCGGGGGTCGGGTATCGGTTGCGCGCGGAGGCGTGAGACTGACCTCCGCCATTTCTAAAACCTCGCCGACTAGCCGGCCAAACAACTGTGCCCGGTAACGAGCACCCGAGTCGTCAAAAGGGCCTTCCAGTATTTCTATTAGCTGGGAGATAAAGTCCCTTGGAACCTGATGAAGAGTAGGCAGGACTGTCCGCTCGGCGCGGCGGTCGGCTGGATCATAGATTTCGTTGAGGGCGTAGAGAATGCCGGTCATCGCATCCACCGCCCAATTAAGATGAAACAAAAAGGCACGCGGCCCTAAGCTGCGTTCAGCGCTGGCTTTGAGTTCTGCGGCATTTTCCCGCAGGCGAGGAACAAAGTGGCGGAGCAGATTTAACTTGAGTTGTCTGGGGAAGACAATCGCTCTTTCCCGCCAGTGTTGAACCAGTTTATTCTTGTCGAAGAGGAGCCACGCTCGTTGCAGTAGGGCCGGGAGCGTATAAGGCCGGAAAGGCAGTTTTTCTGTTGTGATAGCTCCCTGGTCAAGTACCTCATTCAGCACTTCTGAAATCCAAGAGGCTGTCTGATAGTGAACGGTCACCAAGACATCTTCTATCAGTCCATCGGTGTCGCGCTCAGCGAATAACCGGTTGTCATCCAAAGTATCGTGAAAGAGCCAGCGTTCTCCGATAGAAGACAAAAGGCTTGTTCGGTCAGCCAATGACGGAATCTCCGGTTGGCAGATCACCAGCACATCTACGTCGGAATACTCATCCACATGCCCGGAGGCGACTGACCCGAATACCAGAATCGAGGAAACGGTTGGGTGATTCTCGAAAGCCTCGCAGACTCGCTTGGCGACCCGGCGTCGTTTTCTAAGAAGTTCCTCCACACGTTGGGAATACCCCACGTTACCCTGCCTTGCGCCACTCAATCTCTGTCAAGAGTGCATCTTCAGCCACATAGTCAAAATACTTAGGATCAATCTCTGTGGGCGGGTTCGCTATTTCCCATTCGACTGTGTGCCGGAGAGCCTCGGCCTGAGGCACAATTTCCTGATAACCCAGTTCCGCGCGAATACGCGTTGTGTCTACCGCCCAGTGTTGATTGGTGTCAATGTCTGGCTTCAAGTGAGCCGGGAGTTGGTCTTTAGTCACGATGATAACTTTACCCTCCCACTCAGCTGCTTTTCCAATCCGCTTAATCCATTCGGCCGTGGTGAGCGCCTCAGCTTCCGCAACATTGTAAATTTGACCAATGGAACGTTCGTCAGAGATTGCCAACTCGATGGCCTGCGCAACATTTTCAACATACCCGTATGACCAGCGCCAGCTAGCTGAGCCTTCATCCATCAAGAACGCCGGGCGTTGATCAGCCATGCGCTTCACATACATGAACAGCCGATGCTGAGGATCGCCTGGCCCATAGACCGCGGGGCAGCGCAGAACTGTTCCGGGCAACACGGGATCATTTAACACGACTCGCTCAACCAGGATTTTGTCCACGTCATCTAACCACCGGGCGGGATCATCTGGACTACGGAGAGACTCTCCGCGCCCATGAAATAATTTCTCTCGCAGTGGAGAGTCTTCCATTAGAGGCATCGGATCGGGTGGGCCTGGCTCCGTATAATGCACTCGTCCATAGGCGCGATAAACATCTATGCTGCTGAGGACAACTACTCGTCGCGCAATTCCCCGAAAGGTGTTCATCAGCATTTGTGCATCGCGCTCAATATAGTTCGTGGTGTCTAGCACGACTTCAGGCGCAACGCGGCGAAATTCATCGGCAAGCTCGGCAAAACAACTCCGGTCGCCATAAGCCAAGGTGGGGTGATGCAGGTGCTCCACCTCCGCCGGTAAGTCGGCTTCGGTTTGCCCGCGATGACAGACGGTTACGGTATGGCCTGAGTTAACCAAACGGCGCACCACATACGGGCCAATGAATCCGGTGCCTCCAATGACGAGAATGCGCATGGGATTTTCCCTCCGGGGATTGTCTGCAAACCTCACAGGTCGGCGCGTCAAAGCTTTTGTTTTCTTCGGCGTTTGATCGCGCCGACCTGTGAGGTTTCTGAAAGTAAGGTTTCTGAAAGAAAGGTTTCTGAAAGAGTCGCTTAATTCTCCAGCGCCGCCAACGCCGCAAATTGATTTTTCAATTGCGGGTAGAGCTGCTGGTAAACCTCGAAGAGTGCTTGATAGCGTTCTCGATTCTCCGCCTGTGGCTCAAAATGTTGGCTGATCTTCGCCGCCTTCACCGCGACGGCGGCGGGGTTTTCAATCAAGCCGATTCCGGCGGCGGCGAGGAGCGCATCGCCGAGCGGAGCGCCCGTGTCCTCGGCCATGACGTCGAGTGGTTGACCGGTGATGTCCGCGATGATCTGGCACCAGAGCGGGCTGCGGGTCGGGCCACCCACCGCGCGGATTTCGGTCAGGGCCGCGCCGGCTTCGTGAACAATCTGCAGGTTGTGAGCAATCGCGAAAGCGGCGCCTTCCATCACCGCTCGAATGAGTTGTGCTTGCTCGGTGTTCAGGCTCAGGCCGAAGAAGACCCCGCGCGCGTGGCCGTCGTTGATCGGTTGCAGTTCTCCACTTAAGTAAGGAAGGAAGATCACGCCACCCGCGCCGGGTTTACTCTGTGCGGCGAGTTCGGTCAGGGCGGCGTAATCCAATTCATCGGCCAAAAGGCGGCGGCACCAGTTAAGCGCTGCGCCGGCGGCGATCATCGAACCGCCTAAAAGGATTTGCCCGGCCAACACGTGCTGAAAGGCGAAGAGCTGCGGATGGACGAGCGGTTGACTCAAGACGACATAGATGGTGCCCGCTGTTCCGAGTGAGAGCAGCGCTTGCCCCGGCTGAACGACGCCGATCGCCAGCCCCGCCGACGAGGTATCCTCACCCCCGGCGATGACCGGGAGACCGGGCCTCAGCCTGAGCGCTTCCGCCGCGTTCGGCGTTAGGCCGCCGATCACTTGCCGGCAGGGCGCGACGGTCGGGTAAAGCCGGCGGGGCAGCCCAAAGGCTGCGATCAATTCGTCGGACCAGTTTTCGGTCGTCTGATCAAAAGCGAAGAGGATGCTGGCATCGGAAACATTCTCAATCGGCTCGCCCGTGAGACGGAAATTGATGTAGCCGGTGGTCGTCAGACTCCAGCGTGCGGCGGCGATGGAGTCCGGTTCGTGTTCGAGCAGCCACATGAGTTTGGTGTCGCCATTGTAAGGCGCGGGCTGCTTGCCGTTGAGGCGTAGAATCTCGTCGGCGCAGGTCGCGCGCAGTCGAGCGCACTGCGGCTCGGAGCGAGTGTCCATCCAAATGAGTGCCGGCCGGATGACTTCGCCGCGTTGGTTGATGAGTGTGGCCGCGCAACCCTGACCGCTGACGCCGATCCCAACGACTTGCCCCGCTTGGGCATTCGCCAGCGCCAACACTTGGCGAGTCGTGGCGATGACTCCCTGCCACCAATCTTCCGGATTCTGCTCGGCCCAGCCCGGCCGCGGCCGCTGCATGGGGTAGGGCGCTTGCGCCTGGGCCACCACGCGCCCGTCGGGCGTCGCCAACGCCGCTTTGATATTGCTGGTGCCGATGTCGAGACCGAGTAAGAGTTCTGGCATTTAAATTTAACCGCCGAGATTGCTGAGTGCGCTGAGTCTTTAGAGTTCCTAACAACAAAGAAACCGGTTTCTAGTTTTGGTGCTGCTCCGGTAGCTTCTTAATCAAGAAACCGGGTTTCTCTCGCCTGGTTGACCAGGCTATTGTAATGGGTGCAGGACTATATCGGAAATAAGTTGTACGCATGAGTTAACGTCTATAATCGCATTATGGATACTGCCCTGCCAGTCATTCCCCTGGCTCACCAACCTCGCCGTCCCACCATCGGTATCCTGGCGGCCGAACTCACCTACGTTGAGACCATTCATAATTTCGTTGATCCCCTCTTTCGCGGCATTCGTTCCGCGGCGCAAGATTATGGCTGCAATCTACTCCTGGCGTGGGGCGTGGAGCATGGCCCGGATGTTTTTCATATGGCTTGGCCCCGGCTGACGCCGGAGACGGATTTTGTGCCGGTCGGCCCGTGGAATACGGATGGGTTGCTGATTGTCGGGTCGCATGCCAATTCCGCCCAACGGGAAGAGGCCCGCCGCATTCAAGCCACCCGTCATCCACTCGTCTTCATCAGCAGTCGAGAAAATAGCCCGGCCATCATCCCGGACAACGAGAGCGGGATTCAACAAGCCCTTCTGCATTTGAAGGAGCATGGTCATCGCCGGATTGCTTTCATCGCTGGGATGCCGGGTAATCCGGTCAGTGATAGCACCGATCGTCGTCTCGCTTACCTGGCGGCGATTGAACAGTATGCTCTGGAAGCCGATGCGGCGTTGATCGCTTATGGCTTTCACAGCACGAGTGGCGGCTTTCAAGCGATGCAAACGCTCCTCACCTCCGGTGTCGAATTTACCGCCGTCCTGTGCAGTAATGATGAGTCGGCTTCCGGAGCGATGCAGGCGCTGCGGGAAGCCGGCCGGCGCATTCCCAAGGACGTGGCGGTCATCGGTTTTGACAATCAACTCAAGAGTCTGGCCGAAGCGCCACCGCTGACGACGGTGCATTATCCGGTCTTTGAAACGGGTTACCGCGCTTTGGAATGTCTGCTCCAGCATATTGCCGGTCAGGCTCAACTGCCGGACATCATTCGGATGCCGACCTGGTTGGTTGTGCGCCAGTCGTGCGGCTGCCCACTGAATAAATTTTTAGCCGCTGAGTCTTTAGTTTCATCCGGCGCCATGGCCGACAACGCCTTGCGCCTGGAGTCCACTACCTCCGAAGCCGAGTTAGTCCAAGCCTTCATCAAAACTTTGCAAGCCGAGGTTCAGTCCGCGCGCTCCAAGGAAATCAGCGCAATCTGTAAGCGTTTGATCCACAACCTGACGGCTAGCCTGAACCAAACGCCGGAGGAGCCGTTGCAACTCGCCGATAGCTTGCAGCAAACCGAGTCGTCCGAAGATAACCCCCACGCTTGGCAAGCGGCGCTGTTAGCGCTCTCCAGCCAACTCGCGGCGCTGCTCCCCGACGCCACCCCCGCTGGGCAAACCAATCGCCCGCTGTTGAGCGATCAGCGTCTGCGGCAAGCGCAGGTGGCCCTCAACGAAAGCGTCTGGCGGCAGTACAACCGGCATGTGATCCAACAGCGTTGGCTGGCGGAGGAAGTCGGGCTGCTGACTACGCGCCTGCTTTCGGTGTTGGATGAGCAGCAAATTCTTGAAAAGCTCGCCGCTTATTTGCCTCGCTTGGGCATTCGCCACGCGCAAGTCGCTTTTTTTGAGTCAGCCGCCGACGATCCGGTGGCGGGCTATCGGCTCAGTCCCATCCTCTGTCCGCCGGAACTGGCAGAGCAGACCTTTCCGAGCCGCGCTTTTCCACCCGTGGGATTGTATTCGCCCGCCGAGCCTTTCTGGCTGGCGCTGGTGCCCTTGGTGGCGCCGACGGAAACGCTGGGCTTCGTGGCTTTCGATGCGCATCACTTGAGTGCTTGCTCCATCATTGCGCAGCAGTTAGCCATGGCGCTCAAGAGCGCTCAGCTTTATCAAGAAGCCACCCACGCGCGCCAATTGGCGGAAGAAGCTAATCGGTTAAAAAGCCGCTTTCTCTCGACCGTGAGCCACGAATTGCGGACGCCGTTGAATCTAGTTGTGGGTTTAAGTGAAATGCTTTTGCGGAGACAATCTCAAGACACCGTGGCCCTGCCGGAGAACTATCGGGAGGATCTAGAACGGATTCATCTGAGCACGCAACATTTAGGTTGGCTGATTCGGGATGTCCTCGATTTGGCGAGCAGCGAGGCGGGCCAACTCCAGCTCACTTGCGAACCACTGGATTTAGCGGAGGGGCTGTCCACGGTGATGGAGATTGGCGCGCAGTTGGCGCGCGATAAAGGCCTGACCTGGCATGCCGAGGTCTCCGCCGACCTGCCTCGCGTCTGGGCGGACCGCACTCGCTTGCGGCAAGTGGTGCTGAACTTAGTGAGCAACGCGGTGAAGTTTACCGAACAGGGCAAGATTACATTAACTGTTGAAAGGATTTCTGATTTAGGATTGCTGATTGCTGATTTTTCCAATCAGCAATCAGCAATCAACAATCAACAATCGCAAAGGCTTCGAGTCAGTGTTTCAGATACCGGCCTCGGCATTCCTCCGGAGGAGCAGGGCGTTATCTTTGATGAGTTTCGTCAATCCGACCGGACGGCGACTCGGGGGTATGGCGGTTTGGGACTCGGCCTGGCGATTTGCAAGCGCTTAGTCGAATTACATGGCGGCCAGATTGGTGTCAGCTCGTCCGGGCAAGAGGGGGCAGGCTCAACCTTTTATTTCACGCTGCCGGTCTTAGAGGCCTATCCAGGGCTGCCGGTTTATGCGGAAAGTGAAGATTCGGCTCTGGCGACTGGCTTCCGGCGCGTGCTGATTTTGGCGGAGAGCCGGAGCGAGGGCGAGCAACTCTTGGCGCATCTGAGCGGACAAGGTTTTGAAACGCGCTTACATCTTTTGGAGGCGGGAGCGGAATGGTTGTCACGGGTGTGGGAAGTCATGCCCGGTGCGATTGTCTTGGATTTTAAGTTGGCGACCGAGCGGGGTTGGGAAATTCTGAAAGTTCTCAAAGAAAATCCAAAGACTCAACCCACGCCGGTGTTATTTTTCGGGTTGTCACCGGAAGCCAATACCGGCTCTGTCCTGGAAATGGATTATCTGATCAAGCCCATCAGCTCTGATCAATTAGGGGAAGCGCTCGCTCAACAACACTGGCCGGGTGGCGCTCACACGCCGAAAACAATTTTGGTCGTGGACGATGACCCTGGTATTTTGGACATGCATACTCGGATGGTTCAATCCCATTCAGCAGCCTATCGGGTACTCAAGGCGGTGGATGGCCGCGAGGCGTTAAAAATTATCCGAGAGACGCCGCTTGATCTGGTGCTGTTGGATTTGATGATGCCCGGTCTAGACGGCTTCGGCGTTCTGGACGCGATGCGCCAGGGCGAGACGACACGGAACATTCCGGTGATTGTGCTCACTGCGCGCGTCCTGAGTGAAGCTGATATGGCTCGCCTGAACAACGGCGTGGCGACGGTCTTAGGCAAAGGGATGTTTACCGTTCAGGAAACCCTCCGACATATTGAGGGAACCTTGAACCGAAATACTTCCCTGGGAAGTGTGGCGCAGCGCGTGGTGCGGCGCGCGATGGGTTATTTGCACACCCACTATGCCGAAGATATTTCGCGCGAGGCCGTCGCTCAGTATGTCGGCGTGAGTGAGGGCTACTTGACGCGCTGCTTTCGGCAAGAAACCGGCTTGACTTTGGTTACTTATCTAAATCGTTACCGTATCAGCCTCGCTAAAACGCTTCTGGCTGGTAAGACCCACAGCGTTACGGAAATAGCGCTCGCGGTCGGCTTTTCAAACGTCGCCTATTTCAGCCGCGTTTTTCATCGCGAAGTTGGGGTGTGGCCCAGCGAGTATCAACGACGCTAGTTGCTGGTTGTTGGTAGTTGGTGGCTGGCGGTTGGTGGTTGGGATTTGGGGCTTCGCGCTCTTTGCGGTTGGGAGTTATCCCTTTGGCCCTTTGCCCTTGTTACCTTGCTCTTCTTCCTCCACGTTGGTACTAAAAATACAAGAGTTGGTTCTTTCTGTGCATCCCAAGCGCTAGAAGCACCTCTAAGATGGAGGCTGGATTAGCGTACTGTTTTGCCTCACCCCCGGCTCCTCTCCAGAAGCGAAAGTTCCCGCTTCTGGAGAGGGGAGAAGTGCATCGGGCTCTGCTCCCCCTCTCCTGACGACGCATCCTGAGCGGAGCCCCGCGTTTTTTGCGGGGCGTAGTCGAAGGATCGTCGTCAGGAGAGGGGGCCGGGGGGTGAGGCAGGCCGAAGTAAATGCCAGATAAACCTTTCCCCACCGTCGTTTTGGTCGAAGATGACCCGCAAGCCGTTTACCTATTGCAGCGCTATGTGGACTGCACGGGTGGGCGGCTTCTCCACACCCGCTTGTTTGAAAAAGCCCTGAGCCTCGCCCAGCAAGAAAACCCGGATGTTATTTTTATTGATCTGATCCTCCCTGGGACAAGTGGCTGGGAGGTCTTGGAGGGTTTACGCGCGAGCGCGAACCCGCCGCTGCGGGATATTCCGGTAGTGATCTGTTCTTGCCTCCCGGCCCGAGCGCAAAGTTTGGCCGCCGGCGTCGAATTTCTACAGAAGCCCATCTTATATGAAGACTTCTTGACCACCTTGAGCAAACTGGGATTGAATCCGCTGGATCAAGAAAAGTCGTTGGCCGATCTCCAAACCAGCTAGGCCTCGATGACAGAGAAGGGAGGTTCAAATCACAAATAGCGTGAGTCAGACCTGTCAGGTCTAACACTAACTTACTACGAGCCGGATCTCAATCAACCTTATTGATTAGCTATCTGGAAAGGAACCCAGCATGAACAAGCGCTTCGTCAATCTCATCACAGTATTGTCTATTCTTGGATTATTGATCAGCGGTCTCACCCCGGCGCTGGCGGCGCCCGTGAGTCAATCGGGGAACCTGATTCTAAATCCCGAGTTTGATAGCGGTACCACCAACTGGAGCCTGGGGCTGCAAGGCGGCGCGGCCGCTACGATGGCGGTGGTCACGAACGGCGGCCTATCCGGCACCAATTCGCTGAAGGTCACCATCACCAACAGCGGCACCGCGATTTATCATGTCCAATTAAATCAGGCGCGCGGCATCACCAGCGGCAAAACTTATCAGCTCAGTTTCATGGCCAAAGCCGACGCGGCCAAGACGGTTGATTTTCTCATTCAGCAAAACGTCTCGCCGTACACGGTTTATTGGGCTCAGTACACGATCAATTTGACGACGAGCGCTGCCACTTATGGGCCGTATACCTTCAACAGCACGACCACCGACGCGAACGCCGTGCTGCACTTCAACTTGGCCAGTGATGTGGACGATGTCTGGATTGATAAAGTGACCATGATTGATACCGCCGCCGCGACGAATACCCCCACCAATACACCAATCCCACCCACGAACACGCCGACCAATACTCCGGTGAGCGGCGGCGCGTATGATGACGAGTTCAACGTCAGCACCTTGGATGCCAAGTGGAGTTGGGTCCGCCAGGACGCCGCCAATTGGAGTCTGACGGCCGCGCCCGGTTTCATGCGCATCACCTGCCAGACGGGTGAGATCAATGGCACGAACACGACGGCGAAGAATATTCTGCTGGAGACAGCTCCCGCCGGTGATTGGACGGTCATCACCAAAGTGACCGGCAAGCCCAACGCGAACTGGGCGCAGGCCGGTATCCTGGTTTATCAGGACGACAACAACTGGGTCAAGGTTGACCGGTTGTATGACAATGCCAACGTCTTCCAGTTTGCCAAGGAGATTGCTGGGACTTACACCTATCAGAATACCGCGGATGGAATCGCCTCGACCACCTCGTACCTGAAGATTGTCAAAACAGGAACGAGCTACAGCGGCTATTACTCCGCGGATGGGAATACTTATACTCAGGTAGGTACAGCGCAAACAGTTAGCTTGTCTACCATCAAAATTGGTCTGATGTGCTATGGCGGCGCCGGCATCAATGGTGACTTCGATTGGATCCATGTGACCACCGGCATCTCGCCCACGGCTACACCTACCCGAACCAATACGCCCGTCGGGCCGACGAATACCCCCACCAACACGCCGACCGGCGGCTTCTGGCCGACGGGTGTGTTTGTCAACTCGTGGACACCGGCTGATGTCGAGGGCTTTGGAACCTGGCGGGGTCGCGCCTTGAACGTCGTCACCATCTGGCCCGCGCGCCAGCAATGGGCCGATTTCACCAGCGCCGTTCCGGTGTATACCAACTTCACCGGCAAGCCTTATACGATGGTCTATGGAATTCCGCTCATCCCCGAAGCGGCCGGCGCGACGATCGCGCAAGTGGCGGCCGGCACGCACAACCAGAAATTCCGTGATCTGGGCACGACTCTGGTCAACACCGGGCATGGGAGTGCGATCATCCGCTTGGGTTGGGAGTTCAATGGAAACTGGTATGCCTGGGCCGCCTATGATCCGCCGACTTGGAAAGTGGCGTTCCAACAAGCCTCCACTTCGATCAAAGCGACCGCACCGAACGTGAAGATTGACTGGACCGTCAATCGTGGCGCCAGCCAATCCATCCCGAGCGGGAACGCGGCGGATGCGTGGCCCGGTGATGCGTATGTAGATATCGTCGGCATAGATAGCTACGATCATTGGGGCACCTGGAATGATCAGTTGAATGGCAATCAGGGCCTCGCCTATTGGGCCAGCTTTGCGCGCACCCATAACAAGCAGTTCTCAGTGCCGGAATGGGGCATCGTGGGACCGACGCCCGGCAATGGTGATAATCCGTCTTACATCACCAACATGTACAATTTCTTCAACGCCAACAAGGATATTCTTCGCTACGAGGCGTACTTCAACTGCAGTTGCGCCGGTGTGGTGGCCGGGCTTTGGAATCCGAATGACGAGCCCAATGCCTCGGCGCAATATAATAGCCTTTGGTAAGATAAAGAGCTGTTAGTTAAGAGTTAGCTTCTATCCAGGTGGCCCTGGCCAAAAAGGGCAGGGTCACCTGGATAGAATTTTAGTAAAACCTAATTCTCTTAAACTCTGGATAGAGACGATTAAAGATGACTCCCCTCCCGTATCCGTCCCGCGCCGGTTCCGTTGGATGATTTTAAAACTAACGAACGTCCTCCTCCTCAGCCTGTGGGTGGTGTGGGTGGCCGCCTGTGGGACCGTGATACCCAGCCCCACCGTGACGCCTCTCCGCCCCACCGGGACGCCTTCTCCAATTCCCACGGCGACACTGCCTCCCAATGGGAGTTGGGCCTCCGGGGTATTTATCGACTCTTGGACGCCGACTGATGTTGAGGCTTTTGGAGCCTGGCGTGACCGCCCCTTGGATGTCGTTGTCCTGTGGCCGGCGCGCCAAACGTGGGCTGATTTCACCGGGCCTAGCCCGGTCTACACTAATTTCGCCGACCGGCCGTATACCATGGCTTACGGAATTCCACTCATCCCCGAAGATGGTTCAGCCACCCTGGCTGACGTGGCCGCCGGTTCATATAATCAAAATTTCCGCGATCTAGGCACGACCTTGGTCAACAGTGGGCAAGGCCAGTCTATCCTCCGGCTGGCCTGGGAGTTCAATGGCAACTGGTATGTATGGTCGGCCTATGAACCCGACATCTTCATCGCCGCTTTCCAGCAAGCGGTCCTCTCGATCAAAACGACGGCACCCGCCGTCAAAATTGATTGGACTGTCAATCGTGGCACCAGTCAGTCTATCCCGAGTGGCAGAGCCGAAGAGGCGTACCCAGGTGATGCCTATGTGGATATCATTGGCATTGATAATTACGACCGCTGGGGCAACTGGCAAGAACAACTGGCCGGCTCACAGGGATTAAATTATTGGGCCGGTTTTGCCCGGGCCCATAACAAACAACTCTCGGTGCCGGAATGGGGCCTGAGTGGAGATAATCCCAGTTATATCACCCACATGTACGACTTCTTCAACGCCAACCGAGATATTTTGGCCTATGAAGGCTACTTCAACTGCAGCTGTGCGGGAGTCATCGCTGCTCTCTGGAACCCGGTTGATAATCCTAAAGGGTCGGCGGAGTATAACCGTCTCTGGTAAGTTGATAGTTTATTTTTGTTATAAAGTGAGGAACCTCGAGATGTCAAATGCTGTCCAGGGACCCATTCGGGTCAGCGCCAATGGTCGCTACTTTGTAGATCAAGTTGGTACGCCTTTCTTCTGGCTCGGCGATACCAGTTGGCCTCTGCTGACGAAATATACACTCCCCCAGGCGGAAGCCTACCTGGAAAATCGGGCCGCCAAAGGCTTCACGGTCATCCAATGTGTCATCGCCTGGACGGATGAGGATGGGCCATTGCCGCAGGCCAATTCTGCGGGGCAACGGCCGTGGTTGGATAACAACCCGGCTACGCCGAATCCAGACTTCTTTCAACCGATTGATCAACTGGTGAGTTATGCGGCCCAGCGAGGCCTGATCTTAGCGCTCTTACCGGCCTGGGGGCATTTCTTTAAGACAACAAAATCAATCACCGAGGCCAATGCCCAAGCGTATGGTCGGTGGTTGGGTGAACACTATCGCGCGGCTCCGAATGTGGTTTGGGTGAATGGCGGGGATCGAACTCCCACGAGCTTTGAAAATGTCTTTCGTGCATTGGCCCACGGGTTGCGGGAGGGGGATGGTGGCGTGCATCTGATTTCGTATCATCCTGTTGGTGGGCGTTCGTCTTCTCAATACTTTCATCAGGAATCCTGGCTGGATTTCAACATGCTCCAGACCTGGAGCGATTGGTTCCGAGTCCACCCGGCGGTGATGAGTGACGCGCTGCGCACGCCGGCCAAACCCATCGTTCATGCGGAAGGCGCCTATGAGAATGGACCGGAATATCCGACCGGCCCGATCACGCCGCTTATCGTCCGGCGGCAAGCGTGGTGGGCTTTTCTGGCCGGAGGCTTCCACACCTATGGACAGAATCAAATGTGGCGCATGGAGCCGGGGTGGGATCAAACTTTTGATACGCCCGGCGCTGCGCAGGTCGGCTGCTTCAAAAAAATTCTCACCGCGCGTCCGTGGTGGACGTTGGTGCCGGACCAAAGTCTGTTTGCTCAAGGGATCAACTGTGAGCGAACCCTCAACGCCGCCGCTCGGTCAGAAGATGATCAATGGGCGCTGGTGTATTTAAGCAGCCAGTGTACGGTCCGTTTGCCTCTAGACAAAATCGGCGCGCGCGAAGTCCAAGCAACCTGGATCAACCCGCAGACCGGCGAAGAGCACGACGCCGGAAAATATTTAACGGGCAATCGCCAGGGGGCCGTCTTCCCTCAAGGCCAATCTCAATCCTTCACCACCCCGCCGTTTTGGGAGGATGCGGTGTTGAGCTTGACGGCCGTTTAATAAATGAGAACAAAAGAAATGTTCGCGAGTCTCCCGCAAAAAATCTTTTTCACCGCAGAGATCGCTGAGTGCGCTGAGACCGAAAGATTCAAAGTCTGGACTTGCGTAGTCACGGAAGTATTTCACCACCAAGGCACGAAGACACAAAGAAAACAAGAATATTTCTTAGGAGGTTGATAAAACCATGAGCACGATTGCCTTATTTGGAGCGGCGGGAAAAATTGGCACGCGGATCGCCAACCGCTTGCGCGAAGTTAAAGAATATCGCACGCTGTATGTCGAAGCCGGGGAGGCGGGCATTGCCCGCTTGCGTGAACGGGGACTCTCGCCCACTCCGGTCGAAGCCGCGGCTCAGGAAGCCGACGTCATCATCTTGGCTATTCCGGACACGCTGATTGGAAAAGTGGCGACTGAGATCGTTCCGCTCCTCAAGCCAGGGGCGTTGGTCATCTGCCTTGATCCGGCCGCGCCCTACGGCGGCGAACTGCCGGCTCGAGCGGACATCGCCTACTTCATCACACATCCCTGTCATCCGCCGGTCGTTAATGATGAAGAGACGTTGGAAGCGCGTCGTGATTTCTACGGCGGTGTCTTGGCGAAGCAGAGTGTCGTCTGCGCTTTGATGCAAGGCTCGGAGCAAGATTACGTGACCGGCGAGCGAATCGTGCGGTTGATGTTTGCGCCGGTGCTGCACACCCATCGAGTCACCGTGGAGCAGATGGCAATCTTGGAACCGGCCCTCTCTGAGTCCCTCGTCCTGACGGCGATGGTCATCATGCGCGAAGCGATGGATGAAGTCGTCCGCCTGGGTGTCCCGGAAGCCGCGGTCTGGGATTTTGTCTTGGGGCACATCAACATCAATATCGGAATCTTATTCGGCTATGCGGATGCCAAGTTGTCCGATGGCGCGAAAATGGCGGTGGAGCGGGCCAGGACGAACCTCTTCCAACCGGATTGGAAGAAAGTCTTTGAAACCGACCGAGTTATGGCGGAAGTGAAAGCCATCACTCAGGGGCGGGCCAGTGCTGCGCAACGGTAAGATGCAACTGGGCATCAGTTCATATACATTTACTTGGGCGATAGGGGTTCCGGGTCATCCACCGGAGCGGCCCCTCACAGCGATCGGTTTGCTCGAGCGCGCGGCGGAATTAGGTGTGTCACTCGTGCAGGTGGCCGATAATCTGCCGCTGGAACAAGCCTCGGCTGCCGAAGTGGCGGCGTTTCAAAAGCGGGCCGCTGAACTCCAACTCACTCTGGAGTTGGGCACGCGCGGCATTGATCTCGACCATCTGAAAAATTATTTAACGTTCGCGCAGCGCCTGGAGGCCAAACTCTTACGAGTGGTCGTAGATACCGCGAGCCATCATCCCGACGTAGACGCTGTCGTCAACAACCTGAGTCGTTTAGCGCCCAATTTGGAGAAGGCCCGAATCAATCTGGCGATTGAGAACCATGATCGCTTTAGCACGCACGCCCTTGTCGAGATTATGGAACGGATTCACAGCCCAGTCGTAGGTATCTGCCTCGACACGGTGAACTCGTTTGGCGCTTTAGAAGGGCCGGAGGTGGTTTTGGAGCGCCTCGGCCCGTGGGTGATTAACCTGCATCTCAAAGATTTCGTGATCTTTCGCGCCAGCCACTTGATGGGGTTTACGCTGGAAGGCCGGCCCGCCGGAGAGGGGCAGTTGGACATCCCTCACGTGCTGGCGAAATTAAGTACCTTGGGACGCCGGCCCAACGCCATTTTGGAACTCTGGACGCCTCCGGCAGAAAACCTGGCGGCGACGATTGCCAAAGAAGCCGAGTGGGCGGCGCGGAGCCTGGCTTACTTGCGCCAACTGATTCCGAGCGAAACGGCAAGCTAGACCGACGCGGTCTTCGCACCCTGAGCTTGTCGAAGGGCGAGACCGCGTCGGTCTGAGGTCGTAAAGCAAATTGGAGCCCCAAGCATGTTAACTCAAAACGAGTTGTATTCCGGCCAGTCCATGCCGCTGCCTGCGATAAAACATTTGCGCGCCGGCCCGCTGACGATGATCTACCAAGCGGGGGACCTGCGCTATCTCAAGCTTGGCGATCAGGAAATTCTGCGGCGGATTTATGTGGCCGTCCGTGATCAGAATTGGGGAACTGTGCCGCCGGGCCTCTCTAACGTGCGGGAGGAAATTGCCGCCGACTCCTTCCACCTCACTTACCAGGCAGAAAACAAACAGCGCGAGATTGATTTCTTCTGGCAGGCCACGCTCCGGGGTGACGCGCAAGGCACGGTCCACTTCACTTTTGAAGGTCAAGCGCGTTCCACTTTTCTAAGTAACCGCCTCGGCTTTTGCGTGCTGCATCCTATTCGGGAATGCGCCGGCCGAGCGTGTCGAGTCACGCACCCGGATGGTTCAGTGACCGATGGCGTCTTCCCTAAATACATCTCGCCTCACCAACCCTTTTTGGAAATGACCGGCATTGACCATGAAATTCAGCCCGGCGTCTGGGCGGAGGTAATTTTCACCGGCGATATTTTTGAAATGGAGGACCAGCGCAATTGGACGGACGGCTCCTATAAAACTTACTGCACGCCGCTGCGCCTGGGCTTCCCGCACGAGATTAAAGCGGGGACGTGGATCACCCAATCGGTGACGCTCAGGCTCCGCGCCGAGGCGGATCAGAGAAAATGGGCCGCGTTTGCCAATGTCCAGGAAGAGCCGCTCGGCTTTCACATGGAAACCAGCGGTCCGGGCGTCCCGCTGCCTCGCTTAGGGTTGGGAGTCGCCAGCCACGGCCAGCCGCTCAATCCCAAGGAGCTAAATCGCCTGCGCGCGTTAAATCTTTCGCACGTGCGCGTTGATCTCAAACTCTCGGAAGCGGATTATCCGGCCCGGTTGCGTCAGGCCTGGCAGGAAGCTCAGGCGCTGAATCTTTCTTTAGAAGTTGCCCTCTTTCTTTCGGATCAGGCGGAGGCGGAGTTGCAGGCTCTGCGGCATGAGATCGAAGCGATTAAACCTCGTGTTTGGACCTGGTTGATTTTTCACATCGAAGAAAAGTCTACCAGCGAGCAATGGATCAGCTTGGCCCGCCACGCTTTGTCTTCTTATGATGCCCAAGCGCACATTGGCTCCGGCACCAACTCGAATTTCACTGAACTTAACCGTAGCCGTCCACCGGCGCAATCTCTGGACTTGGTCTGCTATTCCGCCAATCCTCAAGTCCATGCTTTTGATAATGCCTCGTTGGTGGAAACACTGGAGACGTTGGCGGATATCGTAGAGAGCGCCCGCCAATTCATCGGATCACTTCCCTTAGCGATTACGCCGATTACTTTAAAGCAGCGCGCCAATCCGGATGCTACTGCCCGGGAGGCTGAACCGGAACCCGGCACACTCCCTCGCTCGGTGGATGTGCGGCAAATGTCACTGTTCGGCGCTGGTTGGACATTGGGCAGCTTTAAATATTTGGCTGAGAGCGGCGTACACAGTTTGACGTATTACGAAACGACCGGATGGCGGGGTGTGATGGAAACAGACGCAGGCTCCTCGTCCTCGGAAATTTTTCGGTCTTTGCCTGGGGCAGCCTTCCCGCTTTACCACGTCTTAGCCGACATCGGTGAATTTGCGGGTGGGGAGATTCTTCCCATTCGCTCAACGCATCCGCTTCAATGTATTTGTGTGGCGTTGAGAAAGTTGGGGCAAACACGGATGATCGTGGCCAATTTGCAAGCCGAAAGCTGTTCGGTCACGGTGACGGGACTGACCACTCAGGTTCGGCTGCGCTATTTGGATGAAACGAATGCATTGGAAAGTATGCAATCGCCCGAAGCCTTTCGATCACCCCTTGGTGAGATGGTCCAAACTCCCGGCCAACTGACGCTGCAACTGAGACCTTACGCTTTAGCCCGGATTGATTTCTAGAGGAAAAATTTTAATCACGAATGACTCGAATTGATTTGCCTGATTGCTGTGAGCTACTTCGCGCGAATAACACGAATTTTTCTTTTATTCGTGTTATTCGCGCGAAGCCTATTCGAGTCATTCGTGATAAACAGGCTTTTGAAAGGATGAGCTTATGGCTGATCTCAAGTTCGCGGTAATCGGGGCCGGGTTCTGGTCAAAATTCCAGATTCCAGCCTGGCGGGAGGTGCCCGGCGCGCAACTCGTCGCGCTGTGCGATTCCGATTTGGCGAAAGCTCAAGCCTTCGCCGAACAGTTCAACATTCCTCGCGTCTACCGGGACGCCGAAGAGATGTTTCAGACCGAAGCCTTAGATTTTGTTGACATCATCGCCGGGGTCTCGGCGCATGCGCCGCTCGTCACCTTGGCGGCCCAGTATAAAGTCCCCGTGATTTGCCAAAAACCGATGGCCCCGGACTATGCGACGTGCGAGCACATGGTTCAGACCTGCCGGCAAGCGGGGATTCCGTTTTTCATTCATGAAAACTTTCGGTGGCAGCCGCCCCTGCGAGCGATTAAAGACTTCTTGGACGCCGGTCGAATCGGCCGGCCGCTCCGGGCCCATTTGCAGTTTGGTCACGGCCCGCTCAAATTCTATGCCAATCAGCCTTACTTAAAGACCGACGCGCATTTTGTGCTCCCGGACATGGGGAGTCATTTTTTGGACTTGGCCCGGTTCTTTTTTGGCGAGCCGCACAGCCTGTATTGCCAATACCATCGCAGCCGGGCCGATTTTGCCGGGGACGATGTGGTCGTGGTCATGCTGCGGATGGCTTCGACGATTTGCTTGTGTGAAATGGGCTGGTTCACCAACACAAAAGTTTACATCGAAGGAACCGAGGGGGCACTGGAATTGAGTAACGACGGCGTTTTGAGCCTCCGCCTCGGTGACGAAGTTTACTCCCGCCGCTATACGCCCGACCGTTATGCCTGGACGGACCCGGATTATGGCTTTAGCCCGCCGAGCAGTGTGGCCTGCAACGCCCATTTGTTGGGGGCGCTAAAAACCGGCCAACCGGCCGAAACCTCGGCCGAAGATAATTTAAAAACTATGCGCTTGGTCTATGCCGCCTACGATTCCGCGGAACGCAATCAAGTCATCCCGATTGATTAATGAAGAGCGAGAAACCTGGTTTCTTGTTCAGAATCCACCGAGGTAGGCGGAAGAGCAAGAAACCAGGTTCCTGGTGAATAAAAGAGTCTCTTTTTATCCTAAAACCCCCGCTAAATACCCCGGTTTATTCAGTCGTTTTGATGTATATTTTTTACGGAATACGCAACACGCAATATGAAGATATTGCGTATTCCGTAAACTGTAATTCGCGCCTCTCCATGACTACAAGGAGCCTAACATGCACCCCCATAGAAAAAAAATAATTTCCGTGTCTGCCAGTACCCTCTGCGTCGCCGGCCTTTTGCTCCTACCCCTGCTGGCGGTGCCCGCTTCCGCTGTTTCCACCCTCTTGTCCCTCGGCAAACCTGCCACCGCTTCTTCCATTCAGCAG
>Ga0075421_100000310_pt1 | contig 48755 bp, 49 predicted proteins | sample SoiMetdeltSBSDD5_FD_75292 | JGI IMG/M metagenome (GOLD analysis project Ga0075421, IMG submission 75292) | Bulk soil microbial communities from a Populus tree surrounding site in Tennessee, USA - Soil MetaG P. deltoides SBSDD5 | ecosystem: Environmental > Terrestrial > Soil > Tree plantation... | reverse complement strand
CACCAGCATCAGCACCGTCACCGCGACCGGGGGCAGCCACGCAAGCGCGCGGAGGACGGGATTCACCGCCCGGCACCGTAGCCGCTGCGTCGCGCGTTGTCAACGCGCGCTTGACAAGCGCGGACGATCGCGTCAACGTCGCCTCCCAACGGGAGGCCCTCCATGAGCCGAGTGCAGCGTAGTGTCGCGTGCATCGTCACCGCCGTCGCTCTCATCGTGCTGGTGGGCAACCAGCCCGCGCCCGGGCAGTCCAAGGCCGGCGCGCGGAAGCTCGACCTCGCCCACATCATCCCGCCCCCGGAGTCGGGCGCCATCGGGTTCAAGCACCTCGCCGACGAGGTGACCAAGCGCTCCAACGGCGCCCTCGACGTGCGCTTTCACGGCGGCACGCTGCTCGGCAAGGAGCTGGAGATCATGGACGCCGTCAAGTCCGGCAACATCGCGCTCGGCACGCCGGTGGGCGCCGCCTGCACGGTGTTCCCCGAGATGTGCGTCTTCCTCACGCCGTACCTGGTGCGGGACTACAACCACGCCTATTCGATGTTCAACGGCGAGATCGGTAAGAGCCTCGACGAGACGTTCCAGAAGAAGTACAAGGTGAAGATCATCTACTTCTACGACTACGGCTTCCGTCACTTCTGGAACAGCAAGAAGCCGATCACCACGCCGCAGGATCTCAAGGGGCTGAAGCTGCGCGTCCAGCAGGGGCGCGTCTTTGCCGACACCGTCAACGGCCTCGGGGCCAGCGCGGTGCCGATGCCCTGGGGTGAGGTCGTGGCGGCCGCCCAGCAGGGGGTGATCGACGGCGCCGACCTGCCGATCTACAACATCAACGCGCTGAAGGTCTACGAGGTCTCCAAGTACGTCTCGATGACCTTCCACAACTACGGGCCGACGCTGCTGGTGATGAACCTGAACGTCTGGAACAGCCTCACTCCCGAGCAGCAGAAGCTCTTCATGGAGGTCGGGCGCGAGGCGCAGAAGAAGGTGCGCGAGCTCACGGAGAGCGTCGACAACCTCGCCAAGGCGAAGGAGATCCTCGAGGCGCGCGGCATGAAGGTGAACGCGGCCGACGTCGCCTCGTTCCGCAAGGTGGCCGAGGAGAAGATCTGGCCGACCTACAAGCAGCAGTACGGCGAGCTCTGGGACCGCGTGACGGCGGCGAAATAGGGAAGGCGGCGAGCATGAAGATCGGCTTCGTCGGACTGGGGCTCATGGGCAGCAGCATGGCCCTCAACGCGCGGGCCGGTGGTCACGAGCTTACCGTGCACGACCTGCGACGTGACGCGGCGGCGCCGCATCTGGCGGCCGGCGCCAAGTGGGCCGACACGCCGCGGCTGGCCGCCGAGGCCGCCGACGTCGTCTTCACCTCCTTGCCCGGACCGCGCGAGGTCGAGAGCGTGGCCCTCGCCGACGACGGTCTGCTGGCCGGGATGCGCACGGGCACGGCGTGGTTCGACCTCAGCACGAACTCGCCGTCGCTGATCCGACGGCTGCACGAGAAGTTCACCGCGCGCGGCCTTCATCTGCTCGACGCGCCGGTGAGCGGCGGCCCCGCCGGCGCCAGGACTCGCAAGCTCGCGCTCTGGGTCGGCGGCGACCGCGGCGTGTTCGATCGCCACAAGCCGGTGCTCGACGCCATCGGCGACCAGGCGATGTACGTCGGACCCATCGGCGCTGGCTCCGTGGCCAAGCTGGTCCACAACTGCGCCGGCTACGCCATCCAGACGGCGCTGGCGGAGGTCTTCACGCTCGGCGTGAAGGGTGGCGTCGATCCGCTCGCGCTGTGGCAGGCTGTTCGCCAGGGCGCCCTCGGGCGCCGGCGCACGTTCGACCGCCTGGTCGACCAGTTCCTGCCCAACAGCTACGAGCCGCCGCAGTTCACGCTCCGCCTCGCGCACAAGGACGTGACGCTCGCCACCGAGCTCGGCCGCGAGCTCGGCGTGCCCATGCGCATCGCCAATCTCGCGCTCGCCGAGATGACGGAGGCCTTGAATCGCGGCTGGTCGGAGCGCGACTCGCGCGTGCCGATGGTGCTCCAGAACGAGCGCGCTGGCGTGACCATCGAGGTTCCGAAGGACAAGCTGAAGGAAGCGCTCGATCGCGACGGCTAGATCTCGTGGTCACCGGCCCATCATCTGTCGCGGCAGCCACAGCGCGAGATCGGGGACGAGGAACAGGAGCGCGATGAGCACGATCATCAGCACGACGTACGGCGTCGTCCCGTACATCATGTCGCGCGCGGTGGCGCCGGGCGTCAACCCCTGGATGACGAAGAGGTTCAGGCCGACCGGCGGGGTGATGAAGCCGATCTCGAGCCAGACGATCATGATGATGCCGAACCAGATCGGATCGAAGCCCAGCCCGGTGATCAGCGGGAAGAGGATCGGCAGCATGATGATCATCACCGAGAGCTCCTCGAGCGCGTAGGCGATCACCAGGAGGAAGGCGAAGACCACGGTGAAGAACGCCCACCGCGGCATGTCGAGACCGACGACAGAGTTCAGCAGGGCCCTTGGCGTGCCGATGAGCGCGATGACGTGCGAGAAGACGGAGGCGAAGATGATGATGAGCATCACCATCGACGTCGTGCGCACCGTTGAATGGAAGGCGTCGCGCAGCGTGCGCCAGGTGAGCTTGCCGCCGACGGCCGCCAGGAGGAGGCTCACCGACGAGCCGAGCGCGGCCGCCTCGGTCGGGGTCACGATGCCGACGTACATCGAGCCCAGCACCACGATGATGAGCAGCGCGACCGGCGCCACTTCGTAGAAGGACCGCAGCTTCTCGATCAGCCCGCCCTGGTCCTCGGCCACTCGCGGCGCCCGTTCCGGCCAGATCATCGCGTAGCCGACGACGAAGCTCGCGAACAGCAGTGCCAGCACGATGCCCGGGACGATGCCGGCCATGTAGAGATGGCCGATGGAGGTCTCCGTCATCACACCGTAGATGATCATCGGGATCGACGGCGGGATCAGGATGCCCAGCGTTCCGCCGGCGGCCAGCGAGCCGCAGATCAACGGACGATAGTAGCCGCGCCGCTCCATCTCGGGGATGGCGATCATGCCGATGGTGGCCGCGGTGGCCACGCTCGAGCCGGAGACGGCCGCGAAGATCGCGCACGAGAAGATCGAGGCGACCGCGAGGCCGCCGGGAAGAAAGGCGACCCACCGGGCGACCGCGGTGTAGAGCCCGCGCCCGATGCCCGAGTGCAGCAGGATGCCGCTCATGAACACGAACAGGGGCACGGCCACGAACGAGAAGCTGGTGGCGTTGGTCCACGCGATGGATCCGACCACGCCGAGGCCGATGGTCCAGCCCTTCAGGTACAGCAGCCCGGCCACGCCGACGACGCCGAGCGCCAGCGCGATCTCGAGACCCATGGCGAAGAGCAGGAAGAGCGCCGCGATCAGAAGGGTACCGAGCAGCGCCTCGCTCACTCGGCGGTCTCCGGGGACGGTACCTCGTCGGGACGGGACGAGCGCAGCGCGCGCACGTGCGCGGCAAGGGCGACGAGCATGACGGCCGCGAGGAGGGCGAGTCCCAGCGGAATGAGCGCCATCGGCGCCCACAGCGGATAGAGCATGACGGCGGAGACGCGACCATAGCGGTAGGCGGTCAGCGCCGACTGCGCCGTCGTCCAGATGACGACGGCGAGAAACACGACACCGAGCACGAGCCCGGTCACGCGCAGCCACGTCCGCGTGCGGCCGGGCAGGCGGCCGGTGACGAGGTCGACGCGCACGTGGCCGCCCGTGCGGAACGTGTAGGCGAGGCCGCCGAAGATGACGAAGAGCTCGAGGAAGCTCGCGACCTCGTCCACGAACAGCTGGGGCTCCTCGAAGAAGAAGCGCATGGCGACGTCGTACGTGATCAGCGCCACGATGGCCAGGACGGCGACGCCTGCCAGCGTGGACGCCGATCGCGCGAGGCGTCCCATCACCGGCGTGCGGCGATCAGCGGCCGAGCGCCTTCATCGCCAGCTCGAGGCCCCGCTTGCCGTCGGGGCCGGTGCGCGACAGCCAGGTGTCCCACGACGCCCGCGCCAGCTTGCGGGCTTTTTCGAGCTCTTCCTTCGGCGGATCGACCACCGTCATGCCGAGCTCCGGCAGCCGCGTGCGCACGCGCGCGTCGAAGGCGGCGGCATCGGCCCACTCCTTCTCCTCGAGGTTCAGCTCCTTCACGGCGTCGAGCACGACCTGCTGGAGGTCCTTTGGCAACGCGTCCCACGCCTTCTGATTGGCGACCAGCCACTCCTGCGCGGCGCCGGCGATATACCAGTAGTCGAGGTACTTGGCGACCTCGAAGAACTTCATCGGCTCTGCGTTGGTGGCCGACGTCATGGCGCCGTCGACGGTCTTCTTCTCGAGCGCGGTGTAGACCTCGCCGAACGCGATGTTGATGGGCGCGCCGCCGAGCAGCCGTGTCACGTTCGCGGAGTCGGCGCCGTACACGCGGATCTTCTTGCCACGCCAGTCGGCGACGGTACGGATGGGCATGGTCGAGAAGAGCTGTTGCGATGGCCAGGTGTTGATCGCGAGCAGCTTCAGGCCCTTCTTGGCGAGCATCTCGGTGTAGAACGGCCGGAGCTGCATGGCCGCTTTCTTGTGCTCCTCGATGCTGGAGGTCATGAACGGCAGCTCCAGCGGTCCCATCTCCAGCAGCACGTCGGTCAGATACGACGCGAGGACGGTGCCGATCTCGCTGCGACCGTCGAGCACGGCCGGGATCAGCTCCGGACCCGGGTAGAGCGATGACGCGGGGTGGACGCGGATCTCCATCCGTCCACCGGACTTCTCCTTCACCTTCGCGCCCCACGCCTGGTAGTTCACCGTGTGGTAGTACGTCGGCGCCGCCACCGTCGGCAGGTTCCAGACGATCGACTTGGCCTGCGCCGTCGCCGGCGAGGGGGCGAGCGCCGTTCCGCTCACGAGCAGGACGACGACGATCAGCAACGAGATGATTCGAGTCAGATTCATGACGGTCCTTTCATAACGGCTGGACGAGCTGGCTGATGATGTGAGGGAGCGCCTGCTCCGCCTTGCGCCGCTGGTCGACGGCGGTCTCGCCACCCTTGCGGTGCGGAATGACCGCGAGCGCGAGGTCCGGGCAGTCCTGGAGCCGCGCCTGCGTGAGCGCGGCGTTCTCGAAGTTGTCCCAGACGATGGTCACGGTGTGGAGGCCTCGCTTCTCCAGGGCCGCGGCGTCGAGCACACTGCCCGACGTGCACGACCCTCAGAGCCCGATGCCGACCACCGCCACGTCGCTGGCGGCCGCGTCGTCGAGCAGCGCCGGCGGCGACGGCGCCGTGCCGGACGGCTTCACCAGCCGCCGCACCTTGGCGCCCGTCCGCTCGGTCAGGAGCGTTTCGAGGTGGGTCGTGAACGGGATGTCGAGGTTGTCGTCCACGAGCGCGATCCGGATGCCGCTCAGGGCGCGGGGCCGCGTCTTCGCAGGCCGGGATGCGGTGGCGGCCGGCCACACGGGACTCAGGAGCTCCATTCGATCCTCCGGGTGACGGCGAAGCCGCCGAAGCCGCCCCAGCCCGGCAGCACCGCCGCGAAGTAGCTGCGTCCGCCGGCCACGACGATGTGGATGTCGTCCGGCGTCGCGGTGACGGGCAGGCGCGTGGTCGGATTGTCGAGATCGTAGCGATGGGGATAGCGGCCGGCATCCCGCTCCATCTTGCGGAACTGCTCGTGCACGACACCGCAGGCGCGCACGTCGGCGAGCCGCCGCCGGGCATGCTCCCAGAGATAGTGCCGGATGTCCGCCTTCGACCAGCCACGCCTGGCGAACTCCTCGGCGTTCAGCGGGTTCAGCGTCACGAGCGTCTGACCGAGCACGTGCACGTTGTTGTTCCCGAGCGCGCACATCGAGTCGGTGAGCACGTGCAGCATCTCCTCGGGCGTGCCATAGCAGAAGACGCTGTGCGGCGCCTCGCACGCGAACACCGTCACCGCGTCCGAGCCGTCCGGGCACCCGCGCTCGACGTGCAGCGGCCGCCACGGGTTGTCTTCCTCCTCCTCGGCGATGCAGAACGCGTACTCGCCCGGGTGCGAGAGCGTCGACTTGTCGGTGTCCCACGGGAACGCGCCGCCGAGGTTCCAGAGCGCCAGCCGCACGGCGCGGCCGACGGCGGCGTTGGCGCGGTAGCCGTTGCCGAAGACGCCGTCGCGCGAGTTGAAGCCGAGCCGCCGCGCGATCGGGCCGTTCACGATCACGAGCGACACGCACATGTGCGTGGTCTGCAGCACGCCGTTCAGATTGTGGGTGGGCTCGAGCATCGCCTGCATGGCGGCGATGACGACGGGAAAGTGCTCCGGCAGGCAGCCGCCCATCACCGCGTTGATCGCAAGCTTCTCGATGGTGGCCGGGCCGCCCTTCGGCGGCACCGCGCCCAGCGAGTGCTGCGGGTCGCGCAGGCTGGCGGCGATCATCGCCTCGACGCGCCGCCGCGTCGGCAGCACGATCGGCAGGCCGTCGGTCCACCCGCGCTCGTAGAAGAGCTCGACCGCCTCGTCGTAATCCTCGACGTTGAGCCGCTCCGAGACGAGATCCATAGGAAGTGCGCCGCGAGTGTAGACTACCGAGCCGTCATGCACCAGTCCCGTCTGCTCGACGGCATCCGCGTGATCGACGCCGCCAGCTTCATCGCCGGGCCCGTGGCCACGACCGTCATGGCCGATTTCGGCGCCGACGTCATCAAGATCGAGCCGCCGGGCGGTGACAGCTATCGGATCCGGAACACGGGCTACCCGGCGAGCGCCTACAACTTCCCGTGGATCGTCGACAATCGCAGCAAGCGCGCGGTGGCGATCGACCTGCGCCGCCGCGAGGGCCAGGACGTGCTGCACCGTCTCGTGCGCGGTGCCGACGTGTTCGTCACCAACGCGCCGCTCGACGGGCGCGCGCGCCTCGGCGTGCGCTATGAGGACCTGGCCGTCCTCAATCCACGGCTGGTCTACGCGTCGGTGACGGCCTATGGCGAGCGCGGCAACGAGGCCGCCCGGCCCGGCTTCGACAGCACGGCGCTGTGGGCGCGCACGGGACTGATGGATCTGGTACGGCCGTCGCCAGAGGCGCCGCCGTCGCGCTCGCTGCCCGGGATGGGCGATCATCCGACGGGCATGACGCTCTTCGGCGCCATCATGGCCGCGCTCTACCAGCGCGAGCGCACGGGCCGCGGCACCATGGTGTCGACGTCGCTGATGGCCAACGGCCTCTGGTGGAACGCCATCCAGGTCCAGGGCATCCTCTGCGGCGCCCGCACGGTGGTGCGGCCGCCGCGCGAGCAGTCGGTGAGCGCGCTCGCCAATCTGTATCGCTGCCGCGATAACCGCTGGTTCCTGATGTCCCTGACCGCCGACGAGCGGCGGTGGCCCGACCTCGCGGCGTGTCTGGAGCGCTCCGATCTCGCCGCCGATCCGAGATTCGCGACGATCGAGAGCCGGCGTGCCAACGCGCGCACGCTGATCGCCATCCTGGATGACGTGTTCGTCAGGAAGGACTGGGCGGAGTGGCGTGCAGCCCTCGAGCGCAGCGGCATCGCCTTCGGCGTGGTCGGCACGCTCGACGATGTCGTCGGCGATCGGCAGATGGTCGACAGCGGCGCGCTGGTGCCGATCGAGGACCCACGGGCCGGCGCCACGCTGACGGTGAGCAGCCCGTTCGAGATCGACGGACAGCCGAAGACGAAGCCGTCGCTCGCACCCGCCGTCGGCGAGCACACGACCGAGGTCCTGCGCGAGGCAGGCTTCACCGAATCCGAGATCGAGCGCCTGTTGCGAACCGGCGTGGTGGCGCAGGGCGGCTCGCCACAGCCATGCTAGCATCGCCGGGCGGTGTGCTCGTGAGGAGCCGACCGCAAAGGAGCGCGATATGAAAGCAGCCGTTCTGTACAAGCCGAACATGGGGCTCGAGGTGGTCGAGGTCGAGCAGCAGGGACCGCAGGCCGGCGAGGCGCGCGTGAAGGTCAAGGCGGCCGGCGTCTGCCACAGTGACTGGCACATCATGAACGGCGACTGGCCGCTGCCGCTGCCGATGGTCCTCGGTCACGAGGCGGCCGGCATCGTGGAGACGGTCGGCGCCGGCGTCACGAACGTGAAGCCCGGCGACCACGTGATCTTCTCCTTCCGGCCGCACTGCGGGCGCTGCCTCTACTGCTCGATCGGCCGCACGATCCTCTGCGACGGCCACAACGACACCCCGCGCTGGGTGATGTTCGACGGCTCCCACCGTCTCAAGCGAGGCGGCGACGAGATCAAGCAGATGGCGCGCATCGGCACCTTCGCCGAGCAGGTGGTGTGCCCGGCGGAGCAGCTCGTCTCCATCAAGAAGGAGATGCCGTGGCCGCAGGCGGCCCTCCTCGGCTGCTGCGTGCCGACGGGCGTCGGCGCCGTCACCCGCTGCGCCGAAGTGGAGCCCGGCGCCTCGGTGATGATCGTCGGCTGCGGCGGCGTGGGACTCAACGTGGTGCAGGGCGCACGGCTGGCCGGCGCCGGTGCCATCGTGGCCGTGGACCTGCTCGACAACAAGCTCGAGTTCGCGAAGAAGTTCGGCGCGACCCACACCGTGAACGCCTCGAGGACGAACGCGGTCGACTTCGTGCGCGGCCTCACCGGCGGGCGCGGGGTGGACTACGCGTTCGACGCCATCGGCGGGGAGGCCACCACGCTGCAGATCCTCGACGCCGTGCGCCCCGGCGGCACCGCCGTCATCGTCGGCATGGCCGCCATGAACGTGCGCGCGCCGATCACACCGTACATGATGGCGCTCCAGGAAAAGTGCATCAAGGGGACGATGTACGGCTCCGTCCGCCCGAACCTCGACTTCCCCTGGCTGGTGGACCAGTACCTCGCCGGCAACCTGAAGGTCGACGAGCTGGTGAGCCGGACCTACAAGCTCGAGGAGATCAACGACGGCTTCGCGGCGCTGCGGTCTGGCCAGGTCGCGCGCGGCGTCGTCGTGTTCTAGCTGGATGGGCCGAGTTGTCTACGCGGCGGCGATGTCCCACGTCCTGCATCCGCCGTACTACGAGAAGAACGTGGGGCCGCACGGCAAGAGGCTCGTCGAGGAGCTCATCGCCATCGTGCGCGAAATGGGCGATAAGCTGGCGGCCCGTCGGCCCGACGCGCTGGTGGTGATCGCCGACGATCATCTGAACGTGTTCTCGTTCGACGCGGTGCCCGCGATGTGCGTGCGGATCGGCCGCTCGGTGCAGCGCATGGCGCAGGAGGGCGCGATCGAGTTCGATCGCGCCCTCGACGGTCTGGCCGAGCGCTATCCCGTGCACGAGGTGCTCGCCAACCGCATCCTGGAGGACGGCCTCGACGCCGGCTTCGACTTCGCGGCCTCGTGGTCGGCGCCGCTCGATCATGCGTTTCTCTCGCCGCTCACGACACTGTACGGGGACCGCCCGATACCGCCGCTCGTCCCGTTCTGGGTGAACTGCTTCGTGCAGCCACTCCCGCGCGCCGACCGCTGCTTCGCCGCCGGGAAGCACATCGCCCGCGTGATCAGGGATGGGCCCTGGAACGTCGCGCTGATCGCCACCGGCGGCCTCTCGCACTTCCCCGAGCTTTCGATGGCGCGGGTCGGCACCTCCGACGTCGAGTTCGACCGTCGCATCGTCGGCTGGATGGAGCGCGGCGACTACACGGCGTTGACGGCATTGAGCACGCGCGAGCTTCACGAGTCGGGCTCGCACGAGCTGCTGAACTGGCTCGTGCTGATGGGCGCCGTCGCGCCGGCGCGCGGGCGCGTGAGATTCTTCGGGGAGATGGGTCGCATCGACCTCGCCGCGGTGGACTGGCCCGACGCGTGAGCCGCTACGATCTGAACGTCGTGCTCTATCGGCTCAAGAAGGACCGGGCATTCCGCGAGCGGTTCAAGCACGATCCCGACCGCGCGCTCGCCGATGTCGACCTCACGGATGAAGAGCGCGACGCGTTCGTGCGCTGGAACCCGCGACGACTGAACGAGCTCGGCGGGTCTTTACACCTCGTGCTGTCGATCCCGGATCTCGCCGCGCACTAGCGGCCAGCGCCCGTTCGACGGGCCGCGTTTATGCCGGTCGACACCGTGAAATCTCGCACGAGGTGACATTTTCACGGAGCAGTGCACCGGCGCCCACCCCCCATTTGACACCGTCCCCGTTTGCTGGCACCATGCCCGGCACGATGTTGACGCGGTCCCTGGAGCTGCTACTGCGATAACGGCGAGCGCCGAGTGCGCGCGCTCGCCGAGACCTCCTGCGCCCGACCGGGCCGGGAGGTTTCGTGTTTTCAGGGGCCGGAAGCCAAGAGGAGCCAGGAGATGACGCCACCGCCAGTGACGCCCAAGCGCATGCCGTTCGACAGGTACCGTCCGTTCGTCCCGGTCGACCTGCGCGACCGGACGTGGCCGGACAAGAAGCTGACCAAGGCGCCGCGGTGGTGCTCGGTGGACCTGCGAGACGGCAACCAGGCTCTGATCGATCCCATGGATCCCGAGCGCAAGCGGCGGATGTTCGAGGCGCTGGTGCGCATGGGCTTCAAGGAGATCGAGGTCGGCTTTCCTTCCGCGTCGCAACCGGATTACGATTTCGTCCGCCTGCTCATCGAGGAGGACCTCGTCCCCGACGACGTCACCATCCAGGTGCTGACCCAGTGCCGGCCGGAGCTGATCGAGCGGACGTACGAGTGCCTTCGCGGCGCCCGCCGCGCCATCGTGCACTTCTACAACTCCACGTCGATCCTGCAGCGCCGGGTCGTGTTCGGGCTGGACAAGCCGGGGATCGTCGACATCGCGGTGAACGCGGCGCGGCTCTGCAAGAAGCTGGAGGCGACGCTGCCCGGGACCGACGTGTTCTACGAGTACTCGCCGGAGAGCTACACGGGCACCGAGGTCGACTTCGCGGTGGAGATCTGCGAGGCGGTCATGGACGTCATCGAGCCGACGTCCGACCGCAAGATCATTTTGAACCTCCCGGCCACGGTCGAGATGTATAGCCCGAACCTGTACGCGGACACGATCGAGTGGTTCCTGCGCCATGTCTCGCGCCGCGACCGCGTCATCCTCTCGCTCCACCCGCACAACGATCGCGGCTGCGCGGTGGCGGCGACGGAGCTCGGCGTGCTGGCCGGCGCCGAGCGCGTGGAGGGCACGCTGTTCGGCAACGGCGAGCGCACCGGCAACGTGGACGTGGTCACGCTGGCCATGAATCTCTTCGCGCAGGGCGTCGACCCCAAGCTCGACATCTCCGACATCGACGGCCTGCGCCGCATCGCGGAGCACTGTAACCGCTTGCCCGTGCACCCGCGCCATCCGTACGTCGGCGACCTGGTCTACACGGCCTTCTCGGGCTCCCATCAGGACGCCATCAAGAAGGGAATGGAGGCGCTGCCGCGCGACTACAAGGTCTGGGAGGTCCCGTACCTGCCGATCGATCCCAAGCACGTGGGCCGCACCTACGAGGCGGTGATCCGCGTCAACAGCCAGTCGGGCAAGGGCGGCGTCGCGTACATCATGAAGGCCGAGCACGGCTTCGACCTGCCGCGGCGCCTGCAGATCGAGTTCTCGAAGACGATCCAGACGATCACGGAGGACAGCGGCACGGAGATCAGCCCGAAGGACATGTGGCAGGCGTTCGAGAACCAGTACCTGCGCGGCGACTGGCAGCTGGACACGCACGAGGAGATCTCCGCCAACGGCTCGACGCGCATCACCGCGCAGCTGTCCGTGGCCGGCAAGAAGCAGACGGTGACCGGCAACGGGAACGGTCCCATTGCGGCATTCGTGGATGGGCTGCGGAAGGGCCCCGGCGTCGAGATCGACGTCGTCGACTATGCCGAGCACGCGCTTGGCCAAGGCGCAGATGCCGGAGCGGTCGCGTACGTCGAGACGGTGGACGGTGAGGGGACGACGCGCTGGGGCGTCGGCGTCCACTCGAACATCGTGACGGCGTCGCTGCGCGCGGTGCTGTCGGCGCTCGCGCGCCGCGGCGCGCGCCGGGACGCCTAGACGGACCCGCCGGCGTTCGCGTACCATCGGCCGCCATGAGCGCGACCGCGCGGGCGGCCAGGCTCGGCGGTGTGAAAGGAGTCCCGATGATCTACGAGATCCGGACGTACCAGCTCGCTCCCGGCAGCCAGGCGGAGGTCGAGAAGCGCTACGGTGAGGCCTATCAGTACCGGAAGAAGTATTCCGAGCTGACGGGGTTCTTCCACACCGAGATCGGGCCGCTGAACGAGATCATCCACATCTGGCGCTACAACGATCTCGCCGAGCGCGCGCAGATCCGGGCGGAGGCCGCGAAGGATGCGAACTGGCCGCCGAAGATCCAGGAGTTCATCCGCAAGATGACGTCCGAGATCGTGGTGCCGTTCGGCTTCGTGCCCCAGGTGCAGCCGGGCAAGCTGGGACCGATCTTCGAGCTGCGCTACTACACGCTCAAGGCCGGCAAGCTGCCGGAGCTGGCAAAGTCGTGGGAAGGGGCGCTCGCCGAGCGCATCAAGATCTCGCCGATCGTCCTTGCGGGCGGGGTGGAGTTCGGGAAGGCCAACGGCTTCGTCCACATCTGGGCGTACTCGAGCCTCGATCAGCGCGCGCAGATTCGCGACGAGGCGCGCAAGCGCGGTGTGTGGCCGCCTCCGGGCGGCGGCGACCGCCTGGTCGAGATGAAGAACAAGATCATGCTGCCGTCCGCGTTCTCGCCGCTGCAGTAGGTGGCATAGAGGAGCGCCCCGGTTCCACCGGGGCGCTTAGGCAATCTTGATGATCCCCTTGTCCACTTCCTTGAAGCGCTCGCTTACCTGAGGATCGTGTCCGGCCACGATCAACTTCTCCTTGCCGGCCAGCTCGTGAATCGTCTCGAACGCCGTCAGCATCTCGGGCAGGTTGGTGATGATCTGCACCGGCTGTCGCGTCTCGACGTTGTGATAGAAGTGCGAGGCGTCGGAGGTGAGCACGACGGTACCGCGCGCGGTCTGCACGGTCACGATCTGCAGTCCCGCCGTGTGGCCGCCGACGCGGTGCACGCGGATGCCGGGCAGCACCTCGCGATCGCCTTGCAGGATCCTGACGCGCCGGCCGTAGTTGAGGGTGACGAGTCCCGCCAGCGCCTCGACGTTGGCGGATCCGCGGAACGCCGGCGTGCTGCCGAACGGGCCCGTCCAGAACGCGACCTCGTCGTGCTGGATCCAGTACTCCGCCTTCGGAAACAGGCTGTGGCCAGCCCAGTGGTCGTAGTGCAGGTGCGTGATGAGCGCGACGGGAATCTGGTCGGGCTTGAAGCCGGCGTGCTGCACCATCTCGGCGGGCGTCACGTAGTTGCGGATCTGACGGGCGCGCGCCTCGTCCGCGAGGAAGCCGGTGTCGACGAGGATCGGGTAGGGCCCGCCGAGGATCAGCCACACGAAATAGTGGAGCGTCAGGGTCTCGTGCGACGACTCGCGGTAGAAGAACTGGCACTTCGTCGTGTCTCGCTCCGCGTACTTCAGCGCGTAGACTTCATACATGTCTCACCTCTGTCCGGCCGTTGTGAAAGGAGCTGTCCGTGAGCATACCCAAGACCGCCTCGACTGCTCGCAGCGAAGTCCGTCAGGTCGCGCCCCGGCTCATCGAGCTCACCGAATCCGTGGTGTACGGCGATATCTGGGAGCGGCCGGGCCTGTCCAAGCGCGATCGAAGCCTCATCACCGTGGCCGCGCTGGTGGCGATGTACCGCGGCGACCAGCTCGCCGGCCATCTCGAGCGCGCGCTGGCCAACGGCGTGACGCGCGAGGAGATCGGCGAGCTGATCACGCATCTCGCCTTCTACGCCGGATGGCCGACGGCGATGACCGCTGGCCGCATCGCGAAGAAGGTCTTCGACGAGACGCCGCGCTGAGGTGAGCACCTAGCGCAGGACCGCGGTCTTGTGGCGCTCGATCAGGGCGAAGTCGATGGCGGCGCCGAGGCCGGGGCCGTCGAAGGCGTGGACGTAGCCCTCGCGGTCGATCTCGATGTCGCGCTCCAGGCCGTATTTCTGCGCGCCGGCCGGCAGGAGCACCTCGAACATCGACGTGTTCTTGATGGCCATGATCACGTGGAGGTTCGCCACGTTGTTGAGCGAGTTGCCGCCGTGGTGGACCTCGTAGTTCATGTGGAATGCCTCGGCCAGGTGGGCGGTCTTCACCAGCGCGGTGATGCCGCCCTTCACGGCCACGTCGCCCCGGAGGTAATCGGTCGCCTGCGCGGTGAGCCACGGCGCGTAGGCGGTGAAGCCGCCCGGGCTGTACTCGGTGGCCAGGATCGGAATGTGGAGGTGCTGCTTCAGCTTGACGTAGTTGTAGAGATCATCGTCGGCCAGCGGGTCCTCGTACCAGTGATAGCCGAGCTCCTCGATTGCGCGGCCGACGCGCAGCGCTTCCGGATACTGATACGACCACGTCGAGTCCAGCATGAGGCGGACGCCGTCGCCGACGGCGCGCCGCACCGCGCGGCAGATCTCGATGTCGCGCTCGGGCACCGTCGGCGGATGGATCTTGTAGGCCGTCCATCCCTCCGCCTTGAAGCGCAGCGCCTCGTCGACATACGCTTCCGTCGACGGCAGTACCGCCGAGCTCGCGTAGGCGTGGATGCGCTGGCGATAGGTGCCGAGCAGCCGGTGAATCGGCTGGTTCATGGCCTTGCCGGCGAGGTCCCAGAGCGCGATGTCGACGGCGCCGATGGCACGGATGGTCGTGTTGCGATTCCGCTTCCACGCCTCCTGGTAGAGCCGCTCGCGCTCCAGCGCGTCCTGACCGACGAGGATCGGCTTCAGGAACTGGATCAGCGACTGGCCGTCCAGATGCGCGCCCCGCATGGCCGAGCCGAGGAAGGCGTGTCCGCGCAGGCCGGCGTCGGTGTCGATCGACAGCAGACCGAGCTGGCTGGCGCCGGCGGCGCGGCTCATCTGCCCGTAGGTCGTCGGCGGGATGTCGCGCCATTCGAACAGCGTCAGGCTCACGTCGGTGATCTTCATGGGCGGCTAGTCCACCACGTCCGGAGTCTGCCGGCAAGCTGGGTTAGAATCCCTGCCACCTGACGGGAGGACGTGGATGGATTCGACCGACCTTTGCTACACCCCGGCCACCGAGATCGCGCGCCTGATCCGCGCCCGGACCCTCTCGCCGGTCGAGGTGACGCGCGCCGTGCTCGAGCGGATCGAGCGCGTGAATCCCGCCGTCAACGCGTACTGCACGATCACCGCCGATCTCGCCATGGACGCCGCCCACGCCGCCGAGCGCGCGGTCATGCAGGGCGAGCAGCTCGGCCCGCTCCACGGGGTGCCGTACTCGGTGAAGGACCTGAACTTCACGAAGGGTGTGCGGACCATGGGCGGCTCGTTCATCTTCGAGCATCGCGTGCCGGACACCGACGCGCCGCTCGTGCGGCGGCTGAAGGCGGCCGGCGGCGTGCTGGTCGGCAAGACGACGAGCCCGGAGTTCGGCTGGAAGGCGCTCGGCGATAGCCCGCTCACCGGGATCAGCCGGAATCCCTGGAACGTCGGCATGACGACCGGCGGCTCGAGCGCCGGCGCCGGCGCCGCGGCCGCGGCGGGCCTGGCTCCGCTCGCCCAGGGCTCCGACGGCGCCGGCTCGATCCGGATTCCCGCGTCGTTCTGCGGCGTCTACGGCTTCAAGCCTTCGTACGGCCGCGTGCCCAACTGGCCGCTGTCGAACAACGATTACTCCTCGCACAACGGGCCGATGACCCGCACCGTGGCCGATGCGGCGCTGATGCTGTCCGTCATCGCCGGCCCCGACGACTGGGATCGCTCGGCCCTCGACGCGCCACCCGAGGATTACGTCGGCCGCCTCGCGCGGAATCTGCGCGGCGTGCACGTCGCCTTCAGCCCGAACCTCGACGTCTTGACCGTCGATCCCGACGTCGCCCGGATCGTGCGACAAGGCGTGCGCGTGTTCGAAGAGCTCGGCTGTGTCGTCGACGAGGTGAAGCCGGGCTTCGCCGACACGCGCGAGCTGATCCGCATCATGTGGTCCGCGCACGAGGCGGGGAACCGCGCGGCATTTCTGCCGCAATGGCGCGAGCGCATGGACCCCGGGCTGGTGGCGTGCATCGAGGCGGGCAGCCGGTACGGCGCGGTCGAGTACGTCCAGGCGCGCGAGCGCAAGATCGCCTTCTGGGACACCGTGCGCCCGCTGTTCGAGCGCTACGAGTTCCTGCTCACGCCGAGCGTCTCGGTGCCGGCGTTCGAGTGTGGCCGGCTCAATCCCGCCCATTTCCGCCAGCACGAGTGGGACTGGTTCGACTGGGCCTCGTTCAGCTATCCGTTCAACTTCACCGGTCAGCCAGCGGCGACCGTGCCGGCCGGATTCACCGCGGCCGGGCTGCCGGTCGGGCTTCAGATCGTCGGGCGGCGCTGTGCCGATTTGAGCGTGCTCCAGGCGTCGGCGGCGTTCGAGGCGGCCCGCCCGTGGGCCGACCGGCGGCCCGTCGTCGCGTGACCCGGCCCGCGTGATGCGCGAGGTCGTCTTCGCACTCGAGTTCCGCGGCCGCGCGGTCGCCGATGCCGACGGCACGCGGCGAGCCCGGAGCACGGCGCCGAGCAGACGCTGACCACCGTACTCGGCGCCGACGGCGTGCACGCCGAGACGAAGCCCGTGGACGGCGAGGAGGCCGTGCTCGAGTCGGTTGTCGAGCGATTCGCCGACGGCAGCTTCGTGGAGGACGGCAGCATCACGTACGGACCGGCCGGCAGCGTGACGTTCGCGACGGTCGGACGCGGCACGGTGGCGCCTGCGCCGCTTGCCGGCTGGACGAGCGGCGCCGTCCTGTGGACGGTGACGGGAGGGCGTGGGATGTTCGCGGGCGCGACGGGACTGATCACATCGAACTTCACCGTGAGCGCGCAGGGCGCGGTGGTGGATCACCACGTTGCGCGCCTGTACCTGGCATAGGAGTCGCACATGCTGGATCTGATCGTCCGCGGGGGTGACGTGGTGACGCCGGCTGGCGTGGGGCGCTGGGACGTGGGCGTGGAGGGCGAGCGCATCGTCGCTGTCGGGGAGTCGCTGGGCCAGGCCGGACGTGTGATCGACGCCACCGGCAAGATCGTCGTGCCGGGCGGCGTGGAGCCGCACACGCACCTCGCGCACTTCGTCTCGATGCATCCCGACGAGAACCTGCACACGCTCGGGCCCGAGGACGACACGCGCGGCATGGTGTTCGGCGGCACCACCACGCACGTGGACTTCTGTTTCGTGCGGCCCGGGACGTCGGTCGCGCAGGCCATCGAGCAGCGAACGGCGCGCTGGAAGGGCAACTCCTACACCGACTACTCGTTCCACGTCTGTCTGCAGGGCGCGCTGCCGATCCCGCTCTTCGACCAGCTCCAGGACGCGATCGCCGAGGGCTTCCCGTCGTTCAAGGTGTTCACGGTCGACGTGCTGCCGCCGCATCCCAAGCGGGGCGGCTACCGCCTGGACTTCGGCCGCATCCAGCTGGCCATGGAGAAGGTCGCCGCCCGCGGCGGCCTCATGGTCGTGCACGCGGAGGACCACGACCTCGTGCAGTTCATGTACGAGAAGCTCGCCGAGGAGAAGCGCACGGAGGGCTGGAACCTGCCGCTCGTGCACAGCAAGCTCTCCGAGGCGCTGGCGTTCCGCCGCACGATCCATCTGGCGAACGCGATGGGCGCCGCCGTGTACTTCGTCCACACCTCCGCGCGCGAGGGCGTGGAGGCGGTGGTGGAGGCGCGCGCCAAGGGGCAGCCGGTCTACGCCGAGACGCTGCATCACTACGCCTGCTTCACCGCCGACGACTACAAGACGCCGCGCGGTTTCTGCTACCACACGTATCCCTCGCTCAAGTACAAGGACGACCAGGCGGCGCTGTGGGAAGGGCTCGTGCGCGACGGCGTGTCGACCACGGCCACCGACGAGTATCCGACGACGCTCGAGCTCAAGCTCCGCGGCAAGGACCTCGACAACGTCACCGGCGGCAACCTCGGCGCCGAGGCGCGCATGGGCATCATCTTCACCGAGGGCGTGGCGAAGCGGAAGATGTCGCTCGAGCGGTTCGCGGAGGTCACGTCGACCAACGCCGCGCGGCTGCTCGGGTTCTATCCGCGCAAGGGCGCGCTCGCCGCCGGCAGCGACGCCGACATCGTGCTCATCGATCCGACCGTCCGCAAGACGCTCTCGAAGAGCGACTTCCACGTCAGCGACTACAGTCCGTGGGAGGGCTGGCCGATCGAGGGCTGGCCGGTGACGACGATCCTGCGCGGCAAGGTGATGGTGGAACATGGCCGGCTCCTCGGCGACACTCGCGACGGCCGGCTCGCGCCGAGACGCATCTCGGGCGACGTCCTGAGCCGGCCGGTGTGCTAGGAGACTGATCGATGGCGATGTACTGGAAGGAGATCACGGTCAACTGGGGCGAGTCCGACCCGTTCGGGCTCGTGTACTACCCCCGGATCGTCGCGTGGTTCAACGACACCGAGCACGAGCTCTTCCGGATCATCGGCTACCCGATCGAGCAGATGATCAAGAACGACCGGACGACGTTCGTGATGGGCGAGATCCACTTCCGCTTCATCGGCCCCGCCGCCTATGGCGACCGGATCGTCACCACCATCACGCTGGCCGACATCGGCGACCATACGCTGCACTGGAACTGCAAGGCCAAGAACGCGGTCACCGGCGCGGCCGTGAGCGAGGGCCGCGCCACCCGCGTCTACGCGCGCATCAACGAGGATGGCTCGCTCAAGGCGCAGGTGATTCCGACGGCGATGATCAACGCGATTCGCGAGCTGGGCGACCTCAAGCACCTCGGCCCGAACAGCGGCGCCCGGCGCGGGTGAGCGGCCGCTAGCACCGGCCCTTCTTGGCCTGGCCGGGAGGACAGAACTTGCCGCCGCCGCCGTTGTCGTTCTCGACGTTCACCTGGACGGGCGGTCCGACGCGGAGCTCCGGGCCTTTGAGAGCGCAGCCGGCGACGGCCGCGCAGCAGACGGCCGCGATCACCATCGATGCGAGCTTCATCCTTCACCTCCATGTGGGATTGCGTTCTGACAGCGATCATAACCTGCCGTCACGGTCGACCACGAATTCCGGGTGGTGTTGTGCGGGCGAGCGTCGGACGACGTAATGGCACGACGGGCTGACGTCGGATGTGCCATCGCGATCGCGCAAGGCCGCTGCTGATCGTTCGAGAGCGGGCGATGGGGACGGCACCCGTCTTGCTCCGGAGCTACTGCATGCAGTGCGTTCGCCTGATCGCGATCCTCTCGCTCGTCTCCGTCGCGGGCTGCACGTCCGCCGCGGCCAGGCGCTCGGGCGACGAGGCGGCCCCGTGGAAGCCGCCTTCCGGCCCACACGCGCGCATCGTCGCCACCGCGCTCGAGTACATCGGCGCGCCGTATGCGCGCGGTGGCAGCTCGCCGGCCGGCTTCGACTGCTCGGGGTTCGTGATGTTCGTGTTCAGTCGACACGGCATCGTGCTGCCGCACAGCGCGGAGGCCCAGTACCGGCTCGGCATCGCCGTCGCGCGCGACAGGCTGCAACCCGGCGACATCGTGTTCTTCGACCGGCTCGGGCACAGCGGCATCTACATCGGCGACGCGCGCTTCGTCCACGCCACCAAGCCCGGCGACGTGGTGAAGGTCTCGCGTCTCGACGAGAGCTGGTACCGCCGCCGGTGGGTCGGCGCTCGGCGGATTCCGAGTCGCCCGGTGCCCTAGCGGACGTCGAAGCGGACGGTACCGAAGAGAACCTCGGTGCTCGTATGGGTGTCGTTGGAATGGCTCTCGAGACCGATCCACTTGATCATGCGCGGCTCGGCGCCGAAGATGCGGCGGTAATCCGCGGCGACGTCGCGCCGCTGTCGCTCCCATTGGCCGACGTTCTGCGGGCCCGAGCGGACGACGATCAGCGCACGGCGGAAGAGCTCGAAGCCGTCGGAGATCGACTCGGCGCCCACCGGCGCCGTCGTGTCCCAGACATACAGCAGGCCTCGCATGCCGTCGAACATCACCATCACGCGACCGGCCTGATCGTTGCGTCGCGTATCGCGCACGTCGCCACCCTCGGGCAGCTTCACGGCCTTCCACTCCCACGTGAGCCACGGCGTCTCGCGCGGATCGATCTTCACGGTGCGACCGATGCGCATCGGCTCGTTGTCGGTCCTGAGCAGGAGTGCCGCCCGCTCGCCGTCACGGACGATGGCCGGCGCCTGCTTGAACGTCTGATCGCCGGAGGGATAGGAGCGCCACGTTCCGGTCAGATCGAGGCGCCCCGGCGGATAGGACTCCCAGTTGTCGAGGCGCACGCCGGCGGGTGTGCCGGCCGCGACGAGCAGCAGCGCGAGCGCCGTCAGCGCGGCGAGCGTTCGCCATGGACACGGGCGTCGAGCGCGCCACTGGCGCAGCAACGGGCCCGGTCCCGTCTCGGCGGTGAGCGCGCGCTCCATGCGCCGGACACTCTACACCGTCGGATGCCCGGCCCGCATTACCCAGCACGTCATTGAAGTCGCCGTCCGGTCGGTGCACCATGCCGCCTATGGACATCGCCAAGCTCCAGGACGCTCACGCCGGCACCCTGTCCGAGACCCTCGGTATCCGGTTCGTGGAGGCGACGAAGGATCGCGTGCTCGCCGAGCTCACGCACCGCCCGCCGCTCACCACGGTCGGCGGGGCACTGCACGGCGGGACGCTCATGGCGTTCGCCGATACCGTCGGCGCCGCGGCCACCTTCTTGAACCTGCCGTCCGGCGCCACCACGACGACGCTCGAGTCGAAGACCAACTTCTTCGCGGCCGGCCGCGGCGGCACCGTGCGCGCGGAGGCGACGCCGCTGCATCGAGGGCGACGTACCATGGTCTGGCAGACGCGCGTCACCGACGAGGCCGGCCGCCTGCTGTCCCTCACCACGCAAACACAGATGGTCCTCGAGTGACCGCTGCTGTGCTCCAGGAAGACAACGTCATCGAGAAGGTCACGGCCGAGCGAGGGCCGCACTACGAGCCGTTCGGGTGGCACCACTGGCCCGAGCATCCGTGGTTCGCCTACCAGTTCCGCCGGGGGCTCGGCGAGACGCAGGAGGGTGGGGGCAGCATCAGCGAGTGCTTCCAGACGGCGGCGCGGATCGTGCCTGGCGACACCGAGAGCTGGCATCGCGAGTGGCTGGCCGTCGCCGAGCGTAACGTTCGACGGGCTCTCACGGCGGAAGCGCGCGGTCACCTTCGCACCGCCATGAACGGGTTCCTGCGCGCGGTCGACTATTACCGGCAGGCCGAGTTCTTCCTGGCGCCGCGTGATCCGCGACGCCTCGCCACGTTCACGAAGATGGAGCAGTCGAGTCATCGCTTCCTGGCCCATCTGCGTCCGCCGGGGGAGGTGCTCGAGATCCCGTACGAGGGTGACGCCGTGCTCTATGCTTACTTCGTGCGGACGCCGTGCGGACGCGGCCGGCGGCCGTGCCTCATCTCGATGGGCGGGCTCGATTCGATCAAGGACGAGATGTGGTTCATGCAAGCGCACGGCGCGGTGCAGCGCGGCATCTCGGTGCTGATGATCGACGGCCCGGGGCAGGGCGGCACGCTCCGCCGGCAGGGGATCACGAACCGGCCGGACTACGAGGTGCCGATCGGCCGCTGCATCGATTACCTCCTCACGCGCCCGGACGTCGACGCGTCGCGGATCGCCGTCTGCGGCTCGAGCCTCGGTGGCTACTACGCCGCGCGCGCCGGCGCCCGTGAGCCGCGACTGGCCGCCTGCGTCTCGCACGGCGCCATCTGGTCCATCCACGACTTCTGGAAGAACGCGGACGAGTCGCACGGGCTGGCCATGCACATCAAGTGGGTGTTCGGGGTGCCGACCATGAAGGACGCGGTCGAGCGGTTCCGCGCCTTCACGCTCGAGGGCGTGCTCGAAGACATGCGCTGCCCCTACCTGATCCTGCACGGCGGGCACGACGTGCTCGGCATGTCGCAGGCCACCAAGACGTACGACTACGCGCTCGCCCACGAGGTTAACGTGACGCGGCGCTTCGTCACGCCGGAAGAGACGGGCGCCGAGCACTGCCAGCACGACAACCCGACCATCGGGCAGGAGTTCCTCGGCGACTGGCTGGCCGACGTCTTCGGCATCGACCAGCGCGCGCTCGAGCCGCTCGCCGTGTGAATGCGCCTCCGGGAGCGCACCGTCATCGATCGGTCGGCTGCGCAGGTGTGGCGGCACGTCATCCGTCCGGAGTCGTTCCGGCAATGGAACGACAAGGTGAGCGGTCTCGACGCCGTCGGCGAGTTTCGCGTCGGCCAGCCGTTCACGACGCACTACCTCTGGAACGGCAAGGCGCTCCAGTGCGCGTCCATCGCGACGGAGATCGAGTCGGGCCGGGTGCTGGAGCTGCGGCACACGGCCCTCGTCGGCCCCGGCGTGCCGCCCGATCTGCAGATCCGGCAGCGCATCACGCTCGAGCCGCGCGGCCACACCCGCACGGTGGTGACGAAGCTCATCTCCATGGAGAACGACGCGATGCCGTGGTACCTGCGCGGGCTCGTCTGGTTCGTCACCCGGTTCGGCGCGCCGGCCGGTCCCGATCCGTTGAAGCGGCTGTGCGAAGCGGAGCCTTCGAGCTGACGACGAGGAGGTCGCCATGAACTACGGTGTCGTGCTCCCGATCTGGCAGCTGAGCGCGCGCGAGGCAGAGTCGCTGACGGTCCGGGCCGAGGCGCTCGGTCTCGATGGTGTCTTCGTGCCCGATCACATTCTCGCCAAGCCCGCCACGACGCAGCACTATGGCGGCCACTGGCCCGATCCGTTCGCGCTCCTCGCGTACCTCGCCGGTCGCACGCACCGCATCCGTCTGGGCGCCAGCGTCATCGTGCTCCCTTATCGCAACGCGCTGGTGGCGGCCAAGGCGGCGGCCACGGTGGACCAGGTCTCGAATGGTCGGTTCATCTTCGGTGTCGGCGTCGGCTGGGACGAGGCGGAGTTCGTGGACCTGCGGCTGCCGTTCCACGAGCGCGGGCGTCTGAGCGACGATTACATCCGCGCCATCAAGGCCGCCTGGGCCAGCGACATCCCGGAGTACTCCGGCACCCACGTCAGCTTTTCCGGGGCGACCTTCGCGCCGCGGCCAGTGCAGCAACCGCACCCGCCGATCTGGGTCGGCGGCGCGCCAGGCGCCGTCTCTGCGCCCGCCGTGCGCCGTTGCGCGGAGCTCGGCGACGCGTGGCATCCGCTGGGGCTGAGCCTCGACGACATCGAGAAGGGGTACGCCACCCTGCAAGATCTCGGTGCCCAGCGCGGCCGGCGCGCCGCCATCGGGCTGGCGCCCCGCAATGCGCTCGACCTGACGGATGCCGCGACGAGCGGCAAGCGGTCGGCGTTCCAGGGGACGGCGGCCGAGATCGCGTCCGACATCCGTCGCGTCCGCGGGCTCGGCGCCCAGTGGATGACCTTCGACCTGCCGCGCACCGGCGTGCCGGCGATGATCCGTGCGATGGAGCGCCTCGTCCGCGAGGTGAAACCGGCCGTTTAGCCGCGCGCGCTCCGGATCGCCTGCCACACGCGCGCGGGTGAAGCCGGCATGTCGAGCTCGCGCACGTGAACGGGCGCAAGCGCGTCCATCACGGCATTGAAGGCGGCGGGCAGCGCGCCGACGGTGCCCGCCTCGCCCGCGCCCTTGGCGCCGAGCGGATTGAGACGGGTCGGCACCGGATTCGACTCGATGACGATGTCGCAGAAATCGGCGGCGCGCGGGAGCGCGTAGTCCATGAGCGAGCCGGTCAGCAGCTGGCCCGAGTCCGGCTCGTACACGACCTGCTCCATCAGGGCCTGGCCGACGCCCTGCGCGATGCCGCCGTGGATCTGCCCCTTCAGCGTGAGCGGGTTGATCACGGTGCCGACGTCGTCCACGATCGCGTAGCGCGCCAGCTCGACGGCGCCGGTCTCCGGATCGATCTCGACCTCGCACACGTGGCAGCCGTTCGGCCACGTGTCGCTGGACGGCGCGAACGTCCCCGTCTCGTAGAGGCCGGGCTCCACGCCGGCCGGCAGCTGCGACGGCTGGAACGCCGCCCGCGCGACCTCGGCCAGCCCGACCGCGCGATCGGTGCCCACGACCGTGAAGCGGCCGTCGGCGAAGGTGACATCGCCATCCGCGGCCTCGAGCAGCTTGGCGGCGATCTTCCGACCCTTGGCGATGATCTTGTCGGCGGCCATCCAGAGCGCAGTGCCGCCGATGACCGTCGAGCGCGAGCCCATGCTGCCCATCCCGAAGCCGACTTGATCGGTATCGCCATCGACGAAGCGCACCGAGGCGGGATCGAGGCCGAGCCGCTCGTGCAGGATCTGCTTGAAGGTCGTCTCGTGACCCTGACCCTGGTTCTTCGTGCCCATGAAGATCGTGACGACACCGCTGGGCGCGAAGCGGATCTCGGCGAACTCCGGCTGCGGTCCCGCTGCCCGCTCGATCGCGTTGACGACGGCGAGCCCGCGCAGTCGACCGCGCGCGGCCGCCGCCTCACGGCGGGCGGGGAAGCCGGCCACGTCGGCGAGCTTCAGCGCACGCTCCATGCCGGCGGCGAAGTCGCCGCAGTCGTAGGTGACCCCGAGCGCGGTCTTGTACGGCATCTTCGCGCTTGAGATCAGATTGCGACGCCGCAGCTCCACGCGGTCGAGTCCGAGCTCGCGCGCGGCGTCGTCGATCAAGCGCTCGATGACGTACGTTGCCTCGGGGCGGCCGGCGCCACGGTACGGCGCCGTGGAGCTGGTGTGGCTCAGCACGCTGGTGACGTGCACGTGCGCGGCGGGGATCGTATAGACGCCGACCAGCGTGGCGACGTTGCTGAAGGTCGCCAGCAGGTTGCGATCCGACGAGACGTACGCGCCGACGTTGGCCAGTGTCCGTACCCGCAGGCCGACGAACCGGCCGTCGGCGTCGAGGCCCAGCTCCGCCTCGCTGACGTTGTCACGCGCGTGCTCGTCGGCGGGAATCGCCTCGCGCCGCACGCACGCCCATTTCACGGGACGCCCGAGCTTGCGGGCCGCCCAGAGGACGAGGCGGTGCTCGGGATACTGCCAGCCCTTCGTGCCGAAGCCGCCGCCGATGTCGCCAGCCACCACGCGGATCCGGTGCTCCGGGACGCGCAGGATGTTGGTCGCCAGCGCGGTGCGCACGCGGTGCGGGTACTGGACGTCGGCGTGGAGCGTGTAGCGCTCGTCCACCGGGTCCCAGACGCCGAGGGCGCCGCGCGGCTCCATGTACTGTGCGTGGACGCGCGTGATGACGTACCGGCGGCGCACCACGCGATGCGCGCCTGCGAGCGCGGCGTCGGTGGCGGCGCGGTCGCCCGCCTCGTGGACGTTCGAGACGTTGTCGGGACACTCGTCCCACACGGCCGGTGCGCCGGCGCGCACGGCGTCCGCGGTGGAGGTGACGGATGGCAGCGGCTCGTAGTCGACCCGCACGCGCTCCGCCGCGTCTTCGGCGTGCGCCCGGGTGTCGGCGACGACGACGGCGATGGGGTCGCCCACGTGGCGCGCACGCTCGCGCGCCAGGCCGCGGTGTGGCGGCGCGAACATCGGCGAGCCGTCGGGCCGCCTGCGCCTGAGCGTCATCTTCATCGTGCCGAGCTCGTCGCCGAGGTCGGCGGCGGTGAAGACGGCACACACGCCGGGCATGGCGCGCGCGGCGGCCGTGTCGACGCCGCGGAGACGCGCGTGCGCGTGGATCGAGCGCACGACGACCATGTGCGCCTGACCGGGAACGTTGACGTCCTCGTGGTACCGCCCGCGGCCGCGCAGCAGGCGCGCGTCCTCGAACCGGGTGACGCCCTGGCCGATCCCGAACTTGCTCATCGGCTCAGACGCGCGGCGGGCGGCGGTTCGCCCAGGGCTGCGCGGACTCGAGCTGGGCGCCGAGACGGAAGAGCCGCGCGTCGTCGCCGAACGGGGCCACGAACTGGACGCCGATCGGGAGGCCCTCGCGCGACCACGCGAGCGGCACCGACATGGCCGGCTGACCGGTCGAGTTGAAGAGCGAGGTGAAGGCGATGCTGCGGAGCAGGGCGTCGTGGAAGGCTTCAATGTCAGTCGTGCTCATGTCGAGGACCCCGAGCGGGTACGGGGTGCACGCCATGGTCGGCGTCAGGAGCATGTCGAAGCCCGTGAAGAACCGCGCCACGGCGCGTCCGGTGCGATGCATGACGAGGACCGAGCGCGCGTAATCGGCGGCGGTGAAGACGGCCGCGTCCTGCACGCGCAGCCAAGTCACCCGCTCCACCTCGTCCTCCGTGACCGCGCGCCCGCGCGCGGCGCCGCGGAGGTCGAGCACGTTGCGCACGTTGGCGCCGACGATGACCCGGCTGGCGTGACTCAGCGCCTCCGCGTCGAACGTCGGACGTGCCTCCTCGACGTGGTGGCCGAGCTCCTCGCAGAGGCGCGCCGCCGCCTGGGCGGCGTCCGCGCACTGCGGATCGACGGGCTTGCCGTTCCACGCCGTGGTTGTGAGCGCGATGCGAAGGCGGCCGGGATCGCGGCCCACCTCGGCGAGGAACGGTCCGGCCGGCGGTGGCGCCCAGTACGGATCGCCGACGTCGGGTCCGGAGGTGGCGTCGAGCAGCGCGGCGCTGTCGCGGACGCTGCGGGTGATCGCGTGAGCGATCGAGGCGCCGCTCCAGCCCTCGCCGACGTCCGGACCCATCGGATTCCGCGCGCGCGTCGGCTTCAGGCCGAACAGCCCGCAGCACGAGGCGGGGATGCGGATGGAGCCGCCCCCGTCACTGGCGTGAGCCATCGGCAGCATGCCGCCGGCGACGGCGGCGGCCGCCCCGCCGCTGGAGCCTCCGGCGCTGTAGCCGAGGTTCCACGGATTGCGCGTCGGTCCGAACAGGCGCGGCTCGGTGGAGGTGGCGATGCCCATCTCCGGCGTGTTCGTCTTGCCGAAGATCACGAGCCCCGCGCGCTTGAGCCGCGCCGTGATCTCGCTGTCGTGATCGGCGACCGCGTCGGCGAAGACGCGGCTGCCGGCGCTGGTGACCGCTCCCGCATAGAGAGCGCCGATGTCCTTCAGCAGATAGGGCACGCCGGTGAACGGCCCGCTCGGGAGCCCGGCGCTGACGGCGCCGCGGGCGGCGTCGTACATCCGGGTCACCACGGCGTTCAGCGCGGGGTTCCGCGCTTCCACGCGGGCGATGGCCGCGTCGAGCAGCTCCTTCGGGCTGACTTCACGACGGCGCACCAGGTCGGCGAGCCCGAGCCCATCCTCGCGATCGAAGAGCGCGTCGATGCTCATGCGGAGATCCTTTCCAGCGCGGCCGGCGTGAGGCCGAGCTGCTCGGCCGCCGCGATGACCTCGCTCCAGGTGGTGGGGTCCACTTCGATGCCCTCGCGTTGCCGGCGCTCGCGCGTGAGCCGCTCGGGATCGCCCGGCACCAGCACCGGCGCCGCGGAGTCCGCGGGCGGTGACGCCTTCACGTAGTCGACGAAGCCGTCGATCTCGCGGCGGAGCCAGTCGACGCCGGCCAGCCGCGCCGGGTCCAGCAGGATCGACAGCATATTATTGATGGTGCCCCCCATGCGCGGGTTGCCCGGCTGGATGGTCGGTCCGCCCGAGAGCGCGCCGGCCAGCAGCTCGGTGACGATGGCCAGCGCGTATCCCTTGTGCCCGCCGAACGGGAGCAGCGCGCCGTGGGGCTCGCGGTACATCACCGCGGGATCGCGCGTGGGGCGCCCGGTCTCGTCGATCAGGACACCGGCGTCCACCGGCCTGCCCTCGTTGCGGGCCACGCGCACTTTCCCCATGGCGATGGCGCTGGTCGCCATGTCGAGCAGGATCGGCGGCCGCCGATCGGTGGCCGGCAGCGCGATGCAGATCGGATTGGTCACGAAGCGCGCGTCAGTGCCACGGAAAGGCGCCACCACCGCCCGGTGATCGGTCACGTTGACGAAGTGGAGCGACACGAGGCCGGCCGCGCTGATCAGCTCGCCGTACGCGCCGACGCGGCCGACGTGATGCGCATTCGCGAGCGTGGCCACCGTGACGCCGGTCTCGCGGCAGCGCGCGATGGCGGCGGCCATCGCCTCACCCGCCACCGGACGGCCATACCCCCGCTGGCCGTCGAACATCAGCGTCGGGCCGTCGTCCTTCACGGTCTTCACGCGCATATTCGGGATGACGAGCTTCGCGCGCACGTGACGGACGTACGCCGGAATCATGCCGATGCCGTGACTATCGTGGCCGGTGAGGTTGGCGTCGACGAGATGGTCGGCGACGAGCCGCGCTTCCTCGGCGCTGCTTCCGCCCGCCTGGACGATCGCGGCTCCGATCGCTCGCAGATTCTCCGCGCTGTGGCGCATGTTCCGATACTCTCCTGTCGCGACATCGGCGATGTCGGCGCGCAGACGCTACGCCGGACGTCAGCGGAGGTCAAGGCGACGATTTCGCTTGAAGGCCCCACACCTCGTTGTTAGAGTGCGGATCGGTGCAACCCGTAGCACGAATCGAGACGGCCGAAATGGAATCCTACGTTGTCGTCGTGCCTTCCAAGGAGTCCTCGCTGTTCGAGTATCTCGAGCGGCGTTTCAAGGGCGATCCCGCCGTGTCCGTCGTTCTGGACCGCCGGGCGACTCGGCGGCCGAGCCCCGCGGCCGCATCGCGTAGCGTCGTGCTCGTGCAGGGCGTCACCGTCATCCGCCGCGGGGATGCGACGATGGCGGCGCCCGAATGGCTCGAATCGATGTGGGGTGGCGAGGAGGGGGGACAGCGTATGAGTGATGGCCAGGAGATGTTGGAGGATCGGCAGCGCGTCGATCGGTGGCTGGAAGAGAGTCAGTATCTGCTCGGACGCCTGATTCCGGGCTACCTCGATGATCGCGACCGCCTGCGCGTGCGGCTCGTGAGCGCCGAGGCCGAGAGCGACCGTCTTCGCCAGGAGATCGAGGCGCTGCGTCGCGATCTGGCCGGTCTCCAGGGTGAGCTGCAGTACCAGCGCAGCGAGCAGACGGCGGCCGCCGAGGCGTTTGCGTCGGTGCTGAACCAGCTCACCGAGCTGCAGAAACCGCTCGGCGAGGTGCACCGCCGGCTGGCGGCCGTGCAGCCGGGAATGATCAACGCCGTCCACGCCTAGGAAGGCTGTCCGGATATCGAGGCGCGCCACGGCTTGGCCGGGGCGCGCCGAGCGTCGGGGGGGGTGGGGGGGCATTCCGGGGCCCCCCCACTACTAGAGCCGGGCCATCTCGGGGCCCGCCACGTCCACAGGCCGGCGCCGTCCGAAGCGGGTAGCTTGCTCGACCGCGTGCGCGAGTTGCAACACGCCCCACTCGTCCTGATGACGTCCGACGATCTGCAGTCCCACGGGTAGGCCGTCCGCGGTGAAGCCGCCGGGCACCGAAATGGACGGCAATCCCGTGACCGTGATGTCCGAGCACGCCCGCATCCAGTCGATGTAGGTCGGCAGTTGCACGCCTTCGATCGCGCTGACGTAGGGCTGCGTCACGTCGAATGGCGGCACCTGCGTGGTCGGCAGCACCAGGAACTCGTAGCGCTCCATGAAGATTCGCACGCGGTGATAGAGCGCGGTGCGCTTGATCTCGGCGTCGCCGACGTCGCGGGCGCTGAGCTTGCCGGCCTCCTCGATGTTCCAGACCACGGTGTCCTTCATCTGGCGGCGGTGCTGCGCGAGCAGGGGGCCGTATTTCGAGGCGAAGGCGACGGCCCGCCACGTCTGGAAGATCTCGCGCGCGTCGGTGAAGTCGGGCTGGCCATCCTCCACGATGCAGCCGAGTGTCTCCAGCGTCGCGCGCTGCGGCTCGAGGGCCCGCGTCACCCGCGCGTCGATCGGGAGGCCGCCGAGATCGCGGCTCCACGCCACCCGCACGCCCTTGAACTCCCGGCCGAGCGGCGCGCGGAAGCGCTCGCCCGATTCGCGGATGGCGATGGGCGACCGAGGGTCCGGCCCGGCCATCACGCTCAGCAGCAGCGCCACGTCCGCCACCGTGCGGGCCATCGGGCCTTGCACGCTGAAGGGCAGCCACGCGGACGTCGACGGCCACACGGGCACGCGCCCGGGCGCCGAGCGGAGGCCGACGACGTTGCAGAACGCGGCCGGGTTGCGAAGCGAGCCGCCCATGTCGCTTCCGTCGGCGATCGGCACCATGCCGCAGGCGAGCGCGACGGCGGCGCCCCCGCTCGAGCCGCCGCACGTCTTGGTGATGTCGTACGGGTTCAGCGTGCGGCCGGAGACCTCGTTGAACGTCTGGGAGCCGGCGCCGAATTCCGGCGTGTTGCTCTTGCCGAGCGTGATGGCGCCGGCGGCACGCAAGCGCTCGATGATCAGCGCGTCCTCGTCCGGCACGTGGTCGCGGTAGATCGGCGACCCGTACGTCGTGCGGATACCCCGCGTCGGCACGAGATCCTTGTGCACGACGGGCAGGCCGAACAGTGGGCCGGGCGCCTCGCCGCGCGACAGCGCGGCGTCTTTCGCGCGCGCGTCGTCGAGCGCGCGCTCCGCGGTGAGCGTCACGATGGCGTTGACCTTCGGATTGACGCGCTCGATCTGGGCGAGGTGCGCGCGCACGACCTCCGTCACCGACACCTCGCGTCGCGCGATGCGGCCGGCCAGCTCCGTGGCGCTCGTGAAGCAGAGCTCCGAGGTCATCGGGGATCGATGGGCGTCGAGAGGCCGTGGCGCGCCTCGATCACCTCCGCGGCGTCGAGGCAAAGGTCCTCGCGGTAGCGGCCGCCGATGACCTGCACGCCGAGCGGGACGCCGTCGCTCTGGCCGCACGGGACCGCGACCGCGGGCAGGCCGAGCAGGTTCACGGCCACCAGGAGCCGCTGGGCGCGAAGGACACGCGCCGTCGTCTCGGCGTCCTTGACGTCGAAGCCGACCTCGAACGGAAGCTCGCTCGACACGGGACCGACGACGAGGGCATAGCGTTCCATGAACACCATCCACTCGCGGATGTGGCGCGTGCGCTCGGCGAGGGCGCGCATGTAGATATCGACGTCGACGTCCGGCACGCCGGTCAGGATGAGCTCCGTGCAGCGGTTCAGGTCCTCGCCGCCGTGCTTCTCGATGTACGGCAGCGTCATGTGGCGCAGCTCGTTGAAGACGAGGGCCGCCCAGTTCGTGGCCACCGCGTCGACGGCTGGCGGATCGACCTCGTCGACGAAGTACCCCGCCTCGGCGAGCGCGAGCCCGGCCGCACGCACCGCGGCGGCCACCGCGCGATGGACGCCCTGGCGTGCGGGGTCGACGGTGAGGGCGACGCGAAGCGGACGCGCCAGCGCCGGGCCGGCGTGCGGCACGCCGGCCCACCACGGGTCGCGCGCATCACGCGCGGCCATGGCGTCGAGACCGAGGCGCACGTCGGCGACGCGACGAGCGAGCGGTCCTTGCACGGACATCAGCTGATGCCCGATCGGTCGCTCCTCGGCGGTTGTCGCGTTGTAGGCGGGCACGCGCCCGAGCGTGGGACGGATGCCGGCCACGCCGCAGCAGTACGCGGGGTAGCGGATCGAGCCGCCGAGGTCGTTGCCGTGCGCCAGCGGCGCCACGCCGGAGGCCACCGCGGCCGCGGCGCCGCCACTCGAGCCGCCCGGCGTGCGCCCGCGCGCCCAGGGGTTGTACGTGCGGCCGCGCAGCTCGTTGTCGGTGTGCCAGCGGAGGCTGAAGGCCGGCGTGTTCGTGCGACCCACGATCACCGCGCCCGCGCGCTTCCAGTTCGCCACCGGCGGGCTGTCCACCTTCGCGATGAGGTCCTTGAACGCGATCACGCCGTTGGCGGTGGCCTGCTCGGCCTGGTCGATGTTCTCCTTCACCGTGACCGGAACGCCGTGGAGCGGCCCCAGCACTTCCCCGCGCTTCACGGCGGCGTCGGCCCGATCGGCGGCGGCGAGCGCCTGATCGGCGAGGAGCACGGTGACGGCGTTCAGCGCGGGATTGACGGCGTCCAGACGCTGCAGCACGGCCTGGACGGCCTCGCGGCTCGAGATCTTGCGAGTCCGAATACCGGTCGCCAGCTCGCCGGCGTCCCACTGCCACAGCGCGCGCCCCATGAGCGTCCCTCCCGGCCCCGGATGGTACCATCGGCCGCCTGGCCATGAGCGCCGACCTCGTCCTTCTCGGAGGCCGCGTCCACACCGTCGACGCGACCGACACGATTGCGCAGGCGGTGGCGGTCTCCGGTGATCGCATCGTCGCCGTGGGCGCCGACGCCGACGTCCGCGGGCTCGTCGGTTCGAGGACGCGTGTGGTGGAGCTCGCGGGACGCTCGCTCCTGCCCGGCTTCATCGACGCGCATTGCCACCTGGTCGGTCTCGGCATGGCGCAGGCGTCCATCGACTGCAAATCGCCGGGGATGCAGTCGATCGAGGCGCTGCAGAAGGCCGTGCGCGAGCGCGCGCTGCGCCAGCCGGCGGGGACGTGGATTCGCGGCCGCGGCTACGATCAGTCGCGGCTCGTCGAGCGCCGCCACCCGAACCGCGGCGACTGGGACGCGGTGGCGCCCGACCACCCGGTCATCTTCACACGCACGTGCGGTCACATCGCGTCGGTGAACTCGCGCGCGCTCGCGCTCGCGCGTATCGACGACGCCACGCCCGACCCGCCCGGCGGTCGTTACGATCGCGACGGCGGGAAGAACCTGGGCGTCGCGTACGAGACGGCGCAGACGCCGCTGCAGGTGGCTGCGCTGCCGTCGCGCTCGGAATTCGAGACGGCGCTGCTCGCCGCCGACCGCGCCTACCTCGAGGCCGGCTGCACGAGCGTGCACGACGCCGGAGGCCTCGTCGGGCCCGCCTTCGCGCCGTGTCAGGATCTGGTGGCCGCCGGCCGCCTCCGGCTGCGCATCTACGCCTTCGCCACCGTGAACAGCCTCGAGCATCCCCTGCTGGGCTTGCTCGCGAGCGGCCTGCACAGCGGGCTCGGCGACGAGCGCCTGCGGCTTGGCGCCTTCAAGGTGATGACCGATGGCTCGAGCAGCGGCCCCACCGCGGCCACGCGCGCGCCGTACGCCTCCGACTGCGGCGATTGCGGGATCCTCTACTGGAAGCAGGAGGAGCTCGACGGGCTGCTGGGACGCGCCCACCGCCTGGGCTTCCAGTGTACGGTGCACGCGGTGGGCGACCGCGCGATCGAGCAGACGCTCGACGCTATGGCGCGCGCGCAGCGCGAAAGTCCGCGCGAGGGTCTCCGCCATCGCATCGAGCACTGCGGGATCTGCCCGCCGGATCTCCAGCAGCGCGTGCGGGCGCAGGGGATCGTGCCGGCCATGCAGCCCGCGTTCTTCTGGGAGTTCGGCGACGGCTACATTCGCAACTATGGTCGCGAGCGGGCCGACGTCATGTTCCCGGCGCGCAGCCTGCTGGCGCGCGGCGTGCGGGTGGCCGGCTCCTCCGACGCGCCGGTCACGCACCACGCGCCGCTGTTCGGGATCGAGCAGGCGCTCACGCGCCGGACGTCGGACGGCGACGTGTGCGGTCCGGACGAGCGGGTCGACCTCGCCACCGCGATTCGCATGCACACGTGGAACGGCGCCTACGCGGCGTTCGAGGAGACGCGCAAGGGCAGCGTGGAGGTCGGCAAGCTGGCCGATCTCGTCGTGCTCGCCGAGGACGTGTCACGCGTGTCCGCCGATCGCCTGCGGCACACGGAGGTCGCGCTGACCGTCCTCGGCGGCGACGTCGTCTACAGCGCCCGGTAGACCTCCGTCTCGAACTTCACGAGCAGGTCCACGGCCGCCGCGTCGTAGAACGGCAGCACCTGCGACAGGAACACGCCGCACGCCTGCTTGGTCCGGTCGATCCAGAAGTACGTATTGGCCAGCCCGGCCCAGGCGAGGCTGTTCGCGGAGCGTCCGGTCGGCAGCGGCTGCGTATTGATGACGAAGCTGAGCCCCCACTTCGTGGACATGCCGGGGAAGAGCTCCACGTCGTTCGACAGGGCGGGAATCGCCGTCTTGACGACCCCGACCTCCAGCGGCCCGATGTGGTTCTGTGACATCAGGTCCACCGTCTCCGGCCGCAGCACCGGCGTGCCGTTCAGGGTGCCGCCGCGCATGATCATCTGCGTGAACTTGAGGTAGTCACCGGCGGTGCCGTAGAGGCCGCCGCCGCCCATCAGGAACTCCGGGTCCTGCGGGATCTCGAACTCGATGGGCGCCAGCGCACCGTCGGGCCCGCGCTGGTGCACGGAGGCCAGCCGCGCGCGCTGCGACGGCGACAGCTTGAACGAGGTGTCCGTCATCCCGAGCGGACCGAAGATGTTCTGCTGGAAGTAGCGATCGAGGCGCTGGCCGGACACGGCCTCGACCATCTTGCCGACCCAGTCGATGTTGATGCCGTACTCCCAGCGATCGCCCGGGTCGAACAGCAGCGGTGTGGTGAGCGCGGCATTGGTGCACGTCGTGATGCCAGGCGTGTTGGTGGCCGCCTGGAACTGCGCGATGGCGGGACTGAAGATCTCGTAGCCGTAACCGGCGGTGTGGGTCAGGAGGTGGCGCAGCGTGATCGCGCGCTTGGGCGCGCGCAGCCGCGGCTGCCCGGCCGCGTCGAATCCCTCCAGCACTTTCGCCGCGCCGACCTCCGGCACCACGGCGGCCGCCGGCGCGTCCAGCGCGAGCTTGCCGCGCTCGACCAGCTGCATGGCCGCGCTGGCCGTGATGGCCTTGGTCATCGACGCGATCCATACCACCGTGTCCGGCGTCATGGCTGCCGCGCCCGTAAGATCGCGCTTTCCGAAGCCGCCCTCGTAGAGCAGGCCGCGGTCGTTCGCCGCCAGTGCGACCACGCCCGGCATGGCGTTGCGCTCCACGGCGTCGGTGAACATCGCGTCCAGGTTCTTGAGCGTCGACATCATGGCTCTCCTTTCACGATGGCCGTCAGAACCAGGCGGCTTTGTCCACGAGGTTGCGCAACGGCCGGTCGGCGACGAAGCGCCGACAGTTGTCGAGGAGGATCTCGAAGCGTCGCTCGTCGAGATACGGTCCGTAGCCCGCGGTGTGCGGCGTGATCAGCACACCGGGCATCGTCCACAGGGGATGCTCGGCCGGCAGCGGCTCGTCCTCGAAAACGTCCAGCCCCGCCCCCGCAAGCTCGCCCGCGCGCAGGGCCGCCACCAGATCGTCGAGCCGGGTCGTCCTGCCACGGCCGATGTTGATGAAGAAGGCGCTGCGCTTCATCCGCGCGAACCGCGCGCGGTGCATGAACCCCTCCGTGGCCGGCGTGTGCGGGACCGTCAGAATGACGAAGTCCGCGCGTGGCAGCAGGGCGTCGAGGGCGCCGGCCGGATGGAGCTCGGCGACGCCGGGGGGCGGCTCCGTGCGCCGTGCGTCGGTGCCGAGCACCCGCATGCCGAACACCGCCGCCAGCCGCGCCGTCTCTGCTCCGATGCCGCCCACGCCGACGACCAGCGCCGTCGCCTCCGGCAAGTGCACCACGCCCGTGTCGAGCGGCGCCGGCTGCCAGCGGCGCTCGCGTTGCTGCGGCAGGTAGCGCTGGAAGTCGCGCGCGAACGCGAGCACGAAGGCCATGATGTGGGCGGCGATGTGGTCGTTGTAGATCTCGCGAAAGTTTGTCACCGCCGCCGGGTGCGCCACGAGCTCCGGCGAGTAATAGCCGGCCGGTGGCGCCGCCTGCGGCGCTTGCAGCCACCGCAGTCGCTTCGCGGCTCGGAGGAGCTCGGGCGACAAGGCGCCAAAGGCGGCCTCCGCCTCGGGCGCCGCTCGCGCCGCATCCTCTGGCGTCTCCGCCACGACGACGGTCAGCTCGGGCAGCGCGGTTGCGATGCGCGCGCCCCATGCGCGGGTCGTCGGCGTCTGCGGTGGGGCCATCAGCAACATCATGGGTTGGCTCCGTCCGGCGAGGATTTCACGGGCTGCGAGCCATCGCAAGGCGCCTCGCGCAGGATCGCCGCCAGGCGCGCGGGCTCGACCGGCTTCACGAGGTGCTCGTCGTAGCCGCCCGCCAGCGCGCGGTCGCGATCTTCCCAGCGGCCGTAGCGTCCTCGCTGTCTTCCACGATCAGGATGCGCTGGCCCAGGTCGACCACCTCGCTGCGGACGGCGATCTTGCCGGTCATGGTCCGTGAGACGTCGAGCAGGTCGTCGACCAGCCGGCTCAGGTGCTGCGTCTGGCGCGCGATGACCCCGCGCGCCCGCGCCGCCAGCGACGCGTCGTCCACGCGGTCGAGGACCTGGATCGCGCTGCTGATGGCGCCGAGCGGATTGCGCAGCTCATGGCTCAGCATCGCCAGGAAGCGCCGCGTCTGCAGCGGCGGGTCCGAGCTGCGCCGGCCCCACAGCACGATCAGCGGCGTCAGCAGAAGAATGCCGGAGGCGTCGCCGAGCCACCACGTCAGCCAGATGAAGCCCGCGTCCTGCCAGGCCGCGTAGCCGGACAGCGCCAGACTCGCCACGCCGATGGTGGCGCTGACGGCGGTGCTCCCCACCGCCGCCAGCGCCGCGAGCTTGAAGATGTCCTGCGCTTCCAGCGTGTTGCCGACGGAGATTCCGAGCGAGGTCCCCACGGAGCCGGCCGTCGTCACGTTCACGACGAACGCGCCGACGAAAATCGCGGGCCACACGCGCACGCCGAACAGCAGCAGCGCGGCCAGCGCGATGCCGGCCGGCGGCCACACCGGCGTGGCGTTCGCGTGCACGAAGGCGAACGCGAGACCGAGCTTGCCGGAGAGGACGTAGACCGCGAAGACCGCCAGGGTCTGGAGCATCGGCACGCCGCATTCTACCCTTGGCCTTGCGCGGCGGAGCCCCGCCGCCGTATTTCTGGATTGATGGAAAGAACGAGATGATCGGCGCGTGGATCGTGCACGGCGTCGGGGCTCGCGGATGCTGATCGTGCTGGTCGTGCTGGTCGCCGCCCATGCGGCGTGTGCGACGCCCGTGCCGCCGGCGCGACCACCGGCCAGCGAGGCGGCTGCGCAGCCGGCGACACGGGCCGCGGCCGCGCTCGGCCGCGGCCAGGGGCTGCTCGGCCGTGGCGAGATGGCCAGGGCGGCGCTCGCTTTCCGCGAAGCGCTCGCGCTCGACCCCGAGCTGACGGCGGCCCGGACCTCGCTCGGTCTGGCCCTCTATGCCGTCGGCGACGTGGAAGGCGCCGTCGAGGAGCTGCGGGCAGCCATCGCACGCGATCCCGACGCGGTCGGAGCCCGCTCGCTCCTCGCCGCCGTGCGCCTCTCGCGTCACGAGTGGACGGCCGCTCGCGCCGAGCTCGAGGACATCACGCGGCGTCGGCCCGACCAGGTCGACGCCCTCTACAGCCTCGGCCTCGCGCGCTACGCCGACCGGGATCTCGCGGGCGCGGCCGACGCCTATCGCGCCGCGGTCGCGCTCCAGCCGAATCACCATGATGCGCGGTACAACCTCGCGCTCGTCCTGAAGCTCGCCGGGCGAGAGGCCGAGGCCACGCCGGAATTCGTCGCCGCCGCCGAGGCGGGCGTCGCGCGCGCGCAGTACTTCGCGGGCGTCGCCTACGCCGGCGGCCTGGGGGTCCCGCCGAGCCTGGCGACCGCGGTTCGCTGGTGGATGCACGCGGCCGAGGGCGGCGTGACGCCGGCCGAGGAAGCGCTGGCGTCGTTGCGGCAGGTTGCGCTCGGTCGGAACCGGCGGCCGGCAGCCGAGCGTGAGGCCGCCGAGCAGGCGTTTCGTGACTACCGCGCGGCGCTGTCGTCGGATGTCGCCGACGTCACGCGCGAGGACGGCGAGAGCCTCGGACTCGCGCTGGTGCGCCTGCGGCGGCCTGAGGCGGTGCAGGTGCTGATCCGCGAGGCGGCGGCGCTCGACGACGCCGCGCAGGCGCAGCTCGAGGTCCTGTACGAGCAGGGGCAAGCCGGCGCACTACCGCCCTACGACTCGCGCATCCTCGCGTGGTTCCAGACGGCCGCCGCCGAGGGACTGACCCGGCCGCGCATCGCGCTGGCACGAGTCTACGGCCGCGGCCTCGGCGTGCCGCGCGACGTGCCACGCGCGCTGGCGCTGCTGCGCGCGACGCCACACGAAGACGCCCGCCGCTTGCTTCAGGAGCTGGCCCCGTAGCCGTCGCCGCGATGCCTCGCGTTCGCCGCCGACTCCCGATCGTCATCATCGCAATCCTCGCCACGGGCCTCGCGGCGGGCAGCCAGCTCGCCGGCGTCGCGCCGCTGGACGCCCTCGCGTACGCGCGGTGGCGGCATCCCGCGCCACCGAGCGGAGGCATCCTTCTGGTGGCCGGTGCCGAGGCCGCCGGCGATCAGGCGTCCCTCGATCGTCTGATCGCGCGCCTGTCGCGCGCCGGCGCGGCGACGATCGTGGTGGAATTGTCGCCGCGACTGTCGCCGTCCGGCGCCGCCGGCGAGGCCCTTCTCCGCCAGACGATCGCGCAGGCTCGCAACGTGGTCATCGCGTGGGCGCCGGCCGCGGACGGAGCGCGGCAGCTTCCCGCGCGCGCCGTCGGTCACACGATGGGCGATGGCGCGGACAGCCTCGCGGCCATTCCGATGTTCGTGACGGCGGCGGAGCGGCGGATTCCGGCCCTCGGCCTGGCCGCGGCCGCCGTGGCGCTGAACACCGAGCCAACCGTCGACGGCAGCGTGGTGGCGCTCGGGCAAGGGCCGCGAGTCACGCTCGACGGCGCCGGTCGCGCACTCGTCAGCCCGAGCGGGCAGCTGCCGGCCATGACGCTCGCCGAGCTCACACGTCAGACGGAACCTCCGACCGCGAGCGGAAAGATCGTGTTCCTGCTCGGCGATCCTGCGCACGCCGCCTCGATCCGCCTGCACGCGGAGCTCACCAGCGCCATCCTGACCGGCTCGACGCTCGCCGTCGTGCCGGCGATCCCGCTGTGGCTCATCCTGCTGGCGCTGGCCACCGCCGTCGCCTGGTGGTGGCTGGCCCTCCGCTGGTGGGTGGCCCTGACGCTCACGCTGGTCCTGGCTGCGGTCGTGGCCGGCGCCATCGCCGGGCTCCTCGGTATAGGCGTGGTGACGCCGCTCACGGCGCCACTCATCGCCATCGCGGCCACGTCGGTTGGCGCGCTCGGCTGGCGACAGGTTGCCGAGCGCCGCCGGCTGCAGGGGCTCGCGGGCGAGGTGCGCGCGATTCACGAAGCGCTCGCTCGCCACGAGTCGACCGTGGAAACGCTCGAGGAGGATCTGGAGGCCGCGCGCGCGGCGGTGGCCCGCTCGGCCGGCGCCGAGCGCGATCTCGTGCGGGCGGCGGAGGTGCTCCGGTCACAGCTGGACGAGGCCCGCGAACGGGAGGAGGAGACGCGGCGCCGGCTCGACGCCCTCGCCGACGAGGCCCGCCCCGCTGTCGCGCCGACCGCGTCGGACGACGCGGCCGTGCGCCTGGGCGTCCTGACGCGTGACCCCGTCATGCTCGCGCTCGTCCGCGACCTCGAGAAGGCCGCGCGCTCCTCCTTGCCGATCCTCATCGTGGGCGAGCCGGGGACGGGCAAGGAGCTGTTCGCGCGGGCGGCGCATCAGCTGAGCGTGCGGGCCGGCCAGCCGTTCGTGGCGGTGAACATGGCCGCCATTCCGCCCGACCTGTTCGAGAGTGAGCTGTTCGGGCACGTCCGCGGCAGCTTCACGGGCGCGGTGGCCGATCGGCGTGGGTGGTTCGAGCAGGCGGACGGGGGGACGATCTTCCTCGACGAGATCGGTGAGCTTCGCGGCGACCACCAGTCCAAGCTTCTCCGCGTGCTCCAGGAGAAGAGCTTCTATCGCGTCGGCGCCGTGCGTCCGACGTCGGTCGACGTCCGCGTGGTGGCGGCGACCAATCGCGACCTGGAGCGTGCGGTGGCCGAGGGGGCGTTCCGTGATGACCTCTACTTCCGGCTGAAGGGGCTGGTGCTGCGCCTGCCTCCGCTTCGCGAGCGCCGCGGCGACATCCCGGCGCTCGCCGCCCGGCTCGTACAGGAAGCCGCCGCCGAGCTGAACCGTCCCGGCCTGGCGCTCTCGGGGGCCGCGCTCGCCGCACTCGAGCGGCACACCTGGCCGGGCAACGTCCGCGAGCTGCAGAACTGCCTGCGCCAGGCGGCCGCTCTCGCCGACGGGGTTGTCCTCGGCCCGAAGGATCTGCGCCTGACGGAGGCGCCGATCGCCGCGGCGCCGGAGTCGCGCGACACGGACGCCGCCGTCCTCGGCATGCTCCGTCGGCATCGCTTCGACATGCAGGCCACGGCGCGGGCGCTCGGCTGGGACCGCAGCACCGTTACCCAGCGCCTGAAGGGGCTCGGGTTCCGCGCGTTGGTGGACGCCGGGGGGGACGCGGAGCGCGCGGCCGCCGAGCTGGCCGGCGATCCCGCGCTCGGCCGCACGGTGGAGCTGAAGCTGCGCGAATACCACGAGCATCTGCTGCGGACGGTGGAGGGCTTCGACTCGGCCGATGCCGCGGTCGCCGCCTGCCGCCGGCGATTCAAAAATCTCCCGGAGCGACACTTCCGCTCGCTCGAGACGCTGCTGCAGCGTCATTTCGCTCGGCCCACCGCCTGACCGGCGCGGGGCGCGTGCGGGGATGCGGGGAGATCCCCGCATCGAGCCCCGACTGCGCGCGCCCAAGTAGCCATTCTTCCTCACGACTCCGCCAGCGACGCCGTGGCTCGGGCGTTGCTCTGTCCGCTGCTCGGCGCGGCACCGCATGGGCGGCTGGCCGGCGCCGGGCAGCGGATCGACGAGCGGAAGGGACACGAAAATGACGGGAGCGGAAGAGCGCAACAACCGGGGCAGTGGTCGGGAGATCGTGATGCTGGTCGGCATCCTCGCACTGGTCGCGGCCGGTACGGTGGCGACGTACTGGATGCGGTCGCCGAGCGTCGAAGCAGCGGGCAAGGCGGTGCCGGCGGTGAGCACGCCGGCCGAGATGGCGGTGAGGCCGGCGGCGTCCGCGCCGCTTCCGGCGGATGTGACCCACGCCGACGTCTACTTCGACTTCAAGAGCGTGCGGCTGCGCGCCGATGGCGTCCGGACGCTCCAGGAGAAGGCCACGGGCATGGACCGCTCCAGCACGTGGGCGGTACTCGTCCAGGGCTACGCCGACCGCCAGGGGCCGGCCGAATACAACCGCACGCTCGCGCTGCGGCGCGCGGAGACGGTCAAGCAGTTCCTCGTCGAGCTCGGCGTGCCGGAGACGTCGGTGAAGGTCGCCGCGATCGGCGCCGACGGCGTGCTCTGCGAGGACGCCACGCGGGAGTGCCAGCAGCTCAACCGGCGCGTTCACCTGGAGATCCGGAAGATGCGCGAGGCCGCGGTGCCGGCGGTGCGGCCAGTGCTCGCGACGCAGGACACGCTCGAGACGCCGCAGGCTCGCTGAGATGACGCGCCTCCTGCTGGCGATCTCGACGCTGTTGCTGTTCGCGCCGGTTGCGAGGCCCGTCAGCGCCGACACCACGCCCGGCGAGGCACATCCTCGCCGGGTCGGGTCGGGCACGCTGATGTGGCGCACGGTCGGCGAGGGGCTGGTGCCGGCGCCGGCCCTCGACACCCGCGTGGAGCTGCACGTGACCGGCATGGTCGCGCGCGCGAGGGTGCACCAGGAGTTCGTCAACCCGGCCACCGTGTGGGCCGAGGGCATCTACGTCTTTCCGCTTCCGGAAGACGCCGCGGTCGACCATCTCCGCATGTGGGTCGGTGACCGCGTGATCGAGGGCGTGATCCGCGAGCGCGAGGCGGCCAGGCAGGCGTACGAGGCCGCGCGGCAGCAAGGACAGCGCGCGAGCCTCGTCGAGCAGGAGCGGCCGAACATCTTCACCACCTCGCTGGCGAATATCCCGCCCGGCGCGGCGATCACGGTGGAGATCGAGTACCAGCAGGTGGTCCGCTACGACGGCGGCGAGTATCGCCTGCGATTTCCGATGGTCGTCGGCCCGCGCTACATCCCGGGAACGCCGGTGAGCGCAGCCGGCACGGGCTGGGCGCCGGATACGGACCAGGTGCCTGACGCCTCGCGCATCACGCCGCCCGTGCAGCATCCATCGGGCGGGCCGATCAACCCGGTCACGCTCCGCATCGAGCTCGACGCCGGCGTGCCGCTCGGCCGTCTGGAGTCGCCCACGCACGCGATCCAGACGGCGCCGCTGGCGGCCGGCGCGACGCTGATCGAGCTCGCACAGGGGCCGGTGCCCGCGGATCGCGACTTCGAGCTCATGTGGCAGCCGGCGGCGGAGGCGGCGCCCACCGCGGCGCTCTTCGCCGAGGCCGGACGCGACGCCACCTTCGCGCTGCTGATGGTGATGCCGCCGGCGGCGGGCGCGCTCGTGCCCTCGGTGCCGCGCGAGGTGATCTTCGTGCTCGACAACTCCGGCTCCATGCAGGGCGCCTCGATCGAGCAGGCGAAGGCGGCGCTCACCCTGGCGCTCGGGCGGCTGCAGCCGCGCGACACCTTCAACGTGCTGCGTTTCAACCACACGACCGACGCCGTCTTCGCCGGCGCGCTGCCCGCGACGCCGCTGAACGTGCGCGCTGCAGCGCGCTGGGTGGCGGGGCTCCGGGCCACCGGCGGGACCGAGATGCTGCCGGCGCTCGCGCGCGCGCTGGACGGGCGCGAGCGCGTCGAGCGGCTGCGCCAGGTGATCTTCCTGACCGATGGCGCAGTCGGCAACGAGGAGCGGCTCTTCGCGATGATTCGCGAGCGGCTGGCCGACAGCCGGCTGTTCACGATCGGCATCGGCTCGGCGCCGAACAGCCACTTCATGCGCGAGGCGGCGCGGCTCGGACGCGGCACCTTCACGTTCATCGGCACGCCCCACGAGGTGCAGGACAAGATGCTCGCGCTGTTCCAGAAGCTCGAGTCCCCGACGCTGACGGACCTGCGACTGGAGCTTCCCGCCGGCGCGGCGGCCGAGCTTCTGCCCGAGCGGATTCCCGACCTCTACCGGGGCGAGCCCGTCGTCGTCGCGCTCAAGACGCGGGCGCTGCCGCCCGGCGTCACGCTGCGCGGAACGCTCGGTGGCGCCCCGTGGGAGCGGTCGATCGCGCTCCACGCCGCGGAGCCGGGCGCCGGGCTCCACGTGCACTGGGGCCGCGCGCTCATCGGCGCCCTCCTCGATCGCCGTCACGCGGGCGTGTCCGAGGAAGAGACGCGAACGGCGGTCATCCGCGTGGCGCTGGAGCACCACCTGGTCAGCGCCTACACGAGCCTGGTCGCCGTCGACGTCACGCCGGCCCGACCGGGGGAGGCGCCGCTCCAGACCCACACGCTGAAGACCAGCCTGCCGCACGGCTGGGAGTACACGGCGGTCTTCGGGATGGGACAGGGCGCCACGTCCGGGCCGCTGCACGTCGTCCTCGGGCTGGCGCTGCTCGCGCTCGCCGCCGTCGCGGTCATGTTCCGACGGCACGGCCTCGCATGAGACGCCACGCGAGGATCGCGCTCATCGCCGCGCTGCTCGGGGGCGGCCTCTGGCAGCTCGGCCACGGCCTCTGGATTCCAGCCAAGGCCCGGCTCGCGCAGCACCTCCTGCAGCACGCCTGGGCGCGCACGCTCGCCGGCGCGAGCGCCGTCAAGCCTTGGCCGTGGGCCGACACGTGGCCGGTCGCGCGGCTGCGGCTGCCGGCCCACGGCGTCGATCTCATCGTGCTGGACGGCGTGAGCGGTCGGACGCTCGCCTTCGGGCCGGGCCACATGCCGGGCACGCCGCTGCCGGGCGGCGCCGGCGGCGTGGCAGTCATCGCCGGCCACCGCGACACGCACTTTCGCTTTCTCCGCGACGTGCAGGCCGGCGACGAGATCGTGGTGGAAGCTCCGGGACGGCCGCCTGTGCGCTTCCGCGTGCGGCAGCGCGCCGTCGTGGACGCGCGCACCGCCGTCCTTGCCGCCGCCAGCCACGCGCGCGAAATCGTGCTGATCACGTGCTATCCGTTCGAGGCGCTTCGTCCGGGCGGGCCGCTGCGCTATATCGTGCTCGCGGAGGCGGAGCGTGGTTGACCCTTGCCTTTCCGCCGCGGCCGGGGTAGTGGTGTGCATCCCGCCCCGCCGCGGAGGAGGCCCCTGTGAGAGCGCTCGCCCTGCTCGTCCCGCTTGTCGCGCTGCTGCTGTCGTCGCTCGCATTCGCGCAGCCATCGCCGAAGACGGGCGGCACCCTGCGACTCATGCATCGCGAGGACCTGCCGCAGGCCTTCGCGATTCACGAGACCTCGACCAACTCGGTCACGTGGCCGGCGATGCCCTGCTACAGCAACCTCGTCATCTACGACCAGGCGAAGGCCGTCGAGCGCCCCGACACGATCGTGGGCGAGCTGGCCGAGCGCTGGTCGTGGCAGGACAACTACCGCAATCTTGTGCTGTTTCTCCGCAGGGATGTCAAGTGGCACGACGGCCAGCCGTTCACGTCCAAGGACGTGAAGTTCACGTTCGACATCGCGCGCGAGGCGAAGGACGCGCCGGCTCGGCTGCGCCTCAACCCGCGCAAGGAGTGGTGGGCGAACATCGAGGCGATCGAGGCCGCCGACCCCTCCACGGTCGTGTTCCGGCTCAAGCGCCCGCAGCCGTCGCTACTCGCCATGCTCGCCTCCGGCTACTCGCCGGTGCTGCCTGCCCACGTGCCGCTCGCCGAGCACCGTGCGCGCTGTCTCGGCACCGGTCCGTTCAAGTTCAAGGAGTGGCGGCGCGGGGAGTTCGTCGAGCTGGTGCGTAATCCCGAGTACTTCGTCAAGGGCCGGCCGTACCTCGACGCCATCCGCTACGTCATCGTGGCCGAGCGCGGCACGCGCGTCGCGGCGCTGCAGTCGGCGCAGATCGACGTCGCCTATCCGGGCGACACGACGGTCACCATCGCCCAGCAGCTCAAGGCCGCCGTCCCGAGCATGGTGTTCACGGAAACGCCGACGAACGTCAGCGAGAACCTGCTGCTGAACACGAAGAAGGCGCCCTTCGACAAGCCCGCCGTGCGGCGGGCGCTGAGCCTGGCCATCGATCGCCGCGCGTACGTGACCGCCGTGCACAACGGCAGCGCGCGGATCGGCGCGTCGCTCCTGCCGAAGCCGTGGGGCACGTGGGGACTGGTCGAGAAGGACGTCTCGCAGCTTCCGGGCTATGGCAAGAGCGCCGAGGACAAGGAGCGCGCCCGCCGGCTCCTCGCCGAGGCCGGCTTCGGTCCCGGCAAGCCGCTCCGCGTCGAGATGGTCACCCGCGCCCTCGCGATCTATCTCGACTTCGCCTCGTTCGTCGTCAATGAGCTGAAAAGCGTCGGCGTGGAGGCTGCTCTCAAGCAGATCGAGACGGCGCAGTGGCATCCCATGGTCACGCGGCGCGAGTTCCAGATCGGCGCCAACCTCACCGGTCTCGGCATCGACGATCCCGACGCGAACTTCTACGAGAACTACGCCTGCGGCTCGCCGCGCAACTACGGCGACTACTGCGACGAGACGGTCATGAAGCTGATCGACGAGCAGTCGCAGGAGCTGAACCCGGCCAAGCGGATCGCGCTGGTGGCGCAGATCCAGCGCAAGCTCGAGGAAGACGCGGCGCGGCCGACGATGGGCTGGCGCTTCGACCGCTTCGCGCACCACGCCTACGTGAAGAACCTCATCCCGCACCAGGTCGTCTACAACTGCTGCCGGCTGCAGGACGTCTGGATCGATAAGTAAGGCCGAGTCATTACCGACGCCTGTTGCTTCGTTGCGGACGGAACGGACCTGCAGCCGACGGAGTGGGCGGTGGGGCCGTGGTCGACCGACACGCTGCAGGGGAGCGCCTACGGCGGCGTGCTGGTGCGCGCGCTCGAGCGCGAGGGCGCAGCCGCCGGCATGACGCTGGCCCGTCTGAGCTTCGATCTCTGGCGTCCGGTGACCCGTGAGCGGCTGACGCCGTCGGTGACGGTGCTGCGCGAGGGACGCAAAGCGAGAACCGTCGAGGCCTCGCTCATACAGGCGGGCAAACCGGTCGCGCGCTGCACCGGCGTGTTTCTCGCCACCGACACCGACCGCACGCCGCCCGGTGTCGCCCCGAGCCCTTCGAGCGCGGGGCCCGAGGCCGGACAGCCGGTACCGCCGCACGTGCGCAGCTGGAGTCCGTTCTTCACCGGCGTGGAGACGCGCGTGGTCGCCGGCGATCTCCTCAAGCCCGGCCCGGCGTCGGCCTGGTTCGACTTGCGGCGTCCGCTCGTCGGCGGCGAAACGAACTCGCCCTTCGTCCACGCCGTCTCCGCCGCCGATCTCGCCAGCGGGATCTCGGCCGTGGTCGACCTCCGCGCGTGGACCTTCATCAACGCGGACCTCACCGTCGTCTTCTGGCGTGTCCCCGAAACGCCGTGGATCCTGCTCGAGGCGGAGACGTTCGCGGGTGACGCCGGCACCGGCGTCGCCCACGGCCGGCTCGGCGACGCGCGCGGCCCCGTCGGCGTCTGCGCGCAGACGCTGTTGTTTGACCGCCGACGCTGAGATCGGCGCCGCTCAGGCCTCCTCCGAGCGCGCGACGCGCGCGCCGTCGCGACGCGGTGCCAGCAGCGAGAGCGCGATCACGGTGCCGATGATCGAGGCGATGATCGCCAGCGACAGGCCGACCGGGAATTTGCCGCCGTACCACGCGTCGAGCCAGACCATCTTCAGGCCGACGAATACGAGCACGGCCGCCAGCCCGTAGCGCAGCAGGTGGAACTTCTCCACGGCGCCGCCGAGCAGGAAGTAGAGCGAGCGGAGGCCGAGGATCGCGAAGATGTTCGAGGTGAAGACGATGAACGGCTCCCGCGTGATGCCGTAGATGGCCGGCACCGAATCGATGGCGAAGACGATGTCGGTCGCCTCCAGCGCGACGAGGGCGACCAGCAGCGGCGTTGCGTGGAGACGGCCGCCCTCGCGCGCGAAGAAGCGCTGGCCGTGGAAGCGGCGGGTGATCGGCACGAGCCGGCGCATGAGCCGGAGCAACAGATTCCGCTCGAGGTCGACCGCGGTCTCCGACGCGGCCGCGAGCTTGATGCCGGTGAGGATGAGGAACGCGCCGAACACGTAGAGGACCCAGTGGACCTGGATCAGCACGGATCCGAGCGCGATGAAGACGGCGCGGAAGACGAGGGCGCCGAGGATGCCGTAGAACAGCACGCGGTGCTGGTAGGCGGGCGGCACCGCGAAGTAGCCGAGCACGAGGACGAACACGAAGATGTTGTCGACCGACAGCGCGTACTCGATGAGATAGCCGGTGAGGAACTCGAGCGCCGTCTGCCAGGCCGCGGCCTCGGCATCGAAGCCGGGCCGCGCCAGCCGGGGATCGGCGCCGAGCGCGTGAATCGCGTAGTAGTACAGCGCAGCGTTGAAGGCCAGCCCGAGCGCGATCCAGCCGGCCGTCCAGCCGGCGGCCTCGCGAAAGCCAACCGCGCGCGGCGTGCGGTGCAGCAGCCCGAGGTCGAGCGCGAGGAGCCCGAGCACGGCCGCCGTGAAGAGCCCGTACAGCCACCAGTAGTCGGCGAACGGGAACAGGGTCATCGCGGCAGCGCCGTCGCGACGGGATCGAGCCCGCGGCCGAGCCGCCGGGAGCGCCGCGGCAATGGCGCCGCCACGATGACGGCGCAGGGCGCGTCGCGCACGACGCGCTCGTGGATCGCAGGCACGAGCCAGCGCGGCAGCGGCGTGCGCGCATCGCGGCCGACCACGACGATATGGGCCGGCCACGCCGCCGCGTGGCCGGCGATCGTCCGCCCCTCGTCGGTGTCGCACGCGGTGTGGACGACCTCGGGAGGCGCGGAGAGATGGGCGAGCAGCGCCTCGAGCCGACGCCGACGGGAGTCGGTCGCCAGCGCGCGCGCGAGGCGGAGCGCGTCGGCGTACCGCCGGCGCGCCACCGGCAGCAGCGACGTGAAGCCGGCCGCGGCCGGCTCTCCGACGACGAGCACGCGGATCACGGCATCCGGGCTCGGCGTGAGGGCGACGCGCACGTCGTCAGTCCAGCCCTCGGGCTCGTGGCCGTGGATCGCGATGAGAATCTTCAGTTGTTCCGTCATGGCAGCCTCCGGCTCTGAAAGAGATTCGGGCGTCCGCACCCGCGTGCGCGCAAGCGTCGACGCACGTTGGGCTCGGCAGTGGCGACGGCGAGGGATGGAGCCGGAGGACTAGTGGTCTTCGGAGGACCCGGACGAGACGGACGGCTCCGAGGCGGACGGTGGAGCTTTGCGCGTGTGGCCCTGCACGGCGGTGCGTTCGGTGGGCCGCGGGCGGGGCGCGAGCGGGGTCTCGACCAGCCGGATGGCCTCGGGCGAGGCGGGGAGCGCCTCTGCGAGTCGCTGAAGCTGGCTGGCGGTGCGGCGACGTGCAAGCCGGACTTCCTCGCCGTCCTCGAGATGCTCGAAGACGAGCGGCGTGATCGGCCCCGGCGCGTCGGTCACCAGGCACATCAGCATCATGAGCACGATGCGGACGGCGGTCATCGCGCTCATAGTAACATCGCGGCGTGAGCGGGAACGACGACGCGCTGACCCGGGCCCTCGACCTGCTGGACCGTGGCGACTGGCAGGCCGCCCACGCGATCGTGCAGAACGAATCGTCCACGCTGGCGGCCTGGCTGCACGGCATCGTCCACACGCTGGAGGGCGACCTCGACAACGCGCAGTACTGGTACCGCCGCGCCCAGCGCGCCTTCCCCGGCGCCGGCGCCATCCAGGAGGAGCTCGGCGCCGCCCGACGCGCGCTCGGCTGACAGCGGCACTTGCCTTGCAGCCTCGCCGCCTGACTCGACGTGTGGGGAGGGTGCGCGATGGCGATGAATCCGTTCGACGAGCGTGGCATTCCGCTGGAGCGACAGATCCGGACCTGGAAGCAGGTCGTCCTGCCGCCGTACCGCAAGCAGGACGTTGACGCTTTTACACG
>Ga0075421_100000307_pt1 | contig 48833 bp, 48 predicted proteins | sample SoiMetdeltSBSDD5_FD_75292 | JGI IMG/M metagenome (GOLD analysis project Ga0075421, IMG submission 75292) | Bulk soil microbial communities from a Populus tree surrounding site in Tennessee, USA - Soil MetaG P. deltoides SBSDD5 | ecosystem: Environmental > Terrestrial > Soil > Tree plantation... | reverse complement strand
CGTCGCCGGTCGTACTCTTCGATCCGTTCGCGCACGCGCGTATCGTCGAAGCGATCCACATGCACCGTCACTTCGAGCGGCAGACGCGGCGTAATGCGTCCATTCTCCGCCGGGTAGCCGGCGGTGAGCCCCGCGATGGGAAAGACGCCTTCCGGCAGACCCAGTAGCTCGGAGACCTCGTGCGGTTTATTCCGGATCATGCTGATCGGGCAGGTACCCAGGCCGATCGCTTCTGCGGCCCGAATGAACGTGGTCATCACGATCGCCGCGTCGACGGCAGCGTTCATGAAGTGATCGAGGTGCTCGTTCGCGAACGGCTTGCCACGCCATTCCCCGATCTGGCGGATACGACGGTTGTTCGCGCAGAAGACGAGCAGCACGGGAGCGTCGGCAATCCAGGGCATGTCCGGAACCAGATCGGTGATGGCGCGTACTTTGGCGCGGTCGGAGACATGAACGATGTCCGCCTGCTGAAGGTCCGATTTCGAAGGCGCGGAAAGCGCGGACGCGAGCAGCAGACGCAGGAGCGCGGGTTCGACAGATTTGTCCGTGTATTTGCGGTGGGAGCGGTGCTCGACAATGCGTTGCAGTTCGTCGAGCCCGGCCAGCTGCCCATCCACGGGCACACGGCTCCCGAATCGCTCCTCGGTCGCGGTTTCGATGCGCTGAACGTGCTCGGCGGCATTTTCCACGCTTGGTCTCCGGCAGATAAAGCGCGATTGTGCCGCGCCAGACCCCTCCCGCGCAGCCCCTGACGCGGGGCGCGCCGGGCCCGCAACTCTCGTTGCTTCCGTGGCAAAAACTAGCGTAAAATCACGCCCTTTCGATTTCCAACGGCAGAACAACATGGTTGTGATTCGCTTAGCCCGAGGCGGTGCCAAGAAGCGGCCGTTCTACAACGTCGTAGTGGCGGACTCCCGCCGCGCGCGGGACGGCCGTTTTATCGAGCGGCTGGGCTTTTACGATCCCAAGGCGCCGGAGGGTCGCGAAACGCTGCGCATCGATCGCCAGCGGCTTGCGCACTGGCAGGCCAAAGGTGCGGCTTTGTCGCCCACGGCGGCGCGCCTCGTCAAGCAGATGGGAGCGCAGCAAACGCCGCAGCAGACCGCCTGAGCGGCGCGCGCGAGAGCAACCCGGCCGAGGGCGCCGCCCGGCCCCGGCACGAGAGGCTCGTGGCGATGGGGCGCATAACCGGCGCATTCGGGATCAAGGGCTGGATCAAAGTCCAGCCATTTACGGCTGAACCCGCTGGTCTGCTCAGTTATCGCACCTGGTGGATCGAAAACGACAGCGGCTGGGCAGAGTGCGAAGTCGAGAAAGCGCAGGCGCAGGGCCAGGCGGTTACAGCGAAGCTCGCCGGGTGCGAAGACCGTGACGCGGCGGCGACGTACGCAGGCCGGCAGGTCGCCGTTCCGCGGAACGAGCTGCCCGAGGCCGGAGAGAACGAGTTTTACTGGGCCGATCTGATCGGCCTTCGAGTGGTCAATACGGCAGGCGAAGACCTGGGTGCGGTCTGCCGGGTCCTGGAAACCGGCGCGAACGACGTGCTGGTGGTGGAAGGTGACCGCGAGCGGCTGATACCGTTCATCGAAGAGGTCGTGGGTGAAGTGGACCTCCGCGGCGGCGTGATTCGCGTCGATTGGGGCTCGGATTTCTGATGCTTCAATTGGATGTCGTGACGCTGTTCGCGCCGATGTTCGACGCGGTGACGCGCAGCGGTGTAACGGGCAGGGCGCGCGAGCGCAGGCTTTACGAGCTCGTGCTGTGGAATCCGCGCGATTTCGCGGCGAACGCTTACCGCACGGTCGATGACCGGCCGTATGGGGGCGGGCCGGGGATGGTGATGATGGCCGAGCCCCTGGAGAAGGCGATCGCCGCTGCGTGCCAGCGTCAGAAGAGTAGTGGAGTGGCGAAGCCCCGGGTCGTGCATCTTTCGCCGCAGGGGCGTCTGCTCGACCATGCGCTCGTGGCCGAGCTCGCGAAAGAGCAGGGCCTCGTGATGCTGGCGGGACGTTATGAAGGAATCGACGAACGGCTCGTTGGCCGCGTCGTCGATGATGAAGTTTCGATCGGCGATTACGTGCTGTCGGGCGGGGAGCTCGCCGCGATGGTCGTGATCGACGCGGTGGTCAGGCAGTTGCCCGGCGCGCTGGGCGACGCGGAATCGGCGAGCCAGGATTCGTTCGCGAACGGGCTCCTCGATCATCCCCACTACACGCGGCCGGAGGTGTACGAGAACGAAGCGGTGCCCGCCGTGTTGTTGTCCGGCAACCACGCGGACATCGCGAGATGGCGGATGAAGCAGGCGCTGGGGCGCACGTGGCTGCGCCGGCCTGACCTGCTGGAGAAGAGAGCGCTTTCCCCCGAGGAGGCGGGCCTCCTCCAGGAGTTCAGGAACGAAACGCAGGGCAAGGCATAGAGGAAACGAACATGGATCTCATCAAACAGCTCGAGCAGGAAGAAATTCAGCGTCTCGGCAAGAATGTTCCGAGCTTTTCCCCAGGCGACACCGTGGTCGTGAACGTGAACGTCGTCGAAGGCGACAGGAAGCGCGTTCAGGCTTACGAGGGCGTCGTCATCGCGAAGCGCAACCGCGGACTGAACTCGTCGTTCATCGTGCGCAAGATTTCTTCGGGCGAAGGCGTCGAGCGGACGTTCCAGACATACTCGCCCCTCATCGCGAGCATCGAGGTGAAACGGCGCGGCGACGTCGGCCGGGCCAAGCTTTACTACCTGCGCGAACGTTCCGGCAAGGCGGCGCGCATCAAGGAGAAGCTCACGGTCGTCCAGCCGGATACCTCGCCCGAGGTCGCGCGAGAGTAGCGTGCTCGCCGTGCATGCAAGAAGGCGGCTTACGGCCGCCTTTTTTTGCGCCTTCAATGCGGTGTCCGCCTTTGCAGCGGTCGCCGAAGATCCGGTATCCGTGCGCGCATTGCTCGACGCCGGTGCGCGTGAGCTTGCGCTCGCCCGGATCGATGCCTCGCAGCCGCGGGACATCGCCGCCCCGCGATGGGCCGAGTGGGAGAGCTTGCGGTGCGAAGCGCTGGGACGCCTGAATCGTCGCGACGCGCTCCTCGATCGGGTTAAGACGATTCCGAAGGAGCGTTTCTCCGCATCGCTCAATACATGCTTCATCGAAGCTGCACGCGCAGCGCTCGGGCGCAACGACGCGGAAGCCGCGCGCACGTACGCGGCGACCGTCCTGTGGCAGACGACCGCATCGCCCGCCGATGTTCGAGCCGCGCGCCTCGCGGTCATCGACAGCTACCTTGTCGAGCGTCGGGGCCAGGATGCGTTCAGGAGCATGTTGCGCTTCCAGCAGGACTATCAGCCTGTCGATGCCGCTGTCGCGGAGCGCTTCGCGCAGGGGTTGCTCGATCTCGGGCTGGATACGGAAGCGCTCAATTGGGTGCGTGCGGCGGAGTCCACGCCCGCGCGGCTGATCCTGCAACTGCGGAGCGGGACTGCGACGCCCGAGACGGCCATCGCACAGGCGCGTGCGGGTCTAGCGCGCGATGCCGGTTACTGGAGAGCGATATACGAAGCGGCCTCGCGAAGCCGCAACGCTTCACTGCAGATCGAAGCGCTCGAGCGCCTGCTGCAAACCGTCGATCGGCGCGACGCGGGAGCGCAGTCACGCGCGGCCGAGCGGCTCTGGCAGGCGTATCTGTCCAGTGCGATCGATACGGGCAACCGGGAGCAACTGCTTATCGGTGCCGATGGCGCGTGGGCGGACTACGCCGCGCGGCGCCTCGGGTCAGACCCGTATCTTTCGCGCGCTTTCTACGCCTACCTTGCGCAGCGCGCACAGACAGCCGACGCACGGCGCAACGCGCAGCTTCAGCTCGCGTATTCGCTGTACTCGGCAGGCCTCGATCACACCGCGCTCCGCGTGATGCAGCGCATCGGCTTCGATCTCGACGCGCTCGACGAGCAGACTCGCTATCTCCTGGGCACGATCGCATCGAAGCACAACGATCCGGCCCTCGCGCTGAAGCTGTGGGGCGGCTTGCCGACTCCGCCCGCATTGAACCCGATCGAATGGCAGCTCACGCTCGCGCAGACGGCTTTCGCAGCGGGTGATTCCGACGAAAGCGTGAACACACTACGCCGCCTGCTCTCGGGCCGCACCAGCGTATCGCCGCAGCTTGCGCAGCGAATACTCGTGCTCGGCCAGGAGATGCTCGACATGCGCGTTGTCGAAAGCGCGCAGACCGTCTACGAGCTTCTCGTGCCGCTCGCATCGGCCGTCCAGGCGCGCGAAGCGCTGTTCGGTCTCGGCCGCGCGCAGGAGCTGGCCGGAGAGCCCGTGCCGGCGGCGGCGCATTACCTGCGCTCCGCACTGCTTGCACCGGCCACTGCACCCGATGCCCTCGCGCTTCAGGCGAGACTTCTCGCGGGTCTCAATCTCATGCGAGCCGGATTCAAGGAGGACGCGCGCGCACAGTTCGAATGGCTGCTCAGGAACGCAAAGGAGCCCGCACTGATCGAAGCCGCGAAGCGCGCGCTCAGCCGACTCTGATCCGGCATGAAAGCGCCGCGAGAGCTGCCGTATTCAAACGGCGCGAGAATTCCCTGACGGCGGCCGCCAAAGGTCGCTCAGGTATTCGTGCTTCTCACTGTTCACCCAGCTCACGCGATATTCGACTGGCATGTCGGCATAGGTGTAAGCCACTCGCTTGATGATGAGCGCGGGCGTGTCGCCGGAGATCCCCAGTAGCGCCGCGATGCGTGCGGGCGCATGCGCAGCAGAAATGCGCTCGCTGATACGCGTGACCGTGATGCCGTAGCGCGCCTGATACAAACCGTAAATGGTGCCTTCGCGGCCACCGAAGACGTCGCTGTCGAGATCAGGGAAACGCGCCTGCGCCACGCTGATGTCATCGACGAGCACGGGCTTTCGCGAGAGCTTGAGCACGTTCTGAATGCGAAATACCGGCGCACCAGCTTCGGTGTCCAGCCGCCCGGCTTCGGTCGCACTCGCGCGTGCTTTCCGGAACGAAAGGAGCTCGATCTCGGGGAGTTCGCGGCCGCCATCCTTGCCGACGATGTGGAAAAAGTAGAAGAGCGTGCGGTCTTCGGTGTGTGTCGCGACGAACGTGCCGCGGCCCTGATGACGCAGGAGAATGCGATCTGCGACCAGCTCGTCGATGGCCTTCCGCACTGTCCCGATGGAGACATCGAACCGGTGCGCGAGCCGCGTTTCGCTCGGAATGGCCTCGCCAGGCTTCCATTCGCCAGCGGCCAGCCCGCGCGTGAGTCTCGCCTTGACCTCCTTGTAAAGCGGGCTTGCGGCAATGCCGCCGCTCGAGAGCGTCTCGACGATGCGTGGGGTGCCGGACTCTTCCATAATGCGCGGATTCTAGCATCGCCTCGCGTGAAATTCATATAGGTCATATAGTTGACTTGGCGCAGTCCGGCCGCTAGCATTCCCCCACCAATAAGAACCTGATCAACTCCCTTCCGACGTCTCGGGGCGGCGGTATTCCCAGGAGCGAACATGATTCACATACTCGTGCACGACAAGAAAGACACGGTCGGCGTGGCCGTGATCGAAGGCATCAAGGCCGGCCAGGAGCTCACCGGCTGGGTGATGGAAGACGATTCGACCATCAAGGTGAAAGCACTGAACGACGTGCCCATCGGACACAAGGTCGCAACCAAAGAGATCAAGAAGGGCGACACCATCATCAAGTACGGCTACGACATCGGCAAGGCCGTCGCCGACATCAAGATGGGCGAGCACGCCCACGTGCACAACATCAAAACGAAGCGCTGGTAAGCAAAGGATTCGATCCATGGTCAACGCAAATACGACTTTCTGGGGCTACCGGCGCGAGAACGGCCGAGTCGGCGTCCGCAATCACGTCCTGATTCTTCCGGTGGACGATCTTTCCAACGCGGCTGCCGAGGCGGTCGCGAACAACATCAAGGGAACGCTCGCGATCCCGCATCCCTACGGTCGGCTCCAGTTCGGCGCCGACCTCGATCTTCACTTCCGCACGCTGATCGGCGCGGGCTCGAACCCGAACGTCGCGGCCGTCGTCGTGATCTGCATCGAGGAGGGCTGGGCGAAGCGCGTCGTCGACGGCATCGCGAAAACGGGCAAGCCGGTTATCGGTTTCGGCATCGAGGGGCACGGGGATCACGACACGATCCTGCGTGCATCCAAAGTGGCGAAGGAGTACGTGCAATGGGCATCCGAGCTGAGGCCGGTCGAATGCCCGATCAGCGACCTGTGGGTATCGACCAAGTGCGGCGAGTCCGACACGACTTCAGGCTGCGGCTCGAACCCTACGGTTGGCAGCGCTTTCGACAAGCTCGAGCCGCTCGGCGTGACGATGTGCTTCGGCGAGACGACCGAGATCACCGGCGGCGAGAACATCGTCGCCGATCGCTGCGCGACGCCCGAGGTGCGCGAGAAGTTCATGAAGATGTTCAACCGCTATCAGGAGGTCGTCGAGCGCAACAAGGTGGACGATCTCTCCGAGTCGCAGCCGACGAAGGGCAACATCGCCGGCGGTCTCACGACGATCGAGGAGAAAGCGCTCGGCAACATCCAGAAGATCGGCAAGAAGTGCAAAGTGGTCGGCGTGCTCGACAAGGCCGAGATGCCGACCGGTCCCGGCCTGTGGTTCATGGACTCGTCTTCCGCGGCGGCCGAAATGGTGACGCTCGTTGCAGCCGCCGGTTACGTCGTGCACTTTTTCCCGACGGGACAAGGTAACGTCATCGGCAACCCGATCATCCCGGTGATCAAGCTCACCGCGAACCCGCGGACAGCGCGCACGATGTCGGAGCACATCGACTACGATTGTTCGGGTCTGCTCCAGCGCGAGAAGAACCTCGATCAGACCGGCGACGAGCTGGTCCAGGTGATGCTGCGCACGTGCAACGGTCGGTTGACCGCCGCCGAAGCGCTCGGCCACCGCGAGTTCGTCCTGACGCGGCTTTACGAGTCGGCGTAAGCGCTTGAGCACGTTGCACGTCCGCGTCTGGCGCGGGCAGGAGTCGGGGCACTTCCAGGAATTCGAGGTGCCCCGCCTCGAGAGCCAGACCGTGCTCGACGTTGTCACACATATCCAGCGCAGGCTCGATCCGACACTTTCGTATCGCTTCGCGTGCCGCGTGGGCATGTGCGGATCGTGCGCGATGACGGTGAACGGCAAAGCGCGCTGGACGTGCCGGACGCATGTCGCGACAGTCGCGGAGGGCGATCGGCTCGAAATCGGACCGCTCCACAACCTTCCGGTGGTGAAGGATCTCGTCACCGACATGGCGCTTTTTTTCGACAAATGGGCACGCGCGAAAGGCGAGTTTAGAGGAGAGCGAAAGCGCACCGATGACTTCGCGCGCGTGAAGCCGGATTCGCGCGAGCGCATGCTCGTCGACGAAGCGATCGAATGCATCGGTTGCGGCGTGTGCTACAGCTCGTGCGACGTCGTTACGTGGAATCCCGACTACCTCGGTCCTGCCGCGCTCAATCGGGCATGGACACTCGCGAACGACGTGCGTGATGTCGCGCGGCGCGAGCGTCTTGCTGCCGTCGCCGGCGATGCCGGCTGTCACGCGTGTCACACGCAGATGAGCTGCACGGAACGCTGTCCGAAGTTTCTCTCGCCGACGAAAAGCATCGCGGGGCTGAAGCGACTGGTGCTCGCGGCTGCATTGAAGCGCGAGCTGTGACGAGCTTGCGCGCGCAGGTATTGCTCTGGGCCGCACAGCGCGCGTCTGCGGCGGTCCTCGCGATCTGCGTGCTGGTTCATCTGGTCACCATCGTCTACGCAGTCCGTAATGGACTTACTGCAGCAGAAATCCTCGCGCGGACGAGTGGAAGCATGGGATGGGCTCTCTTCTACGGGGTTTTCGTTCTTGCTGTCGCCGTGCATGCGCCGATCGGTCTGCGCACCGTGCTCGCGGAAGTAATCGGCTGGCGCGGGCGCGGTCTCGACGTGGCGATGCTTGCGTTCGGCCTCCTGCTCGCAGCCTGGGGCGGTCGCGCCGTGTATGCCGTTATCGCCTGACGCGATGAAGAACGATTTCCGTGCACGCAATCATGCCGCGTATTGGGCATTCGTGGTCCATCGCGTGTCCGGTGTCGCGCTCGCGCTCTTTCTGCCGCTGCACTTCTGGGCGCTGGCGCAGGCGCTGCAAGGTGAAGCGCGCTTCGACTCGTTCCTGCGGTGGACGGAACAGCCGCTGGTCAAAGCCGGCGAGCTCGCGCTGGTTTTTTTCCTGGCCGCACACATGGCAGGCGGTGTGCGTCTGCTCATAATCGAGCTTCTGCCCTGGCGCGATTGGCAGAAAACACTGCTCACTGCAGCAACTGCTTTCAGCGTCGCGGCAGGTCTCGCGTTTCTGCTGAACCTGATTTGATGCTGCTCTCGCGCCGATAAGAAAGCGATCCGATGGCGCGTCGACCCAACATTCTCATCATCCTCGTTGACGATCTGCGGTACGACGAATTCGGTGCGGGCGGGCACCCGTACATGAAAACGCCGCACATCGACCGTATCGCTCGTGAAGGCGCACTCTTCGAGCGCGCGTTCCATACGACGCCCATCTGTTCGCCCAATCGCGCGTCGATTTTGACAGGCCAATACGCGAGCCGGCACGGCATCATCGACAATGTCGCGCGAGATCTCGCAAGTCACCGGATCCCGAACTATCACCTGGAGCTGCAGCGTCTCGGCTACGAAACGGCGCACCTCGGCAAGTGGCACATGGGCAACAGCGGCATGCCGCGTCCGGGCTACGACTACTGGGTCGCTTACGACGGGCACGGGCGGCTGAACGATCCGAAGCTGAACGAGCATGGAACCTACGTTCAGCGCTCCGGCTACGTCACCGACATCATGAACGAGATGGCGGTGGAGTTCATACGCCGAAAGCACGACAGGCCGTGGTCGCTCTGGTTCGCTCACAAAGCCGTTCATCCCGACGCCGAGCAGGCGGCGGACGGCACGTTCAAAATGGACGGCTACGTCGTCGCGGAGCGGCACAAGGATCTCTATCGCGGCTGCGTATTCCCCAGGAAGCCGAACATGCTGCCGCCCGGGGAGGTCGTGAAGCAAAAGCCCGCCTGGGCGGAAGCGATCGAGCTCAGGAAAACGCCGGAGTCACGTATGCTGCTCGATGCGATCCACTCCGGGGAGCAGGAGGAGATCAGGTTACGCGCGGCGATGATGGCCGCTGTCGACGAAGGTGTAGGGATGGTATTCGACGCGCTCGAGAAGACCGGCCAGCTCGACGACACCTTCATCCTTTTCCTCGGCGATAACGGGTACTTCTTCGGCGAACATTGCATCGGGCCGGAACGGCGCTTCGCGTACGAAGAAGGGATCCGCTCGCCCTTCATCGTCCGCTATCCCAGGCGCGTCAAGTCAGGCACTCAGGTCCGGAAGCTGGTGCTCTGTCAGGACATCGCGCCGACGGTGCTCGAGCTCGCCGGCGGCAAGGCCGGAAAGCATGTCCAGGGTCGTTCGCTCCTTCCGCTGCTTTCACGAACGCGTAAGGGCGCGCCTGCGTGGCGTAAATCGATCCTGATCGAATACTGGGCCGAGAATGCGTATCCCTGGCTCGTCAACATGACGTATAAAGCCGTGCGCACCGAACGGCACAAATACATTCATTGGGTAAACCGCGCGCGCGACGGCGAGCTCGACGAGCTCTATGATCTCGAACGCGATCCCTATGAAATCCAGAATCTCAATCGACGTGCGAGTTATCGCCCGATCAAAGAGAAGTTGCAGCGCGAGTTGAAGCGCCTCACGACGGAAGCGCTGGGACTACATTGACGACGAGGAGGATGGGAATGCGTAACACGCCGGGTGTACTGATCGCATGCGCACTGCTCACATCGGCGGGTGCGCTCGCGCAGGCCCCTTCGACACCCTCAGCACAGGCCCCTTCGACGAGCGCGGGACAAGCTTTTCCAGCGAAACCGGTGCGTCTGATCGTGCCGTTCTCGCCGGGAGGCGCGACGGACATCGTGGCGCGCGTCGTGGCGCAGAAGCTCGCCGAAGTGTGGAATCAGCAGGTGGTGGTCGACAATCGTGCGGGGGCGAGCGGCAACATCGGCGGTGAGCTCGCGGTGAAGTCGGCGCCCGACGGCTATACGCTGTTCATGACCTCGGGCTCGATCGTCACCGCGAACCAGCATCTCTTCAGGAAGATGCCTTTCAATCCGGAGAAGGACCTTGCCGCCGTCACGAACGTTGCAAGCGGTCCGCAGGCGATCGTGATTCATCCCAGTTTCCCGACGAAGACGCTGAAGGAATTCATCGCGCTCGCAAAGTCGAAGCCGGGCAGCCTCACCTACGGCTCGGCCGGCGTAGGTACGCAGACGCATCTCGCAGCGGAGAACTTCCTCTACACCGCCGGCATCGATCTCGTCCATATTCCATACAAGGGCGAGGCGCCGGCCGTCGTCGATCTGATGGGCGGCCAGATCTTCATGGTGACGCCGAATCTTTCGGCTGCAATCGCATTCGTGCAGCAGGGAAAGCTTCGCGCGCTCGCGGTGACCAGCAAGCAGCGCTCGAAGCAGTTGCCGGACGTGCCGTCCGCCTCGGAAACCTTGCCGGGCTTCGAGAACCTCGGCTGGTTCGGTTTCATGGTGCCGGCCGCGACGCCGAAACCGCTGATCGACAGGATTTACCAGGAAACGGCGAAAGTACTTCAGGCCCCGGACATACGCACGCGTTTCGAGCAGCTCGGCATGGCGCCGGTCGGCAACACGCCTGCCGATTTCGCCAGCGCGATCAGGGAAGAGTCGGCCCGCTGGGCGAAAGTGATCAAGCAGCGCAAGCTGCAGGTTGAATGACCCCCGCGAACGGTGAACGAGCAAACGGGCGAACAGGTAAGAGAGACAGCAATGAAAGTCGATCTGAAAGAAGTCGAGGAAGCCTGCAAGGAGCTTTACATCCGCGCGCTCAAGCTGCTGCCGCCGGACATCAAGGAAGGTTTCGCACGGCTCGACGCAACCGAGACCGATGCGACGGGGAAATCGATACTCGGCACAATGATCAGGAACATCCGCGTGGCAGAGGAGAACCAGAACCTCCTCTGTCAGGACACGGGCATTCCGATCTACAACGTATCGATCGGCAGCGGCGTGGACGTGGACGGCTTCGGGCTGAAGCAGGCAATCACCAAGGGCTGCGAGCGTGCGACGCAGGAGCATCCGCTGCGTTCCTCCGTCGTGCATCCTGTCACGCGGAAGAATCAGCATACGTCCAGTGGCCGGCTCATTCCCGTCATCAACATCGATTTCGTTCCGGAAGCGGAGACGCTGTCCATCGAGATGATCCCGAAAGGTTCCGGCTCCGAGAACAACTCCTGGCTCAAGATGGCGGTCCCCGCCGACGGCATCGATGCGGTCAAGACTTTCGTGATCGATTGCGTTCTCGATGCAGGCGGCAAGACGTGCCCGCCCACGATCGTCGGTGTGGGCGTCGGCGGCACTGCCGATCTGTGCGTGCATCTCTCCAAGGTGGCTGCGACGCGGCCGCTCGGTACCCGCTGTGAAGATCCGGAAGGCGCGAAGCTTGAAACCGAGCTGACGCACGCGGTGAACCAGCTTGGTGTCGGCCCCCAGGGTCTCGGCGGTGATTCGACTTCGTTCGCCGTACATGTCGAGACCGCGGCGACGCACATCACCATGAATCCCGTGGCGGTGAACATGCAATGCCATTCCGCACGACGTGCCCGCGCGACATTCACACCTCGCGGGCTTGCCTACGGCTACTGATGCGGGCCACGCGCTTCATATCTGACGCGCTGCGCGGTATGCGCGCACCGGCACTCCAGGAGACCTGAAATGGCCCATTACGATTTCGACATGCCGATCACCGAAGCCGATGTTCGCCGGCTGAAGGTGAACGATACGGTGACACTGAATCGCACGCTCTACGGCATTCGCGATGCGACGTTGATTCACATGTTCGACAAAGGGCGCAAGACGCGCTTCGACCTGAATGGCCACGCCGTGATTCACACGGCTCCGAACGTGAAGTGGGTCGGCGAAACCGAGGCGCATCCATCGGGGTATGCGCCGGTGTGCATCGGCACGACGACGAGCGCACGCATGGAGCGCTTCACGCGTCCGCTGATGGAGCAATACGGCGTGCGGATCGTGATCGGCAAAGGAGGCCTCTCGCAAGGGTCGCTCGACGCGTTCCGAGATCTCGGTGGCGTGTATATCGCGATCATCGGCGGCGCAGCCGCGCTCGAGACGACGTGGGTCGAAAGCATCGAAGAAGTGGACCTCGACGATCTCAACCCGGAGTCGCTGTGGAAATTCCGCGTGAAAAACTTCGGCCCGCTCCTCGTTTCGATGGACAGCCATGGCGGGAGCCTGTACACGCAGGTGAACGACGCCGCGCGGTCGCGGCGTGCCGCAGCGCTCGCTTCGCTCGGCGTAAAGACCGAATGAAAACCTACAAAACGGACGTTCTCATTCTCGGCTCCGGCGGCGCCGGGCTCTTCGCCGCGCTGCACGCGCATCAGAAGAATCCGAACCTGTCGATCACCGTTGCGGTGAAAGGCCTCCTCGGCAAGTGCGGCTGCACGCGCATGGTGCAGGGCGGTTACAACGTCGCGCTGGCGGCGGAGGACTCGGTCGAGCGCCACTTCATGGACACGATCGAAGGCGGCAAATGGCTGCCGGACCAGGATCTCGCGTGGACGCTCGTGTCGGTCGCGATCGAGCGCATCCACGAGCTCGAAAACGAGCTCGGCTGCTTTTTCGATCGCAACCCGGACGGAACCGTCCACCAGAAGGCGTTCGCGGGGCAGACATTCGATCGCACGGTGCACAAAGGCGATCTCACCGGCATCGAGATCATCAACCGGCTCGCGGAGCAGGTCTGGGCGCGCGGCATCGCGCGGCTCGAAGAGCACCGCGCGGTGGAGCTCATCCGCAACGGCAGAGGTGATGCGATTTCCGGCGCGCTCATGATCGACATGCGCACGGGCGAGTTCGCCTTCGTCCAGGCGCAGGTGGTGCTGCTCGCGACGGGTGGTGGTCCGACCATGTATAAGTACCACACGCCGTCCGGCGACAAGACCTGCGACGGAATGGCAATGGCCCTTCGCGCGGGTCTCACGCTGCGCGACATGGAAATGGTGCAGTTTCATCCGACCGGGTTGATCGCGGGACCGCACACGCGCATTACCGGCACGATCATCGAAGAAGGCTTGCGCGGTGCCGGCGGGCATCTGCTGAACGGGCGCGGCGAGCGCTTCATGCACCTGTACGACCCGCGCGACGAGCGCGCGACGCGCGATATCGTGAGCCGCGCGATGTTCGACCAGATGCGCAAAGGCAACGTGAGCGAGCGCGGAGGCCTCTACATGACCATGCGCCACCTCGATCCGGCCATGGTCCGTAGTATGTTCAAAGGCATGGTCGAGCGCTGCGCCGACTGCGGGTTCGATCTCGTGGCGGGGCTCGTCGATGTCGTGCCCACGGCGCATTACATGATGGGCGGCGTCGTTTTCAATACCGACTGCACGACGGAGCTCCCGGGGCTTTTTGCAGCGGGCGAGGATTCGGGCGGCGTGCACGGCGCGAATCGGCTCGGCGGCAACGGCGTCGCGAACTCGACCGTCTTCGGCGGCGTCGCCGGTGACGAGATTCCCGGCTGGATTGCGGCGAACGGCGCCTACAGCGAGCCTGATCAGGCGGCGATCGACGCGGCGGTCTCGCGCTGTCTGACGCCTTTCGCCCGGCCTCACGGCGATATTTCAACGCTGCGGGAGAGACTTTACGAGCTCATGTGGGACGACGTCGGCATCATGCGGGATGCGGCGGGACTCGCACGCGCGGAAGGCGCGCTCGACGCGCTGGAGGCCGAGCTCGACGAAACCGGTATCGCCGATACCGGTCGCGCATACAACCTCACGTGGCACGACTGGCTGAACCTGAAGAACCTGCTGCTGGTGTCCAAAGCGATACGGTTCTCGGCGGCAGCGCGTGAGGACTCCCGCGGTGCGCACTTCCGCTCCGATTTTCCGGACGTGCGGAACCTCGAGAGCTCGCGCTATACCTGCGTCACATGGAAAGAAGGACGCTTCGACATCACCACGCGGCCGGTTCTGTTTACTCGCGTGAAACCGGGCGAGACCCTGCTGAAAGAGGCGGCCGCGGCCTGAGGAGTTTGGCGCGACCGTAGAATAGTGGAGGGCGGCAGATGACAACGCTTTCAGCTCACAGGCGAGACCTCCTTGCACGCCGAAGCTTTCTCGCGGGCGTCTCCGCGCTCGGCGCCGCTGCGTTCCTGCCCGGCTGCACGACGACTGCCACGAATGCAGACACGTTTTCCGAACGGGAGCGCAACAAAGCCATCGCGTTGCGCTTCAAGAAAGCACAGAGCGAAAAAGACGGCGAGGCCACGATCCGGCAGCTTCTCGCGCCTAATTACAGGCGCACCCGTGCGGGTATGGAACATCTCGCGGCGAACGCGCAAGGGCAGGGCTATCCCGGCCCCGGGCCTTATCTTCGTACGGCATTCCCTGACCGCGTCGACGTGATCGAGCAGGTGATTGCCGAAGGCGACACGGTCGGCTTGCTTTTCCGTCTGACCGGTACGCACCAGGGGAATTTCTTCGGTATTCCTGCCACGCAGCGGAAAGTAAACGTCTACGAAGCCGCCATCCTGCGCATCGCCGACGGCAGGATCGCGGAAGGCTGGTTCATGGCGGATGAGGCAGGCCTGCTCAAGCAGCTTGGCGCGAAGCTCCCTCCGCGCAAGGACGGTAAGCTCGTCGTGCCGCCGGTGACGAACGCCGGAGAAGACCCGGACGCGGTGCTGAAACGGTTGCAGTCACAGCCGCTCACCACAGCCGAAGACCGTCACCGGATGATCGTGGCACAGTCGAAATCGTCGTCGCCGCCGAAGGACTACCGCGCAGCCGACTACAAGCAGCTTCGTCAGGGTTTCCAGCACCTGCGCGACTACGGCAATGCGAATGGTGTCGGCCACCAGCGTCCGACGCTGGCGCTGCCCGACCGGCGCGATCGCATCGACGGCTTCATTACCGAAGGCGACACCGTCTGGATGCGTTTCAAGATCGCCGGCACGCACAAAGCGAATCTGTACGGCTTTCCGCCGACCGGCAAACGCGTCGAGATCCCCGAGATCGGAATCGCGCGCTTCGTGAACGGCAAATGGCAGCAGGGTTGGTATTTCGGAGACGAGCTCGGCCTCATGCTGCAGCTCGGCGCATTGCACATGCTTGGATGATCGATGGAGCGACGCAGATGGACGTGAAATCCACTTTGAAGGTGATCAACGAGAAGGACTACCCGGGCCGGCGCGGCGTGACGGACGGGCAGACGTACCAGCGGCTCGTCGGCTGGCCCGAAGTTCAGGAAACGGACCGTGTGCGGCTCGGCCGGGCGACATACAAACCGGGCACCTACGAGCAGCTTCACTGGCACCCGATCGAAGCGTGCTACTACGTGATCTCCGGCCACGCGACCGTTCGGGACATCGAAGGCAGGGAATACGAAGTAAGCGCGGGGTCGATCATTTACGCGCCGCCCGGAATCGCGGGCGCTCACGAGTGGGAAGTCAAGGAGTCGCTCGAGCTCCTCGACATCCGCGCGACCAACGAGACCAATCGCAAGATCCAGTACACGGTCGACAAGAAGACCAAGCGCTCGTACATCGACGTAGAAGACCTCGCGTACCGCGAAGCGATCAGCTTCAAATCACACTATTGAACCCGGGGAGTGACAGATCGGGATCGTATTCAGTGAGTGGAACGCGTACAAGCGCGAACGGCAGGATTGCGCTCGCGATACATGGCGGCGCCGGAACCATGCCTCGCGATCGCATGACGGAGGAGCGGGCTTCGCCCTACCGCGCGGCGCTCGAGGGCGCGCTCCGGGCCGGTTACGAAGTGCTTGAGCGTGACGGAACGAGTCTCGATGCGGTGACCGCCGCCGTGAGCGTGCTGGAAGACTCACCCCTTTTCAACGCCGGACGTGGCGCCGTGTTCAACGCAGCCGGTAAACACGAGCTCGACGCCGCGGTCATGGAAGGCGCCGGGCTGCGCGCGGGCGCGGTTGCCGGTGTACGGCGCGTCAGGAATCCGGTGCTCGCCGCGCGTGCAGTGATGGAGCGAACGCCGCACGTCATGTTGATCGGCAGCGCGGCCGACGCGTTTGCGCGTAACGCCGGCCTGGAGATGGTTGCGCCGGACTATTACTCGACGCCGCAGCGCCTGGCGGCGTTGAAACGCGCGCAGGGACAGGACGCAGAAGCGCGGGCGCGCATGACCGAAGCCGATCGTCACGGCACCGTCGGCGCGGTAGCGCTCGATCGTACGGGCAACGTAGCCGCCGCGACTTCCACCGGTGGCTTCACGAACAAGCTGCCAGGACGCGTCGGTGACTCGCCTGTAATCGGCGCCGGCACGTACGCGGACAACCGCGCGTGCGCCGTCTCCGGCACGGGCGATGGCGAGTATTACATCCGTCGGGCGCTCGCTTACGACATTACGGCACGGATGCGCTATCTGGGCGAATCGCTCGATAAAGCTGCGGAGAGCGCGCTCGAGGCGCTCGTTCAACTCGGCGGCTCGGGTGGACTCGTGGCGATCGATGTGCATGGAAACATCGCGATGCCGTTCACCACCGAAGGCATGTATCGCGGCTGCGTGAAGGACGGAGAATTCTCCGTCGCGATATTTCGTTAGACGAGCGGCGTCGCGATCGGGATCTCTCCGCGCCCTTGGAGCCACGGCGGCACCGGCAGGTTCTTCGAGCGCAGGAATTCGGGATTGAACAGCCGGCTCGCGTAGCGTTGCCCGCCGTCGGCGAGCACCGTGACGATCGTGTGGCCCGGTCCCAAGTGGCGTGCCAGTCGTATCGCGCCCGCGACGTTTATGCCCGTCGAGGTTCCCATGAGGAGTCCTTCCCGCGCGATGAGATCGAACACCACGGGTATCGCCTCGTCATCCGGAATCTGAAAAGCCTCGTCCACCGGCGCCCCTTCGAGGTTTTTCGTTATGCGGCTCTGGCCGATGCCTTCCGTGATCGACGAGCCCAGCGCTTTCAGCTCCCCGTGCTTGTACCAGTTGTAGAGCGCCGCACCCATCGGGTCTGCGAGACCGATCACGATCTCGGGTTTTTTCTCTTTCAGATACAGGCCAACGCCCGCGAGCGTCCCACCGGTCCCCACGGCGCAGATGAAACCGTCGATCCTGCCGCGCGTCTGCTCCCAGATCTCCGGACCGGTGGTCTCGTAATGCGCGCGGCGGTTCGCGACGTTGTCGAACTGGTTTGCCCAGATCGCGCCGGCGCGCTCATGTTTCGCGATCTCTTCCGCGAGACGGCCGGAGACCTTCACGTAATTGTTGGGATTCGCGTACGGCACGGCGGGCACTTCGCGCAGATCGGCGCCGAACTGCCGCAGCGCGTCTTTCTTTTCCTGGGTCTGCGTCTCCGGGATCACGATGACCGTGCGATAGCCCCGTGCATTCGCGACGAGCGCAAGGCCGATGCCGGTGTTGCCGGCAGTGCCTTCGACGATCACACCGCCGGGACGCAGTAGTCCGCGCTCTTCCGCATCCTTCACGATGAAAAGCGCAGCGCGGTCTTTCACCGACCCGCCGGGATTCAGGAACTCGGCTTTACCGTAGATCTCGCACCCGGTCTGCTCCGATGCATGCCGCAGGCGGATGAGCGGCGTGCGGCCGATCGCTTCGAGCGTGCTTTCGCAGACGTCCATGGCGCCACGGTAAACCGTGGGCGCCAATCAATCAACCTACTGAAGCTGGTTCACCCAGTGCGGCTGGAAGTTGATGCGGCCCACCTCGCCGATACCGCTGTCTCCGAGACGTCCTTCGACGATCTCGTAGCCCATCAGCGCGAATATGCGGTCTCTCAGGAAAATCGGACGGGAATTGCCGTACCAGTCCACGCACGATGCGACACATGCGTCATCGCTCGTGCTGCGTTTGGCATCGAGCGTGCCCAGCTCGTTCAGCTTGAGTGCCGTGTTGCGAAGGAAGAGCAGCGAAGCGGACGTGTTGCGCAGCTGGCTCGACCCCGCACGGCCGCCGGCGATGATGGGGAGGCCGACGAGCCCGCTTTCATCAGCTTGCCCGCGATAATAGAAGCCATGGCTGCGCGTTTCACCCTGCGCGGCGTTGGTACGCGTGTAGCGGCCCGCACTCTCCGGGGTTGCACCCAGTCGGATGCTCGTGAAGTGAAGGTCGGTGCCATCCGTGCCGACCACCACGGCGTTGGCGCCGAGCGCTTCGATGCGGTCGACACCATGAACGAGCGGCACCTCGGACACCGGAGCTTCCGTCGCGTAACGCACGGCATAGACATGCGATTCACGTGTCGGCTGCGGCGTACGCCAACCCGCACCCGTGCCATAAACCAGATAGGGCCCGATGTAGCGGCTTTGCAGCGCGCCGCTGCTGGGCGTCGGCAAGGCGCGGTAAGCCGAGCGCGGAGCGCTGTCGCGACCATCGGAGAAGGTCGAAAGCGGCACGCGCATAAGCCCGAGCTGACCCACATTGCGCTCGCCTGCCCACATGCCATCACCGCCGCCGCTCGCCCGCAGCAGCACGTTCAGGTGACCGTCTGCGCTTTCCAGGAATGAAAACTGGTCGATCGGGCTGCCGTGCGTCTTGAGCGCACTCGGTGCGCTGCCATCGAGTGGAATGCGGAACACCGCCGAGCGCCGGTGTTGCGCTGTCGCAACTCTCTCCCATGCTGTCGTCCAGACGAATACCGATTTCTCGGAGACGTAGAAAACGCGACCCGGTGGGCCGAGCACGGCAGTGCTCGTGCATTCGAGGTCGGCTTTCGCAAGATCGCACATCGCGACGGTGTGCAGCGCGACGCCCTGATATGGATCGAGCTCCTCGTCCGTGCGGTAAATGCGCGTGGCCGGCGCGATGCGCTTGAAGTCGTCGGGCGTCGCGCCAGGCTGCCACCGGCGCACCGCGGGAAATTGCGGGAAAGGATTGGCCGTCCACGGATTCAGGCGCAGGGGCGTATAGAAGATGAGCGTGCTGCCGACGAGCCGGCTCGCGTAATTTCTCGACGAGTAATAGTCGTTCGAACGCAGATGGTGCGTCGATTTGTAACGCAGCTCCCCAGCCGGCGTGATCTCGAAACGCCCGATCTCGGTGCCGCCGCGCGCGTAGCTGTAGCCGATGACCACGATCGTGTTGCCGGAGATGAGGAGCTCGTCGTACCACGCCCCTTTCGGATCCACGTCGCCGCCGAACGCATTGGCCGCTGCGACGTTTCTCAGCTGTCGATCGCGCACGTTCACGGTGAAGAGCCTGCCGCGCCGCAGGATGACGAGATGATCGCCATGGACCTTGACGATACCGCCTTCGTCGACGCCGGCGTGCTGAACGTTTGTAATGGATTCCGCTGCTGGCGCTGCCGGGCTCGCCAGCATCTGCGCCGCCTCCGGCTGAACTGCACGCGGCGCGGCCTCTCGCCGCGTCGCTCTCGAATCTGCCCGGGACCTCTCTTCAGCCATCCGCCGCGCGCGCTCTTCGGACCATTTCTGAAAAAGCGCGGATATTTCCTGCTCGCTGGCGAAAGCCTGCAGCGTTTTTCGTGGCGCGGTCGGATCGACGTTCGCGCCGTATGACGCGGCAGAAACCGCAAACGCCAGTGAAATCAATGCGGATGGCAAAAAGCGATGCATGGCCATGGCTCTCCTCGTTGGGCTCGTCCCGCGTGCTATAAACGTTCCGACGCCGGCAGTGGGGTTAAGCTTTCACGACTGACGAAAAGAGTGACGACGCAAAGTAACGAGAAAACGTGACGACAGGAAGTGACAAGAACCGGCGCCAGGGGCGGATACGCGTGGGCATTGGCGGCTGGACGTACGAACCATGGCGCACGAGTTTCTATCCGAAAGGCCTGCCGCATGCACGCGAGCTCGAGTATGCGAGCCGGCAAGTCACCGCGATCGAGATCAACGGAACGTTCTACCGCACGCAGAAACCGGAGAGCTTTGCCAAGTGGCGGGACGCGACGCCCGAAAGCTTCGTATTTTCCGTCAAGGCGCCGCGGTATGCCACGATCCGGAAAGCTCTCGCTGAAGCCGGTCCTGCGATAGACCTGTTCGTAAAGAGCGGCGTCGCCGAGCTCCGCGAAAAACTTGGGCCCCTGCTGTGGCAATTCGCACCCACCAAGCGTTACGACCGCGAGGAGATCGGAGCTTTTCTGAAGCTGCTGCCCAAAGAGATCGGAGGCCGCCCAGCGCGCAACGTGCTCGAGCCGCGGCACGAGAGCTTCGTCGACCCGAGCTTCATAGATCTCGCGCGCCGACATCGCTGTGCCGTCGTGTTCACGGACTCGACCGAATACCCCTCGTTCGGCGATATCACGTCGGATTTCGTATACGCCCGGCTCGTCCGCTCGGAATCTGCAATTCCGACGGGCTATGCGGCGCCGGCGCTCGACGCGTGGGCGAAAATAGCGCGGACGTTCGCTCGTGGCAGCGAGCCCAGGGAATTCGCGCGGATTACGAATGTGAAACCTGCAGCCGAGCCGCGCGACGTGTTTGTCTTCTTTATCAACGGCGCGAAAGAGCGGGCGCCTGCGGCCGCGCTCCAGCTGCTGTCGCGCCTCGGCGAAAAATCCCGATCGTCACGCGCCGCTTAGCGGCGCCGATGGTCGCGCTCGCGCTCTGCGTCGTGCTGAGGTGGCGTGCGTGTGATCGCGTGAGCGGGCGGCGGTGGCGGCGGAGCGGTGCGACGCCCCTGGAATACCGGGGAGCGGTCGTACAGATACGCTGCGCAGTTCGGGTCGCCCGGATTCGCGCACGGATCGTAGCCGACCGGCGGTGGCGGCGGTGGCACGAGTAAGCGCCGATCGGGTTCGACGATCCGGGGCGGATTCAACTGCGAAGGCCGCGCAGAACGCTCTTTCGCGCGCTCGATCTCCCGCGTGATCGAGTCTTCGGGGGTGTACACCGAGATTCGATCTTCCGGCACGGCGAGCGGCTTCGCGTTCGTGCCTTTGGGGGGCGGCTCGTTCGAATAATTGGTGACGCCTCGCTCGTCGACCCATTTGTAAAGCTCCGCGCCGATGCCGGGCGCGGTAACCGCGAGCATCAGAACACCGGCAAAGAGCAATCGCGACGGACTCATCTAGCGACAGAATTCACAGATTGTACGAGCGAGGATTATGTCCCTATCAGCTGACTGTTAACGGCCGCCGGGGCTGGCAGTAAAGCTGTCGGCGTGCTGACCCATCAATCCCACGCCGGGGCGCGGCCTTTGGGGTTCGCAATGCGTCCATCCGCACGTTTCAACGAGCTCACGCGCGACATCTCATGCTCCGTGAGCTCGAAATCGAATACCTGCAGGCTTTCGGCCATGTGTTTCGGGTTTGCGGAGCGCGGGATCGCCGCGATATTCCCCTGCTGCATGAGCCACCGCAATGCGATCTGCGCGACCGTTTTGCCTTTCGCGCGCGCGATTTCGCCGAGCACCGGATCATTGAAAAGCCGTCCTCGGGCGAGCGGGCAGTATGCAGTGAAGACGATGCCCCAGCGGCGGCATGCAGCGAGCACTTTCGACTGATCGAGATACGGGTGATATTCGGCCTGGAGCGTGACGAGCGGCTCCGGGCAATGCCGCATGGCTTCTTCCACGAGCGCGATGTTGAAGTTCGCGACGCCGATGTGCCGTGTCTTGCCTTCGCGTTTCGCCTTCGCGAGCGCGCCCATCGTTTCGGCCAGCGGTATGTTGTCGACAGTTGGCCAATGCACATGGAGCAGGTCCACGTAATCGACCTGAAGGTTGGCCAGGCTTTCGTCGACGGAGCGCGCGAAATCGTCCGCGCGCAGGTATTCATGCGAGACTTTGGTGCAGAGGAAAATCTCCTCCCGCGGCACACGTGAAGCACGGATGCCTTCTCCCACGCCTTTCTCGCTGCCGTACTTCCACGCCGTATCGATGTGACGGTATCCAAGCTCGAGCGCGCGGGCCACGATCTCTCCGCAGTCCCCGAGCTGAGAGGTGCCGAAACCGATCGCGGGAAATTTCACGCCGTTCGCCGACACGGTTGGAATTGCAGGCTGCGCCATCAGTTTTCCCCGCCACGTGATATTTCGACGGCTTCGAGCTTACACTAAGTGGTTCGTGCGGAGACGGAGACCGACTCCGCGGTTTCGTTACATTCAATAACACGTGTAGAAGAGGAGCCATGGAGGATCACAAACGTCTTGGTCGCGCCAGCGTGCGCCACGCACGCACCGCCTGAACAAGGAGAACGATTTGGATAGAGGGATCAGCGTTGCATGGTATGACCTGCCGGACGCCCGCCGTAAGGAGTATCTCGCCTGGCTGCACGAAGCCTACATACCGACACTACTGAAGTATCCCGGCATACTCTGGGCGGCGCATTACAGCAATGAGGACAGCATCAAGCCGCTGCCGCAGCTCCGGCATACAGGCGACGCCACGATTCCGGGGGGGTATCAATATATTTTCATGCTGGGCGCACGCGACGCGCACGCGTTCTCTTCGCTCACGTCCTTCCACCAGCGAGGCAAGCGCGACTCCGCGGACAGAAAGATGCTCGGCTTGCGCGCCGGGGAGCGCCTGAACATCTTTACCGAAGAAGCCCGCGTCGACGGCCCCGAAGCGAAACAGCGCGAAGGTGAATACACGCCGGCACCGTGCATCCAGCTCGGCAGCTTCAACACCGGATCGTACAAGGACGAAGACGAGCTTCTGTCCTGGTATGCGGACTATCGGCTGCCCGCGATGCGCATGATTCCGAGCTCGATCGGCATGCGCAAGCTCGTATCCGTGTCCGGCTGGGCGAAACACGCCGTGCTGTACGAATTCACTTCGCTCGAAGCCCGTGCGAACACGTTCCGCGCGCACGAGGCGCAGGATCCGGCGACAGCGGCATGGAGCAACGAAGTGATCACGAAGCTCGTGCATGCGCCAGGTTCGCCGAACGTGGCACGGCGCATCTGGCCGCCGGTCAAAGCCGCGGCGGCCGCGTCGTAGGGTGCTATGGCCGGCAATTCCTACGAGCGCGTGCTGATCGTCGGCGCGGGCGCAGGACTGAGCGCGTCGCTCGCGCGTCTTTTCACCCGTGAAGGCATGCAGGTTGCGCTGGCAGCGCGCAATCCCGGCAAGCTCTCGGCGCTTTGCGCCGAGACAGGCGCGCGCGCCTACGAATGCGACGCGGTCAAGCCCGAAGACGTGCAGCGACTGTACGCGCGCGTGGAAAGCGACATGGGCGTGCCCGACGCGGTGGTTTACAACGCCAGCGCGCGAGCCCGGGGTGCCGTTGCCGATCTCGCTGCGCGGGATGTCATGCGCGCGATTGAGGTGAGCGCTTTCGGCGGATTTCTGGTCGCGCAGGAAGCCGTGCGCAGGATGCTGCCGAAAGGCCGCGGCGCGATTCTCTTCACCGGCGCGTCCGCGAGCGTGAAAGGATATGCGCAATCCGCTCCGTTCGCCATGGGCAAGTTCGCGCTGCGCGGTCTCGCTCAGAGCATGGCGCGCGAGCTTGCGCCCCAGGGCATACACGTCGCGCATTTCGTGATCGACGGCGGCATCGCGCAGGTCGGACGTGTGCCGTCCGGTCCGGACGCGCTGCTCGATCCCGACGCGATCGCGATGAACTATCTGCACGTCATGCGTCAGCCGCGCAGCGCCTGGACGTGGGAGATGGAGCTTCGTCCATGGGTCGAAAAGTTTTGAGGCACGCGTGACAGAACGCATTGTCCGTTATCTCACGCAGGGAGAGACGCAGGCGCTCCTCAAGTGGCCGGAAGTCATTTCGTGTATCGCCGAGGCATACGCGCGCGCTGAAGATCCGCGCGCCGCACCACCGAAAGTCGTCGCGCGTAGCGGCGGCACGTGGCTGCGCGCGCTGACGGCGATCTCAGGCAGCGGGTCGTCCATGGGTGCCAAGCTCATCGCGAAAGGCAAGCCGCGCGGGACCGAGCATCTGATCGCACTCTGGGACCAGGCCAGCGGGGCGCTCGCCTGCCTCATGAGCGGTAAAGGCGTGACGGGCGTTCGTACGGCTGCGACTTCGGCCGTAGCGATCGACCTCATTGCGCCCAAGACGCCACTGCGCGTCGCGGTGCTCGGCTCAGGCCATGAAGCGTCTACGCACGTTTCGGCCCTCGCAGTCGTGCGCTCGATCGGTGCACTGTCCGTCTACAGCCCGACACGTGAAAACCGCGAGCGGTTCGCCCGGCGCTTCGGGGATCGGCTTGCGATCCCGTGCCGCGCATCCAAAAGCGCAAAAGAGGCCGTCGCAGGCGCTGGTCTCGTCATCGCGGCTGCGCGCTCTCACGACGAGACGCCGATCCTCGAAGGCGCATGGCTCGAACCCGGCATGATGGTCGTATCGATCGGCTCGACTGTCCCCGAGCAGCGCGAGGTCGATCCTGAAGTGATCCGTCGCGCCGACCGGATCGTCGCGGACGTGCCGGACGAAGTGGCGGACGAAACCGGCGACATGATCGCCGCGCGCGACGCCGGCATCGAGTTTCACGGGAAGATCGTCGCCTTGACGGAGCTCGTCCAGCGCCGTGTCGACGTGCAGCAGACAGCCGGGAACATCGTTCTTTTCAAATCGGTCGGCTCGGGCCTGCAGGACATCGCGGTATCCGAGCTGTGTCGGGCGGCGGCCGAGAAAGCGGGCGTCGGCACGCTCTTGCCGCTCGATATTTAGGCACTGGGAGCTCAGATGGTCAGATACAGGAAGCAGGAAGCGCGCGAGTGGGCGCGCGAGAACATGCACGGCATGTGCAATGTCGTGATCCCCTCCTATTCGCTGGACCTCAAGCGGCTCAACGAAAAAGGCATACGGCACGACATCCGCAAAGAGATCGAGTACGGGTTCTGGGGAACGCTGCTCGTGTCGGAAGTGGCGATCACGGTGGAGGAGTACCGCCAGTTCGTGCGCTGGTCGCACGACGAAGCCGGCGGAAAGCTCGTTCTCGTCCATCACGCGATGTTCAACACGCTCGAAGAGAACATCGAAGCGGTGCAGATCGCGGAAAAGGAAGGCTGCGAGCTCGTGCTGCTCGGCTATCCGCACAACTTCTACGCGACTACGGAAGCACAGATCTACGACTACACGAAGAAATTCTGCGATGCGACGCGCCTCGGTGTGATCCTGTTTCCGGTGCCGCACTGGGGTTTCGAGCGCGTGCACCCGGCGGGCATGTCGCCGGAGCTCGTCAAGCGCATGGTGAAGGAGATCCCGAACATTGTCTGCATCAAGGCCGAATCGGGCATGCCCACGCCCGCCGGTTTCATCCAGACGTGGCGGAACCACTCGCAAGAAGTCGTGGTGACGTGCCCCGTGGAGGGCGAGGCGTTCCCGCTCGCAGGTCTCGTGCCGCTACAGTTCATGGGCACGAGCAACTACGAGTTCTACGGCGGTCTCCTGCCGCGCATGTTCAAAATGATGAGAGAGGGCCGCTTCGACGAGATGATGGAGCTCTACTGGAAAATCAATCCGTCGCGTGTCGTCCAGCGTTCCATAAGCGCGAGCTACATGCCGGGCGCCGGGATCCTTCACCGCATGATCTGGAAGTACCAGGCGTGGCTCAACGGATTCAACGGCGGCCCGTTACGTCAGCCCACGATGAAAATCCGCGACGTGCACATGCGGCAGCTGCGAGAGTCGCTCAAGCGAAGCGGGCTCGATCCGACGAGCGATCCCGACAGCGAATTCTTCGTGGGACGCAATCCCGTGTAGGGACCGGCAGATGACGATGCATGTCGAGAGCTGTGGACGGCCGGGCGTTACCCCGGCTGCTATCGCTGCGCCACCGGGTCGGGCGATCTTCCGACCGTGCGCCGGCGAGTGGCGCGTCCTTCACACTTCGTCAGCGGCCGTGAAGCGTCACGGCCTCGGAAGCGTCCGCAGCTTGCGCAAGCTTACCGCCGTCGCGGCAGCGTGCGTGCTGGCCGCGTCGGGCGCTGCGCTCGGGCAAACGACATGGAAGCCCGACAAACCCATCGAGATCATCGTCACCTGCCAGCCGGGCTGCGGGCCCGACATCGCCGCGCGCAATATCCAGAAAATCTGGCAGGACCATCGCATCGTGCCGGTCCCGGCCGTCGTCGTAAACAAGGCCGGAGGCGGCGGCTCCGTCGCGTATGCGTATCTTCAGCAAAGACCGGGCGATGGCCACGCGCTCGTGCTTTCCGGCGCGGGCGCGGTGGTGAACACGATCATGGGACGCGGCACCGGGCACCGGGAGATCACGCCCGTCGCGGTGATGGCCGCGGAATATGTGGGCATCGCGGTCCGCACGGATTCAAGGCTGAAGAGCGGCCGGGAGCTGATGGACATTCTCAGGAAAGATCCGCAGGCGATTCCCTTCGGCGTTTCGAACAGCCTGGGCAATGCCAATCACCAGGCGATCGCGCTCGCGATGAAAGCGGAAGGCATACACCCCGCGAAAGCGCGCATCGCCGTGTTCCAGTCGGGCGGGCAGTCGAGTGCCGCGCTTCTGGGCGGCCATGTTCAGGTTGTTCCTGCTTCCGTCGGGCTGTGGGTGAGTCCGCTGAAAGCCGGGCAGGTACGCCTGATCGCAGTGAGCTCACCCACCCGCCTGCGCGGCGACGTCGCGCACGTGCCGACGTGGCGCGAGCAGGGCATCGACGCGGTGGTCTCCGTATGGCGCATGATTACCGCGCCGCCTGGACTGTCGCCGGCGCAGCTCGCGTTCTGGCAGGACGCGCTCAAGAAAACTACCGAGACGCTCGAGTGGAAACGCGAGCTCGAGCAGAACCACCAGAGCGACGAATTCATCGCCGGCGCCGAGCTCGCCAGGACGGTGGAAGCGCTCCACGTGCAGCTGAGAGCGCTGCTCACCGAGCTCGATCTCGTGAAGAAACCTTAACCGCGAAGCGGCGCTTTTCCCCCGGTCTTCTTTACCGCACGTTTCGCAGCTATCGCGCGCTACGAGACCGAGGGCTGACCCTGTCCCGGCTGTTCTTCCGAGCCGCTGGACTGGGGTTGTTCGCGCGGCTGCGCCTGCTCCGGCTGGGCTTCGGAGCCGCCCGTTGTCATCATCTGTTCGCCGGCCTGCGTTTCCCGAGCTGCACGACGGCGGACGCCCGACGCGGCCCGCTTGCGACCTCTGCTGGCCGTGGTCCTGCCGGAACGTACGGCTTTGCGTGCGGGTGACTTGCGCGCGGCCGTCTTACGCGTTGCCTTACGCGTTGCCTTGCGCGTTGCCTTGCGTGCGCGCGCGCCGCTGCCGCGGGACTCACCCGCGCGGCGTGCTGCGCCGGTCGAACGTCTCAACGACTTTCTCGCCTTCTTCGTCGAAGCCTGCCTGCGCTGCGGTTTCTTTGCTTTTTTCTTCGCGGCTTTTTTCTTGGCCATCCAATGCCTCCTTTCGATCAACGCACTTTCCAAATGGAGCTTAGCATCTTCACAGCGCGTGCAACTATCTTATTTGAAGGTCTCGCTCAGTCTTTGCGAGCAGCCGCCGCGAGCGCAGGCGATCGGGTATGCACGAAGCCGGCTCGCGTTTCGGACGCAAGCGCGCGCGTCCTCATGCGTGCGAGCGCAATGCTCAGTACCACGCCGACCACGCAAAGACCGGCGATCCCCAGGAAACCTTGCGTGAAGCTGCCGGTAGCATCCTTGATGACCCCGAGTGTGTAAGCGGCCGTGAGCGCCCCCAGGTTCGCGAAGAGATTACTCACGCCCGTCACCAGCCCGGCAGTTCTCTGCCCGAATACCTCGACCGGCACGTAGAAGAGCGGCCCGAAGTAGATAGTCATGAATACAGAGTTCACCGCGATCACTGCGAGCAGCACCGGCAGCGATTCGACGGTTACGAGCAGGACGCTGGAGCAGGCGAGCACGGCGAGCGAGGCGCCGATCACGAGCGGCGGGTTGCGCAGCCGGTCCGAGAGGTAACCGCCGAGCGGGTTTGCGGCCGCGGCACAGGCAGCGCTGAGCGCCACGATCAACCCCGCCAGGCTGAGAGACAGACCCCGGTCGGCGAGCAGCAGCGATGGCAGCCAGAAGTTGAATGCAGTGGCTACGCTGAAGCGCACGAACTGGAGCGCGTTGCAGACCCACAGGACTCTGCTTCGAATGATTTTGCCCGCATCGCGCAGCCGTACGCGCGCACCACGCTCGGCTCGCGGCTTCTCACCCGCGAATTTCCAGAAGGCAACCGCTGTCGCGACGCCGAGAAGCGCGTACGACCCGAACGTCATGCGCCAGCCCAGCACTTCGCTGAGCGCCGGACCCGTCAGCGACACGCCCATCGTGCCGAGGAACGAGCCCACGAGGAAAATGCCCATCGCGGTCGCACGTCGGTCGGGCGGGAACCAGGATGCGACCAGCGTCAGGCCTGGCGCGAAGAGAAGGGCGCGGCAGGCCCCGGCAGCGAAGAGAATGGTGACAGCCATCCAGTAGGAATACGCGAGCGAAAGGGCGACGCCGAGCAGGGACCATCCAAGAAGTCCGGCAAAGAAGAGGCGCTTGGGGCCGTAGCGGTCGCAGACATAGCCGGCCGGAATCTGCGTCATCGCGTAGCTCAGCGTCGCGGCCGCCGAAAGTAACCCCGCCTGCGAAAAGCTGATGCCGAGGTCTTCGCGTATGAGCGGCAGCAGCAGCGCGATCGCGCCGAACGTCAGGAAGTGCACCACCTGGGACAGCACGACCAGGGTGACGGTGCTGGCAGCGCCTCGGTTCATGGGCTTCGGTGTGGAAACGTCGCTCTCGAATACGGTTCGGGCATACTAGGCGCTCTAGCCTCCAGCTCAGCCTTTCGCGCAACGTCTTCTGAAGCTTAAGGGCGCGGCGCGGCAGGGCGGCGACTTTCTCTCGAGCTGTTGATCCACATCAACCGGCCACTGCGGCCGGACTCATGTAAGGAACAGGTGATGCGACCCTTTGAAGGCGTCAGGATTCTCGATTGCACCCATGTGCTCGCCGGTCCGTTCGCGGCATACCAGCTGGCGGTCCTCGGCGCGGATGTGATCAAAGTGGAAGATCCGAACGAACCGGACCAGAGCCGTGAATCGGGCGCGGACATGGCGCTCAACAAGTCGCTCATGGGCACAAGCTTTCTCACGCAGGGCTCGAACAAGCGCTCGCTCGCGCTGAATCTCAAGACCGAAGACGGACGCGAGGCACTCAAGCGCCTGGTGAAGGATTGGGCCGACGTGCTCGTCGAAAATTACCGGCCCGGTGCGTTCAGGGCGCTCGGGCTCGGATACGAGGATCTCTCCCAGCTCAATCCGCGGCTCGTCTACGCGTCGATGACGGCATTCGGCCAGGACGGGCCGCGCGGCGATCAGACCGCGTACGACCATGCAATCCAGGCAACGTCCGGCATTACCGCTGCCACGGGCACGGAGCAAAGCGGGCCGATCAAGGTCGGCGCGCCGGTGATCGATTACGCGGTCGGGACGACCGGCGCTTTCGCGCTGGCAGCCGCTCTCTATCAGACGGCACGGACGGGCAAAGGGCAGTACATCGACATGGCAATGATGGATGTCGCGCTGATCCTTCAGGCGTCCCATGTCACCGATCACTTTCACTGCGGCCACGCGACGAAGCGTGCCGGCAATCGCATGCGCTTTCCCGAGTCCTCGATGCAGCAGGCGAGTGACGGCCTGCTCCAGCTTGCCGCATCCAACAAGCGCCAGCATCGCCGTTTCTACAATGCGATCGGCGAACCGGGTGAGGCCGAGCGCTGCAGCCTCGACGAGCGTTACACGCGTTACGACGAAAAACAGGCGCTCATCGCGAGGAAAATCAAGGAGAAGACGGCGCAGGAATGGGAGGACTATTTCCAGGCCCGGCACGTGCCCGCCACGCGCGTTCGCGAACTGAAGGAAACGCTGCAGGACCCGCATCTCAAACATCGGCGGGTGCTGCATCGCCATGTAAACGTGCCCGGCATCGACAAAGGCGTGACGGTCCCGCTTGCCGCGTTCAAATTCGCGCACGATGGACCGTCGATCGAACGGCCGCCGGCACGCCTAGGCGAGCACACGGATGAGATCCTCGGGTCCGTCGGCTATACGGCGAGTGAAATCGCCGCGATGCGGAAGGCGGGCGCTGCTGCGTAGCGCTCCTTGGGGCTTTACCGCCAGCGGCGTTTTTTCTGCTGCTCGGGCGGCGGATCGAGAAAGATGAGCGGCGTTTCGACTTTGCGCGGTGTGGCGCTGACAGGCGCCGCGCCGACGTGACCGCCGACGCTACCCACCGCAGTGGCTCCGCTGAGTCCACCCACAGCGGGCGCGCTTCCCGTAATCCCGGGCGCGTAGCCAAGGTAGGGGTGATAGCGATCCTTGTTCCGCTCGTAACACTTCGGGTCCGAGCTTCTTAGACACGGATCGCGTGCCGCTTCCCGCACGCCGCGCATTGGCGCACGGGGAACCGCCTCTGCTTCGCGATTGGCGATATCGGCGTCGCGCGGACTCCTGTCGGGTTCGGGTGTGACGGACGGCAGGGGCTCGGTCTTCGTGCTGCGCTCCACGGGTGCCGGCGGTGGGTTGGTGCCCTTCAGCCACGTGTCGGGGCGCGACAGCGATGGCTCCTGCATTGTGGGGACACGTTCCTGCGTGGGCGCAGGACTCGCGACATGTGGTTGCCTACCTCGCGTGTCGATGTCGAGCTGCGCGAGATTGCGCACTTTGCCCGGATCGGGCGGCGGCTGAGTGGAGTACGTGACACTGCCTTCCGTGTCGGTCCACTTGAACACCGCAGCGTAACCAGCGGGCGCTGCACACAAGAAGAGTGTGAACGCGCTGGCAACCACATGCTTGACGCTGTGAGCATCCATGATGCAGTGTCTGGTGCAATAAAGATTCCCACTCGAAGGAGCGCCGCCATGAAAAGGAATCTCGCAACGGGAATCGCATCTCTCACCTTCGTGCTCGGCGGCTGCGCCGGCCTGTCCGGGAGCGATGGTCTTGACGCGGTGTTGTCGCCGGGTGCGCAGGTGGAGCTGGTACAGGAAGGCTTTCAGTTCACGGAAGGTCCGCTCGACGCGCCTGACGGCGGACTCTTCTTCACCGATCTCGGCAAGCCCAGCCGCATCTTTCGCCTGGATGGCAGCGGCAAGATCGCGCCTTATGTCGATCGCACGCAGCGCGCGAATGGCCTTGCGTACATGCGTAACGGCGCGATGATGAGCGTGGAAGCCGAAGGGAAGCGCGTGATCAGAATCGAGAAGAACACGACGATGGCCGAAGTCACGCGCGGCGATGGCGAGAAGCCGCTGCTCGCGCCGAACGATCTCATCGCGGACTCGAAAGGTGGCCTCTATTTCACCGACCCGGGCCCGCGGCCGGTCGTGCCGGGGCGCAAGGTGTATGTCTATTACCTCCCGCCCGGCGCGAGCACGGCGATTGCCGTCGACGACACGATGGTGAGGCCGAACGGGCTCACGCTGACGCTCGACGAGCGGACGCTTATCGTGGCCGACACGGTAGAGCACGATCTCATCGCTTTCGACGTGCAGCGCGATGGCAGGCTTACGGCGAGGCGCGTATGGGCGCGCTTGCGCGGTCTCAAGCAGGGCGAAGACAGCGGTGCCGACGGCATGGCAATCGATCGCACAGAGCGTGTTTTCGTGACGACCGCGACCGGGGTGCAGGTGTTCGAGAAGAACGGCCAATACGTGGGCACGATTCCGGTTCCGCGCCGGCCGACGAACGTCGCGTTCGCCGGCCCCGGCAAAAGCATCCTCTACATCACGGCGCGCGAAGGTCTCTATCGGGTTCGCACGCTCACGCGCGGGCCCGACAGACTCGGCAAATGAAACGAAAGGAACTCGGCATCGCGGTCGTCGGCTCCGGCCGCATCGGCAGCTTGCGTGCGCGGCTCGCTGCGAGGCATCCGGCAGTTCGCTATCTGGCGGTGTCCGATCGTGACCCGGCACGTGCGCGCGCGCTTGCCGAACAGACATCCGCGGACTTTCATTGCGGCGTGAACGACGAAGTCATCGCAAGACCTGAAGTGGGGGCGGTGATCGTCTCGACACCCGAAGGCGAGCATTCCGCGCCAGTGCGAAAAGCGCTCGAGCTCGGGAAACCCGTGCTCGTGGAAAAACCGCTCGCGCTTACTCTGAAAGACGCGGACGACATGCTCGAGACCGTCAGGCGCACCGGCGGCAATCTGCGGATCGCATACAGCCGTCGTTACAAGGAATGCTTTTTGCGCGCGAAGGAACAGATGGTCCACGGGCGTCTGGGTCAGGTCGTCGGCGGGACCGCGCGGGTATACAACTCGCGCGCAGTGGCGCTCAACATCCTCCAGCGCGATCCGCACGCGACGCCGGTGCTCGACGTTCTCACGTATTACGTCGACCTCGTCTGCTGGTTGCTGGAAGGCAATCCGCCGGCAGAAGTCATCGCGCGCGGCCAGCGGGGCATTTTCACGGGGGCCGGCTATGATGCCGACGACGTCACGTGGGCGATCCTCACGTTTGCGGACGGGGCGGTATTCAGTCTCGGCGTAAGCTACATTCTGCCGGCGGACTGGCCGGCAATGGGACAGTCGGACCGCGTCGAGCTTCTCGGGCGCGAAGGCACGATGATCGTCGACGACGATCATCTCGATCACCTGCTCTATAGCGAGAAAGGCTTTCCGGCAGGCTATCTTCCGAACCATCGCGTGAACATGGCGTTCCTGGGCGCGAACAGCGGCGGCGACTGGGCGCTGGGCGACTACTGGGGGGCCATCGCGAACGAGACGCGTGCCTGGCTCGATTCGCTCGTCACCGGAGCGCCCACCGTACACACGACACCCGCGCAGGCGCGCGTCAATCTCGAAACGACGATCGCGATCGTGCGGGCGGCGGAGACGGGCAAGCCGGTGCGGCTTCCGCTCGAGAGGTGAAAGTCGCACGGGTCCGAATTATCAACCGTAAAGGACGGGGAGGACGTGGAGGAGTTCGGGATCGCAGACTGTGCCCGACGCGCACCCGTGGCGTCGTGGTGCATCCTCGACGGACCCTACGGAGGATGAGAATGACACTTTGCCTCGGAATCGTAATCTCGGTGTTCTCGCTGCTGCTCTCCCCGCTCACTGCACACGCGCAGCAGAAGTATCCTCTGAAGTCGATCCGGCTCGTCCTGCCTTTCACCGCCGGCAGCGCGGTCGATACACTCGCACGAATTTACGCTCAGCACATGTCGGAAACCTGGACGCAGCAGGTCCTCGTCGACAATCGTCCGGGGGCGAACGGGATCATCGGGATGGAGATGATCGCGAAATCGCCGGCGGACGGCTATACCCTTGGCATGGGAAACATCGCGACACTCGCGATCAACCCGAGCATGTATGCGAAGCTCCCCTACGATCCGCTGCGTGATTACGCGCCGATCTCGTACACAGCAGCGATCACGAACTGCCTCATCGTGCACCCCTCGCTGCCGGCACGATCGGTGAAAGAGCTGGTGGCGCTCGCGAGATCACGGCCGAAAGAAATCAACTACGCTTCGGGCGGTGTAGGAAGCGCGCAGCACGTGCCGATGGAGCTCCTGCGCTCGCTGACCGGCATCGAGATCGTGCATATCGCGTACAAAGGACTGACGCCCGCGTTCAACGACGTGGTCGCAGGCCACGTCCCGATGATGATCTCCGGCCTCGTGACGGCCCTTCCCCACCACAAATCCGGACGAGTTCGCATACTGGGTACCACGGGCACGAAGCGCGCTGCTGCGAGCCCCGATCTGCCCGCCATCGCCGAAACGGTTCCAGGCTACGAAGGTGATTCATGGACGGGATTTTTCGCGCCGGCCGGAACGCCGCCGGACATCGTCGCGCGCGTGAATGCCGAGGTCGTGCGGATCGGTCAGTTGACGGCGACACGCGAGCGGCTCGGAAGCCTCGGCTTCGAAATCGCCGGTAGCACGCCGGAAATGTTCTCGGAGAAAATTCGCACCGACATCGCACGGCTCGGCAAAGTCATCAGGGAAGCCGGGATACGGGCGGAGTAGTTATTATTCGTTCGCAGGCCGTAAGCCCGTAGGGCGTGAACGGCAACGGTGTACGGATCGAACAGTAAACGACAATGCGAGGAGAAACTGGCATGAATGTACGAACGCTGTGGACATGCGTGATGGCTGTACTGGCCTGGGCGGCATCGGCCACGCACGCTGCTGAGACCTCTTTTCCGGACAGACCAATACGGCTCGTCATCGGCAGTGCGGCAGGGTCGGGGCCGGATATTATTTCGCGTGTCCTCGCGGAACGCCTGTACAAATCGTGGGGACAGCGCGTGGTCGTCGATGCGCGTCCAGGGGTCGCCGGCATTCTCAGCGCCGAGCTCGTATTGCGCTCCGCCGCCGACGGTTACACCTGGATGATGCTGACGTCGCAGCTCATGGTCGCGACGTCCGTGTACCCGGACGTCAAATTCGATCTCGACAAGGGTTTCGTCTCGGTCTCCCTGATCGGCTCGGTGCCGTTCGTGCAGCTCATCCATCCCGAGTTGCCCGCGAAGTCGATACGCGAGCTGATCGACCTCGCAAAAAAGCAGCCCGGCATGCTTCGCTACGGCTCTGCGGGTGCAGGGGCGTCGGAGCACCTGTCCGGTTTCCTGTTCACCAGGCTCACCGGCACGAACATGCTGCACGTGCCGTACAAAGGGATCCCGCAGGCGATTGCCGACACGCTCGCGAAGGAAGTGCATCTCACCTATCCCGTGCTGCCGGCCGCGCTGCCGCACGTCCAATCCGGCCGCTTACGCGCGCTGGGCGTGACGACGCCGAAGCGCGCCACGCTGCTCCCGGATGTACCGGCGATCGGCGAAGTCGTGCCCGGCTATCAGATGATGGGTTGGTACAGCATCGTCGTTCCGCGCGGCACGCCCGAACCGATCCTGGCGAAAGTCAGCAGCGAAGTCGCCGCGGCCGTGAGGGAGCCCGCGTTCGGCGAGCAGTTGAAGGGGCTCGGCCTCGAAATCGCCGGAACCACGCGGGCCGAGCTCGACGCGTTCAGGCGCGATCAGCGCAAGCGCATCACCGAGATCGTCAAAGCTTCCGGAGTCGATCTGAAGTAACGCTCGGTGCCAGGCGCCGCGGTAGCGAGCTGACCGGCACCGGGATTGCAGCCGGGTGTCGCCATGCCGCAGCCCGCATCATTTACTGGACCGAACGACGCGGGCGAGCGTGAAGCGCTGTTGCTTGCGGATCTCGTGCGCCTGTCGCCCGCGACGGTCGTCCTCGCCGAGAAGGGGTCGGAGAAAACCGGTTTTCTCGAGAGCCGGGTACTGCCCCTCCTGGCAGCCTCGGCGGCTGGGCACAGCGAAGTCTGCATCCTCTTCGATAACTGGGCGGATGCGTCGCTCCCGAAGCTGCTCGCTCAAATCCGCCGAGCCATTCCGGTTCTCGATCGACGGCGCGCGGATGAGAAAGTCCCGTCGGTGTCGCTCGCCGCCACGCTTGCGCGATGGCAGCACGAGCTGGATGCCACATTCGTGATCGTCTTCGATCGGTTCGAGGAGCACCTGCTCGCGCGCGACCGTCCCGGCGCGGCTGAATTCGAGGATGAGCTGGTTCGCGTGATGAACATGCCCGAGCTCCGCACACACTTCATCATGGCGCTCGAGGCCGACGCGGCCCGGCTGCTCGAGCCGCTACGGGAACGGATACCGGGGCTGGGCGACACGCTCATACGCCTGCCACGCCCGGCGGCTCGCACCCCACCGGCGCCTGAGATCATGTCGGGGGCGGGGCCGAAAACAGAGTCGCTGGTCGGTTCGGCACCGCCCGAAGAACAGCCGATCGCTACGCCCGACGAACCTGCGCGATCTGAACCGCGGATCGACGCGCGGCCGCTGCCCGTAACTGAAGCGCGTGCCGATGATCGATCGACGGCGTTTCGAATGCCGCGCGCTGCGTGGGCGGTGCTCGGACTCCTGCTCGCGACGAGCCTCGGCCTGCTATTGCTCACGATCTGGCAGCCGAGGTCGCACACGACGGACACGGCGGAGATCACGGCGGCAGCACCGAACGACACAGCCAAGGCTCCTTTGCCGGATGCGAATACGAATGTTTCAGCACAGGGAAGCGCCGTCGCATCCCCCGCCGACGATCAGATGGCGCTGCCGCTCATCCAGGGCGCAGTGCCGCGGGCGGAATCCAGTGCGCCTGCCGCGAAAACCCCGGCATCGCCGGCCGCTACTGCACCGCGGCCGATCACAACGCTCCTCGTGCACGTGCGCAGCGACGCGCAGCGCAAATGGGCCGAACAGCTCGTTCAGCCGCTCGCGAGACGGGGGATACGCGTGACAGGAATCCGCGTGGTCAATGCCGGCCCCGGTGAAACGGATCTGCGGTACTTCCACCCGCAGGAGGCCGGCGAGGCCGCGCGGATCGCACGCGCTTTGCGTGACGTGGGCGTGCCGCCACCGCGGGTGAAACGCGTCGCGGGTTACGAATCGCGCTCGACGCCGCGGCAATACGAGCTGTGGCTGACGCCCGGAACGCCCAAGCCACCGAAACAACGCCGGTAGCGGGCGTTATACCGAGCGAACGCGCTTCGCGCCTTCGCGAAAGAGCGCCGCCCCCGCCGGTTCGAACCGCATTGCAGTGAGCAGGTCTTCGACACCGTACCGCGGCAGCGTGTTGTGGATCTTCGCGAGATAGCTGCGTGCATCCTCCACGCGCCCGGCGAGCGCGAGACTGTACGCGGCGATCGCGTAAATGTGCGCGTGTGCGTTCGGACGGGCGGCGGCTTTCATGCCCCATTCGGCAGCCTCCTCGAAGCGCCCGAGACGCACGAGCGCCATCGCCCGGGCGCCGAGCATCGCGAACATCAGCGGATCGAATGGGCTCAGATGCCGCGAATGGTCCGACGCACGGATCGCCGCGCGGGCATCGCCGGCCTGCGACTGCACGAAAGCGAGCGTGTAGTGTCCGACCGCGAAGTTGGGGCTCAGCTCGACGGCCTTCTCGAGCTCGACCATCGATTCGTCCTGACGTGCGTTCAGCCAGAGCGCACGACCCATGGCCCAGTGCGCCGCGGGATCCCGGTCGTCGACCATGAGGCTCTGACCCGCGGTTGAAAGCGCCCGCTCGATTTCGGGCGTGCGGTCGGCCCAGCCCTGGAACGCCTTCTGGAAATGCGTGAACGAAAGCCCCGCGTAAGCACGCGCGAACGTCGGGTCGAGTCGCACGGCGGTCTCGAAGAAATGCTGTGCGCGCTCGTTGTCGGTGCGGTTGAAGCGGTACATATGCCAGAGGCCGCGGTGATGCGCTTCCCACGCATCGAGCGAGCTCGGCGGCCGCAGCATCGCGCGGTTGCGTTCGATGTTCTCGATCTCGTGGGCGATGGAAGCGACGATGCGATTACCGATATCGTCGAGTATGAGGAACGTGTCATCGACCCTGTGGTTGAACACTTCCGCCCAGACGATGCGGGCGCTGCGCGTTTCGGCGAGCTCGACGGAGACGGTGAGCCGATTACCCTGACGTTGCAGAGATCCGCTGGTGACGTAGTCGACATTGAGCATGCGGCCGGCTTCTTCCGGCGCGATGCACCGCTCCCGCAGCGCGAACACCGTGCCCTGCGCGATCACGAAGAGGCTCCGCAGCTTGGCAAGTCGCGTGATCACGTCGTACACGAGACCGTCTGCGGGACCGCCGCGGACGAGGGCCGCTGTGCTGCGATCGACGAACGGCATCACGGCAATCGAGGCGCGCCGAGCCGCGAGCAGATTGCTTTCCTGCCCTACGAGCGCCGTGGCCGGAGGCGGAGCGCCGGTCGATACGCCTCCGGAGGTATCCGGTTGTGCTCTGGCTGCCCGCCATGCCTCGTGCAGGAATGCGGGGTCGATGCCCTCGGCTTCGAAAAGGCGCACTGTAGCCGCGACGTGCTCTTCACCCTCGCGAATTCGGCCGCTCCGCGCGAGGGCTTTCAACAGCGTTTCGTGAACACGCCGGTCGAACGGCGCGAGACGTATCCATTGTTCGATGTAGCCAAACGCCTCGTCGTCGGGAACGCCGGCCACCAGACGCTCCAGGAGCGCGGCGTGATAGCCGCGAAAGCGGCGTCGTTGCGCGACGAGCCAGCCGTTGAAAAGCGGCTGTCCCTCGATTTCGAGGCCTTCCAGAAGATCGCCGAAAAAGAGCGCGGATAACGTACGCAGCTGCTCGGGCGTGAGCGCGTCTACACCCTGCTGCGTTGCGTTCGCGACGTCGTGTGCATCGACCGAACATCCCGTGAGATCGAGGCTCACGGTGTCCCCCCGCGTTGCGACGCGCCGCCGCCCCGGTTCGTCGACGAGGCTCCTGATCTTGCTCAGGCACCAGCGCAGCTCGCCGCGCGGATCGTTGGGACTGTCCCACAGCAGCTCACAGAGATGGCTGCGCGTGATCGGGTGCGACGCGAGCGCCAGATACGCAAACAGCGCGCGCGCTTTGCGGGAAGCGGGGAGCGTCTGCTCCACATCACTGCGGGCCACGGTGACCGGACCGAACAGGCGCACGCGCAGGCTGGGAACGTGACGGCCCCGCTCCGGCCGATTTCGTTGCGCGGTTCTTCCCACGCTCGCACCCACGCTGGCCCCCACGGATGGTTTTTACAGTGTGTGCCGAAGCCGGTCGCATGAGGCGTCCGGCCCGGGCCGCCGTCCCCCCGACGACGGCCCCAGAGGATAGCAGGACCGACCAACCGAAAGGAGAAGACCTATGGCTATATCCGCTGTCGCAGTAGATGAAAAAACATCTCCGGCGCCGATCGATCTGAACGTCGTCAAAGCACGACAGCGCGCGGCGTGGTCCTCGGGCGACTATGCAGTCGTCGGCACCACGCTTCAGATCGTCGGTGAGGAGCTCTGCGAGGTGCTGGACATCCGCTCCGGCCAACGCGTGCTCGACGTCGCAGCCGGCAACGGAAACGTCTCGCTCGCAGCGGCGCGCCGCGGCTGCGAAGTCATCGCGACGGACTACGTTGCGGCGCTGCTCGAGCGCGCGCGCGAACGCGCGGCGGCCGAACGCCTGACCATGGAATTCCGAGAAGCCGACGCGGAAGCGCTGCCTTTCCCGAACTCGAGCTTCGATGCCGTCGTTTCCACGTTCGGCGTCATGTTCACTCCGGACCAGGAACGCGCTGCCGCCGAGCTCGTTCGCGTGTGCAGGCCGGGCGGAAAGATCGGGCTCGCGAACTGGACGCCGGACGGCTTCATCGGGCAGGTCTTCAAGGCGATCGGCAAGTACGTCCCGCCGGCAGCCGGCACGAAGTCACCGGCGCTGTGGGGGACGCGGGCGCGCCTCACGGAGCTCTTCGAGCCACATGCAGCCTCGATCAAGTCGGCGCAGCGGAGCTTTGCGTTCCGCTATCGCTCGCCCGAGCAATGGGTCGACATCTTCAGGACGTACTACGGGCCGGTGCTCAAGACGTTCGCCGCCCTCGCGCCGGACGCACAGGCGGGTCTTCAGCGCGATCTTCTCGATCTGATCGCGAGGTTCAACCGCTCAGGCGACAGCACGATGGTAGTGCCGAGCGAGTACCTCGAGATCGTGATTACGCGCGATTAACAACGAAAGGAGCTCTCATGAGAAACGTCCGACATACCATCGTCGCGCTCGTGCTTGGCGCAATTGCGCTCGTCGGAATGGCCACGCAAGTCCGCGCCGGCGATGCGCACCACACCGTCGTGCCGGCCGACGCAGTGAAATGGGGCCCGGCCCCGCCGTCACTGCCGCCCGGTGCTCAGGCCGCCGTCCTGCTGGGCAGTCCCGCAAAGGAAGGACCGTTCGTGCTGCGGCTGAAACTTCCGGCAGGCTTCGTGGTTCCGCCGCACCGGCATTCGAAAGACGAATTCGTGACGGTGATTGCGGGACAGTTCGCGGTCGCGGCGGGCGAGAAGATCGATCGCGCGGGGCTCAAAGGCTTGCCGCCTGGGAGCTTCGTGCACCTGCCCGCTGGAATGCCGCACTATGCACGCGCGGAAGTGGAGACGATCGTGCAGATCAACGGCACCGGTCCATTCGACGTCGTATATATCGATCCGAAGGACGATCCGCGCAACAATTAGTAGTTAGAACCGAACTATCGTCGGTGAGCGGGGGCGTCGTAGACGCGGGGTCCCCGCGCACGTAATACTCGAATGTTCGTTAGCACTCTCGTCCGAGCCTGCGAGGCTTAGAGACGGAGGGGCGTCGAAGACGCGGGCACGCTGAAGCCTGGAAGAGGGGCCCCGCCTCGGCGGGGATCTGACGGCGAAAGCGTGCGTAAGACCGCGATTCTAATGCGCGTGCCTCAGCCCGCTTCCGGGTCGCACCTGCCGCTCCGCGGCAGGCACTGCTCCGCCGTCCGCGGTCTCCCGCGAACGTAACACTCAGGCGCTCATTAGCACTCACGTCCGAGACTGCGAGGCTTAGAGAGACGGAGGGGCGTCGAAGACGCGGGCACGCTGAAGCCTGGAAGAGGGGCCCCGCCATCATGGGAGCGGCGCGGCCTGGACCGCACTTCCGCGGCTCTCCACGGTTCCACTGCGGCGGTCGCGATCACGCAGGCTCGCGACGTTCGAGGGTGAGGCGAGGTCCTTGCGCGATCCGAGCAGCTCGTAATAGCGCGCGGCCAGCGCAAGGTCCTGAAGCGCCATACCGACCGATTTGAAAATGATGAGGCCTTCCTGAGGCAGTACGCAGCGACCCGTCAGCACCTCACCGAGGATGGCCCGTTTAGAGTGCGACAGCGCATCCGCCTTTGCAGCGGCGATCAGATCGCCCGCTTCGCTGAAAGCATGGCGTGAATCCACGACTGTGAATGCGGCCCTGCCGAACGTATCGGCGCCGATCTCGGCGAACTTGGCTCGCGTGTTGCCAACCGCGCATAGCAGCCGACAGTTGTCGAGCCACTCGCGGCGCAGGATCGGCTCGCTCGTGCGTGCGTTACTGGCAGTCGCAACGACCTGCTTGCCGCGAACGGCAGCTTCCGCCGTATCCACCGCAACGACCGTCAGCCCCAGTTTCCGGGACATCTCGCGCGCGTAACGCTCCCGATTGACGGCCGTGGGGCTGTAGACTTCCGCGCGCTCGAACGGGTACACGGCAGCGAGCGCTTCGAGCTGGGTGCGGGCCTGATTGCCTGAACCCAGGATGCCGACCGCGATGCGTCCACGAATGTCCACTTTGCGCGCGATCACGCCGCTCGCTGCACCGGTGCGCAGATCCGTGATCAGGCGGCCGTCGAGAATCGCGAGGAGCTCGCCGTCGTTCATGTCGTAGAGCATCACGACGTAGCGCGTGCCGACGTTCTTCACGTTGTGATACGCCTTCATCGCACAGTAGCCCGCTTCGGCGTCAGCGGCGAACAGCACGCGCATCACGCCATTCTCGAACTCTGTGACGAATTTCGGCGAGACGGACGTTCGTCCCGCTTCCTCGTGCGCGATGGTGCGCTCCAGGAGGTCGATCGCTCCCGACATGCCGATCGCGCCGTCGAGCGCGTCGAAACCGAGCATCGCGGTCATGGTTGCTTCGCGAATCCAAGCTCGGTGAGAAGCGCCTTCGAGAAGGCATACTGGCTCTCGAGGAACCTGGCGAATTCGCGGCTGCGCATGAACTGACCTTCCGTATTGTTCTGATCGACCATTTTCTGCCAGTCATCCGTCGCGACGAGCTTCGCGAATGTTTCGTCCCAGTACGCGGCCTGCCGCGCGGCGATTCCGGGCGGCGCGAAGACGCCGCGCCAGTTCGATACCCGGACGTCGATGCCCTGCTCGCGCATCGTCGGCACGCCGGCGAAATCGCCCGACTGGCGCTGCTGTGCGGTGATGCCGATGATGCGCACGCTCCCCTGCTGCAGGAAAGGATGCGCCGCCGTAGCCGAAGAGGTCACGGCATGAATGTGTCCGCCGACGACACCGAGATAGGACTCGGAGTTGGTCTTGAAGACGATCGTCTTCAACTTCTTCGGATCGATTCCCGCGCCCTTCACGGACTGCGCGAGCGCGACGTGATTCGAGCCGCCGCGGCTCACCATCCCGAACGCGATCGACTGCGGATCCGCCTTCAGTTGCGCGATCAGGTCTTTCATGTTCCGAATCGGCGAATCAGCGCGCACCGATACGACGCTGTGCTCCGTGACGAGAAGCGCGATCGGCGTGAGGTCGGTGTAGTGCATCTTCGAAAGCCCGGTGATCTCCGCGCTCAGCACACTCGAGGTCGAGTAAAGCAGGTAATGCGGGTCGTTCGGGTGCTGGCGCACGTAGACGCTCGCGAGCGTCTGGTTGCCGCCCGCCTTGTTCATCACCACGACAGGCGTGGGCACGAGCTTCTGGTCCTGCATGATCCTTTGAATGAGGCGCGCGATGTTGTCGTTGGCGCCCCCTGCCGCCGTGGGCACCACGACTTCCACTGCCTTCTGCGGCGTCCACGCTTGCGCGCCGGCGCTGCACGCGACGCACAGTGCGAGCGCTGCGGCGAAGAGACGTGCCATTACCATCCGCGCGGCTCCCGCTCGAGGAATGTCATGGCAGCCATGCGCTCGCCGAGCACACCCGCTTCCACTTCTCCGAGCGCATCGACGGGCGGCCGCGGGACGCCGACGTCGCGGCCCATCGCACGCATCGCGCCTTTCAGGCCCGCGAAGCCGGCCTGCTTGAGCGTATGGTTGAGCGTCGCGATCTGCTCCTGCGCCTTGCGCGCCTGCGTGAACTGCTGCTTCGAGCACAGCTCGTAGAGCTCGCGCGCGAGCATCGGTGCGACGCTCGCGAGCTGAGAAAAGGCGCCGCGTCCGCCGAGGACGTTGTTCGAGACGATGTAATCGGTGCCGGCCATCAATCTGAAATCCGGCCGGAGCTCGGGTCCTTTCGATGCGACTTCCGCCATGAAGACGAAGCGCATGCTCGCGTCGACCAGGCCCACGACATTGTCCAGGCGCTTGACGACATCGAGCACATCCTCGGCCGTCATGTGAGTGCCCGGATCTTCCACGGGCGGCGTGCAGATGAAGAACGGCAGTTTCGTCGCCGAACCGATCGCGACAAGGTGCTCCGCAACCATCGCCGGCTTCGGATGCCAGAAGTAGGGCGGACGTGAAGCGATCGCGGCGGCACCGAGCTCCGCTGCGTGCTTCGCGCGCTCGACGGCGATCATCGTGCCCGGATCGCTCACGTGCGCGATCACCGGAACGCGGCCGTTCACGTGGCGGATGGCGAAGCGAAGCAGCTCGCGCTGCTCGCCATCGGTGAGACTGATGTCCTCCGCTTGCGGCATCGGCAGTGCGAGCGCGTCCGCACCGTTGTTCAGATGAAAGTCGAGGATCTTCCCGTAGAGCTCGTAGTCGACGCTGTTGTCCGCCTTGAAAGGCGTGACGGGGCAATGGACGAAACCGGGATTGAATGTAGTCACAGCTATCTCCTCACCAACCATGCGGCTCGGTGTCCATGACGCCGAGCTCTTCCAACTGTTTGCAAAGGAATGCGACGCGCTCGGGGCTCGCGGTCGGCAGCGGCGAGCGGATCGGTCCCGCGTCGCGGCCCATCGAGATCATCGCGCCCTTGAGCGACGACGGGTACTGGTCTTTGAAGAGCTTGTAGAGCCGGGTGATCCTGTACTGGCACTGCCGCGCCGTTTCCCAGTCGTTCGCGACGAGCGACGCATAGAACCGGTTGCAGAGATTGGGCGCGATCGCGCCGCACGACGAGAACGAGCCCTTCGCGCCGAGCGGGAAAGACCCGAGCAGGTGCTCGAGGCCCATGATGATCACGAACTCGGGCCGCATCGTGAGCGCGATCCGCGAGATGTCCAGGAACTTCTCGGAATGGAACCCGGCGTCCTTCATGCCGATGTAGTTCGGCAGCCGTTCGATCAGGCGCTCGACGAGCTCGGACGTGAATTCGACGCCTTCGCCGTTACGCCAGGGCGAGTTGTAGGTGAGCACGGGGAGATCGGTGTGGGTGCCGATGCGCACGATCGACTTGAAAATCTCGTTCTGTGAGGGCCGGCGGCAATACGGCGAGATCGTGAGGATCATGTCCGCGCCGATCTTCTGCGCATGGCGGGCGAGATCGAGGGAGTCCTCCTCCGAGAGGCTGCCCACGAAAACGGAGACCGGCACGCGCCCGCCGACCGTCTTGACCATGACTTCGGCGCCGCGCTTGCGCTCGTCCATCGTGAGGTTCGGCGACTCGGCCTTGTGGTGCGGCCAGGCGATGGCGGGCGCGCCGTTGCGCACGTGAAAGTCCACCATTTTCGCGAACCGGTCGTAATCGACGCTGAAGTCGTCGTTGAGCGGCGTGACGGGGGCCTGCATGACACCGTAGAGCCTTTTCGCGACCGCCATCGGCTCCCTCGCCGCGGCCGGCCTTGTCTTATCGAGGACAGCAGCCATCAATGCACCTCATCGTTGTTGTGGATTCACAGCGTGGCTCCTTGGGCGCGGCCTGAAGGGTCCGCACGGAGAGCTCTCGAGTGCGTGGATTCTAGAAGGCCGATCCCGCGCTGCACCGTGCCGGGGCTAGAATGACTGTTAAGCGTACGCTTAACAATCCGACATGGACCGCCTGCACGGAATCCTCGTTTTTCTGCGCGTCGTCGAATACGGCTCTCTCAGCGCCGCCGCTCGCGCGCTCGGCGTATCGACCTCCGCGGTATCCATGACGCTCACGCGGCTCGAGCGCGAGCTGAACGTGAGGCTGCTCAGCCGCACGACGCGCCGCATCAGCGTCACGCCGGAAGGGAGCGATTTCTACGCGCGGTGCAAGCAGATCACGAGCGATCTCGCCGAAGCGGAGCTCGCGGTCGGGCAGGCGGGCCGCTCCCCCAGCGGGCGCTTGCGTGTTCGGCTGCCGCGGACACTCGGGCGCATGTGGATCGTTCCGAACATCCGGAGATTTACGGACGCGTATCCGTCGATCGCGCTCGAAGTGATCTGCAAAGACATCCTCCCGCATGCGGTCGAGGACGGCGTCGACGTTCAGGTCCAGACAGGGGAGCTGCGCGACGCCCGGGTTGCAGTGAAAAAGCTCGCCGCAACCGAATACATGACGTGCGCGGCTCCACAGTATCTGAAAGCGAGCGGCGCGCCGCGAACCGTCGACGAGCTGCTCGACCGCACCTGTCTTGCGTATCGTCGGCCGCGTAACGGCCGGCTTCGGGAATGGCGCTTCAAGGAGGGCGGGTCCATTCGCAACGTGCCCGTCGGCGGACCACCCGTCTTCAACGACATCGAGCTGCTCATTGCGGCCGCCGAGGCCGGCGTAGGTATCATTCAAGTGCCCGAATGCTATGCGCAGCCTTCGATCGACTCGGGCGCGCTGGTCGAAGTCCTCGGCGACTACAGGGCCGGCGGCTATCACATTTCCGCGGTGTACCTGCCGCAGCAGCGCCTCGCGCCGAAAATCCGCGTGTTCATGGATTTTCTTGCCGCGTTGTTCAATCCGCCGCCGTGGACTGAGCGCCCGAGTGAACGAGCGATCGTCACGAATCGCAGGCAGGGACGGCGCGGCTAGGAAAGTGGGAGGCACGTCCGGCCGGATCGACCTTGCCTCGATTTCCGCACTCGTCCATAGGACAAACGGCTGATGTACCCAGCCAACCGCCCGCTTGCGCCCGTGCGACTGGCAGCGCAGACTGTGTTCCCGCCCGGCGTGTGCTTCATAAACGCCAGTACTTTCATACGGAGGTGTTCCACATGAACGCGCTGAAATTCGCTCCTGGACTACTTGCGGCGCTTTTGCTGATGTCGGGTTTCGCGCAGGCGCACGAAGGCGAAGCAAAGGGTCAGCTCGGCCGCGTGAGCTTTGCGAACTCATGCAATGCAGCCGTGCAGCCGCTCCTGCAAACGGGCGTGGCGATGCTGCACTCGTTCTGGTACAGAGCGTCGGAGGATACGTTCCGCAAGGTGCTGGCGCAGGATCCTTCGTGCACGATCGCTCATTGGGGCATCGCGGCGATCCTCATGCAGAACCCGCTCGCCGGTACCGGAGCAAACGCGAAGCAGGCGGCGCTGGCGCAGGCAGCCATCGACGAAGGTCGCCGCGTGCCGCCGAAAACTCAGCGCGAGCGTGACTACATCGAGGCTGTGGCGGCCTACTACAGGGATTTTTCCACACGCTCTGAACGCTCGCGCCAGGAGTCGCGCGCCAAGGCGTTCGAGGAACTGGCCGCGCGCTATCCGGACGATGATGAAGCTCAAATCTTTTCGGCGCTTTACATTGCAGGGACCCAATCGCAAGCGGATCAGACCTATGCAGCGTATCTCCGTGCTGCCGCAATCCTGGAGAAAATGTTCGTCAAGTATCCGGAGCATCCCGGCGTCGCGCACTACCTGATTCACAGCTACGACGCCCCGCCCATAGCGAAGCAGGGCCTGTCCGCTGCCCGCCGCTATGCGAGTATCGCGCCGGATGCACCGCACGCGCTCCACATGCCTTCACACATTTTTACCCGCGTCGGGCTTTGGGAAGAATCGATCGCCACGAATCTGCGCTCCGCCGCAGTCGCCAAAAAGGCAGGCGATGGCCTGGAGGCGTACCACGCGAGCGACTATTCGGTGTATGCCTACCTTCAGCTCGCACGCGATCGTGAGGCGAAGCAGGAAATGGAGGAAGCGCTCAGGGTGACCGACAGCAACCCGACGGCGATCGCCGGGGCGTACTCGAGCGCCGCAATGCCCGCCCGCTATGCAATCGAACGTGGGGCGTGGCAGGAAGCGATGCAGTTACAGCCGCGGCCGTCAAACTTCCCGTTCACAGTCGCCATTACACATTTCGCACGGGCGCTTGGAGCGGCACGCAGCGGGGACGCGGCGGCAGCAGAGAAGGATGCCGCCGAGCTCGAGCGATTGCACAAAACTCTGGTAGCGGCGAACAACACTTACTGGGCGACGGAAGTCGAAGTTCAGCGGCTCACGGTCGCAGGATGGATCGCCCATGCTCAAGGCAGGCGCGACGACGCTCTCAAGTTCATGCGCGCCGCCGCCGACCTCGAAGACAAGACCGAAAAACATATCGTCAAGCCTGGCCGGATCGTGCCGGCGCGCGAGCTGCTGGGGGAAATGCTGCTAGAGCTGAAGCAGCCGGCGGCCGCGGTGAAGGAGTTCGAAGCTTCCCACGTTCGCGAGCCGAACCGCTTTCGTGGGTATTACGGCGCCGCGCGCGCAGCGGACGCGGCGGGCGACCGCCGCAAGGCGGCCGAATATTACGCCAAGCTCATGGAGCTGGGCAAAAAAGGTGACTCGTCGAGACCGGAGCTCGTGCGTGCCCGTCAGTACGTTGCACAGCGGTAAGGTCGTGCGGGCAACGCTCCGCTAGTCGAACCAATCAGTCGACGCGGATCTGCGCCGCTTCACGACCTTCGCCCACTTGTCGATTTCCGTTCGCATGAAAGCGAGGAATTCGTCGGGTGAGCTCACGACGGGTTCGTTCCCGGTCTTCTCGGCTCCACCATGGAAAGAGCGGCAGCGACGATGTCGCTGCGCGACACCCGGCACAGCGTTTCCAGCGGCTCCGAATACGGCACCGGCACGCGCGGCGCGCCCAGCCGACGCGGCGGCGCCTCGAGCGTATCGAAGAGCTGCTCCGCGGCTTCCGCAACGATCTCTCCGCCGAAACCGCCGACGCGCACGGCCTGATGCACGACGAGCAGCCGGCGCGTTTTCGCGACCGACGCGAAAACCGTTTCACGATCCCACGGCCAGAGCGTCCGCAAGTCGATCACTTCGGCTCGAGAGCCGTTCGCGGCGAGCTCCTCGGCAGCCTCGATACAGACGCCGAGCATGCCTGACCACGTCACGATCGTCACGTCCGTGCCGCTTCGAACGATCGAGGCCTTTCCGAGCTCGGCCGGTGCAGCAGCCTCGTCGACTTCGCCGGTCACGGTCCAGAGCTCCTTGTGCTCCATGTAAACGACGGGATCGTCGCAGCGTATCGCTGCTTTCAACAGCGCGTGATTGTCCGCAGGCGTGGAAGGCGCGACGACCACGAGACCGGGCACGTGAATCCACCACGCCTCCGTCGACTGGGAGTGTTGGGCAGCCATGCCGTCGCGCAATCCCATCGGCTGACGGATCACGGCGGGCACGCGAACCTGTCCGCCCAGCATGTAGCGGATCTTCGCGGCCTGATTCACGATCTCGTCGGCCGCACAAATGCCGAAGTCCGCATATCGCAGCTCCACGACCGGGCGCGTCCCGCACATCGCCGCGCCTATCGCTGCGCCCATGATCGTGTTTTCGGAGATCGGCGTATCGACGATGCGCGTTTTTCCGAAGCGCTGCTGCAGGCCCGCGTACTGCCCGGCAACGCCGCCTTCAGGGCCGAGGTCTTCGCCGAGCACCCAGACCGTCGGATCGCGCTCCATCTCCTGCGCAAGCGCGATGAGCGCCGCTTGCGCGTACGTCATCGCAGTCATGCGGGTGCGCCGACGTCCTGGACGTCGGTAAAGAGCACGCGCGATGGCGGCCACGGTGCCGACTCGGCGGCTGCAACGGAGTGCGCGATACGTGCAGCCGCCGCCTTGCGGTCCTCTTCGAGCGCCGCCGCGGCAATGCCCCGCGATGAAAGCCACTTCGCCGTACGGACCAGCGGATCGCGCTCTTTCCACATTTCGAGCTCACTCGCGTCGCGATAGAGCCCTTTATCGAGCGCGAGATGTCCACGCCAGCGATACGTCGTCGCGTGCAGGAAGCGCGGTCCGCGACCGGAGCGTACCTCGCTCGATAAGCGCGCCGCAGCTTCGTGAACGGCGAGGAGGTCGTTGCCATCGACCGTTTCACCCCGGATCCCAAAACCGGCCGCGCGCGCGAGAACGCCCGGTCCCGCGGTGACGCTGCCCGTGCGCGTGCGATCCGAGTACAGGTTATCTTCGCAAACGAACAGCACCGGGAGATCGAATAC
>Ga0075421_100000306_pt1 | contig 48865 bp, 39 predicted proteins | sample SoiMetdeltSBSDD5_FD_75292 | JGI IMG/M metagenome (GOLD analysis project Ga0075421, IMG submission 75292) | Bulk soil microbial communities from a Populus tree surrounding site in Tennessee, USA - Soil MetaG P. deltoides SBSDD5 | ecosystem: Environmental > Terrestrial > Soil > Tree plantation... | reverse complement strand
CGAATGGCGCACGGCTGACAGCAGCCCAACGGTCAGCCCAAGAGCTTGAGCCGTGGCGCGAGCAAAAATCATCGGCAACGCCACGCCGAGGACGGGCCAATCCCGCCCGGCGATTCGAGTCAGAAAGGGCAATGTGGATAACAGAAAGCTGCCCCCCACCCCCGTCGCGAACCACCAAGCCGGCGGCCACAGCCAGGCCAAGATCAAGCCGATGAGTGCGGGGCCAATGAGCAGAACCTGCCAGCGCTGACTGAGAGGGGTATGGGCATCCCCGAACGCTTTATGCGGATGCCAACGCAGGAGCTGCGCCTTCCAGTAACCAATCCCAAATTTTCGCCGCAAGTATTCAAATAAAGAACGGTCGTGGCGATGAGCAACCCTGGCCGAGGGAATAAAGATCAGTTTGTAGCCTTTGGCCGCCAGCCGGAATGAAAATTCCTGGTCTTCCACGGAGGGAACTGGGAAGGCCGCGTCAAAGCCGCCATTTTCGAGGAAGATAGCTCGGCGATAGGCTGCGGAATAGGTATCAATGAAATCAATGGTCGGCCGCCGGGCCATGCGCTGATATTTGCTTTCATATTCTTGTTGAACAAAACGGGCAACCAGTTCGGTTTGTCGGGTGCGGTAAACGCCTTTGGCGCCGATCACTTCCGGGTCGGTGAAGGGGCCAGTGAGTTCAGCCAGCCATTCCGGGTCGGGAGCGCAGTCCGCGTCGGTAAAAGCGATGAGGTCACCTTGAGCCGCCTGAGCGCCGGCATTCCGGGCGGCCGCGGGTCCGCGCCGCCCAGCGGGTTGTAAGACGCGGACACCGTAGCCGGCAGCCAGTTTGGCGGTCTGGTCCGTCGAGGCGTCATCCACCACAATGATTTCCCGGGGGGGAAATGTTTGCTGCTGTAAAGCGGCCAAACAGGCCGGCAGCGAATCGGCGGCATTGTACGCCGGGATAACAACCGAAACCGTCAGGGACATAGAATCAAATCCGCGTCTAGATCAAGTCAGGCAGTGTTTATTTTGCCTGGAGTGTCCGAATTGTACCTGAGTTTTACTTTCACTCGCGAGTTGCCGGTCACGTCCCGAGGTGTGCACGCAAAAGGTGTCAGCCGCACCCTGAGCGGAGCGGCAGGCTCCTTCGACTACGCTTCGCTCCGCTCAGGATGCCTGCCGCGTAGTCGAAGGGGCGGCGATTTACCTGACAACCTTTGCGTGCACACCGTCCCAAGCCCACCCGTTACGGATTCAGGCTCCAATGGTACAATCGTCCACGACTTTGTAAGGGATGGGGAACAAGCTATGCCTGACTCCCCAACCGTGCGCCCCCAACGCCTCCATCCGCCTTCTAAGGATTACCCTTGATGCATATCTTGATGCTGAATCCGCCTTTCCACCCTAAATACTCCCGCTCCCAACGCAGCCCGGCCGTTATCAAAAGCGGAGTGATTTACTATCCCATCTGGCTGGCGTATGCCACGGGCGTTTTGGAACAAGACGGCTTCAACGTCAAATTGATTGATGCGCCGGCCGCCGGTTACGATTTGCGCTTTGTCCTCGATTTAGTGGATGAGCAGCAACCGCGCCTGGTCGTGATTGATACGAGCACGCCCAGTATCGCGAACGACATTCACGTGGCGGAGGCCATCAAAGACCGCTGTCCCGATACATTCATCTTGTTGGTCGGCCCGCATGTCTCCGCCCTGCCCGAGTCCAGCTTAAACCTGAGTCCGGCGATCAACGCCGTGGCCATTGGAGAATATGACTATACCGTCCGCGACCTGGCACGCTGGCTTCAAGGCGGAGGCGACTTAAGCGCCATCCAAGGAATCTGTTATCGAGATCGCGGGGGGGCCTTGGTGCCTACCGCTCCCCGCCCCTGGATCCAGGACCTGGATGCGTTACCGTTCGTCAGTGAAGTTTACCGGCGCCATTTGAAAGTAGAAAACTACTTTTACTCCATCACCCGCTATCCAGAGGTCACGCTGATTACCGGTCGCGGCTGCCCGTATCACTGCACCTATTGCGTCTGGCCGCAGACGCTCACCGGTCATGGCTACCGCAAGCGGAGCGTGACGAACGTGGCAGATGAGTTTGAGTTCATCACGCGTGAACTGCCGCAAGTCAAAGAAGTGTTCATTGAGGACGATACGCTGACCGTTGATCAACGCCGTTCGATTCTATTGGCGAAGGAATTGATTCGCCGGGGGAATCGCCTGCCGTTTACTGCGAATTCGCGGGCCGACATCAGCTATGAGACTTTGCACTGGTTGCGGCAAGCCGGGCTGCGGCTGGTGTGTGTCGGCTTTGAAAGCGGCAATCAGGCGGTCTTAGACGCCGTCAAGAAAAAAATCTCGGTAGATCAATTTTATACCTTTCGCGAGGCGACGCGGAAAGCGGGCGTACTGGTGCATGGTTGCTTTATGGCCGGCAATCCGGGTGAAACCCACGCGACTCTGAACCAAACGCTGCAACTCGCCATCCGGCTCGAACCGGATACGGCCCAATTCTTTCCGATCATGGTCTATCCCGGCACAGAAGCCTACGAATGGGCCAAACACCAGGGGCACATGCTCGCCGAGGATTTTCAGGACTGGCTGACGCCGGATGGACTGCATCGCAGTATTGTGAGCAGCCCCGAACTTTCCGCCGACGACCTGGTGGCCTGGTGTGATGCGGCCCGCCGGTCGTTTTATCTTCGACCGCGTTTTGTGGTTAATAAACTCTGGGAAATGGTCACTCGCCCCGGCGAGATCGTGCGCCTGGTCAAGGCCGCGAGCACCTTTAGGAAATACATCTTCCGCCCTTCCCTCCCACGTCGGGAGGATCACCCGACAATCTCCACGGGGGCCAATCTCTAGACGCCCGTCGGGTGAACATAAACCAGACAGGTCGAATCAAACTTACAAACTGGGGGCTTCTCATTTTGTTTGGCAAGTTGTAAAATGCGCCGACGCTGCTCATAAGCTGGGCTTCTTTGTCCAAGTTTTTTGAGCAGCTATCTTTTGGGCCATCGTGCCGGGGATCTTATGCCTGCTTCAAGCGCTCTTAAAAAAATAAGCTTTGTTTCTATTGCCCTGGTCTTATTCCTTTTCAGCTTCGATGGTGTTTCGACCTACGCCTCTCCGCCGGAAGAAAAATTAACTAAAGGAGATAATCTTCCGGCGTCCAGTGGCGGCTACTTGATCTATGTCCCCTTCCTCGCCGACGATTCTTGTTTCCCCTGTGATTCAGTTCCCTCTCCTTTTTCTATCTCTATCGCCGAATTATTCGGCGTGAATTTCCCTTCTCAAGTTCAAGCCCTAAAGGACAGTGGGGCCGGTTGGGCCCGGATCAACCTGGAATGGTGGCGGGTCGAACCGAATGCGCCGTCTGGGCCGGGTGTGCACCTGTACAATTGGTCTCTTTACGACAACAAACTTGGCGCGGTCACTGCGATTGGCGTGCGTCCGATCGTCATTGTGGATGGTGTGCCCAGTTGGGCCGACACAACCGGCAGCCCGTTCTGTCCCCCAATCTCGTCCGACCGTTTAGATGAATTCTCGGAATTCCTGACGGACCTGGTCAACCGTTACCAGCAGCCTCCTTATCAGATTCACCACTGGGAAATTATCAATGAGCCGGATGCTATCGGCGCCAGCCCGCTGGGATCTAATTGTTGGGGGAACGCCGGCCTCCAGTATGCCCAAATGCTGGCCGTAGCCTCTCCCGCGATCAAAGCGGCTGACCCACAAGCGACAGTGCTCATGGGGGGAATAGCCTACGACGCGTTCACCGAATATAGCGGCCCCTTCAACCGCTATTTCCCTGACAATGTGATGAGCAACGGCGGCAGCGCTTACCTGGATGTGCTCAATTTCCACTACTTCCCGGATTATTATCTTGAATGGGAACAATGGAATACGAACACGCCTCATTGTGGCCCGATAAACGGTCAAGGCACACCCTATTCGGGAAGCGGGGTGGACGTCATGGCCAAATTCAATCACCTGCGTAACCGGATGCAAACGTGTTTTGGGGTGAATAAGCCAATCTGGATTACCGAGTTGGCCCAGCACGGCTATGAAGGCAATTCAAGCTCACTTGTGCTGCAGTCGCGGTATGTAATCCAAGGCTACGCGCGTGGCCTGGCCGCTGGTGCAAAGAATATCACCTGGTATGCGCTAAAAATTGCCACGGACGATGCGACGAATTATCCGAATGAGCAGGGGCTGCTTTATGATGACTTGTCGCCTAAGCCGGCCTTTAATACGTACAAAGTTATGACGGCCGAATTGAAAGGGTATGAATACAACCGCACGCTCAGCGTATCAGGCGGTGGGGAGGCTTACGTCTTCCGCAGTCCTTATCCCAAAGAGAAAACAGCAGCTTGGGGCGCCGGCATATTAACTTTTGCGCCGGCGACGCAACTGCGGGTCGTAAGCCGCCTGGGAACTATCACGTTTATCCAAGATGGCGGTGTAGGTGATACCAATGGCAGTCCCAATGCCGTGGGAGTGCAACTCACAGCTGACCCGGTTTTCATCCAGGTTGTGTCTTGATCGGGCTTCCGGTTCCTCAATTGAATGTAAAGGCAGATTCCGCCTACAGGCGGATCTTACCAGCAAGCCATTGAGAAAAACGATAAGTACACCCTGGCCTACGTCGGGCTGGGTGAAACTTACGCCGCACGCAACGATTGCGCCAAGACGATTCCGCCATTCAAGCAGGCGCTGCGCCTTGATCCCAAAAACACCGAGGCGGCACAAAGCCTGAAAGATTGTTCGGAGTAGCAATCGTGTATTTGAGTGCTCCCGCTCCAATTCGGCATCTGGATGATAGCATCGCCTCACATGAGGGTCGCCAGATGCTTTGCTGGCCTACAGGTCTATTCTGATTCCAGGAGACGGCATGCATAACAGTGTTGTTGCAAAACTGGATTTGAAAAACGCCCGCCTTAACTTGGCGGGACGAAGTTTGAACCTGACCGGGATATTTCAGAGTGGATGGTTGCTACTGGCAACTGTGATGGCTGGCGGTCTGAATTATCTCTCGAATATGGTTGTAGGTCGGTTATTGCTTCCTGCTGACTATGGAATTTATGCAGCGCTGCTCACCTTGTTTAACATATTCGCAGCGGTGAGTGGCGTGGCGCAAGTCGTGATTACCAATTATGCGGCGCGTTTAGAGGCGACCAATGACTTGTTAGGGTTACGCGGTTTAGTGGCAATCGCGTTGCGCCCGCTCACCCTAACGAGCGCGCTCATTACCATCATTATGATCTTAGGCTCCACTTTATTAAGCCGGATGTTGCATATTTCTTCAGCTTGGCCTGTGGTAATGCTAGCGGTGGGACTAATGCCACTGGCCCTGGCGCCAGTAGGTCTAGGGATGTTGCGTGGTCGCCAGCAGTTCAGCGCTTTTGGACTGGCGCAAATCGCGGGAGCTGTGATGCGCTTGGTCGCTGGAATAGGGTTAATCGTCTTTGGAGGGGGGACAATTGGATCAGTAGCTTCACTGGCATTTACCCCTCTGGCTGTGATTGGAGTAGCAGTGGCCAGCCTGCCTTCAATTTGGCAGAAATGGCAAGAACGGACCCGCCCCGGCCTGGAAGCTTTGAAAAGTGTCTTGATCTACACTGTGCTTGGAACTTTAGGATATGCTCTACTGACGGGCATGGATGTGCTGATTGTGAAAAATCGTTTTTCGCCCACCGAGGCAGGCTTGTATGCTTCCGTCAGCATTGTTGGGAAAATAGCGTTGTGGATTCCGGCTGCTTTAACGACCATCTTGTTGCCCAAGGTGGCAGCCCGCCGAGCCAATGGTCAGAGTGCGGCTTCGTTACTCCGCGTTGCCCAATTGGCCTCCTTGGGTTTATGCGGGTCTGTAACTTTGCTGTTCATCGAGGAGCCGCTGGTTATGCGATTTCTGTTCGGTGCCCGCTATGAAACGTTGGCTTACTTGCTAGGTCCCTATGGGATCGCTATGACTTTCTATGCTTTGGTGGGGATATGGTTTAATTATTTTCTAGGCATGAAGCAAACAGCTTATGCCTGGTTTTTAACGATCGGCGCAGTGCTCCAAGTAATTGCCCTGTATGTTTTCAGCACATCAATTACCGACATCGTGATCGTCATGATTAGTTGTAGTCTAACGCTGGTCTTAGCCGGTGAAGTCTTGTTTCAATTTTTCAATCGCGGGCCTAGGGCCGGTAAAATGGCGCAGATACCATCTCGTACCAATCCGCCGGGATTCTAGCCCAGGAATGCCAAATTCGCTTGCATCCTATTCAACGGAATCAGCGCCTCCGTCGTACAGGCCATTGAATAAGCCATTGGGCTAGTCTGCATGAGATCAGCGCAACTGACAACCAGCGCCTCTTTATCTGTCGTGGTCCCTGTTTACAACAGCGCCGGCTCATTGATCGAACTTATAACACGCCTGGAGCCTGTTTTATCTGCCCTCACCCGGGAGTTCGAGATCATTTTGGTGAATGACGGCAGCCAGGATCAAAGCTGGCAACAAATTCAGAATATTTGCGCAGAGCATAGCCAGGTACAGGGGATAGATCTCATGCGTAATTACGGCCAGCACAATGCTCTCTTAGTAGGTGTCCGAGAGGCCCACTATGAAGTTGTTGTCACTTTGGATGATGATTTGCAACATCCACCGGAGGAGATTCCCAAGCTGCTGGAAAAACTGTCCGAAGGGCATGATGTGGTCTACGGCACGCCGCATAACGAACAACACGGTTTGTGGCGCGACCTGGCCTCGCAATTGACCAAACTAGCTTTACAAAGAGCTTTAGGCGCTTCAACGGTGCGGGACGTCAGTGCTTTTCGAGCCTTTCGGACTTATTTGCGCGATGCCTTTGTTAACTTCCAAAGCCCCTTTGTCTCGATTGACGTGTTGCTTACCTGGGGAACGACACAGTTCGCGGCCATTTCAGTGAACCATACGCCACGCGCGTTGGGAAGTTCTAATTACACGTTCCGCAAACTGATTAACCACTCATTGAATATGCTGACGGGTTTTAGCACATTGCCCCTGGAAATAGCAAGCGCCATCGGGGCTATAGTTACCTTGGTGGGCCTGGGTGTGCTGTTCGTGGCCATCGCCAGCTCTCTAATGACCCGCAACAGCCTATCTGGCTTCTTGATGCTAGTTGCAATCATGACGCTTCTGGATGGCATTCAACTTTTCACCTTGGGTTTCATCGGCGTCTATCTTTCACGCATGCATTTCCGAATTATGCAACGACCTATCTATGTCATCCGCCGTAAGACGGATTCAGTCTAAGAGTGAGATATTCTATGGAAAGTCTTGACCCTTGTGAGTTTCTGCCCTGGGATACCAACTTTTTCGGCTACCGGATTGCTCGTGTCATTGGTCACCGGTTAAGTCCACAGCGACTAGATGATATTCTAACGTGGTGCAAGCTTCACACTATTGATTGCCTCTATTTTCTGGCGGATTCGAATCCGCCAGAGACGCCGGGGCTAGCCGAAAAGCATGGATTTAGCTTGGTGGATATCCGGGTCACTTTGCAATGTGACCTCGAAAACCGGCAAGATCTACAAGATGATCCTAGTGCTCAATCCGAAATGTTGAGCGTACGCCCTTCACAGCCCAACGATATTTCATTCTTACAAGCCATCGCCCGCGCCGCTTATACGGATTCGCGCTTTCACTCCGATCAACACTTCCCCCTGGGGTCCAGCCAAGCTTTGTATGAGATATGGATCAAGCGTAGCTGCGAGGGTTACGCCGATATTGTTTTGGTAGCCGAGAGGAATAGCAAACCCATCGGCTATGTTTCATGCCATTTGCCTGGCAAGACACATCCCGGTCAGATCGGGTTGGTAGGAATAGCCGCCGAGGCCCGTGGGTGTGGAGTGGGCAAGACATTAATAAATCATTCTTTGCATTGGTTCGCCGAGCAGTATGTCGCGTCGGTTAATGTCGTGACGCAAGGGCGCAACATCGCCGCCCAACGCTTGTATCAGCGTTGTGGGTTCTTGACTCAGTCCGTTCAGCTCTGGTACCACAAATGGCTATTTGCGCCGAACGCTCCTTATGCTGCAACCGGGCTGCTTAATTCAAACTGGCAGCACGCTATTCCCATACTGACACTTGAAACAGCAAGCAATGGATAGCTTCAAAACCCCGTTCAACCGACCTTGCCTGGCGGGGAAGGAGCTTGAATACATCGCGGATGCTATTCGAGCCGGCCATGCCTCCGGCGATGGCGCTTACACCCAAAAATGCCACCTCATCCTCGAACAGACATTGGGGGTGACCAAGGCGCTCCTCACGACCTCCGGCACCCATGCGCTGGAAATGGCAGCCTTGTTACTGGATATCCAGCCCGGCGATGAAGTCATTATCCCTTCATTCACTTTTGTCTCCACGGTTAACGCTTTCCTGCTACGTGGCGCTCGCCCCGTATTCATTGACATCCGTCCCGATACGCTTAACTTGGATGAGACTCAATTGGAACGCCTGATAACGCCTCGCACAAAAGCGATTGTGCCCGTGCATTATGCTGGCGTCGGCTGTGAAATGGACAAGATTGTGGAGCTTGCCAGGCAGCACGAAGTTTTTGTGGTGGAGGATAATGCCCACGGTCTGTTTGGCAAGTACAAGGGCCAATACTTAGGCACCTTTGGCTGCCTAGCAGCCCAAAGCTTTCATGAAACCAAAAACATTACTTGCGGCGAAGGCGGCGCGCTTCTGATTAATGAGGCCCGGCACCTTGAGCGAGCGGAGATCATTCGCGAGAAAGGCACCAACCGCAGCCGCTTTTTCCGAGGCCAGGTAGACAAGTACTCTTGGGTAGACCTTGGGTCAAGCTATCTGCCTTCGGACATTCTGGCAGCGTTCTTGTGTGCTCAATTGGAAGTCTATGAACAAATTCAGGCCAAGCGGAAACGTGTGTGGGATTACTACGCCGGGCATCTTCAGGACTGGGCCAGGGATCACAACGTTCGGATGCCCATTGTGCCGGCTTATTGTGAGCAGTCGTATCATATGTTCTACTTGCTGCTGCCATCCTTAGCGCAACGCCAGGCATTAATGGCGCACCTGAAAACACGCGGTATCCTCAGTGTTTTCCACTATTTGCCGTTGCACCTTTCAGACATGGGGCGGCAGTTGGGAGGAAAAGAAGGCGACTACTCGGTAACCGAGGAGGTAAGTGACCGCCTGCTCCGCTTGCCCTTCTACAACGATTTGACAGAGTGTGAACAAGCAGACGTGGTGGCTGCGATCTGTGAGTTTGATCGGCTCTAAATCAAGAATGTGACGGGAAGAGATGATGAAAATTGGTTTCGTGACCAGATACTCGCCGCCCGGTGTAAAACACGAATTTGGCAAGCGCGCTTTGGCGTGGTACACCGCTAACCTTTTATCGGGACTCCCGGCCGCTGAGTTGCATTATGAAATCTATGCAGATAAGTTAACTGGACAGCCTTTGTCCTATTATGAAAATGAACGGGTCGAAGTGATTCGCAGTTGGACCCCGAATGCGTTTTCCGTGTTCCAGATCATCAGACAAATCGCCAAGAGCCGACCTGATCTGGTCCATGTCCAACATGAAGTTTTCCACTTTGGTCCTGCTCCGTCAGCCATTCTAATCTTGTTACTTTTCCTTTACACCAAGATCGTGAAAATCCCTACTCTTGTCACTTTGCATCAGGTGTTTTTAATATCAAGAATAGAGCAACCATTTCTAAAACAGTACGGTTTGCCAATACCCGCCTTTCTGGTTAGATGGGTTCTGTGGCTAGCCATAGCACCGATCGTGATCCTGGCCGATGGCATTATCGTACATGCCAGGAAATTTACTCAAATCCTTGCAAGTGAGTATAGGCTCTCCCGTCAAATCCATAAGGTGATTGTAATTCCCTTGGGTGTGGAAGACCTAGATACAAAAACGAGCAGCGTCGAGGCCAAAGCCCGTTTGGGTTTCCCAGGCAAACGCATACTTCTGTTTCTTGGAAATTTGACCGGTTACAAAGGGCTAGAGCTCTTGGTTGATAGTATGGGAATCCTGGAGAAGAAGCATGATGATCTGGTATTAATTATTGGCGGACGGGACACGCCTGGCTTCAAAGTGATAAAAGAAGGTGGCCTATCTTATTCGGATTGGTTAACACAAAGAGCCCAAGCCGTGTCATCCCATATCTGTTTTGTAGGATTTATAGAACACGGTGAGCTGCCCCTTTATTTTGCGGCGGCTGACTTGGTAGTGCTGCCTTATACGCTTGGATTTTCAAGCAGTGGGCCATTGGCTTTGGCTCTCAGTTATAGACGGCCATTCATCGTTTCAACCTCGCTTGAAGATATTGTAGAACTTGAGGAGGCAAGGTTTGAGCCAACCGTATCCTCTTTGGCTGAAAAAATAGATCGCTTTCTAAAAAGCGAGGATTTAAGGGGCAAGATTATTGACTATGGTCTAAAACTCAGAGAAGAACGGCTATGGCCACACATCGGCAAAAAGACCTATCAACTTTACTGTAGGCATCTGAAAGATCAACGCGAGCAACAGACCCGATGAAACCCATCCGCTTGCACATGCTGGGTCATGAAATCACCCCCCCCGGCACATTAGGTGGAACCACTCGGATCCTCATTGAATTTGCTAAACGTTGGTGTTTAGAGCCGAATGTTCAAATCACGATTCACACCTCGGCTGAAGGTGCGCAGACATTGTCCAGATATGGTGTACCGGAACAAATTACTCGCTCTATCTGGCAAGGCGTAGCTTATTCCTGGTCCTATAACCCTCTCATTAATATGCAGCAGATTCGCGCCGCGATTCATAACGTCGCCAACGTCACGGACTTGAGGTCTTCCCAGTTGCTTATTTACTCCATGAGTGAGTTTTGGCAAGATGTGTTACCGGCCATGTTGCTCCGGCGGCGTTTTCCGCAATCAAGGTGGTTGAGTGGTTTTTACCTATTTGCTCCGAATCCCTTCCTGGGCTTCGAGGGTGTGTATGGACAGCGAAAATTAAAAGTACCCGAATTAAAATTGCTCGTTCAAAAATATTTTTATGAACCCATGACCCTGGCTTGGATTGTGCGCTATGCGGACATGCTTTTTCTGACAAACCAAACGGATGCGGATTACTTTCTTCGGCACGGTTTTTCCAGCGATCAAATCCGGGCTATTTATGGAGGCGTGGACCTGGCCGAAGCGCAGTCGGCCAGCGCCCCGGCACTGGGCGAATTCGCGGGCTGCTTTGTAGGTCGCCTGCACGAACAGAAAGGAATCGAAGACCTGCTCAGGATTTGGAAACGGGTGTGCCAGCACCAGCCTGGGCGCTTGGCGATTATTGGAACGGGGCTGAGGCCTGAATACGTGGCCCGTGTGCGGAAACTTTGTACAGAGCTTGGTTTAGATCACTGCGTCGAATGGCTGGGCTACTTAGATGGTATAAAGAAATACGAAGTGCTGAAGCGCAGCCGAGTTTTCTTGCACACGACTGTGTATGATAACAGTGGTATGGCCGCCGCCGAAGGTATGGCCGCCGGGCTGCCGGTGGTAGCTTACGATTTGCCTCCATTAAGAGTGGCGTATCCCAAAGGAATGCTCAAAGCACCACCTCGCGATATTGATGCCTTTGCCCAGGCTGTGATTGCTTTATTGACCGACTCGGCTTTGTATAAGGCAACCCAGCAGGACGCTGTAGACTTCGCGCGTGAATGGGACTGGGGAAAGCGAGCACAGGAGTCCTTAGACTGGATACGTCAGAGCTTGAGTCACTAGTGAACTGCCTGACAATCTCAGTAAAACTGCAAATTATGATTTTTATGGAAACCAATACCAAATGAAGCGACTCATAAAAGGGCTCCTACAGACAGTTCTTCTCCTCATTTTAAGTTTCCGAAAACAGCTAGAAAACTCTACCGGAAAAGAAGCTCAAATACTTCTATCTTTGAAGTATAAGGAAATGTTGGCAAATGGCATGCCTCTGCCAAGTTTTGACGAGGTGGGATTTAGAAAATATTCTGGAGCGGATGAAGATGGAATACTGCTGTACATCTTTTCCCTGATTGGAACTACCAACAAGAAATTTGTAGATATTGGCTGTGCCACAGGCGTCATCGGCAGCAACACCGCCAACTTAATTATCCATCATGGTTGGACCGGTCTCATGATTGATAGCGATGAGACATTAATTAAGGCCGGTCGGATCTTCTATGCGAATTGCCCCGATACCAGAAACTTCCCCCCCGCGCTGCTGGCGACACAGGTAACAGCTGAAAACATCAATCCGATTCTTCGGAAATACGACCTGTCCAACGAAATAGATTTGCTGTCCTTGGATATTGATGGGATTGATTATTGGATTTGGAAAGCGATTGATTGTATTCGACCAAGAGTTGTTGTCTTAGAATATCAGGCGGTCTGGGGACCGGAAAAGTCGGTGACTGTTCCCTATCAACCCGATTTCAAAGCGGGTTATTCTGGGATGTTTGGTATCTATAGCGGCGCTTCGCTTTCGGCTTTTGTGAAACTGGGCAGAGAAAAAGGGTATCGGCTGGTTGGTTGTCACCGCTATGGTTATAATGCCTTTTTTGTTCGCGCCGAGGTAGGCCAAAATATCCTTCCGGAGATTCCACCCTCTGAATGTTTCAAACACCCTTTCACGAAACATGCCATGGAAGAATTTCTGCCCAAGGCGGCGGATTACGAATGGGCTGAAGTTTAGCGATTACGGAATACGCGAGAGGCCAATATCACCATAAAGACCGGTTAAAAATGAATTGGCTTCACAAACTAAGTGGAAGAAAAACAATGTTTAAAGGCAGTATGGGCCTGGTACTCGGGTTGCTCGAAATTATTCCTTATAAGCTACTAGATGGTTTTTACCTCTTCTTCGACAAAAGACATATTCGCAGGACAAAGAATATCTGTTTCATTCCAAACGAGAATAACCGACGGGGAGGTAAATATTCATATGCTGAATGGGCGCACGTCATAGGCATTTTCCAAACGATCCTGTTTATTCATCTGGACAAGAAAGAAGATAATGTCATTTTAGATGTGGGATGCGGAACGGGTTTGATGGGGATAGCCAGTGATCCATTTTTAGGAGAGCATGGTCGTTATCTAGGAATTGATATTGTAAAAAGAGATATTGACTTCTGTCATAGTCATTATCCTTCATCGAGGTTTTTGTTCAAGAATCTAAAAGCAGATAATCCAGCATTTCTTACCAATCAAAAAAATGAAGGGGCACACTGGGAAGCGGATAGCAGTAGTTTTGATCTTGTGACCGCGCTCTCTGTTTGGACGCATCTAAAAGAAGAAGAGGCGATCTTCTACTTTGCGGAGATAGACCGTGTCTTAAAGCCCGGAGGCAAGGCCATCGTGGCCTTCTTTTTACTTGATGAAGCCTATAAAACAAGCCTACCGGACAGGTCACATAAAACAGGCCAATATCATATGACATCGCAGGATCTATGGATTTTCGACCAACCCGCCTACGGATCAGACTCCTGGTTTTATCCGAAATGGGCCAAGGTTCCAGAAAAAGCAATTGGTGTGAGCCAGGAAGGCCTGAATCGCTTAACGGTCAACACGAAGTTACAAATGATTAAACATTATCCGGGCAATTGGAAAGAGATCCCAAGCGCATTCTTTCAAGATATCGTGGTTTTTCAGAAAGTCTAACCGCTCAGTGCATGAATTACGAATAAGTTAAGGTTTAACCATTTTGGAATACTCGAGTTCCAGAGCACAGTTCGTCAAAGATCACTTACCGAAATGGCTGACCCTACCTAATTTGGCGGCAGGAGTTATCTTTTTTCTGCTAGGCCTGTTGGTCTTAGGATGGTCGCAGGGATATTTAATCAGTGCCATTGACTGGCATCTTGCGCCCTCCCGGATACGAACTTTTTATCGCTACCTATTTTTATGGGACATCAACCGCCAATTTGGTGGGATCAATGCCCAGTTCATTGCGCTTTTGCCTTACACGGCTTATTTAGCCTTTACCGAATGGATAGGGTGGTCTCCTCTCACCGCCCAAAATCTGCTCTTTCACTTTTGGCTTGTGATCCCGGGTCTGAGTATGTACGGCCTCTATCGTCTTCTGGCACCGGCTTCAAAAAATACGTTGAGTGGATGGATCGCCGCCATATTGACCGGCTGCTTTTATGTGGTGAATCCTTTTACCACGTATATAATGTGGACCTCCATTACCTATGGAGGCCATGTCACTTATGCCTTCTTACCCTTGATCTTTGCCCTGTTTGTTAAAGGACTCCAAGAGCGTAAAGGCTGGCGCACTGGTTTTGGCCTCGCAAGTATCGCCGCTATACTCTTGGCTCCCGGCGGGACAACACCAAAGTTTCTAATCATCGCTTGGGGCATTTTGCTTGGTTATGCCATCTATGCCTGGCTATCGGCTACGCAGGACAAGTGGCACATAATTACTTTCACAGGTTTTGTACTACTGATCTGGATATTGTTAAGTGCTTGGTATCTGGTACCCCAGGTTTTGAATGTGGGTGAGGTAGCAGAAAGCTCCAGTAACTATTATTCAGATATCAACCGAACTGATTCTTCCACTTTCGCTCAAGCAAGCATGGATTTGATAGACGCTTTCCGGCAGGTGGAAACCCCGCTGGTCAACCGGCAAATTGGACATGAACCCTCGACCTCTTTCATCCTGGCCAGTTTTATGCCGGCGTTGTTGGTTTTTGGCGCCTTGTGTATTCCCCGACAGCGGAAAATCATTCTGTTTTTTCTGCTGATGACTGTGGTGGGCTTGTTCTTGCTCAATCGTACTCGCTATCCCTCAGAATCAGTTGCCGAGTGGATTCTAGAAAGATTACATCTTTTGCATTTCTTTCGCGGGCCTAAGTTGCCCTTTGGCATCCTAGCGATTTTTGCTTATACCATCCCCTTTGGGGTGACGGTTGAGGCCTTCCTTAATTTTCTAAAAGATCGGTTCAAAAATGACTTTCTGCTTTACGGGACATCAATTGGAACTGGTCTCTTGGTATTTATCTCGACGATCATGGTGTTTAACTGGCCTCTTTGGACTGGAGATTTATTCGAATCTGATCAGCCTCAGATTCCATCACCCCGCTATGAAATCCCGAATTATTATCGAGAGGCTGCTGACTGGCTGCAAAAAATACCCGGAGAGTTTCGGAGCTTTGCCTTTCCCCTCTCCGGTATAGGTTATATGCCTTATGCCTGGGAGCACGGCTATTGGGGCCCAGATATCATCGGACAAGTCTTACCGCAACGTGTCATTTTCATCCATTCTCAGGTAGTCTCAGGCGCGTTGGCACCTGCTTGGTATCAGAATACGCTATGGAAAACCGATGGTTTCAGCAAACTCCTCGCGTTAACCAATACGCGATTTGTAGTCATACGCCAAGACGTGAATATTACCTACTTTAGAGAGTCAAACATTGCTCGAGGTACGCTGACCGATATGCCATCGCCTGAGGAGGTGAAACAGCTGTCTGGCTTTCACTTCGTCCAAAGCTTTGGCCAACTTGATTTTTACGAGAACGAAAACTGGCGCCCCATGCAGGTCTATTCAGCCGTTCGACCGGTTCCGGTGAAAGACATGACTGACCAACTGGCCTTATTGAGTGACAATTCTTTTTACGTCAGTCCGGAATTAGTATTTGTGCCGCAAACGTGGCCGGTTTCTTCCAATGAACCGGAGGCGGAATTGACACCTCCGGCCACGTTTTCAGCGCAAATGATTAATCCAACTCTGTATCAAGTCCATGTCGAAACCAACTCTGCATTTTATCTCGTGCTGTCCGAAATGTTCCACCCAGGTTGGAAGGTCTATGTGGGGAACAAGCTAAGTTGGATAGACGCATGGAGACTTTCTCCACTTGATGAAAAGCTGCACTTTGTCGCCAATGGCTTCGCCAACGGATGGTACATCCCGCACAAAGGAGCCTATGACATGCTGTTATACTTTCACCCACAGAATCATGTTTATTTAGGAGCTTTGGTTTCAGTGCTTACGGTTGTCGTAGGTGGTTTTCTAGCGCTTCTACTCAAAGAGCATCCCAGGCGAGTCGAATGAAATTGTCATCAAAGGGAAAAGCGATTGCGCTAGAACAGATGCAGCCGGTGATCTTATTAGGCATGCATAGGTCCGGCACGAGTCTGGTCGCCCGCCTATTAATGGACATAGGTATCTATTTAGGCAACCGATTAGAAGAAAATGCCGAATCAACTCATTTTCAATGGTTAAACCATTTTATCTTTGCCGCGGCTGGCGCCAGGTGGAGTCACATCGAACCGCTCGTGCAGGTGATGCAATCCCCAGAGTTTGTTGAACGGCAAGCCCTGGCGACGCGCCGCCATCTACTTCGCGACAACCCATTTCTTAATCGCTACTTCGGCCTGGTAGGATTCCTGGGGTCTCACCTCCCGAAAGCTGTTTCTCAAGACAACGCTTTTTCTTGGGGCTGGAAAGATCCGCGTAACACCCTCACCTTTCCCATCTGGAGGCGTATTTTTCCCCAGGCCCGATTCGTGCAGATCGTTCGGAACGGTATTGACGTAGCCATTAGTATCAATCGCCGCACTCTGAGACAAAAAGGTCAATGGCTGAAACCGGATTATTATAGTCCGGCCACCCTTAACCTTGATTATTGTTTTCGCTTATGGGAGAAGTATATTTTATTTGCGCTGAAGCATAAGAATCTTATTCCATCCGAGCAGTATCTGGAAATGCGGTACGAGGCCCTGCTCTTAGAACCACAAGAACAACTCCGGCGCCTAGTCAATTTCCTAGACTACCCGGTTCAAGAGAGCCTCTTATCCACGACTTGCGAGCAGGTTAATCAAAGCCACCTCCAGCATTCCGGTTATGCCGTTAATGACCGAAATGGGATCCAGACACTCGCCTCCAGCCCACTCATGCAACAATTGGGTTATATCCCCTCGCGCATAACCAATGACTGAAGAGAGAAATTAGCGTGCATCAGCCTCGGACTTTGCCTCAGCTGCATTTCATCGGTTTGTTGTTACTGGCGCTACTCATTCGCCTAATAGCGATGCCTATCGCGCTACACACCGATGCGCGCTTCACGAGCGATATCATTGAACTTAACCGTGAAGCCTACCGGATCTACGCGGGTGGCCTTGAGAGTCTTTTTTATCCACCGCTCTTTTATCTTTCTCTCGGCGTGATTCAAAAAGTCACCTTCCACAGCCCACCTCTTTTCGCTCAAATGCCCGTCCAGGGAACCATCGCTCAGGTTGAGCTTTTATCTCATCCGGCTATTTTTCGCACGTTGATGTTGCTAAAAATCTGGTATCTTCTCTTTGATCTGGGCAGTGTCTTCTTGCTCTGGAAGCTGGCGCATCACCGAACAGCAAAAGTTATCAGTCTCTTCTGGCTCTTCAACCCGGTAATCATTTACAATGCCTACCTCCACGGTCAATTCGATATTGTGCCGGTATTCTTTGTTATCCTGGCACTTTATTCTTGCAAAAAAGCGCGCACCAGCCAGGGCGCTTTCTGGATGGGAATAGCTGCCTGTTACAAAAATTTTCCTTTCCTTTTTCTACTCCCCCTTATCTTGGTTATGGCTGAAACTTGGCGCAAACGGCTTACCCTACTGCTGTGGGGCACACTCCCATACGTGGTATTACTTCTCCCTTTTCTTCGGTATGGCAGCAAAGCAAGCAACTACCCCAACTTGTTTTTCAAGGCAGGCTACGATCTTGGTTTCGGCGCGCAGGTCTATATCTTCATTGTCTTTTATGCAGTCTTGTTGTGGTATCTGTATCATCGCCGAGCCAATACTTTTGAAGACCTGTGGCGCGCGTGTTTCGCTATTCTCCTGGTCTACTACCAGTTGAGCTACTTTGATCTGCACTACTGGGCCTGGATCATCCCCTTTGCTGCACTCTACTGGGTCGAGCGTCCGGCAGAAGCGAAACTCTTCTACCTCGTCATCGGGCTATGCCTGTTAACGCTGCTTGCCCCCACCCCCTTGGCGCGCTTCCTGGCGCCCATCAGTCCACGCTTCTTCCTCCGTCTCCCGTCGCTCCTAGAAATTCTCACCCCATACTTGCCCATGCTTTTCATCCTCAATGTTGTGCGCAGCCTGCTGGCCGGCACTTGTTTCTACCTGGCGTGGCATGTGCTACGCGATACGCCTGCCGCGCGCAAGCCAGAACTTCCCGCAACGCCAGAAGCGGCGTTAGCCGCCTGAAACCTCAACCCCAATGAACCCCCTCCGTCATCTTCTTTGCCTCGGCCTAGGATTGTTAATAACCGGTTGCGCCGTTGGTAGTGTGGACATAGAACAAGAGCAAGCCTCCGGCCTGGCCAGCGAACTGGTGGAGGGTCATACCTTCGGCCAGACTTTTACTCCACACTCGGATGGGCTGTATCGGATTGACCTGTATACGGCCACCTATGCGCGGGAAAATACCCACGCCGTCATCTTCCGCATTCAGGCGGAGCCGGGAGCCGCTCAGGATTTGGTCCATGTAGAGCTGACCCCAGCCCAGATTAGCAACAGCGGGCCGACAGTTATTACCTTCGCTCCTCTGGCCGAGACAGCGGGGAAGACGCTTTATTTCTCAATCGAGTCTCCTGGCTCAGCGCCGGGGAATGCATTCACTATCTACCGGAACGAAAAGGATGTCTATCCCGACGGACAGATGTTTGTGGATGGGCAGCCCACACCGGGCGACATCGCTTTCATTGCTTATACTCGCGAGACCTTTACCCCGGCTGATATCTGGAACGACTTCTACTCCCGCGCGAGCCAGGATCAACCTTTTTTCATTTTTTACTGCTCACTGTTGACTGTGCTGTTGCTGGGGCTGGTCGTTACACTGGTTTGGCCGCGCCGTTCCAAGCCGGCGGCTTCCCCACCTGACTCGACCGATGATGCAAAATCGCTCCCAGAGCAAACGGAGAAAGGCGCGGAATGAGCCGCGGGAAATTCCTGTTCTTCACTCTCCTGCCGCTAGTCATCCTGACACAGGTCGTCGTACTCCGCTGGGGGCCGGAGGCGTTGTTTTTTGTCACCTGGCTTTTTCTGGCGCTCACGGTGCAGCATGATAGCTATCTCTCGGCGGTGATTGGCTTAGCCTTTTTAGTTACTTGCCCCTTCCTGCTCATTGCCAAACGGGACTCCGTCGCGGAGCAGGCGGCGAATTACGCCTACTTTTTTTTAGCTATCGGTGTGCTGGTGCAACTGGAAGAGATGCTGATCGAACGCTACACTCGGTTGCCCCACAAGCTGGACTTTTCAAATCTGTGGCATCCAATGGACGATGCCTTTCGCCGCGGATGGGCAGCGGCTATGTCGGCGCTCAGAGAACAACTCGCCATCACGGATCGCGCTGAACTCGTCCGGCTGATTCAGATCGTCGGCACAGTTGGATTGACTCTAGCCTTTCTCGGGGCGTTGCTCACTGGCGGGCAACTGCAGATTCTTTTGCCCTTATTAGGCGGCGCGTTGCTGTTTCCTTTCTTGGTCTGGGGATCACGCTTGCTAATCCGCGCTTTAGGGGCCGCTGGGCTGCTCCGGCTAGGGCTGGCCTTAGTCGTCCTGCCGCTGGCGGCGGTTGAGCTAACGTGGCTATATGATTTGGTCAGTGCCGACCGACTGGCTCGGATGCAAATCGCCTATGACTTCATTGACCAATGGGAAACAGCCAGGCAAGACCACCCTCAGTCCGAAGGCGAGACTATCGCCCTGCGAGACTGGACCATCGAAAACGAGACGCGGCGGGTGTTGTATCAACATCCGGCCTTCTCCGGCGCCAGTCATCTGACCTACTCGGTGCATCTGGAACAGGGAGCGAAGCTGGCTTTTGCGGTGGCGATGGCCCCAGAAAGCTGGACACAACCGGGTGACGGTGCGACTTTTGCCATTTACCTGCAAACCAATCAGGACACCGAGCAACTCTTTTCCACATACATTGATCCTAAGCATAATGAACAGGACCGGCGGTGGCATTCCCAGGTAGTTGATCTTAACGCTTACGCCGGGCAAACCGTCACCCTGATCTTCGAAACCGGCATCGGCCCCGGCGGCGATTTCCAATACGATTGGGCCGGCTGGGGAGAGCCCCAGTTGTTAATCCCGTAAAGGATCTGGCAAATGAACATGGGTCGGGTCTTAATCACCGGCGGCGCGGGTTTCATCGGCAGTCACTTAGTGGAGGCGTTTGTTGCTCAGCGTGCCTTTGATGAAATCGTCGTCTACGACAACCTGCGCACGGGCCGGCTGGAGAATATCCGCCCTCAGTTGGATAGCGGCGCGGTGCAGTTCATCCAAGCCGATGTGCGGGACGTAGAGGCTCTCCGGTCAGCGATGGCGCACACGACGACCGTTTTCCATTTAGCCGCTCACGCCAATGTGATCAGCGCCTCCCGGAACCTGGAGGATGCCTTCACGACAAACGTAAGGGGCGCCTTCAATGTCCTGCAGCACGCTAAAGACTGCGGCGTGCAGCGGGTGATTTTTACTTCTTCGCGCGAAGTGTATGGCGAACCGGACAATTTGCCGGTGGCTGAAGATGCGCCGCTCGCGGCCAAGAATGCCTATGGAAGCAGCAAAATCGAGGGGGAGGCCTATAGCCATATTTTCAGCCGGTTGGGTCTCCAGGTTGGAATTGCGCGTCTAACAAACGTCTATGGCCCGCGTGATTCCGACCGAGTCATCCCCCTTTTCGTTAAAAAAGCCTTGCGCGGGGAGCCGCTGGTCATCTACGGCGGGCAACAGATTATTGATTTCATTTGGGTGGGGGATGTGGTTGACATCCTTATCCGCCTGGCCCAATCGGATCAAATGCCAGACTCTCCCCTCAATGTAGGCAGCGGCGTGGGAACGCGGCTGACGACTCTCGCCGAGCAGATTTGCGCTTTGACCGGCAGTCATTCAGAAATCATTCTGGCGCCGGCCCGAACTCCGGAGGTCGTCCGGTTTGTCGCCGACACTCGGCGGCTGCGGGCTTGGATAGGAACCCACCCTGCCCGACCACCGCTGGAGAAATTAGCGGACGTGGTGGAGGACCTTGCGGCTCAGCTTGAGAGACTGACGGTTGAAAGCTAATCGCCTCGCGGTGGTTGTTGCCCTCCTCACGCTTAGTCTAGTGGGGTGGCTGACGGATCAAGCCGGGCGCCCGGCGCTCGTTTTTGCATTCGTGACCGCGGCCGTGTTCTATTTGTCCGGCTGGGGATTCTGGCGCGTCTGGCGCACGCCCCGCAGCGGCAGACGCTACAGCTTACTCGGCGCTCTGGCCGGGCTGGTGATTATCTATCCGATTGCTTCAATCTGGGTTTTACGTCCGGCGCTGCTTCCCCAACGCGTCTGGTATGATTTCATCGCCAATCGGCAGGTGACGGAGCGATTAGTAGATCCCAAGCTCATCAAAGTAGAACGCTGGGAGATTTTAGGTGAGACGCGCGAAGTTCTCTTTGCGCACCCGGCACCTTCAGGCAGCACCGCCTTGGTCTATCCCGTGAAAATCGAACCCGGCACTACTTTCCGAGCATATCTCGCTGTCGCTCCTGAAGCCTGGTCCGCCGCGGGAGATGGGGTGACGTTTTCGGTCTATGTTGAAGACAACGCCGGTATGCACTTGCGCTCCAACTACTATGTTGATCCCAAACATCAGCAACAAGATATGCGCTGGGTTCCCATGCAGGTGGATTTAAGCCCTTTCCGTGGGAAGCTCGTGCGTGTTATCCTGGTCACCGGTAGCGGTCCAGCGGGGGATCAAAGTTATGACTGGGCAGGTTGGGGGGAGCCACATTTGGAGCGACCGATTTGGCCGTAAGACAGCCCCCGTTGAAGCGCTGGTTGTTATTCGTATTGCTTATCGCCGTGATCACCATTGCCGGCCTCATGGCGCTCCAGCGCCGTCCGCTGGCCTCGCCAACCCCAACACCGGCGCCGATCTCTATTCAGAGCACTCCCTGGCAAATTGGCGCCGACGTGACATTGACCCTGAGCACGGTTCCGCCGCGCGCCGACCAGCCTATCTCATTAACGCTGCTAGCCCCCGGCGACCATCAGCCTCAAGTCGCCGTCCCCTCACCTGAATTTTTTGGTCTGGCGGGTGTCCAGTTGCTCTGGCTATCACCGGCGGCGCAGGAGACGGAACTGGCGCTGGCGGCGGCGGGAGGGGCACGCTACCTCCACTTAGCCTTCGAGTGGAATCGCATCGAAGCTCAACCCGGCGAATACAATTGGGACCAGGTGGATACAGCTTTAACGTTGGCGAAACAGTATGACCTGCGTCTGGTTCCCATGTTGTTATACACGCCTGACTGGGCCTCCCAGTCGGCCTTTGCGCCGTTGGATTACTACCGCGCTCCGCCGACGAATTATGATGACTACCGAAATTTCGTTTATGCGGTGGTCAATCGCTATAAGCCGCATGGCCTTTCGCCGCTCACGGCGGATGGGTACGGCATCACCGATTGGGTTATCTGGAATGAACCCAATGTGCGCCCCGGGCCCGCCGCGCCTGAGCCGGGCGAATTTTGGATTGGAAGTCTGGAAGCCTATGTGCGGTTGTTGCGAGCAGGCTATGAAGGCGCGCATGCCGCCGATCCGGGTTGTAACGTCTTGAACGGCGGTCTGGCCGACGTTTTTTGGGCGCCTGGAAAAGTGGATTTGATTACTGCGCTGGAGCGACTTTATGATCCGAACGGGGATGGTGACGCCGCCGATGGCGGCCGGCCGTTCTTTGATACGTTAAACGTACATACCTATCAACTCAAAGCGCCGCAGGCTGGTTGGTACCAGGCAAGGCTCGAGGCGCTCCTCCCAGTCATGGAACGTTTTGGGGATAAACAAAAGCCGGTTTGGATTACGGAAACCGGCTATGGCACCGTCACGGCGCCGACGCAGGATTCGCCCTATGTGGATGAGACAACCCAGGCCGAGGCGGTACGCCTCGTCTACGAGACCGTCTCAGCCTATCCTCAGGTCAAACGGGTTTTTTGGTGGAGCTTGCGGGATTACTTCAGCAATGCCGCCGAGACCAACGCCGCCATGGAGGCGCATTATGGTCTCTTGCAAGCTAACTTTTCCCCCAAGCCGTCTTACGCGGCTTATGGGCGCCTGACCGGCAGTCTGGGCGAAAAGCTAACTACGACCGTCACGACCAATGCAGCCGGCCTCTCCACGGTAAATATCCCTGCCACTTTTATCGCTCGCGCCGGAACGTACGTCACGTTTGCAGAGATGGACGAAGCAACTTTGACCGCGGTAGACCTCTACCCGGTCAGGGAACAACACTAAAGGCCAAGATGAATCTCCCCTTTCCCGCCTCTCCCCGCCCCGTGGGGGACGCGCCGCGCCGGGCCCAAGCCATTCTGGCCTACTTTGATGCGTGGAATCTGGACCGTGAGTCGGTGGCGTTCCTTCGCTATCATTATCGGCGTTATGAATTCTTATTAAATAAGATTGACCCGTTGGTCACCGATCGCTTAACCGATGAGCGCCAGCCGCCATTTAAAATTTTGGATATCGGCCCCGGGTTTCAAACGGAACTGCTCCGCCAAATCTGGCCGGAGGTCGTTGTGAACACCTTGGGGTTTAGAGACAGGCGCTTTCAACCTCGCCTCCCAGAACGGCATTTCGAATTTAACTTGAACGACGCCCAATTTAAAGACAAGTGGCCCGTGCTGGAAAGTCATGACCTGGTGATCATGGCAGAAGTCATTGAGCATTTATACACGGCACCGAGTTTGGTGCTCGCCTGCGTCGCAACGTGGTTAAAAGCCGGGGGGTATTTAGTGCTGCAGACGCCCAATGCCTGCGCGCTGCACAAGCGTCTCAAAATGCTCGCTGGTAAAAATCCTTATGACCTGATCCGTGAAACGCACGACAACCCCGGGCATTTCCGCGAGTACACCCTCCGGGAATTGTTCGCGTATTCCATTCAGTCCGGTTTTGCGCCGGTGGCGTGCGCCGCCGGAAATTATTTTGACAACGGTTCTCGCGTTCACAAACTCTACAATGCCCTGAGCCGTATTCTGCCGACCACCCTCCGCCAGGGCCTTACGCTGACTCTCCAGAAGGTGCGCTAATTGCTCAGAAACAACGACTACCGGGCAACGCTGACGGTGATGGTGGCGCTGGCGCTCACCACCCTGACCGGCTTCTTGCGCGAGGCGACCCTCGCGTATCAGTTGGGAGCGGGACGGTCCGCCGATATTTTCCTGGTGGCTTTTGCCGTGCCCGAATTTGTCTTCGTCGCCCTACCCATTATCCTCTTACCGGCGTTCATTCCCCTGTTCGCCGATTGCCGACTGAAATTGGGAGAAACCTCCGCTTGGCGCTTTGGATTGAGAACGGCCATGGCGTTGGTCGGGGTGCTGTTGTTATTTACCGCCCTGGCCGGTCTGGGAGCGCCCCTCTACGTGATCTGGCTAGCGCCCAGCTTTACGCCCTCTGAGCATGCCCAGGTAGTGCAAGCCACAAATTTGATCTTGCCCTCCATTAGCTTGATGGGCTTGGGCACGCTCGTCGGAGCAGCGCTGCAAGTTTATCGGCGTTTTGCGCGAACGGTTTTGGCGACCGCTCTCTACAATTTGGTCTTCATGGCCAGCCTCTGGATCATGCCGCTGGTCTGGCCAGTGGGACGGGCGGCGTGGGGCGTCACGCTCGGCGCGGCGGCAGCGCTTGCCCTCCAGGCGCCGCGCTTGTGGCGCTATCGTCCGGATGAGCTGCATCTTTCCGGCACAGAACAGTCGGCAGAGTTTAGCGTCGGTCACCTGGCGCGTTTGGCCGGGCCGTTAACCGCCGGGTACCTCGTCCATCATTTGATTCTATTTGTGGATCGAGCGATGGCAACGACGCTTGGCCCCGGCAGTGCCGCCGTGATCAACTACGCTTACCATTTAGCGCTCGTGGTCGGGCAATTGAGTGGCCTCGCCGTTGCAACGGCGATTTTTCCCGGTTTATCGGAACAAATTGCCCGGGGCGACACCGCGGGCGTGCGCGCCAGTCTCTCTCAAGCCTTGCGTTTCGTTTGGATCACCGCCCTCCCGGCGACAGCGGGACTCATTGTGCTGCGCACGCCGGTCGTCAAGGTGCTGTTTGAGCGCGGTGCTTTTGATCCGGCAGCCACGGCAGCCGTCAGCGCGCCCTTGATCTGGTACGCGGTATCGGTCCTCGCCGATTCGGTCTGCCTGGTATTGTGGCGGGTGATCTATGCTCGACGCAGCGCCTGGATAGTGGTGGGGATTAATGGCTTGCAAACTGGCGTGCGTCTGCTGGGAAACCTTGTGTTCATCAGCCGCTTCGGCCCAACCGGTTTGGCGCTTTCGGCCACAGTGGGATTGCTGGTCCAAATGCTGGTGTTAGGAGGCTATGTCTGGCGCAGCCTGGGAAGCTACCTCAATCGTATCTGGTGGACTGAGGCAACTTGTGTTATCGTTGCCACCGGCCTGGCAGCGGGCGTTGCCAGTTGGTTGTCCACACAACTGTCGGCGATGTCGCCAGAAATAGTCCTTGGGGCAGCGAGCACATTAGGCTGTTCAGTTTATGTAGCCGTTTTACTTGTCTTGAAATATCTTAGGAGCAGGTCTCAGCATGGAATCAAATCAAACTGAACCGCAGGCCATCCTTAAGAAAACATTCTCAAACTCGCTCAAAGCTCGAGTCCTTCGCACAGTCGGCTTGCGGGACGCGGACTTTGCGGCCAGCCGTGAGGCTCGCCCTGAATTTAGCCGAAGGGACGCGGTCGGCGAGCGTTTGCAGACTGTCTCTAAGTCCACATTTCAATGGGAGCTGCCCCTGGCGATTGGGCTAGCGCTCTTTTTGCTGATCTTGCCTTTCCATCTGGTAGTGAAGAAACTGATACCCGATCCGCTCGGCACCTACTGGAAGGAAATCTGGTTGGGTCTGTTGATAGCCGTCTGGGGGGTGGTAGGTCTACGCCATCGCAAATTATTATGGAGTGGCACGGCGCTGGATGTAGCGGTGTTGATCTATCTGGGACTGTTATTGCTGCGCTTTGGACTGGATCGTTCGAGCTGGACCGGCGCCTGGGGTTTATACATGTCGGTGCTTTACCTGCCGTTGTTCTGGCTGACGCCCATGGTCTTGCGTCGCTATCCTCATTGGGCCACTGGGCTAGTGGCGCTCCTTGTAGGGGTGATGACCATCATAGCGCTGGGCGGATTGATCGAGTTTGTTCTCGACAAACCGCTCTGGCCGTCGGATGAATTGCTGCAACGCTATGGGTCATACAATGCCTTTATCTACGGCACCCATTTGCGGCGGGTTTACTTTACCTTTGACTCGCCGACGGCTTTGGCGAACACATTGGCCATGCTCTTGCCACTGGCGCTGGCTTTGATGCTGCTGGCGCGCCGCAACCTATGGCGGATGGTGGCAGGCGTTGCGGCTGTTCTCATCGCGGTCGGCATTGTCTTGACTTTCAGCCGTGGTATCTGGGTGGCTTCCATTTTGGCGTTGGTTGTCATGGGCGCGTTAGGCATGGTGGGGCAGCGCAACTGGCGGGTGTGGCTAATGGCCGTCGGAACGCTGACGTTCATCGGCCTGGCCTGGGGCGTGGTCGTGGTCCTGCGACCGAGTCAGCCTGCGCCAGCTTATGTCGGCGTGGTTGATCTCCCACCGGAGGCGTATCGGACGGCGCCAGTGACCGGTGTCGCCGAGAATTTACTATCAACTCAGCCCGCGTATGGCACAGCCATCACACAGACCTGGACACTGTTCGACTCCATTTCCGGACACGACGACACGCGCAGCGTGCTGTATGAGCATCCCCTGGAGAGCGGCAAGGAAGAAATCATTTATCGCGTAAATGTGCCAGAGGGGGGCGCGTTGCGTTTCGCCATCACACTTTCGCCGGAAGTGTGGTCGCCGGCAAAAGGTGATGGAACCAGTTTCCAAGTCTATGTAGTTGAGCCTGACAAACCGGCCGAAGGGCGGTTCGTCTTCGTGCGCTATATTAACCCGAAGTCCAATCCCAACGACCGGCGCTGGCTCAACTTTTTGGTGGACCTGTCCCCCTGGGCCAGTCGCATGGTCAATCTCAGTCTCATCACCGAAGACGGCCCGACCGGCAATTGGACATACGACTGGGCCGGTTGGGCAGATCTGCAACTGGTGGGTATCCAGCCAGACTATTTCAATTCTGTGAAAAAAGAGAATGTCGTCTTGCACTATACCGGTTCGATTTTGGATTGGACTCAAGATGAAACGAACCGTGACCGTTTAGCGGCTTGGGGGTTGGCGTTAGAGGCTTGGCGCGCGGCGCCGCTCTGGGGCAATGGCCTTGGCTCAACAGGCGCCGCTGCGTTGCGGACGGATCCTAGCCACGCCTTTGTGACAGAAAGCCAGGTGCTTAAGGCGCTGGTCGAATTGGGTCTGCCAGGTCTGCTGGTGCTAGCCTACTTGTGGTTCCAGATTGGGCATGTGGGCTATCTTGCTTATCGTAAGACCCAGAATCCGGTCCGGCACGTGTTGCTGCTGGGACTCTTAGCCAGTTTGCTCATCGTCTTTGTCGAAGGCTGGGTCTACCAAAATCTGGAGGTCAAGCAGGTCAATGCTTATTTCTGGATTCTGGTCGGCCTGCTGGCCTTTCTAGCCAAGAACACGCATGACGAAGCCTCGCCTCTCAGTCATTCTAGTTAACTGGAACCAGGGCCATTTTTTAAAGAACAGCCTGGCGGCCTTAGCGGCCCAAGCCGATCCAAAACCTAATATCCTGATCGTGGATAATGCGTCCACCGACGGTTCGCTCGAATGGGTCGCGCAGCATTACCCGACGGTGACACTCCTGCCGCTCGCCTCCAACCACGGTTTCGCGCCGGCCTTCAACCGGGCCATCGCCGCGACCGCCAGCCCGCTGGTGCTTTCTCTAAACCCGGATGTTACCCCCCGCCCGGATTTCGTCCAAGAACTGATGCGAGTGATGGATCAGGACGACCGGATTGGGATGGTCGCGCCGAAACTGCTCCGTGCCGCTGACCCTCGACTTCTGGATTCAACCGGGCTGTTTATTGATCGGCGACGCCGGCCTTATGATCGCGGTCAAGGGGAAACCGACCAAGGTCAGTATGATCAACGCGCCGAGGTCTTTGGAGCCTGCGGCGCAGCCGCTTTGTATCGGCGCGCGATGTTGGAGGATGTCGCCTTCGAGCGAGAAGTTTTTGACGAAAGTTTCTTTGCGTACTACGAGGATGCCGACCTGGCCTGGCGCGCTCAAGCGCGCGGCTGGCGCGGCGTCTTTGCCCCGCGGGCGATCGCGACTCACGTTCGGGGCTGGGGAGATACGCTGCGTAAGAGCCGCGCCAAACTCGGCGCTGGGCCACGGCTGGCGCTGCGCAACCGTTATCTGATGACGATCAAAAACGACACCCGTCGCGATTTTCTGGCCGACCTGCCCCTGATTCTCGCAGCGGAACTTCCGCGCCTGGCTTATGCAACCCTCCGAGCGCCTCAGATGTGGCTGGGACTACTAGATGTCTTCCGAGCCTGTCCCTTAGCTTGGCGCAAACGGCAGGTGATCCGCCGGGGACGAGTCGCGCAGGAGGCCGAGCTTCGGCGCTGGTTTACGCCTCCAAAAAATTAGATGCTGAAAGTTCTGCTGGTCTACTACGAGCCCAGGCCCTCCGGCCAGACGACCCACGTACTTTCGTTAATCAAGGGCCTCGATCGAAACCGATATCAATTAATCGTCGCCTTGCCGGCTCAACTTCACCCGAGTTTGGAAGGCCTGAATCAAATGGACGTTCAGGTGGTCCCGTTACCCATGCGGAAACTGCTGTGGAGTCCCTCGGCGATTGTCCAGCTCGCCCGGTTAATTCGGCAGGAGGCGGTTGATCTGGTTCACATCCACAGTCAAGAAGCCGGGGTGATGGGGCGACTGGTCGCTTGGGCAGCGGGAGCGCGCTCGATTCTTTATACGCCCCAGGTGGTTGATATTCGTCAGCGCCACTGGCACAGACTCTATCGGGGGCTGGAATGGATTCTGGCTCGCCTGACACGGGTCATTGTGTCAGTGAATCAAGCCGATCGAGACCGCCTGCTGCGGTGGGGTATTCCCGCTTCCAAAGTAGTGACCATCCCGAATGGAATTGACTTAGCTCCGTTTGATAATCCCGTTGACCCACTGAACGTGCGCCAACGCCTCGGCTTGGACGGGTCCAAGCCGCTTGTGATGCAGGTGGGACGTTTGAGCGAACAAAAGGATCCACTCACTTTTGTGGAGGGCGCCGCTCACGTAGTTCAGGCTCTACCCCAGACTCAATTTGTATTGATAGGCGAGGGACCTCTGGAAGCGGCCGTCGCCGCGCGAATTCGGGCGCTGGGGTTGGAAGCTCAGGTGCGATTGGCCGGTTGGCAGGCAGAAGCTCATCGTCTAATGGCCGCGGCGGATATCGTAAGCTTAACTTCACGTTGGGAGGGGATGCCCTTTGTTCTGTTAGAAGCCATGGCGTGTTCCAAACCGGTCGTGGCGACGGCGGTCAATGGTTGTCCGGAAATCGTGGAGGCCGGCCTGACCGGCTTTCTCGCGCCCCCGAACGATCCACAAATTTGGGCAAACCGAGTCGTAGACTTGCTCCGTGATCCTAAGAAGGCAAGCCAGATGGGACAAGCCGGCCGCCGGCGGGTTGAGGAGCGATTCACGGTCCAACGCATGCTCAGCGAGATTGACAAGCTCTATGTCAGTTGCTCGAATCAGTTATCTAACCACGAAGACACCTGGTCGGAAGAAAAAAAATAAACCGATCCTCTAACTCCTTTCTCCTTTGTGTCATCGCGTCTTCGTGGTAGATTTAAACTTCATCAACCATGCCTCTCTACGAATACTCCGCTAACCTCCACATGCACACGCCCTACTCCGACGGCGCGTGGTATCACGCGCAGATTGCGGAGGCGGCGCTGCGCGCGAAGCTGGATGTGATCTGCGTGACGGATCATAACGTGTGGGTGAACGGACCGGCGCGTTACTTTGAGAAAAACGGGAAGCGCGTTTTGCTGCTGGTGGGAGAGGAAGTTCACGACCAAGCGCGCGACCCACAGAAGAATCATTTGCTCATCTACGGCGCGGAGTGCGAATTAGCCCGGCACGCCTCCGACCCGCAAGCCCTACTCGATGCCGCTCGAAACGCGGGCGGGCTGACCTTCCCGGCGCATCCGGTTGATCCCTTCGTCCCGCTCATCCACGAACTTGATCTGTCCTGGGTAAACTGGGAAGTGGCCGGCTTCACCGGCATCGAAATCTGGAATTACATGAGCGAATTCAAAAGCTTGTTGACTTCCAAAACGGCGATGCTGCGCTATGCGCTGAACCCGGACTTGGGCATCACCGGGCCGTTTCCGGAGACCTTGGCGAAATGGGATGAACTGACGGCGACCGGCCGACGCGTGGTAGGCATCGGAAACGCAGACGCACACGGTACTGAGTATCGAATGGGGCCAGTGAAGCGTGTGATCTTCCCCTACGAATTTCTTTTCCGCGCGGTGAACACGCACTTACTGACGGAGACACCTTTCAGCGGCGATTATGAAACCGACCGTCGTCTAGTGTTGGAGGCTTTGGCGCAGGGCCATTGCTTTGTGGGTTACGATGCTTCTGTGCCGACGAAAGGCTTTCGCTTTAGCGCCAACTACGAGAAGGGCAGCGTGCTGATGGGCGATGAAGTGATAAATACGAACGGTGTCACCCTTCAAATTGCGGCCCCGGCCAAGGCCACGCTCCGGCTGATACGGGATGGACAGGAGGTTGGGTGCTGGAAGAATCAATCGCACGCGACCCACCTTGTTCCGATGCGCCAGGCGGGCGTCTTCCGCGTAGAAGCTTACTTGCCCTTCAAGAACAAACTGCGCGGGTGGATTTACAGCAATCCGATTTATATCAGAAATTAGCGTCAAGACCTGTGAGGTCTCGCGTAGCGGACCTCACAGGTCTCGACCTGCACAGGACTCAACCATGCCCATCTCCTCCGACTCCTACACCGTCCTCGAAAGCCGTTTGATGCTCAAGCACCCGCGAGCGCGCATCATCATTGACACGCTCGAGCACGAAGGGCAGCGTTTTGAGCAGTTCTACGTTGAGAGTCCGGTTAACGGAGTCGCCATCGTCGCGCTCACGCCGGAGGGGCAGGTGCTCCTCACCCGCCACTACCGCCACGCCATCCGGCAGGTAATTTATGATCTCCCGGCCGGTCATCTGACCCCGGCCGAAGACCCACTGGATGGCGCAAAACGCGAACTGGAGGAGGAGACCGGCTTCCGCGCCGGACGCATCGAACCGCTGGGCGCTTACAGTTTATTGCCCGGAATGTTCAAAGCGACGATCTATCTTTTCTTCGCGACTGATCTGGTTGCAACCCAGCAACGGCTCGATCCTGGTGAGGAGTTGGAAGTTGTAGCGCTGCCCTTCGCCGAGGCGCTGGCAATGGTTTTACGCGGCGAATGCCCGGACGGTTCGCTGCAACTAGGCTTACTGCTGGCCGCGCAGAAAGGTTTGTTTCCCTCTGAGGGGTAAGAGTACACGGATCACGCGGAAAGAGCCGGATAACACGGAGAAAAATAAAAATCCGTGAAATCCGGAGTGTCCGTGCAATCCGTGTACAGAATCCTTTGTGTTAGAATCAATCCACAATCAGCAATCTTCAATCACCAATCCACCATGCCCTCTTTTGACCTCCACTCCGACTTCCTCCCCACCGGCGATCAGCCCCTCGCGATTGAGCAACTCCTCGCTGGACTGAAGCGCGGGGACAAACATCAAGTGCTGCTCGGCGCAACGGGCACGGGCAAGACCTTCACCATCGCGCAGATTGTCGCTCAGGTGCAGCGCCCCATGCTGGTCATGGCGCACAACAAAACGCTCGCCGCGCAGTTGTACACCGAGTTCAAAGCGTTTTTCCCCCACAATGCCGTCGAATACTTCGTCTCGTATTACGACTATTACCAGCCGGAAGCCTACGTCGCCAAGCACGATCTCTACATCGAAAAAGAAACCGAGATCAACGAGGAGATCGAGCGGCTGCGCCTGGCTGCGACGACCGCGCTCCTCAGCCGCCGGGACGTGCTCATCGTCGCCTCGGTCTCGTGCATCTATGGTCTCGGCTCGCCGCAGACGTACGGCAAAGTCATCATCAACCTGAAAGTCGGCGAACAGGTGCGGCGCAACATACTGCTCCGGCAGCTGGTAGGCATTCACTACGAACGCAATGATTTTGAGCTCAAGCTCGGCACGTTCCGGGTCAAGGGCGACACGTTGGAGGTGATGCCGGCCTACGCCGAAATCGCTTACCGCATCGCCTTCTTCGGGGACGAGATCGAGCGCATCACGGAATTTCAGCCGCTCACGGGCGAAATTCTGGTCGAGCACGAGACGCTGGATATTTTTCCGGCCAAGCACTTCATCACCGACGAAGCGAACTTGAAGGCCGCCATCACGGATATTGAGAAAGAACTCGAAGAGCGCATCGCTTACTTCAAGCAAAATGAACTCTTGCTTGAAGCGCAGCGGATTGAGCAACGCACGCGCTACGATCTGGAAATGCTGCGCGAGGTCGGTTACTGCTCCGGGATCGAGAACTACTCGCGGCACATGGATCGCCGCGCGCCCGGCTCCCCGCCCTGGACGCTAGTAGACTACTTCCCGCCCGACTTCCTGCTCGTGATTGACGAATCGCACATGACCATTCCCCAGATCGGTGGGATGTGGGGCGGCGACCGCTCGCGCAAGGAAGAACTCGTCAAATACGGTTTTCGCCTGCCCTCGGCGATTGACAACCGCCCGCTGAGTTTCCAGGAGTTCGAGCAGCGGATGGGACAAGTCATCTACACTTCCGCGACGCCCGGCCCGTACGAAACCGAACTCGCCCAGCAGACCGTGCAGCAGATCATCCGCCCAACCGGACTCGTGGACCCGGAGATTGCAGTGCTCCCGACCGCCGGTCAAATAGATCACCTCGTCGGCGAGATCAATCAGCGCACGGCGCGCGGCGAGCGCGTCCTGGTGACGACGCTGACCAAACGCATGGCGGAAGACCTGGCGGATTATTTGCTCGAGTTGGGGATCAAAGTTCACTACCTGCACTCGGAGGTGCAGACCTTTGAGCGCATCGAAATTTTGCGCGACCTGCGCCTGGGCGTTTACGATGTGGTCGTGGGAATCAACCTGCTGCGCGAGGGACTCGACTTGCCGGAAGTTTCGCTCGTCGCCATCCTGGACGCGGACAAGGAAGGTTTCCTGCGCTCGGGCACGGCGCTGATCCAAACGGTGGGCCGCGCCGCCCGGCACGTCAACGGCAAAGTCTTCATGTACGCGGATAAGATGACGGACTCGATGCGGCGCGCGATTGACGAAACGAACCGCCGCCGCGCAATCCAGATGAAGCACAACGAGGAGCATGGGATTGTCCCGGCGAGCATCGTCAAGTCCGTCCACGATCTGACCGAGCGGTTGCACGTGATGGCCGAGGAGCGCGGCGAGTACCGCGTGACGCCCGCGCAATTGCCCAAGGACGAGTTAGAGCGGTTGCTCAAAGAGTTGGAGAAGCAGATGAAAGCAGCCGCGCAGCAGTTGGAGTTTGAGAAGGCCGCGCTACTGCGGGATCAGATTATAGAATTGCGGACAGTGAATGAGCCGGTGATCCGTGAAGCGTGATTCGTGAGACGTGACGCGTGACCCGTGAAATTCACGTATCACGGGTCACGCGTCACTCGTCACGTCTCACGACTTCTCGCTCGTGCTATACCCATTCGCCCCATACAAAATAATCCAGCCATTCGTCGGGGTGAAAATAATTTGCCGGACCACCTCAGAGTTTTAATCACGAATAAGACGAATAGGCCGAATTTAACGAATAAACCAAAAGAAAATTCGTGGTATTCGGCGCGGTTTTTGCGGTTCGAGTAATTCGTGATTAAAAGCGGGGAACGAACAATGCCAGGCATTGACATCCAAACTAAAAAAGGCGACGTCTCAGTCGGCGGGAACGTGGCCGGGCGCGACCTGATTGACGTCGTCGTCAATCAATACTTCACTGCGACGCAAGCCGCCGCGCGGCCCGAAGCCCGCCAACGCTTGCGCATCCTCGTCGTCGCGCCGGACCCGCTTGGGCAGCCGCTCTCCCCGTTGAGCATCGCCGCCGAATGGGCCGCGTTCGTCACGCTCGTCCGGCGCTTCAACCACCCCATCGCCGTCGTCCGCCTCAACCCGCCCACGTTCACCGATTTGCAAGCCGCCGTCGCCGATCACGCGCATCCGTTCGATGTGATCCACTTCATCGCGCACGGCGACGGAAAAAATCTGGCGCTCGAAGCCCGCGACGGGACAGTGGATATTCAACCGTACTCCAAAATCGCCGAGTGCCTGAAACGCAGTCCCGCGCAGCTCGTCGTCCTCAACGTGTGCCAGTCGCGCTCGCTGGCGGAATTGCTGTCCACTGCCACCATCGCCGCCGAAGGTGACGTGCCGGATTTGGCCGCCGTCGCATTTGCCGAAGGACTGTACGCCGGGCTGTTCGGGCGACAGCCACTGGCCGAGGCGCTGAAGATGGGCGAGCGCGCGATGAACCGTGAGGGTATCTATACGCTGTGCGGCGATGGCGCTGCGCCGCTCGCGCGCCTCGACGATGTGACGAATGACCTTGGCCCGATTCTTTTTTCCGGCGACCCACCACACAACGCCTGGCTGCCCGGCTATTCCGATAAAGGCTTCGTGGGCCGTGAAGAAGAATTGCTGAAGGAGTTCTTCCCGTTCTTCAGTCCGGGCGGTGACACGGCAGCACTGTTGCTGACCGGCATTGGCGGGATCGGCAAGACGACGCTGGCGACGGCGGCGGCGCGGCGTTACGGCTGGCACTTCACGGGCGGCGTCGTTTCGGTTTCGGCCAAAGACGTAACCGGCTTCGGCGTCTCAAACGTCGTCTCCGCGATTGACGCGGCGCTCGGAACCGAAGCGGGCAAGACTGTTGACTCAGTTTCTACCGCGCTCAACATCCTGAACGACGGCCCGCATTTGCTCATCCTCGACAACCTGGAGACGATGGAGACCCGCGAGGCGAGGCGCGACCTCGCGCATTTCGTCGCGCGACTGGACGCGGGTTCCGGGGCGCGAGCGATATTGACAATGCGCCCGCGCGCGCTGCCCGAATTTTCCAGCGTGCGCCACCGCGAACTGCGTGTGGGGCCGCTCCCGCGCGCCGAGGCGGTGAAGCTGCTCATTGATCGCGCGCAAGATGATGGGCGCAAGCGAATGGCCGGACACGAAGCAGAGGTGGCTGACGCCGCGCACTATCACCCGTCGCTGCTCACGTTCGCCGCCGGACGGCTGCACCTCGCGCCGCTCAACGTTGTGCTTAACTGGCTGCGCGACTTGCGCGGCGATGAACTGGATGAAGAAATCCCTGCTCGCTTGGGCGCGATGATCGCAGACGTGGAGCAAGCCGCACCCGGCGCAGCCCACCTGCTGTGTACCCTCGCCGTCTTCAGCGGCGGCGCAACAACGGAGGCCATAGAGACAGTCTATGCCACATCGCCCTCCCTACCCATCCCCCAATCTGATGGCTCCCTTCCCCTGTCGGGGAACTTACCGACGGGGGAAGGGGCGGGGATGGGGGTCACCACGACCCTCACCGAACTCGTCAAAGGCAACCTCGCCGAGCTTGACGCAACCGACCGCTACAGCCTGCAATCGCTCGTCGCGCAGTGGGCGCGGCGGCACGGGCCATACACGCCCGAAGAATGGCGCGCCGCCGGGCGCAAACACGCCGAATACTTCCTCGCCTTTGCCCAAAAGCACAAACAGGAATACCGCGCGCTCGAACCTGAGTTAGAGAACCTACAGGCTGCCTTTGCATTCGTTACCGCCGAGGCGACGCGGGACGATGAACTGACAGCCTTGCTTGTCGAAGCGATGGATTCCTTATCAATTACTTTGAAGAAAGGCTTCGACGTAGCGCTGGCACGCTCACTCGCCGAACTGGCCAAGCATAGCCATAGCGAACAACTCGGCGACAAAGCCGGGCTGGCCCGTACCTACGATAACACTGGCCTAATCCTCATGGGCCGCGACTCTACCGCTGCACTCGATTGGTTCAAGAAGTCCGTCGCCATCAGAGAAGAACTTGTCCTGTCGCTTGGCGGCGACACTAACGCCGCACATAGTATGGCGAACACCTGTATGAACATTGGACTACTCTACAAGAATCGTGGAGACTACGCCGCCGCCCTCGAATGGTGCGAGAAGTCCCTCGCCATTAGGGAAGCACTCGGAGATTACCGCACCGGAATGACCTGCAACAATATTGAGATGATCGGCCAGATACACAAGCGACGTGGGGATTACGCCGCCGCGCTGGAGTGGTTCGAGAAGGCCGTCGCTATCAGCGAAGAACTCGGTAACCCCGCCAGGTTGGCGCGGAACTACAATTATATTGGCGAAATCCACGACGCCCTTGGGGACTACGCCGCCGCGCTAGAGTGGTACATGAAAGACTTAGCTATCAGAGGAGAACTCAGCGACCGCGCTGGGCTGGCAAACAGCTATAAGAACATTGGCGTAATCCACGCCATCAGCGGAAGCTATGAAGACGCACTCGTCTGGTACAAGAAGTCCGTCGCTATTGATGAAGAACTTGGCAACCGCGCCGGGCTAGCAAACAGCTACAAGAACATTGGCCTGATCTATGACGCTCGTGGTAACTACCCCGCCGCGGTGGAATGGCTCGAAAAGAGCCTAGCGATTTGTGAGGAGATCGGCACGGCGGAGGGGGCAGTGATGATAAGGGGGATTTTGGAGGGGGTGAGAGAGCGGATGACCTCACCCCCGGCCCCTCGCCTGACGACGAAGAGCAAAGGCGTCGTCAGGCGAGGGGAGCCTAAAGCGAAAAAGGGTCGGAGAAAATCAACGCGGCGAGGGTGAGGCAGAATTTGGAGAGGGTTCTACAGCGGATTGCTTCGCAAAACGGATAAACGGAGAGGAACGGATGCGCCGTCGGCTCGAAGCTGATGGCTTTCAAAGCGGAACGGAAAAGTCCGCGAAGCGGACTTCATGCAGCGCAGGCGTCGGCTTCCAGCCGATGCCGTTTGAAAAATCGGCGCGGCGGCGGTGAGGCAGAATTTGGAGGCGGTGAGGGAGCGGATGACCTCACCCCCGGCCCCTCGCCTGACGACGAAGAGCAAAGGCGTCGTCAGGCGAGGGGTGCCTAAAGCGAAACGCGGACAGAGGAAAAAAGCGCGGGGGAGATAACGGATGGGCTTCAAGCGGATGGGAAGCGGATTAACGGAGAGAAACGGATGCGCCGTCGGCTGGCATCATCCGCGAAGTCCGCGTAGCGGACTTGGTTTGCCGCAGGCGTCGGCTTTGAGCCGATGCCGTTTGGAAAATCGGCGCGGCGACGGATGTGGCCTCAAGTGGATAGGAAACGGATTAACGGATAGAAACGGATGGCCTCGCCCCCGGCCTGGCTATTGCCCTTTTCCCGCAAAAGCCAGCAGGGCGACGAATAAACACGATCCGCAGATGCCGCACAGCGCCACGGAGGCGAGCAGCACAATCCCGCCAATCTTCAACATTTTTGTGCTATCAGATTCAGTAGGTTGGGGTGTCATTCAATCAATCTCCAGTTTAACGCTCGCTGAGAACTTACCTGAGATTTACCACAAAGACACCAAGCCACAAAGAAAACCTGAAAATCTCTTCGTGGCTTGGTGTCTTTGTGGTTACTGACATTTTACTTAAATCTCCGCGCGCTCTGCGGTTAAAGATTTTAAGCGATGGTTATGACTCAGCCGCCTGTTTAGCCGCCGCCAGCACGTCCCCGTAATTCGGCTGGTCGCCTAGCTTGGGCAGGTAAGCCGCATACCGAATCACATCCTCCCGATCCACGACGAACACCGCCCGCCGGAACCAGCGGCGCTCCTTAATCAGCGTCCCATACTTCACGCCAAACTCGCCCGCCATGTGGTCGCTGACCGCCATGACGCGCTCCACCCCCGCCGCGCCGCACCAGCGTTTCTGCGCGATGGGCAAATCGGTGGTAATCGCAATCACCCGCACCCCCTCCCCCAAAGCCGCAGCTTCCTGATTGAAACGGCGCGTCTCTTCGTCGCACACGCTCGTGTCGAGCGAAGGCATCGCTAAGAGGATGCGCACCAGCCCCTTCGTCGCTTCCAGTGGATCTACCTCGGCCCAAATATCCAGGCCGGTCCAAAGTCCCACTTGATTCTTGAAGTGCGGCGCCGGTTGCCCCACTTGCACATCCTCGCCCACGACGGTGGCCGGCTTGGCGCTTAACTCAATCAGCCCCACCCGCTCCAACGGCGGTTTAGCCTTGGCTACCCCGGCGCGTTTGACCGCCGGCTTGCGACCATTCGCCCGCTTGGCAACTTTCTTTACAGCGGCGGTCTTCTTCTTCGCTTTCACAGGCATTGTGTTCTCCCTTTGAAAATTGAAAAAAAGGCTCGGGCGAAATCATACCACCCTCACCCGCATTGACAAGCCCTTGCCCCGATGATATTCTCACCCCGTCCCGGAGTTGCGCATGATCTTTACCCGCCAGAAATTGGAAGAGCGCGAGACGCAGGCCTTGGCCCCCTATGGTCTCAAGAGTGGCGAATCGCGCGGGCGGGCTTACCAGCCTGACCCGGAACCCGAAGACCGCACCGCCTTCCAGCGCGACCGTGACCGCATCCTGCACACGACCGCATTCCGGCGGCTGGAGTACAAGACGCAAGTCTTCGTCAACCACGAAGGCGATTATTATCGGACGCGGCTGACGCACACTTTGGAAGTCGCGCAGATTGGGCGGACGGTGGCCCGCGCCCTGGGGGGGAACGAGGACTTGGTGGAGGCGATCTGCCTTTCACATGATCTGGGTCACCCGCCCTTTGGGCATTCCGGTGAAACGGCGCTGAATCGCCTGATGGAAAAGTACGGCGGATTCGATCACAACAAACAATCGTTTCGGATCGTCACCAAGCTGGAGCGCCGCTATCCAAACTGGCCCGGCCTGAACCTGACGTGGGAAGTGCGCGAGGGCATCGTCAAGCACGAAACGGAGTACGATGTTTCCGACGCCAGCGAATATGAAGCCGACAAGCGCGGCCATCTGGAAGCACAGATCGCGAATGTCGCCGATGAACTGGCTTATACCGCGCATGACTTGGACGACGGGCTGCGTTCGGGACTGATTACGCCGCCGGAATTAGCCGGGCTGGAGTTATGGGAGCTGGTGCGCGAAAGCATTGGCTCACGGGGACGCGAAACCGAAACACTGGATGAACTAACCCGGCATCGCTTGATCCGGCGGCTGATTGGGTTGGAGGTAGAAGACCTAGTTCACGCCACTGATCGCCGGATTGTTGAAGCGGGAATTAAGTCTGTCGAAGACTTGCAGCGCTTGCCACACAATGTAGTGGGTTGGAGCACGAACATGGCGGCGCGTAATCAAGAGCTTAAGCACTACCTGTTTGGGAATATGTATCGGCACTATCGCGTCGTCCGGATGCAAGTCAAAGCCGAAAATATTTTGAGCGATCTATTTCAGGCCTATGTTCTCCACCCGACCCAATTGCCGCCCGAGGTCCAGCAGCGGGCCGAGGCGAAGAACGACCTGCCGCGCGCGGTGTGTGATTACTTAGCCGGCATGACGGATCGCTTTGCCTTGGACGAACACTACAAATTATTTGACCCACACACCCGACCGTAGTAAACCCCCGAAGTGCGGCGCACTTCGGGGTAACACGAGTGATTTATCGAACGAGGTGACTATGCCCGAAACTTTCTTAACTGCCGAAGGCGCCGCCAAGCTCAAGGCGGAACTGCACGAACTGACAACGGTCAAACGGACGGAGCTAGCCGCTCGGCTGCGCGACGCGATCAAAATGGGCGATCTGTCCGAGAACGCCGACTATATTATGGCGAAGGAAGATCAAGCGTTTCTGGAGGGGCGCATCCAGGATTTGGAAGCGCTGTTGCGAACCGCGACCATTATTGATAGCCACGATAATGTGGCCGGCGTCGTGAATATGGGCAAGACGGTAACGGTTCAGGAAAAGGGGGAGGACCCGGAGACGTTCATGCTGGTCGGCGCGAAGGAAGCCGATCCGCGCGCCGGGAGAATCTCCAACGAATCGCCGCTCGGCAAAGCGCTGTTGGGCAAACGCGTCGGGGAAACGGTGAAGGCCGAAACACCCGCCGGGGTGATTCACTTCAAAATTATCAAGGTGGAATAGCACGGAATACGCAATACGGAATACGAGGCTATTCCGTATTGCGTATTCCGTGAGGACACTCTAATGACACTCTCGCTCTGGTTGCGGCCAGCCCCCGTAAATTGCCAGCGCGCGCAATATTTTCCCCGTCTTCGCTTCCCAAAACTGAACCGTGCCATCGTAACTGCCGGAGGCCAATTCTTCCCCATCCGGGCTGAAGGCGACGCTGGTCACAGTGTCCGTGTGCCCTGCGAGAACATGGAGACTCTCCTGAGACTGTGTCTCCCATAACCTGATTGTCTGATCCTCGCTGCCGGAGGCGAACAATTTTCCGTCCGGGCTGTAGGCGATGCTGGTAACGCTCGCTGTGTGGCCCGGCAAATCCCAAGTCTCCAGTGTATTGACGTCTATTAACTGCAAACCCCAAATCCCACCTACGGCGAACTGCTGACCGTTGGGATTGAAAGCCACGCTCATCACCGTCGAAGGCGCTCCACCCCACGTCGTCAGAACTTCGCCATCGTCTGGATTCCAAATCATGAAAACAATATTCGCCGCGCAATCGGTGACTGCGCCGGCGGCCAAGGAATTTCCATCCGGGCTGAAGGCCACACTCGTCACCGGCCCCGTCAAACCTTCCAGAACACGCACGGGCTCACCCGTCTCCACGTCCCACACATGCACCAGGGTATCTTCACCGGCCGCCGCCAGCGTTTGCCCACCCTCTCCAGGCCTAAAGGCGATCTGGTTGATCTGACTTTCACCGATTAGTTTGCGTTTGAGTTTTAGTTCGCCGGTTTGGAGGACGCCCGAAATATCCCAGAGTTGGATAGTTTCAGCTTGAGCCGTGGCCAATGTTTTTCCATCCGGACTGAAAGCCAGGCTTACCGCGCCACTCTCCAGCGCCGCCAATCGTTCCCAGGTCTCGGTGGTGTATAAGTAAACGCCTTCTGAACCAGCGACCGCCAGCAGCGCGCCATCCGGCGACCAGACGACTTGGTTGACAATGCCTTTTTCTGATTTGACTTCCGTTGGAGTTGGAGGAGGTGCGGTGGGTGAAGGAGTTACCCCTTCGACAAGCTCAGGGGTCGGCGTGGGTGTGGCCTGGAACGTCGCGCAAGCGATGAGGCTGAGGAAAAGGGTGATAAGGCCACTGAGAGGCGCTATCCGATTTTTCATCAAAAGCCGATTCAACCGCGGAGCGCGCTGAGAACTCACCTGACATTCACCACGAAGACACCAAGGCACAAAGGAAATTTAATGTTTTCTTTGTGCCTTGGTGTCTTCGTGGTTAAGAAAACCTACTCAAAAAACTCTGCGGACTCAGCGCACTCCGCGGTAAAAAAGCTTTCGTTATTTTACGCGCCTTCAGCTCGCCGCCGGCTTGGCGAAAGCAGCCAATTCAATCGTCAGCCGCTCGAAGAAACTGTTGGGCGGGAGCGCCCCACCCCCATAAGCCATATCCACCACGCGCGCTGTCACGACCAGCGTAGCGGTTTCCATCGAAACAGTATCCCCCGCCTTGAGCATGACCGGCTCGCCCTTCGCCGCCAGTCGGCTCTTGAGCGCCTCATCGCGGAAAGCGTGTTCACTCATCAGCACACGGGTGACGGTGCGAATATCATTTTTGTCGAAGAGCCAAACCTCAAAGGCCGTGACCTTCTTGGGATCGCCGACCCCGATGGTCTCGGAGATGCCCATCCCACACTCGCCCAGGAAGTTTCCATCCGGCCCGTCAACGCTAAAGGAATCGTCGTAGAGATCATCGCCCAGAACGTAGGTGGTCATAAACTGCGCCACCGGGGGTGTGCCGGTCGGCGTGCCTAAGGCGCCACCCGGAGCGCTGTAATCCGTCCGGGTTGCCTCAGCACTCAGGCGGCTGGACGCCACCGCCGCCGTCTTGGGCGGCGAGCTACGGCTGTCCTTGGACATAGAGCGGAGATAGAGCAGACCGCCAACCAGCAGCAGTAAGACGATGACGCCCACACAGGCCAAGATGGGCAAGCCGAAGCGACTCAAGAAACTCGGCTGGCTCGGCTGAGAACCAGGCCCGGTCGGATTCAAAGCGCCCATTGACTCCAGGGTAGCCTGCAACTGCGCCACTTGGATTTTGTCGTTGTCCGTGGATTGCCCGCTGGCAACCGTATCCGCAATAACTTTGGCGGCCTCCGGGCCTAAGAGGGCGATGCGCTGGGCAGCACTCTCGGCATTCAGGTCGTTGGCATAAGCGCTGGCGACGGCTCGCACATACTCTTGTTGAAGATCAGGCCGCAAATGGGCAATGTCTCCATTAATGTACTCGACGGGTGCGATCACCCAGCCCATTAGCATCCAGCCGATGAGGAAGCCGACGACAAAGACTACGGCGGCCACGACCAGGGGCTGTTTCTTGGCAAATTCCATCATCTTCACTCCCGAATGCGGTTAACAGCGAGTGGGGCGGATTGTAGCTTAGTCGGACGGCGAATGCAACTGAATGCGGGAGGGGTATCCTCCCCAACCTTTTTGCCTTATAATTTCAAGTGCCGCTTAGATCATCACTGACTGAGACGGCCGCGATACCAACCTACCGGTTTTCCCTCCTGTGGGGCATCTTACTCAACGAAAGGAGAAGATAGCCATGTCCACCTCCCCCGTAACTAATCGCAAAAAAGTCACTGTTCAGACCCTCCGCGCCCAAAAGGAGCGCGGCGAGCCGATCACCATGCTCACCGCCTACGATTACCCCACCGCGCTGGCCGTTGATCGCGCCGGGGTAGATGTCATCCTCGTCGGCGATACGCTCGGGATGGTCGTATTGGGTTACGACACCACCCTGCCCGTGACGATGGAAGACATGCTCCACCACTGCAAAGCCGTCGCGCGCGGCGCTCAGGCCGCCCACTTGATCGGCGATATGCCCTTCATGTCTTACCAGGTTTCTGTGCAAGAAGCGGTCCGCAACGCCGGACGCTTTCTGCAAGAAGGCGGGATGGAAGCAGTGAAACTGGAAGGCGGACGACAGATGGCCCAGACGATTGAAGCCATCAGTGAGGCCGGGATTCCAGTGATGGGGCACCTCGGGCTGACACCGCAAAGCGTGAACAAGCTGGGCGGATGGAAAACGCAAGGTAAAACAGCGGAAGCGGCGCAGCGTTTGGTGGAGGACGCGCACATTTTGGAAGAAGCCGGTTGTTACGCCATTGTCCTGGAAGCTATCCCGGATCGCGTGGCGGAGTTGATTTCTCATCGGCTGACCGTCCCGACGATTGGCATTGGCGCGGGCGCGGGCTGTGACGGTCAAGTGCTTGTCTTGCACGATCTGCTTGGGCTGTATGACCGCTTCACACCCAAGTTCGTCAAGCAGTACGCCGGCCTGCACGCCGAAATTAACCGCGCGCTTTCCGATTATTTAGACGAAGTAAAGAGTCATGTCTTCCCCGCCGCCGAGCATTCGCATTCCATAGACGATGCCGAGTTCCGGGAATTGCTGGATAAGTTGGAAACTTCAAGCCTTCATGCGTCACGCCTCACGCGTCACGTAACCCGTGAGACGTGAGACGTGAGGCGTGACGCTTACAACGCATGGCTCTTCGAGTCACTATCTTGGGGACAGGGGCAATGGCTTGTTTGTTCGGCGCGCGTTTGGCTTCCGTGGCGGAGGTGGCGCTCGTCGGGACATGGGCCGAGGGCCTGGCGGCGATTCAGGAACGCGGCATTGTGGTGGAGGAACCGGAGGGGGCCACCACCGTTCGGGTACAAGCAGTCCCTCAAGTCGCGCTTGGCGAAGGGGTCGTGGGGCCCGCCGATCTTGTCCTCGTCCTGGTTAAAGCCTGGCAAACGGAACGCGTCGCGGGCCGCCTCGCATCCCGCCTCACCCCCAATGGGATTGTGTTAACACTCCAAAACGGACTCGGAAATTTAGAAAAGCTTGGGCCGCGCGCACATTTAGGTGTGACGACGTTGGGCGCGACGCTGCTGGGACCGGGGCATGTGCGACCGGGCGGGGTTGGCCCGACACAGGTGGCCGCGCCCGAATGGGTTGCCGATCTTTTGCGTTCGGCCGGCTTTGAGACTCATCTGGCCGAAAACGTGGAGGGCCTGCTGTGGAGTAAGCTGGTGGCGAATTGCGGGATCAATGCATTGACGGCGCTGCTGCGCGTCCCCAATGGCGAATTGCTGGCGCGGCCCGATGCCACGGCGGTGATGGATCGCGCGGCGACGGAATGCGCGGCGGTGGCGCGAGCCAAGGGCATTGCGCTCCCGTTTGATGATCCCATCGCCCACGTGCGCGCGGTGGCGCACCGGACGGCGACGAACACCTCTTCCATGCTGCAAGACATCCTGCGCGGCGCGCCGACTGAAATTGAAGCGATCAACGGCGCGGTTACACGCGAGGGCGAACGGCTATACGTGCGAACGCCGGTGAATGAAGTGTTGTGGCGATTGATCAAGGCTTTTAATCACGAATGAGACGAATGGCTGCGCTCGAATGGCACGAATATTCCTTAAGGAGGGATGATGAAGAAAGCGGCAGGCGATAAAGTTTTGTATCCTGAAATATCGTATAAGATTATGCAAATTGTCTTTGAAGTCCATAACAAACTTGGGCCGGGGTTTACAGAAGATATTTACGAAGAAGCAATAGTCTATGATCTGCAGGCACAACAGATACTTCTTGAACGACAGAAACCAATTCAAGTAGTCTATAAAAACCGAGTTATGGGCACTTATCGTCTTGACCTTGTCATAGAAGACAAAATCATTCTTGAACTCAAAGCCGTAGCCGCATTAAACGATCTGTTCAAACACCAACTGCTCTCTTATCTGAAGGCAACGAATCTTCGTCTAGGCATCCTTGTCAACCTCGGCGCGCAGCGTGTCGAATATGTTCGCATCATCAACTAACCCAAAAACATTCGCGCCATTCGAGCACAACCATTCGAGATATTCGTGATTAAAGTCCTCAGTTCCCTAAACAGCCTCCGTCAAGCCCGCACCACCCTCCCCGGCTCATTTGGCCTCGTGCCCACCATGGGCGCGCTGCATGAAGGCCATCTCTCGCTTGTCCGGCGAGCGAAAGCCGAGTGTGAGCATGTGGGCGTGAGCCTCTTCGTCAATCCCACTCAGTTCGGGCCGAGTGAAGACCTGAGCCACTATCCCCGCGATCTTAATCGTGATCTGAAGTTGCTCGAACCTTTGGGTGTGGATTTGGTATGGACGCCTACCCCGGAAGACGTTTATCCGCCCGGCTTCCAAACGTGGGTCAACGTCGAGAACGTCAGCCTGCCACTCGAGGGCAAACAGCGGCCCGGCCACTTCCGGGGAGTCGCCACCGTCGTCGCGAAACTGTTCAACGCCTTCACGCCGGACAAGGCTTACTTCGGACAGAAGGATGCGCAGCAGGTCATCGTCATCAAGCGCATGGCGCGGGATTTAAACTTTCCGTTGGAAGTTGTCCTCTGCCCAACCCTACGCGAGCCGGATGGCCTGGCCATGAGCAGCCGCAATGTTTACCTCAGCCCGGAGGAACGCCGAGCGGCGACTGTTTTATATCGCGCGCTCTCAGCGGCCAAGCAAGAATTCGATTCCGGCCAGCGCGATGCCGAACTGCTGCGTTCGATCCTAGCCTCGACGATTGCCGCCGAACCCCTGGCCCGCGAGGAATACGTCTCCGCCGCTGATCCGGACACGTTGGCGGAGCTAGAACAGATCAAAGATCAAGTTCTGTTATCGCTGGCGGTCAAGATTGGGAAGACAAGGCTGATAGATAATTTTTTATTACCCAGTGTTCAAGTGTCAGGTGTCTAAGTGTCATGTATTCAAGTCACACCTAGAACTTGACACTTAAGCACTTGACACTTAGACACTCCGCTGGTCATAGGAGTTCCTTATGCTTTTAGCCATTGACATCGGCAACACCAACATCACGCTCGGCTTGTACGACGGTGAAAAGCTCGGCCCGCGCTGGCGGCTGGCCACCGACCACGATCGCATGCCGGATGAGTATGGAATTACGCTCATCAGTCTTTTCCAGCACGCGGGCCTCGACACACAGGACATCCACGGAATTGCATTGGCGTCCGTCGTCCCGCCGCTCACCGGAACCTTTGAGCAAGCCTGCCAGAAATATGCCGGGCATGCGCCGCTGGTAGTAGACGCGGGCGTGAAAACCGGTGTGCGCGTAAAATACGATGATCCCAAGCAGGTGGGCGCCGACCGCGTGGTGGACGCCGCCGCGGCCCAAAAGTTATACGGCGGCCCGGCCTGCATCGTGGATTTTGGAACGGCGACGACGTTTGACGCTATCTCCGTCGAGGGCGATTACTTGGGCGGGGCCATTGCGCCGGGCATCGGCATTGCGGCGGAAGCGCTCTTCCAGCGCGCGGCCAAGCTGCCCAGGGTGGACTTACATCGCCCGCCCTCCCCCATCGGCAAAAATACGGTGCACTCGATTCAATCCGGCCTTTTGTTCGGTTACGTCGGGCTGGTGGAGGGGATGGTCGCCCGCTTCCGCACCGAGCTAGGACCGAAGATGAAAGTCATCGGCACGGGCGGCCTGGCCGAGATCATCGCGCAGGAGACGAAAGTGATCGAGATCATTGCCCCCTGGCTGACGTTGGATGGGCTGAGGCTGGTGTGGGAGTTGAATAAAAAATAAGTCGGTTGTGGAGAATGGCCGCTGGCGATAGGCTGACGCCGGCGAATTTTTTAGATGAGGAGCTTGAGGTACACAATGCAAAGTTTGGCAGGAAAACTCCAATCTCTTTTGCGTCGGCTAAGACCGGCCGTTTACCGCTATGAAGGTTTCGACATCCCGATTAAATTAATGCACCTCACCGGAGGCGGACCCGAGACCTTTGACGCGATTTCCAAGGCGCACATTCACAACCTGGAGAAATTTATCGGATTGCAGCCCGACTTTTCGGTGCTGGAAATCGGATGCGGGATCGGCCGAGACGCAATCCCTTTAACCCAGCGGTTGTCACCCGCCGGGAGCTATTTGGGAATAGACATCATTGGCCCCTCCATTGACTGGTGCCATAAAAACATCACCCGGCGCTTCCCCAACTTCAGGTTTGTGCATTTTGACGTTAAGGATCAACTCCATAACCCGGCGGGCACACTGCAGATGCCGGAGCTTCACATCCCGCTGGCCGCCGGCACGGTAGATTTAATTTTGCTTCAATCGGTGTTCACGCACCTGCTGCGAGCGGACATCCTGCACTATCTACGCGAGTTTAGACGATTACTCAAGCCGTCCGGCCGGGTCTATGCAACACTGTTCATCATTAATGAGGCAGTCCTGGCCGCGGCGCGCGCGACCAACCTGACGGTGTGGAACCTGACTTTTGAGCATGTGATCGAGGCCGGCTGTCGGGTCAACGACCGGCTCTATCCGACGGGGGCCGTGGCCTACACGGCGGAGGCACTGGACCAGATGCTGCGGGAAGCCGGCTTAAGCTTAACGCGACCTCTGTTGCACGGCGCTTGGTCGGGCTACTATCCCGACGCCGACGATGGGCAGGATGTGGCGATCCTCGAGTTGGCACCTGCGGGCGCCGACTCGAGTGACAATCGCGATGCTCACTCCGGAGCTTAATAGGCACACGCATGACGACTCTTCGCACTCTCGAATATGCAATTAAACCGCACCCTCACTGAGCGACTTCCAGACCTACCCCGCTGGGTGGAAGTGCGAGCGCTCTTGCTGGGAGAGCCATGCGAAATCTTCGGCTTGAAGGAAGAACCGGAATTATCTCTCGTTGTCCGCGAGTCAAATACGGTCTTCGTGATCGGCAGGCCGGAGGCGGCGGCGGTCCAAGTTGCCAGTCAGAAAAATGTGCGGGGTGAGGTAATCGCGCCTTTGGAACAGGCCCACTGGCTGGCAGACGCCTTGCCGGGGTGGACTTATAAACGCATCATCGTCCACACATTGCGAGACCCAGACCGTCTACCGGAAGACTCTGGTGATGCGGTAGGTTTCCTCGATCCAGCCTGGCTCAGCCAACTCCCAATTGAGGACGAACTCAAACGCGAGATCGAAGATCGCGCCGAAGAATCTTTGATTGCGGCGACCTTCGTGGAGCAGCAGCCGGTGGCCTTTTGCTACGCGGGCGCGATTACGGAATCGCTCTGGGATATCTCGATTGACACGCCGCCAGAGCACCGTCGCAAAGGTTATGCGGCGCTGTGTGTCGCACACATGATTCGCTACATGCAGACGCAAGGAAAGCACCCCGTCTGGCAAGCTTTTGAGGACAATCCGGCCTCCTGGCGGCTGGCGCAGAAACTGGGGTTCGTGCCGGTGGATGAGCTGGCGCTGTTCATGCGGCCTGAGTAGGCTACTGGGATGGGCTGAGGATTGTGTGGGAATTGAAATAGAAATGATGCTATAGTTGCAGCAGTCTATCATGATATTACCGAAACATGATACGCAATGATGACAAAGACTTCCATTCCTGCACTTCCACCTAGGGTTTTCATAAGCTACTCGCATGCTGACCGAGAATTTGTTGCCAAGCTTGCTGGTGACTTGGCAAGAAATCGTATAGTCGTCTGGTGGGATGAATGGGAAATCAAGGTTGGCGACTCTCTACTATTCAGGGTAACCTAAATTGCCTTACAATCTGAGACATGACCTGGACACCGAACCATCTCACCCGAAAACAAATGGAAGAACGTCGCCGAAAAGGAGGGCGGTTGCTCAAGGCCGG